>Ga0315285_10006878_pt1 | contig 11721 bp, 7 predicted proteins | sample YL17G09_36_MG_FD_203698 | JGI IMG/M metagenome (GOLD analysis project Ga0315285, IMG submission 203698) | Sediment microbial communities from Yellowstone Lake, YNP, Wyoming, USA - YL17G09_36 | ecosystem: Environmental > Aquatic > Freshwater > Lake > Sediment | place: USA: Wyoming | collected... | reverse complement strand
ACGGCGTGGATATTGACCCCCAGGCCGTGGAAGTGACCAAACTCTCGCTCTCGCTCAAGGTGCTGGAGGGCGAAAGCCAGGAAAGCATCGGGGCGCAACTGGGCCTGTTCAAGGAGCGCGCCCTGCCGGACCTGGGCAGGAACATCCAGTGCGGCAACTCGCTGATTGGCCAAGATTACTACGAAGGACAGATGTATCCTGATGAGGAGGAGCGCAATCGTGTCAACGCCTTCAACTGGCAGGCAGCTTTCCCACAAATCTTCATTGCGGGTGGATTCGATGCTGTGATCGGTAATCCACCGTATGTGAGGCAAGAGACACTGGGTGAGTTAAAAGATTACCTACAAAAGCATTATGCTGTTTATCATGGGACAGCTGACCTTTATGTTTATTTCATTGAAAAAGGGATCTCATTACTGCGTGAAGGTGGTTTTTTTTCTTATATCGTAGCCAATAAATGGATGCGAACAAATTATGCTGAACCCCTGCGTAAATGGTTGAAGAAACAAGAAATTGAAGAGATTGTTGATTTTGGTGACTTGCCCGTGTTTGAACAAGCTACTACTTATCCTTGTATTATTCGGATTTGCAAAAAAATTACTACAAACTATTTTAAAGCTACGAAAGTCGATACTCTGGCTTTCTCGAGTTTAAGAAATTATGTTGATGAAAATCATTACGAAGTGAACCAACTAAAATTGGAAGATAGAGGTTGGTCTTTATCTAATAACCAAACTCAAAGACTTTTAGAGAAAATTCGATCCAAAGGCATATCACTAGAAAAATACACCGAAGGAAAAGTCTATTATGGAATAAAAACCGGGCTTAATGATGCCTTCGTAATTGATGAAGCCACGAAATCTAGACTAATTGCTGAAGATCGGCGAAGCGCTATACTTATCAAGCCATTTCTAATTGGCCGGGAAATAAAGCGTTATATAGTTCCACATAGTGATAGTTACTTGATTTTCATTCCTCGAGGCTGGACGCGAGAAATGTCAAATGGAACGCGGGATGCTTGGGGGTGGCTCATTCGTAATTATCCTGCCATTGGAAAACATCTCTCACCCTTTGCTGATGATGCAACAAAGAGGTATGACAAAGGTGAATATTGGTGGGAGTTGCGAGCCTGTGATTATTACGATGAATTTGAAAAACAGAAAATTGTTTATCCCAATATCTGTAAGCGCCCTGAATTTACAATTGACCTTACTAACAGCTTTACCAATCAAAAATGCTTCATCATTCCTTTGGCTGATAAATATTTACTTGGCATACTAAATAGCAGCATTTGCTTTTTTATGTTCAGAATGATATTACCAAAACTACGAGGTGATTTTTACGAGCCCAGTTATATTTATTTCAAAGATTTTTCCATTCGCACCATCAACTTCTACGACCCAAAAGAGAAAGCCGCGCATGACAAAATGGTCGCGCTGGTGGAGCGGATGCTGGTGCTGCACAAGCGATCCGCCCGCACGCCGCAGGAGCAGGAGATGTTGCGGCGCGAGATCGAGTCCACGGATGGGCAGATTGATAGGTTGGTGTACAGTCTGTATGGGTTGACGGAAGAAGAGATCAAGATTGTGGAAGATAAATAAAAAGTGCCCTATCCGGGATGAGGGGGGCATCCCAAGCAGGGCAACATTATTTTACACAAACTAGTTAGGAAACGTCAAGCATCATGATAAACTCGTATAGCACACTATGCATTGCATCCATCGCATTACCAGCGGCAGGTGAGCTATACCGTTAGGCGGCTTTGTAGAGGGTAAACTTTGATCTATGGCTGAATGCTACATGTGTTCCAAAGAAGCAATTTCACTGGAGCATGTTCCCCCTAGATGTATCTTTCCAGAGTCAAAAGATATACCATCAGGTGCCAACTATCGAAGGAACTTAATCAAAGTGGCATCCTGCGCTGAGCATAATCTTCAAAAATCAGGGGATGACGAATACTTGTTATACGTTCTGGTTAGCAATTTTGAAGTGAACTCAGCAGGATTAGGTCAATGGGCGACAAAACTCAGAAGGTCAATGAATCGTCGGCCATCGAATCGAGGAATCTTTCATAACTTGAAGCCCGTCTTATATCGTGGGGTTAGAACAAGCCTGTATGATATTGACTTTGAAAGAATTACCCAGGAATTCGATCGGATAAGCCGGGGTATTTATTACTATCATTTTCGACAACATTGGCCTTATGATATTGACATTGTATTTCCATCTGCGATATCTGTAGGATCGAATGAATCGGAGCGGCATAATCGAGTTGTTGCGGAAGCTGCAGCCCTCGTAGTTCGTTTTCTACAAGATGAAATAAGAATAGGTGATAACCCAGAGATTTTCTATTACCAACACAAGCTAAAGAATGATTCTCCTGGGTATATACAAAGAATGGTTTTCTATGGCAGAATAGAGGTAGTAGCGTTCTCAAGCCCAGAAATGGATACTTCAGAGCAAGCCGCCTAACAACGTATACCGCGGACCCCCCTAAAAACAACGGAGCAGGAAGCAGCTGCCCCCTACGCTGCTTCCAACGAGAGTGCTTCGCGACGTTGCTCGCGCGCAGGTGCGTGTTGCCAGAATTGTGCAATAATTGAGAAGGAGATTCGGCGGTCCCGTCGCTGCCGCTGGGCCAAACCGTCAGCAAGGATCAAGCATTACAAAGAATTCATAGGGTACATTACGCATTGAGTTTATCATATCAAGGTAGGCTGGACAGGCAGGGTGGCTCTTCCCTTTGACCGACATCGAGCAGAGGAACGAACATTGGCAAGTTGACAGCCCCCTCCCGGCCTCCCCCAAATCCGACAGGTCAATTGCTGATTAATAGAGAATTACACATGTCGAATTTAGGGGAGGGGATTGGAGTGGCATATCCAACAAATTAAAATATACATAGATCGGCTTCCAGCAGCGACCAAAAGAAAAACACAAATGACTCTCAGGAACACGAAGAAAACATTAAAATACCTTGCGCACCTTCGCGCCCTGTACGGTAAAAACCCAAGATTTACCCGGCTAACGTAAATGCTGAGAGGTAATACTAAAATATCAAGGGGGAAATGAGGAGGATACGATACGAGTCCAGGATAGACAAGTACCGATCCAAGATGGGCATGGTGTCCCGGATATGGGGATAATTGGGCGCGCCGCCACAACTTAAGGCAGGTAATACTTAATGCTCAATACTGGGTGACAGGAGGCAGTGACGTAGTCGCCGCTGAAGAACTTCATGTAGTCGGCAATGCTGTCGTTGTCATCATCCAGTTTAAAACGCAGGCGGAACTGGGTGGTGCCGGCCTTGTTGATAGAGGGGAAGGCAGTAGTATTCAGGTTTACGCTATACCAGCCAGAGGCGGGGGTCGGGTTGAAGATACCGACAGCATACCTGGTGGCTGCAACCTGGAAGTCGCTGGCTGTTAATGCCACGGTCGTGCCGAAGGAAGGATCGGCAATATCAACCAGCAAGCCCTGGTGGGTGGTAAAAGGGTCCACACCAACCAGATCCTGCCGCTTGATCCTGAGTGCTGCTGAGACGATGATCGCATCATCGGGCAGACCCGAAGTATCGAAAGAAAGTATCGAACGGTACTGTTTGTTGGACTGGTCATCCCCAAGATAAAAGGTGGTTCCAGCTGAGTTGAACAACCCCCCTTTGCTGCTGTTTTCAGAAGATTCGAGCAACCAGCCATCGCTGGCAGCCTGCGAACGGAAGTTCAGGATAGAGGTTGGAACCAGCTCGTAGGCGCCCACGTCGAAATCAGCGATGCCATCCCTGTCGCCATCCAGGGGCCGGGGATTGCCATCAAAATCCACCAGCGGAGCGTCCATGGATGAACCCCGATCAATGGCGGGGGAGTTGGGCTGCAGGTGAAAATCTGCCCCAAACGGATCCATAAAGCGGGGATCGCCGATGATGGGGGATGCGCCATAAATCTCCCCCTCGGAGCCTCTGAAGCCATGAATGAGATTATGATCCACAGTCAGGGTCGACTTTGGAACGGCGGCATCGACAGCGATCTGAAATGTGAGGTTCTGGCTGAGGATATTGTTGCGGATGGTGACATTCCGAATGGCAGGATTGGCATCAATCCCAATGCCGCCACCCCATGGTTCCCAGCCATTGTTGTAGAGTGTGTTGTTTATTATCTTTATATCTCGCATCGGGTGAGAGGTGACCCCCGGACAGCAGGCGGACAGCCAGATGCCTACAAATTTATTGTGATAAAGGATATTGTTATAAACGCGGACACGTTCCAGCAAACCGCCCTGTTCAGACGCCAGAGCGATCCCATTGGCAGAAACATCGTAGACGGTATTTTGAAAGACATCGATGTTGAAGGTATGCCGATCAAAGGCGTCAACGTAGATACCATTTGCCTGTGTCGAGTAAATCTGGTTCCGATAGACCTTTCCATTCGAAGAACCCTGCTTGACGGTGATACCTTCCTTATCAAATCCAGCGGCACCGCTGTGGAGGCGGTTGTTCCTGATGACGAACGCATCCGTGCCAGCCATCGTGATGAATTCCTGCATTCCGTTCGAACAGGCACGTTCGACCTGATTGCCATCCACGATGATGTGGTGGCTACCCCAGACCCCTATACCGGAGGAGGCCGTATCAGCGGTATCGTTCTTTTCCAGGATAACATGACCCGAAGAATCAACGAGGATGCCGGCATAGCCAGAGTTGACGACCCGTAAACCGGAAATCCGGAGGTAGTTCCGTCCGGTAACATGTATCAAGCCTTCATCAACCGGCACGGATATGCCGGTCCCATCCAGGGTCACCATCTCCCCGGGATAGGCAGCATAAGTGATATAACCATCAACCGCGCTGCCTGAATTGCGGGGAATGACCCTTTCATGATAGGTGCCGGCGCGGATATAAACAGAATCACCAACGGCCAGGGTGCGGGCAGCTTTCTGGATGGTTTTCCAGGGTCGAGTTATTGTTCCAGGGTTTGAATTATTGCCATCTGGAGCCACAAAATAAACGTTCCCTGCAACCTGATTGCCAGGCATCTCCGATCTTGCGTGCCCAGGGTCAGGGAAACGGTAATCGGAATCATCCAACGAGCGACCTGACACTGAAAGGGTGAGGAGCAGGGTAAGGGTAAGTATGAGGATTGAAATTCGAAAGAAAAAATGAATTTGCCGCAGGCGGGTATTCATTATGGTTATCTCCCATTTGAAAAGACGGAGGTGATTTTTTTATGAAAAGAGTGCCAAGGGTACATAGAGTTAATGGTCTCACATAACGACTAAAGTCGTTACTACTAGAACACATGGAAGCCCAACGAACCAGTTATTACATCACTACCAAAGTCCAGACCACACGTTATAAGTGAATACAGTTATATATTTGAACCAAACGACTGAAGTCGTTACTACGTTGATGTGAACAGAACAATAAGTCTACCTTCCATGTAACATACTCCATGAGGGTCCTGGAAAACTGGTTGCATCCGGAAACTGTGAGTGTTATCTGCTCACATCCGGTGTGACGGTTACAAGCGATAAAGGGTTTTCATATGGTTGAAAATTTCTTCCTTTTCATCTGGCAGAAAAACGAACAGGTCTCCATTATTGACCTTGTGTTTGTCCGAGTTGGGGCAAACCAGAACTTCTCCTGAGGCAAATATACCTTTTTTAGTGATGACGGACGGCGTAACGATCTTCCTGCATGGATTGCATAATACCAACGCGCTCAACAAGCCCTGCCTGAAAAATTTGGCACGTTGTTCGCAGATCTGGTCAATGTACATGGAATGCGATGTCATGGCACTCCCCATCTGAAAAGCACTGCCACCAACCACGGGAACGATGAGATGCGCCAAGGACTCGCCAAGTTCGTTCATTAGCAACCACTTCATCAAGGATTGCTGCTGGAATGCACCTGCGGCTTCTGATCCCTCAGAACCCGACTTGAGCGAAGCCAAGAGAACGTCGATCTTTGCCTGGTCATTTCCCTGCATGAACTCTTCAAGCAATAAAGCCTGTAAAGCCCAAAGCACATATTGAAGGGAAGGATATTTATCCTTGATAATTTTCGTGCGCTGAGAAGGATGTGCAAAACGGAGCGCTTGAAGGGCAGCCTGCAATTTGGGCAGCAGAAGCAGGTCAGGCTGGATCACTTTTTCGAAGAGCACCAGAATATCCTTTAAAATCCACATAATGGCCGGGGAATTCTTTTCAAAGGGAGGGTATAGATTGAGGAGGTAGGTTAATTGAGAATCCTGCGCATCAAAAAATATAGGAAGTTGAAGGATGGGAAGGCTTGCCCGGTAGCCCCCACCTCCCAATTCTTTCCTAACTGATGCATCCAAACCATCGACCAACACAAGATGGTAGAGCAATTTATTACCCTGGAACAACCTGGAAAACTTATCCTTGCCTGGTTCAATCATTTCCATGCAAGTCTTCCCGATTTCCTTGATAAAATCATTCAATTCCTTGCGGCTGGTAATCTTCACATTATCACTGACCGTACAGAGAGTGAGCGGAATATTCACCCCTTTGCGGGCTTCCGCCATCACCGGGGAGAAATCCTTTCTAAACAATCTAAAGGATTGCGGACCCGGCATAGGTATAAAGCCCTGTGCTAAAAGAGATAGCTCCAAATTCATACCATATTGAGCAGTGTTCATTATTCTCCTTTCGCTATACCGACATGTTCTTCAAAGGTAATCGCGTAAAAGTGAGGAAGTGTTGGTCACAATTATTTTATGATGTAATTATATAATGGAAGGAGTGGGATGTGATACGGATATAATTATGGTCAGGAAGAAGGAAAACCCAAGTACAGGCATAAAATTGATAATAAGAAAGGAGCATGCTTAACATGGATGAAAATAAACAGATTGAAGCGATCGTATGCAAGCATGGTTTCAATGACTACAAATGGATCGATCCCAAGTCCATTGTCGTCTCCCAATGGGTGAGGATGAAGTGCGAATACGGCTGTCCTTATTACGGTCGAATTGCTTCCTGCCCGCCGAACACGCCAACGGTAGAGGAATGCAAACGGTTCTTCGCGGAATACAAGAGTGGGATGGTGATCCATATCCAGAAAGTGATGGCAGATCTAGAAAAACGGCGACAATGGAGTGCGAAAACGAACCTCAAGCTGGCAAAGATGGAGAGCGAGGTCTTTCTGGCAGGCAATCCAAAAGCGTTCCTGCTATTCATGGGCTCGTGCCATATTTGCGCAGAATGCAAGGCGTCACGTGCAGATTGCAAGGAACCCAAGCTCTCACGCCCTTCACCTGAAGGCATGGCAGTAGACGTGTTCACAACCGTGCGGCAGATCGGTTACCTGATAGAAGTCCTGACCGACCACTCAGAGCAAATGAACCGGTACGCTTTCCTGATGATCGAATAAAAGGACACTAGAACCGGTTTAAGACCGGATATTCGATCATTCACCCAAAGGAGGAAGGCAATGGAAGCAACAAGGATACTCATGGAAGAGCACAGGGTCATTGAGCGGGTCATCGCCAGCCTGGAGGCAGGTGCCAAACAGCTTGAGTCTGGCAAACCCATGCGCATTGGTTTTTTCATCCAGGCGGCTGAGTTCATCAAAGGATTCGCAGATGGCTGCCATCACAGGAAGGAAGAGGGCGTGCTCTTTCCAGCGATGGAAGCAGCGGGTGTCGCAAGGGAAGGAGGACCGATCAGTGTGATGCTGGCGGAACACGAGCAGGGGCGGCAATTCACGCGCAGCATGCGCCAGGCGGCTGAGAAGGTGCAGGCAGGCGAGACGAGTGCAAAAGCCGAAATCTGCCAGAATGCCCTGGCTTATGCTGCCCTATTACGCCAGCATATCGTGAAGAAGGACAATGTCCTGTTCCCGATGGCAGAGAGGGTTATCCCGCTGGCAAAGCAGGCTGAAGTCGCTGAGGCATTCGAGCGGGTCGAACACGAGGAGACAGAGGAAGGAGTGCACGAGAAGTTCCTGGGCATGGCAGAGGCGCTGGAGCAAGAAGTCAAGGCAAAGTAAGACTGGCTCTGAAGGTCGACAACAGGACAGCCAACACGCGGTAGGCACTCGAAAGAACACACAGCGGTCTGGACCAATGTCAGGTGAAAGATATATTGAGGTGTGAGTGAAAAAAATAATCATGCTGGAACCAACAGATGAGGTGACCACCTGGGGAAGAGTGTTTGGTACTCCGGTGGTTTCAAAGGGTAAGACGTGGTTCCCATTCATCCAGATGGTCACGTGGGGGATCATGAGCCTGGTGGCAGGCAGGAACCGGCCTGAGCGAAGCTGGTCTGAGCGATTAGGGGTCGGTAGTTTGACAATGGCTGCCATCCTCGGCTCGGAGTGGTGTCATAACCTGGCGCATGCGGCAGCAGCAAGGCTGGTGGGAAAACCAATGGATGCGCTGCTCGTCATGTGGGGGATGCCAATGGTGATCTATTTTAATGTGGAGGATGAAGATGTTACACCGCGACAGCACATCATGCGAGCGCTTGGGGGGCCACTGTTTAACGCAACTGCTGCAGTCATCGCCGGCCTGGTGCGGAGGTCCACTCAACCAGAGACGGGAGCCCGAGAAGTCATGGATGCTGCCGTAGGGATGAACACATTCCTGTGTACAGGCTCGCTGGTACCGGTACTAGAGCTGGATGGCGGTCCGCTGCTGAAATGGACCCTGGTGGAACGAGGTCAAACACCAACCCAGGCAAATGAGACAGTTCAGAAGGCAAGCAGGGTGGTGGGAGGCGGGCTGGGGATGGCGACCGGTATTGCACTGAAGAAGCGCCGGTGGTTCCTGGGGGCGATCCTGGGGGTGTTAGCCGCACTGTCCCTGATATCTGGCCTGGGATTATTCAAGGAGAGGGATTAGTTCACCTGATCAGATCAATCAAGATATTCGAAACTGGTGAATTAGGGATCAGGCATTAAGGTAATCAGGGATCAGGGAGTAGGGCTTAGGAATTGGGGAGGCGAGATTCGATATTTGTGAATAAGGGTCAGGCGACCCCCACCCCTTTCACCCTCAAAACCAGGCGGGGGTCCACACGCTGCGCGGTACGCCCTGCGGGCTTGCTTCGCGACCCCTCCCCCAAAATGAGTAATATCTTAACAGTCAAATATTTTGAGTGGGGGAGGGGATTTATTTTAAAGGGGATAGGGGTACACAGTATACGCCCTTCGGGCTTGCCGCGCGCAGACCCACGCCGATAAGGGATCAAGAATAACGGTAAGGCAGGTTGTTATCAATCAACCAGCAAGGCTTCTTTGGTCCGCTTAGAGTGTTTACCACGCTCATCGGTTTCGAGAATACGCTTGCGGATGCGAAAGGCGCTGGGGGTGACTTCGAGCAATTCATCATCTCCCAAGTATTCGATGGCTTCATCCAGACTCATCTGGCGCGGGGTCACCAGGCGGATCTCGATGTCTTTGTTCGACGAGCGCATATTCGTCAGGTGCTTCTTTTTACATACATTGAGCGCCAGGTCACCGGGACGGGTATACTCACCCACCACCATACCCTGGTACACATCCACCCCGGCACCATAAAAGAGAGTGCCGCGCTCTTCGGCGTTTTTCAAGCCATAGGTGCTGGTCACCCCCGGATCCCAGGCAACCAGGGAGCCTGTGGAACGGGTCACCATGGATCCAGCCATTTCATCATAGCCATGAAAGAGGGTATTCATTACACCCAGACCACGGGTCGCGGTCAGGAACATGTAACGGAAGCCAAGCAGACCGCGGGTTGGGACGATATAGACCAGGTGTACGTTTCCATCACTGGTATCCTGCATGTCGAGCATCTGTCCACGGCGGACACCCAGCATTTCAACCACTGCGCCGACCGTATCAGGGCTGGTCTCGATGTGAACTTCCTCATAGGGTTCGAGGGTCGTCCCATCCGGACTCTGGTGAAAGATGACTTCTGGACGGGAAACCTGAAACTCATACCCCTCGCGGCGCATGGTCTCGATCAGGATCGCCAGGTGCAGCTCGCCGCGCCCGGAAACGATAAACGTCTCGGCACTTTCGGTCTCAGCCACCCGCAGGGCGACATTCGTCCGCAGTTCAGACAGCAGACGTTCGCGCAGCTTGCGTGAGGTGCCCCATCTACCCTCGCGGCCTGAGAAGGGTGAATTATTGACGCCGAAGGTCATGCGCACGGTCGGCTCCTCGATGCGGATGGGCGGCAGGGGCAGCGGGTACGCGGGGTCAGCCAGCGTTTCACCGATGGTAATGCCCTCAAGCCCGGCAAGCACGATGATCTCACCCGCCTGGGCTTTTTCCACCTCAATGCGTTCCAAACCCTGGTGAACGTACAGATAACGGGCGCGTTCGGGCAGGTTTTGTCCATCCAGGGTCAGGCGTGCCAGGACCTGTCCGGTTGTAATAGTGCCTGAGAAAATCCGTCCCAGAGCGGTCACACCGCGATAGTCATCATAACCAAGGGTAGTGACCAGCATTCGAAAGGGTGCGTCGGGGTCAATTTTCGGAGGAGGGATGTTGCGTAAAATTGCCTTGAACAGAGGTTGGAAATCGGCACCAAGTTCGGGCGTCATACCTGCCTGTCCGGTGGTCGACTTGGCGTAAATCACAGGAAATTCCGCCTGTTCGTCGCTCGCGCCCAGTTCAATGAACAGGTCAAAGGTCTGGTTGAGGACGCGCTCGGGTTCAGCATCCTTGCGGTCCACCTTATTGATGACGACGACAGCCCTATGACCAGCCTCAAGGGCTTTCTTGAGGACAAAGCGGGTCTGCGGCATGGGACCATCAGCCGCATCGACCAGCAGGAGGACACCATCCACCATGTTCATGATGCGCTCAACCTCACCACCGAAATCGGCATGACCGGGGGTGTCGACGATGTTGATCTTGACCTGCCGGCCGGTGTCCGGATCCCAGATGGATATGGCGGTGTTCTTGGCAAGGATGGTAATGCCGCGCTCGCGCTCGAGGTCATTTGAATCCATCACGCGCTCAATAACCTGCTGGTTATCCCGAAATGTATGTGCCTGGCGCAAAAGACCGTCGACCAGGGTGGTCTTGCCGTGGTCAACATGAGCGATGATGGCGATGTTACGAAGATCGGTACGTTCGATGAGCATAGTTGCTTTTTCTTTAATTTCCAAACAGTGCATACACTGGGGAAGGATTTTTCATTCAGGTATTTTATAAATACATAAAAACCCCGACCATGGTTGGCCGAGGCTGTTGTCCGGCGTGCAAATTATATTATATCATATCTAAGCAGTAGTGGCAGGAGGAATATCTGAATTTCGAATATCAAGGGATAAGGTAATCAGGGAGTAGGGATTAGGGAGGCGATATTCGATATTGATGAATAATGATCAGGCGACCAGCTGATGAGGGAGATCAGGCGACCCCCACCCCTTTCCCCTCCCCCAAAACGAGAAATATCTTAACAGCCAAATATTTTTAGTGGGGGAGGGGTATTTATTTTAAAGGGGAGAGGGGAGCAAAAAAAACGCTCCCCTCTCCCCTTATTGAACCCCAACCCCCATTCGATCAGAGAGGCTTGGTAAAGAGTTTTTTTACGGACTAACCCCAGAGAGGTACACAGTATACGCCCTTCGGGCTTGCTGTGCGAAGGCCTACGCCGATCCGAGGAACAACCATACAAGAATCGTTCTACCAGAAGCCAAGGAAAGATCCATCAAATCATGGTACGAAATCAAATCATGGTACGAAATAAAGGCTGCCGTACAGGTTAA
>Ga0315285_10006876_pt1 | contig 11727 bp, 12 predicted proteins | sample YL17G09_36_MG_FD_203698 | JGI IMG/M metagenome (GOLD analysis project Ga0315285, IMG submission 203698) | Sediment microbial communities from Yellowstone Lake, YNP, Wyoming, USA - YL17G09_36 | ecosystem: Environmental > Aquatic > Freshwater > Lake > Sediment | place: USA: Wyoming | collected... | reverse complement strand
TCTCTCGGGTGCTCTTTCTCTATCACGCTGCGCCCTGCGAGAGACCACGACTGTGGGAGCCTGCAGCGACGAGGAAAAGCCCGCGGAAGGCTTGGCGGAGTAAGGAAGAGCAGGGAGCGGAGGCAGCGACGACGACGATGGCGCTGGCGATGCTCTCGCGCCGCCCCCTCTTCTGCCGCCGCCGCCGCCGCCGTCGCTGTCGCTTCCCGAGCCGTAGCCTGCGAGGAGGTCCATTTTTCTTCTCGTCTCTCGGCAAGTGGCGCGGGGCTGATGAAACCCCTTTCGACGAGCGCCGGAAACGATAGCGTTGCCGGAAAAACGGGAGAAAAAAGAGTTAAGTCTTGTGCTTCTTTTCGGGGCTTTTTTTCATTTTCTCCAAGACTTGTTCGGCCTTCGAACATCGATGGCCATCGCTCGATTCTCCTCGAGGTCGCGGACTCTTTCTCTCCTGTTCTTTTCCTAAATTCGACCGAACTGGGCATTACACACATCAAGGTTTGACCTTCTGAACGAAAGCGCCCTTCAAAACAGAGCGAGCGGGGCCGTGAGAAGCGAAAAGAGCTCGAAAAAAGGACTTTTTTTTTTTCGTCGCCACTGTCCTTTTTTGCTTCTCCGTCGTCCTCCCACCCCCGGACCTCCTCGAACCGCTTTTCTCTCTCGCGCGCGCGCCGACTTCGCGCGGGCACCGCAACACACCATGGCGGCCGACGGCCAGGGCTTCGCCATTTCGCTGGGCCTCAACCTCCTCTTCCTCGCCGTCATCTACTTCCTGTTCGCCGTCCTGAGGGACGCGGCGCCGACAAAGAAATTCTACGCTCCGAGGAGGTACATGAGAGGCGGAGGGCCCGGAGCGGGCGCGAGCAGCAACTTGTCCTCGCCCGCGCCGAGCGCTCTGCGCCCCGGAGAACGGGCCGGCGGAGCCGCACACAGGGCGGGCGCGAACAGAAACGCCGCCTCGCAGACCTCGACGGGGTACAAGAGGCCCAAGAGGCTGCCGACGGGCTGGTTCGCGTGGATCGGCGTCGTGCACCGCACGACGCAGGAGGACGTCATCGGCGTGGCCGGGATGGACGCGGCGGTGTATCTGGCCTTCCTGAAGCTTTGTGAGTAGTCGTGTTTTTTATTTCGTTTTCAAGCTCTTGTTTTCGACTCTTCGGAGGAGGGAACGAAAAAAAGAAGAAAAACTCACCCTCGATTTTTTTCAATGAAAAAATGACAAATGAAAAAAAAACTCGAATTTCAAAACAGTCAAGGAGCTCTTCATCTTCGTGACCTTCTGGTCCCTCGCCACCGTCCTCCCGACCAACCTCGTCGGCAACGAGGTCGATAACCTCCGGGCGTCCGGGGTGCTCGTGCCGAACGAGTTCACCTACTGGATCCCGGCCGGAGCACCGGCGATCGCGCCGGAGACGAGGTCGACGTCGCTGTTCGGGATGGGCAGCGCCGCGTTCCCCGACTTTTACGCCAAGCAAGTGCGTTTGCTTATCTTTCTTTTTTCCCTCTTTGTTCCGGCAGAGAGAGGGAGGGAAAGAGATAAGGAAAGAGAAAAGAGCGGGAAAAAAGAGAAAAGAAAAGGTCTCTCATTTTTTGCTTTTCTTTCTCTCCCTCTCTCTCTCTCTCTCTCCCTCTCGCTCTCTCTCTCTCTCCAATACAAAAAACTCTCCAGGTCCCCCCTCCCCCCGTCGGCGTCAAATGGTGGAAGTACAAGGAGGGCGTCCCCGACCTCCCGCCTCCTCCCCCGGGATACGGCTGGCGCCGCGATGACGCCAACGCCCCGACGGCCTACGACGTGAGCGACCTCGACCGCCTCACGATGAGCAACGTGCCGCGCGGCTCCAGGACGTTGCTCGTGCACGCCGCCGCGGCCTGGGCGGTGACCTGCTACGCGTTCCGCCTGCTGTGGAGCTACTGCACGCTGGCCGTGTCCCTGAGGATCAGGCACATCACGACCGCGTCCCGAGGAGCCGAGACCCATTCTATTTTGGTGACCGACGTCCCTGGAGTCGAGGCCGGGTCGTTCGCGCGACGGCTCGACGAGACGGTCTTCCGGCTGCTGCCCGGGCCCGTCAAAACGTTCCTGAAACGGGCCGTGACGACGACGTTCGAGGTGATCGAACAGGGCGTTGCGGCAACGGCGGGCAGGGTCGCGGACGCTGTGATCGTCGGCGACGCGGACGCGGCGAACCCTCGGGCGAGCCTAGCCGGCGGCGTGCGCGGCGCGTGGAGGAGGAGCGAGGTTGGGAGCCGCGAGAGGGAGCAGCGGCAGCGGGCGGAGGAAGAAAAGAGAACTGCCGCTGCTGGCGGCGCTGCTGCTTCTGCTGCTGCTGTTGGCGCTTCTGCTGCTGGCCCCTCTTCTTCCCCTTCCGCCTCTCCTGCCTCTCGAGCTCCTGTCTCAGAGCAGGCTGCCCCGGAGCGCTTCTTCGACGTCATCGACCTCGACGCCGGCAGGGAAGAGGAAGCGGCGAGGATGCGCGAGGCCGCGGCGGTGAGCGCCGAGGCGCTGGCAGCGGCCGAGAGGAGAGCGAGAAGAGTGGATGACATGTCCTCTGTCTCTGCCCTAGCCTCTGCTGCAACCGCCGCCGCAGGGAGAGGCGCCAGCGACGCCGGGAGCAGCGGCGACGACCTGTCTTCGCTGCCGACGGCGCTGCGACTGCTGTCGTTCTCGCCGCGGCGGCTGCTCCGCGGGAGAGGAGGCTCTCCCTCCCCGGCTGCTGCCGCTGCTGCTGCTGCTGCTGCTGTTTCCACCGCTCCGCGGGAGAACGCCCCCGGTGCCGCCATCGCAGCCCGGCGGCTCTTTGGATCGGCGGCGGCGGCGACGACGGCAAATGCAGCTGCTCCTCTGTCGCAGCAGCAGCAGCAGCTGCAGCACGACGCCGTTGCCGCCGCGGCCGCCGCCGCCGCCGTCGCCTCCTCCGCCTCGGCGGCGGCGGCCTCGTCCCAGCAGCAGCCGCGCGGCTACCTCGCCACGCTCCCCAAGGGCCCCCCGCCCGCCGCCAACCGCCCTCCCGTCGACGCCTCGGCCTACGTCGCCAGGACCGAGGTCGTCGCGTGGACGAAGGCGGCCGCCTTCCTGGCCGCGGGCGGCTCGCCGCACGCGCTCGTCGAGCGGGAGTTCCGCGAGCTGTTCCCGGGGCAGGTGCACTCTGTGTCGGTGGTGACGCGGTCGAGGAGGCTGGCAGCGGCGCACGACGAGTACGCGCTGAGGTTCAGGGCGCTCTCGGTGAGGGGGAGAGGCGAGAGAGAGGGAGAGAGAAGGAGGACAATGGAGGAGAAGAAGAGGGGGAAACTCACTTGGATTTCTTCTTTTCCCAAAAAAAAAAATAATAATAATAAAGGACCTCTGCGACGACTACACCTCGAAGCTCCGCAGGCACGTCGAGGTGCGCCGCAACCGCGTCTCGGTGCTCCCGGCCAAGTACGGAGAGTGGGGCCGCGCCATGTACGCCCCGCGAGAGGGGCCGCGGAGGACGACCGGGAACGGAGGAGGAGGCACCAAGGACGAGCATTTCCAGCAGAGCGAGGCCGGCGACGTTGGGACGACGACCGCCGGCGCCGAGACCTCTTCGGGCCCGGACCAGCAGAAGAAGAAAGCTTCCTCTTCCTCCTCCTCTCGGGCCCTCAAGACAATCCGTGTCGATGCCATGGCCTTCAACGTCGCGAGGCTGACCGAGCTGGCGCGCGTGATCACGACGCTGCAGGCCGAGGGCGCCAAGAACATCGCCGCGGCCGCGGGCGGAAGCGGAGGCTCGGCGCAAACCGTGCTCCGCCCCGAGCCCGCCGCCTTCGTCACCTTCAAGACCCGCAGGGCCGCCGTGCTCGCCGCGGCCGCCCTGCTCCACCACGACGCCTCTGCCTGGCACGCCCAGCCGGCCCCGGGGCCGCGGGAGGTGCTGTGGGACAACCTGCGGCTCCGAGCGTGGGAGCGCTCGCTGCGGGCCGTCTTCTCGTGGACGTGCCTCATCACTTTCTCGCTCGCGTTCTTAATCCCCGTCGCAGCGATCCAGACTTTCTTGGAGCTCCCGGCCCTGGCCAGCGTGAAGGGCCTGCGGGCCTTTGTGGCGTTCCCCATAGTGCAGTCTGTGGTTCAGTGCATCCTCCCGCCGCTCTTCCTCAACGCCGCGCTGCTGCCCGTGCCGTGGCTCATCGGCAGGCTCTCCAGCCTCAAAGGAGCCCCCTCGCGGTCCGCGGTCGACTTCGCGGTCGTGCAACAGTACTTCACCTTCCTCGTCATCACCGTCTTCTTCGGGTCCTTCGCGGCCGGAAGCGTCCTGAACCAGGTCGCGATGTGGGCGCGGCACCCGGCGCAGGCGCTCGCGATCGTCGGCACGGCCGCGCCGCTGACGAGCCTCTTCTTCCTGAACTACGTCCAGTTCAACGCGCTCGCCGCGGCGCCCTTTGCGCTGCTGCGCGCCTTCCCGCTGGCCCTGTTCGCGCTCAAGTCCGGCGCGGCCTCGACGGAGCGGGCAAGGGCGAGGCTCTGGCAGGACCAGTTCGCCGCCTTCGGCCCGCTGCTGCCGCGCCACTCGCTGGTGGGGCTCGTCGGCGTCGTCTTCGCCCCGATCAACCCGCTGGTGCCGCTCATGTGCACCGTTTACTTCCTGATGGCGTCGATCACGGAGAAGTACAACATGCTCTACGTCCGCCGGGAGGCCTACCAGAGCGGCGGGCTGCTCTGGCCGCGAGGGGCCGACCAGGTGATGGTCTCGCTGGTCGTCGGCCAGAGCGTGCTCGCCTTTCTGCTGTTCGTCAAGGGGGCGCCCTGGGCCGGGGGCGCCGTGCTGCCCCTCGTTCCCATGACGCTGCTGTTCAGGTACGCCGCGACACAGCTCGTGGACAGGCCGTTCTCGGTGCTGAGCCTGCGGGCGGCCGTGGACCTGGACGCGGCGGACGCGGCCGACGCCGTGGCCGAGGCGGCCGAGCTTGGGTTTGCCGAGTGCAGCGGAGGAGGAGGAGGAGGAGGAGGAGGAGGAGCCGCTGCTTCCTCGCCGCCTTGGCCTTCTCCCTCGCCCGACTCCCCTGCTCCGGCCCCTCCTCCTGTCGTCACGGCCCCGGCGGCCGCCTCTACTTTGTACCGCCAGCCCGCGATGGAGTTCGACGCCGGCGCGCACGACGCGCTCCTTGCCGAGGCGCGGCACATCGACAGTGCGCTGAGGGACGAGGAGGCGCTGCGGAGGGAGCTTGCCGACTACAACAGGTTTGGTATCGTCCAGCATTCGGGTGGCGGCAACAACCAGCGGCAGGACAGCACGCCGCGGCTCCTGGGGGCCGCGCAGGGCGTGTGGAGGCCCCGGAGGCAGAAGCCGTCGGGGGTCGAGGACGTGTAAACGAAAGAGTGAGAGAAGAAAAGCTCGAGGACGGAGCGATTTTCGAAGATAACGAGTGGCTTGCTCTCGTTGCGTCAGAATTGCTCGAACGAAGTACGGAAGGCGTCAACGATCTCGTCGCTCTTTCTCTCTTTTCTTTTCGCCTTTCTTCTCTTTTCCGAGCGCTGACGAGCTAATACACAAATTCGAACCGCTCGCGAGCAAAGAGAAAGGAAAAGAAGCCGAATTAGCAGTAGAAGAAGCAATGGCGGCTCCCTTGCACGCCCGAGGAGGGATAGCGACGGCGACGTCGACGTCCTTCTCCCCCTCCTCTGCTCCTTCTCGCATCGTCGCCTCGTCCAGAGCTCGCGTTCCTGTCGCCGCCACTGCGCGCAGCCGACCGCACGCGTCGATCTCCGCGGTGGCCTCGGCCGCGCCGCAGCCCAAGAGCTCGACCTCCCGATCCCCGCTCGCCGACAATGCTCGCCGCCGATCGCCTTCTTCCTCCTTCTCGACCACCGAGACCGCCGCCGTCGCGCAGGCCAAGCAGTCGTTCACCACGACCAAGGGCCCCTTCGCCGGGGTCACCAACGGGGACCAGTTCGCCGCAGTGCTCAAGGCCGGTGAGTTGTCGTTTCTCTTTCTTCTCTTGCTTTTTTTTTCAAACGAGGGCGGACGACGGAGAACGAAGGAAAAGAGAAAGAGCGCGTCTAAAAAGGAGAACGAGAGACGGCACCGAGAGGCAGCAAAACTCACCTTTGCTTCCTGTCACCCACCGCCACCCTCCTCCTCCCCTCTCCCCGCCCCCGAAAAATCAGGCGCTGCCGCGGGCAAGATCCCCCCGCAGCTCGTCGACGGCTTCCTCGACTTCTACGGAAACTACCGCGCCGCCGTCGTCAACTCCGGAGTCCAGGGAGCCGACGAGGCCGAGGTCGCGCGGGTCATGACCGCGATCGCCGACCGCGTGCTCGACCAGTTCGTGCACCCCTACGAATTCCCGAGCGCGCACGAGCGGATTCTGAGCCCGTACGACTACTACGCGTTCGGGCAGAGCTACGTGCGCAACCTCGTCGACTTTGACCGCAGCGCGATGGGCCACCTCGACCGCTTCCGCGAGGTCGAGCGCCAGCTGGCGGCGGGGGACAACGTGGTCTTGCTCGCCAACCACCAGACGGAGGCCGACCCCGCGGTCTGGGCGCTGCTGCTCGAGGGCGCCGGGCTCGCCAGGCTCGCGAGCGACGTGGCCTACGTGGCCGGCGACCGCGTCGTGACCGACCCGCTCTGCAAGCCCTTCTCGATGGGGCGAAACCTGTTCTGCGTGCACTCGAAGAAGCACCTGGACGACGACCCGGCGCTCAAGGAGGAGAAGCAGCGGACCAACCGGCGGACGCTGGGGGCGCTGTCGAAGGCGCTGGGCAGGGGCGGGCAGCTGCTGTGGATCGCGCCCAGCGGCGGGAGGGACAGGCCCGACGCCGCGACGGGCGAGTGGGCCCCCGCGGCGTTCGACCCCGCGGCCGTCGAGCTGATGCGGCAGCTGTGCGCGAAGGCGGCCCCCAGGGGGCACCTGTGGCCCCTCGCGATGGATTCCGGGAACATGATGCCGCCTCCCCCGGCCACCGAGAAGGCGATCGGGGAGCGGAGGCTGACGAATTTCGTCGGCGTGGGCATCTCGCTCGGGGAGGAGCTTGACCTCGAGGCGCTCGTCGAGGGCATCGACGAGAAGGACCGCGAGGCGAGGGCCGGGGCCGTGGCAGCCGCGGCCTTCTCCGCCGTATGCGAGCAGTATGACGCGCTGAAGAAGGCGATCCGCGGCGGAGGCGCGACTGCGGACGGGGCTTACTCGCAGCCGTGGAAGAATTAAAAACAAACAGTTTTGACATTTTCCCCCTTTTTTGGGAGAGAGAGAGGAGGGGGAAAACAAAAGGGTGAGAGGAATTTTGAGTTCTTTTTTTAGAACAAAGAGAGAGAGGAAGCGTGCAATCAGTCAGTTGCCGCCGCTCCTCTCTCCTTTATTAACTATTTTTGAAAAGGAGAGGGAGAACCGCGAGGGAGAGAGAGGGAGGGGGAGAGAAAATAATTCGTGTGACTTGGGAGAGATAATACAAAACGTTTTTTTTTTCTTTGTTACTTTTTTCATCCCTCTCTTTTCTCACCGCGGCAGCGGCGACGTCCCTCCGTTGGTGCTGCTCTTCCTCCTGCTGCTCGAGGCCTGAAACAGCCTGCTCGGCGTCGCGGCGCTGGCCCTGGCCATGAGGCTGCGGAGCCGCAGGGCGGCCGGGGAGGGGCTCGCCGAGGCTGACGCTGCCCTTGCGGCGAAGGCGAACGCGGGAGCGGGAGAGGGCGCAGCGGCGTGGGAGGGGGAGGACGCGAAGGCCGGGGCGGCGGCTGCAGCCGGCGTCGCCGCCAGAGCGACCGCGGGAGAGGCCGGTAAGGGGCGAGCAGAAGGAGCGGGAGACGAGATCGCATTTTGAGCAGCAGCAGCAGCAGCAGCAGCCCGAGGAGCGGGAGGCAGAGGGAGCGGCGGGGGCAGCTGCTGCTGCTGCTGCCCGTTTCCTCCTCCTGCTCCGTTCCCTCTCTTCACAGCCCGCTCCACCGCCCTCGCCAGCAGCGCCCCGGCCCCAAACCCGGGCGCCAGCCTCGCCACCGCGGCCCTGAACGCGGCCCGGGACGCGTCGAGCTCGGCGCGGGCCGCGGACAGGGCCTCGCCCTCGGCGGCGAGCGCGTCGGCCTCGGCCGCGAGGGCCGAGGCGCGGCGCCGCAGGGCGTCCTCGGCCATGCTGCTCCCGATCGCGTCCGATCTGGAAACGGCGATGGCAGCAGGAGCAGGAGCAGGAGCAAGACTGTCGCCTGCCGCTGCCTCGGCTTCCCTCGCTCTTCGGGAAACCTCTCTCTCCCTGGCGTCGAGTTCCCTCTCTTTCTCTGCGAGCGTCTCCTCCTGCCCCCGCGCCGTGTCCTCGAGCCTTCGCTCCTCGGCGACGGCAGCGGAGCGCAGGGCCGCGCGCTCCGCTTCGAGGGCGGCCTGGGCGGAGACGGCGGCGTCGGCGGAGGCCGAGGCGGCCACGAGCCTGCGCTCGAGCTCCGACGAGGCCTTCGCCGCGGCGGCAGCCTCCTTCCTCGCTGCCTGGACCGCCGCGTGCATCTCTTTCGAGGAGGACGACGACGACGAAGCCGCTGCTGCTGCTTCGATGGAAGAGGAGCCCGAGGAGTCCACCGCCTTCTCGGCCTCAGCCAAGGCCGAGACCGCGGCGCGGAGGCAGGCGGCGTGCGCGCGGACGAGCGACCGCGCGGCGGGGCCGAGCCCCGCGCGCGAGCCGCCGTTGCCGTTGCCCTTTGCCGCCGCCCCCCCTCCTCCGTCGGCCGCCTCTGCCGCCTCCGCGAGCTCCGCCGCGAGCCGCGCGAGACCCTTGGCCGCTCCGGGCTCCCCGTCGGAGATGGCATCGAGCGTCCTCGAAGCGAAGCCACTGCCGTCGTCGTCGTCGGCGGCGGCGGCGGCGGAGAAGCGGGGGAAGAGCGGGGAGGCAAAGGCCCTGATTCCAGGCGTGCGGCGGGCGGAGGGCGCCGGGGCGGCGGCGACAAGAGCGACGCGCGCCGCGCGAGGGGTCATCGTCGTCGCCGTCCCCGCTTCGAGCTGAAGCCCCTGGCGGGCTCCTTCAGAGCGAGCGGCAGTGCAGTCCCCTTGCTGCTGCTTGCTGCCGACCCCGAACGAGAAGAACCCGGCGCCGCGCGCGCCGCTTTCGCCGCCGGTCCTGCCCCGCGCCAGCCTCTGCAGCCGCTCGTTCTCGGCCTCGGCCCTGCGCAGCGAGACCTCCAGGGCCCTGACCCTGCGGGAGGCCTCGGCGGCGCGGGACAGGGCCGCGTCCTTGGCGGCGGAGGCGGCGGCGACGTCCTTCGCCGCAGCGGTGGCGGCGGCGGCGGCGCGGTTCTCCAAGGCGCCCCTCGCCCTCTCCGCCGCGGCGGCCCCGGCCTCGGCCCTCGCCGCTGCGGCCCTGAGCTGCCTCGCTTCCGCTCGGGCCAGGGAGGCGTCCGCCAGCGCCATGGAGGCCGCCCTCCGCGCCGAGCGGAGGCAGACGAGAGAGGCGTGGACAGCGTTGGCCGTCGAGGCCGCTCGCCTGTCGGCCTCTTCTTCTTCGCCGCTGCCGTCATCGTTTTCGTGCTGCTGCTGCTTCTTTTCCCGGCTGCCGTTTTGTCCTTCCAGAGACTGCAAGGAGGCGGAGGTCGTGAGCTGGATTTGGCCGCGGACGCCGAGTTCTGTGGAAGGAGAGAGAGAGAGAGAGAGGGAAGGAGAGAGAAGGAGAGAGAGAGGGAGAAAGAAGAGGAGGTGAGGGAGACTAAAAAAAGGACGACCAAGAAAGGTGGCTCTCCTCTCTCTCTTCTCTCTCTCTCTTTTTTCCCACGCCACTCTGTATCCTCACCCTCGAGCGCAGAGTTCAGAAACCGCGCCGCAGAGGAGGCCGTGGCCGGCGTGGCGAAAGGGCGCCTGCCGCCGTTTGACTCGTTGCCAAGGTTGGCGACGTTTCCGTCGTCGTTTTCGTCGTTTTCGTCGCCGGCGAGGTGTTCGGCGGTGGCGGCCTTTTTTTTTTTGGATTTGAGTGAGTTGCGCTTTCCAGGACGAGGTGAGTGTTCTTTTCAGCGCATCGACGGGCAAGAGCCTGGCTATGTCTCTCTATTTTGAGGAGCTTGAGAGGGAATGCGGAGAAGAAAAGAGGCGAATGGCGAGCGGGAAAAAAGGCGAGCGTCGTCGTCGTCTTTTTCAATTGGCGTCGAGAGCAAAAGAATGGTTTCACCCTTCCTTCTCGCCTTTCCGGCGCTTATCGTTCCCCCGCTTGTCGTTCTCTTTACCTTGAGCGAGGCCAGGGCCTTGTCGCTGCGCCTCATTGGGTGAATAAGAGAGGAGAGCATCCTCCGTCTCTTTGTGTGAAGCGAGCGAGAGCGATGAGAGACGAAGAGGACGGCGTCGTTGTCGCCCGCAGAAAAAAAAACTCGCCGCGGCGGGGCGTCGAAGTGGAGAACTGAACGAGGCCGAGCCCAAGGTCTGCTCGGGGCTGCACAACTCGAAACAACTTTCCTCTCTTTTTCTTTCGAAGACCTTCCCCCCAATCACGCCAAAATGAAGACGGTCGCTGCTTACCTCCTGGTGCGTTCGCCGGAAGCCATCTTCAAGAGATGCAAGATCGTCATCTCCCCGGGAGCATGGCGCTGTCAACGTGGCGATTCTTGTCCTGAAGAGCCCGGCGCAGGGCCTGGAAAGGGGGGTCGCCGGCGTCGATCGCGCGTCGGCGGCGGCGGCTGCTCCTCCTCCTCCTCCGATCGGGGAGTGCTCTTCTCTCGCTCTCTCTCTTGCTTACCCTCCTCTCTCTCTGCCTCACTCGCGCTCGAATTCACATCAACAACGATCCCACAGGCCCAGCTCGGCGGCAACGCCTCGCCCAAGGCCGCGGACATTGAGAAGATCCTCTCGTCCGGTGAGTGCGAGTTTAGTGTTTTTTTGATTCCGTCCGCGTCGGCAAGAGTGGGCCGATCGAGCCGGCAGGGGTGATGGCCAGCCCCCCTCTTCGAGCCCGCTTCACCTCCTGGCCCCTCGCCTTGTGCTTCTCTGGATCGTCGGAGAACAGAGATCGGGACGTCATCAAAGCTTTGATCAGCACCGGCGACGTCCTCGTTGCATTCGACGAGGACGAGGACGCGAAGGGGAGAGAGGCCGACCGACGACGATGCTCTTGCCTGCTTGCTTGCTCTTGCTTGCCTTCTGCTTGCCTTTGCATCTCTTCTCCCGCCCCCGCCTCCAAGCTCAGGGGAACAGCTCTCGCCCTCCAGATGCCGCAACATCGAGGGCAACGTCGTCAGAGCTCCGTAGAGGTCAAAAGATCGCATCCCGCGCGACGAGCCGAGGCGGAACGCGGGCGCGATTGATGGCCTTTTTGACCAGCAAGCGGTCAAGCAATCGGCCGCCGCGACCGATCGCGTTGCTCTTCTCCGACTTCGACCTTGTCGCCGCCGCATCCCGCTCTTCCCGCTCTCTCCCTCGCGCTCTCTCCCTTCTCATTCCACTCGCCTTCTCATTCCACTCACCAAAAACCTTCAATTCCAAACCGACCGAAAAACACCGCAGTCGGCGTCGAGGCCGACGCCGAGCGCGCCGCCCTGCTGCTCAAGGAGCTCGAGGGCAAGGACGTCGCCGAGGTCATCGCCGCTGGGCTCACCAAGCTCGCTTCCGTCCCTTCGGGAGGCGGTGGCGGCGGCGGCGGCGGCGGCGGCGGTGGCGGCGGCGGCGGCGGCGCTGCCGCCGAGGAGAAGAAGGAGGAGGAGAAGGAGGAGGAGGAGGAGGGAGACGACGACATGGGCTTCTCGCTCTTCGACTAGAAATTTGTTTTTTTAACAAAAACATTTTTCTTAGTTTTCCTCGCTCACCCCCCCCCCCCAAATC
>Ga0315285_10006875_pt1 | contig 11727 bp, 7 predicted proteins | sample YL17G09_36_MG_FD_203698 | JGI IMG/M metagenome (GOLD analysis project Ga0315285, IMG submission 203698) | Sediment microbial communities from Yellowstone Lake, YNP, Wyoming, USA - YL17G09_36 | ecosystem: Environmental > Aquatic > Freshwater > Lake > Sediment | place: USA: Wyoming | collected... | reverse complement strand
TGACCCAAGAGGTGTACCAAGTTGAAATCGAAAACAGTCATGAATGATTATAAAGTTCTAAATCAATGTGCTTTACGTCAAAATCGTAAACCTTTAACGGGACAGTAGTGATTGCGGATTGCGGATTTTCGTTATCGGGACCTTCGGCGCAAGACCATAGCACTGAATGACTTCGGGCGGCAGCCCCCGAAAAGTTTGCAGAAAATACAAGCAATCGAACGTTAGCAGTGCAGGGAGAAGAAGCAAAGAAACAGCAGAAGAAACATCAGATGGGGATTACATGGATTAAAGGATTACATGGATTAAGAACTTATATATATGCTTCAATCCATGTAATCCTTTAATCCATGTAATCCCCATCAAATGCTTCTGTTTCTTCTTTTCTCCGCGGCCTTCGCGGCCTCTGCGATGAAAATCCTTTTTTGCAACCGGCAAACAACCGAAACGCAAAGGAGACCTGCTCGTGTATCGAACGCATCGAACGAAGATACTAGTATTGGCGGCGTTTGTGTCGGTCCTGGCGGCCGCGGCCGGGGCACAGGCCCAATGGAAGTGCGTGGAAGGGAAGATCGTCAGTCGCTGGGCGAAAGATGTCTCGCCCGGGCGGGTGCATCCCGAGTATCCCCGCCCGCAGATGGTCCGCAAGGACTGGATGAACCTCAACGGCCTGTGGCAGTATGCCCCGGCCGAGGCAAACCAGCCGGCCCCCATCGGCAAGACGCTCGACGGCGAGATACTCGTGCCGTTCCCGGTCGAGTCGGCCCTGAGCGGCGTGGGCAAGCACTTCGAGCGCCTATGGTACCGCCGCACGTTCAAGGTTCCGGCCGAGTGGAAGGGCCGGCGGGTGCTGCTGAACTTCGGCGCGGTTGACTGGGAGTCGGCCGTGTACGTAAACGGCAAGGCCCTCGGCACGCACCGCGGCGGCTACGACGCCTTCAGTTATGACATCACCGGCGCGCTGAAGGACGGCGAGAACGAGTTGATCGTCGGCGTCTTCGACCCAACCGACAAGGGCTTCCAGCCGCACGGCAAGCAGGTGCTGCACCCCGGCGGGATCATGTACACCCCCGCCACCGGAATATGGCAGACGGTCTGGCTGGAGCCGGTGGGCCTGCGAAGCATCGAGTCGCTCTCGCTGGTGCCGGACATCGACGCCGGATGCCTGTACGTTGCCGTGGACGTTCCAGGCAAGGGCGACCTTCCTGACGTTACGCTGAAGGCCTTCGACGACGGTAAGGAAGTCGCAACCGCAACAGGCAAGGCCAGCGACGTGACCAGGATCAAGCTGCCTATTCCCAATGCCAAGCTATGGTCGCCGGACTCGCCGCACCTCTATGACCTCCAGGTAACGCTGTCGGAATATGACAAGCAGACCGACGCCGTCACAAGCTACTTCGGCATGAGGAAGACCTCGATCGGCAAGGATGACAAGGGCATCACCCGCATGATGCTCAACAACAAGTTCGTATTCCAGATCGGCCCGCTCGACCAGGGATTCTGGCCGGACGGGATATACCTGGCCCCCACCGACGAGGCCCTTCGCTACGACATCGAGGCCACGCGGAAGCTCGGCTTCAACATGGCTCGCAAGCACGTGAAGGTCGAGTCGGATCGGTGGTACTATTGGGCCGACAAGCTCGGGCTGCTGGTCTGGCAGGACATGCCCGCCGGCGACACCACAAAGGACCGCCCGCAATTCCGGAAGGAGTTGACGCGGCTTGTCCAGGGCATGGGCAACCACCCGAGCATCATCATGTGGGTGGTCATAAACGAGGGCTGGGGCCAGGGCGACGCCGCCGACACGAAGGCCCTGGTGGACCTCGTCCGCAAGCTGGACCCCTCGCGGCTGATCGACAACGCCAGCGGCTGGGCGGACCACAAGTGCGGGGACGTGATCGACATGCACAGCTACCCCGGTCCGGGTAGCCCAATGCCCGAGGAAAACCGCGCCGCCGTGCTCGGCGAGTTCGGGGGCCTGGGCCTGCCCCTCAAGGGACATCTCTGGCAGACCGAGAACTGGGGCTATGCGAACATGGCCGACCGCGACCAACTCACGTCCAAGTACGTCGAGCTGCTGCGGGGCGTCTACAGGTTCAAGGACGCCCCTGGACTCTCGGCGGCAGTCTACACGCAGACCACCGACTGCGAGGGCGAGGTCAACGGCCTGATGACCTACGACCGCGAGGTGATCAAGGCCGACGCGGAGAAGATGGCGGCCGCAAACCGCGGCGAGTTCCCGCCGCCGCCGCAAATAAAGCCCGTCGCGGCGACCAGCGAGCAGACGCCGGCCGAGTGGAAGTACACCACCGAAAAGCCCGCCGACAACTGGTCCAAGCCGGACTTCGACGACTCATCATGGAAAGTCGGCAAGGGCGGGTTCGGCACCGAAGGCACGCCAGGCGCGGTTGTCGGAACCAAGTGGAACACGCCGGACATCTGGCTGCGCCGCACGATCGTGCTTCCGGCCAAGTTGCCCGCCGACCTCCAGATTCGCCTGCACCACGACGAGGATGCCGACATATACATCAACGGGATTCGCGCCGCCGGTGAGGCTGGCTTCGTCAGCGAATACTACGAGGTCGCCATCAGCCCCAAGGCCCTGGTCTCGCTGAAGCCTGGCAAGAACACCCTGGCCGTACACTGCAAGCAGACCGCCGGCGGGCAGTTCATCGACGTCGGCCTGGTCGAGGTGGTGCCGGCGAAACAGCCCACGGGCAAGTAGAAGCAGCGACTCGGGTCTGCAAGGAAACGGCCTTCTCAGTTTTTGACACGTTCCAAAACCAGCACCCAATCCTGCGGTGATGGGACGTTCTTCTTGAAACTGACGCGCTTTGCCGCCTTGTCGCCCGGTTTGACGCTGGCATTGATTATGCCCTGGTCGAATGTCCGGCCGGTGGCCGGGTCAAAATAGTAGACGTGCCAGTCGACGTCCGGATCGAGGTCTTTCACTTCGGGCCCATCCCAATTGTAGATGTTGCGTCGCGGCAGATAGACGAACCGGACCTCGCCCGGGATTCCCGCGGCAAGACAGCCGGGCGCCCATTCGGGATGCGGCTCGAATCGCGACCAAGGATACTTCTCCAGCAGCTTCTTGCCCAGGGCGAGCTGCGCAGAGCCCGGATAGTTCATGCCCTCTTTCCAGGTCGTGAAGTCATAGGCGGCGCCCCAGGCACCGGTATGGCCCGGATCGCCTTCGACGCCGGCATGCCAGACTCCCGCGGTCCCGTAGGTGTGGCCCGCGGCGCCGCTGAGCATGTTTGACCAGAAGATGCGGCGCTGGACATCGCCGAACCCCTGCTGCATGTGCCCCTCGTAGCAGGTCTCGCCGACCAGAACGGGCATGGGCGGATTCTTCGCGTACGCCGCGGTGAGGATGGCAAGCGTCCTGGCCTCCACGGCGACTCTTTCGTCATGGTTGCCGCCCACCATGTCGTAATCAATCACGTTGACGTCGCCTGCGGCCCCGCGACGTCCGCTGCCCGTGTGGCAGGTCAGCAGACGATGATAGGGATCGATGCCACGAAGGTACTTCGCCACTTCGCCCCACGGGCCCTGGCCCCATTTCGTCGCGTCGGGAATCTCGCCGGCCAGGATCCAGAACACCGGATATGCGCCGTATCGCGCCACCAGGTATCTCCAGTGACGCTTGAGCCCATCGACGCCGATCGCCTGCATGCTGTCGCAGTCGCCGCGTCCCCACGCCCCGACGATGGCCGGGGAAATCCCGGCATCGATAAGGTGCCCGATGCGCCGGTCGGCGCTGTCGAAATACTTCGGGTTGACGACGGTGAAGTCCCGCGTCTCGTAGGGCAGTCCGCCCTCATTCTCCAGGCGCTTTTCCAGAAAGCTCTCGTCGGGATACGGGCCGCATACGATCTGAACCACCGTGAAGCCCTTGGCCTTGCGACCGGCCGTCAGTTCCTGAAAACCTTCCCACGTCATCCGCTTGCACAGGCATTTCCACCAGGTGTCCGCAAGCCAAAGAAATGGCGTGCCGTCGGCATGCGCAAAGTGCCGGCCATCCGCGGCCACGCGGACGGGACCGTGAAGGTACAGGGGGTTCTTTCCGGTGTAGGGCTTGATCTCGATCCGGCCCTCGATCCCGTGCAGCCCGGCGTCGTTGGCATCGCTGCATTGGGTGCGATACTTGTGCGCGCCAACGACCGGCGAGGCGTAGCGAACCTTCCACTGGTCCCCGCCCGCCCAGAAGGCCGGCACGGTCTTTTGATCGCCGTTGGGGTCCGTGAATACGACGTCCAGCGTGATGTTCTTGAACGGTTCGGCGTGGGCTTTCTTCGCCTGGAACGTGATTTCCACCATAACGTTGGCCTCCGCGTCCTGGGCAGCACCGGCCCGAAGGGCGGAGCAGACGATCACCGCGATGCACACAAGCGTGATGTGTTTCATTTCGCGTCGTCCTTGTCCGAGGGCAAACCCGAGGCGCGGACCGACACCTTGCCCGCGCGGGCCTGCTGCGTCCCTGATGTCAGTATCCCGCCGCCGGCGGCAGTGGGAGAAATATCCATCAGAGCTTGGCGTCGGGGTGCGTGAACCGCAGCGCCGCTCCGTCGTGGTAGGTCGCCACTTCCGTGACGATCGCGCCCCGCGGCCCGGCGAGCATGAAGTGCTTCTGCCCGGCCACCTCGAGCTTGACAACCTCGCCCGGCATGGTCTTTTTCGCGCTGCGGGCGACGGCGATCTTGCGGTGCGACGGCGGGATGCGGTCCTCATCGCCTTCGTTGGGCTCACCGACCGAGTACATCCACGCCATGCCGTGGCGGACCAGCCAGGCCTCCATCTTCGGCGCGACTGTCTCGGTCTTCACGTGGCAGTGCTCGGGGATCATCTGCCCGGGCAGCAGCCAGATGTCGTGAAGGAAGTAATTGTCCCGCTTGTCGTTGATGTAGAAGATGCCGGCCATGCCCACTTCGGTAAATTTGCCGATACCGAATTCCGCCGTCCAGAACTGGTCGGTCTTGAGCACGGGCATGATGGGGAACTTGTGGAACTCCATCAGCGTGTAGTAGGCCTTTTTGGCGGCCTCGGCATCAAACTTGCCGTCCTTGTAGAAGTCCTCGTTCTTCCATGCCGACAGCTCGCCGGCCTTCTCGTCCGCGTTTGCCCGGCCGCCGCCCAGCAGGGGAACCGCCACCGCCGCCCCAGCCGCCATGCCCTTCAATACGCCGCGTCTCGTGATGTGCTTCATCGATAGCTCCTGTTAGAATGATCGGTCCGTATCACAGGTCCAAGGCCGGCCCGGCTGCGCACCTGTCGCCCGACGCGCCGGCCTGGACGTCCCCCAAGCATAACCAAACCTCCCCCCCACGTTCAATAGGCCGCATCACGGCCCAGGCGCCTCGAAAATGAGCTACCCGTCCAAGGCCCCTTGCGGGTAAGCTGGCGGGCGCCATTGCACGTGACGGATGATGGGCCAAGAGCTTCCAACGGACGCCTTTCAAAGGAAAAGGAGAAATACGATGATGTTCACGCGACGGACGTTCCTTGCCGGGACCGCGGCCGGGCTGGCCGGGACAGTGCTGATGCGCGATCTGCCGGCCGGCGAGGGAGCCGGCGGCGGCGGCGGCGGCGGGCTGAAGTACCGCATCGGCAGCCGGACCGGATGCTACGGCGACAAGTTCGAGATCGCCAAGAAGGCCGGCATCGAGGGCGTGGAACTCGGCGTCGGCGGCCCGGCCGACAAGCTGGCAATCGCCAACCCCGAGCGGATCAAGAAGCATCAGGATGAGACCAAGGCGGCTGGGCTGGTGGTTTGCAGCCTGTCGATGGACCTGCTGAACGGCAACCCGCTGGCGACGCACCCCAAGGCGCCGGCCTGGCTGGAGCAGACCATCGACGCTGCCGGCCTGCTCGGGGCCGCTGGCATCCTCGTGCCGTTCTTCGGGCAGGGCAGCCTGCTGGACGACAAGGAACTCAAGAAGGCCGACGTGGCCAACGTGGTGTCCCGCATGAAGGACGCGGCGCCAAAAGCCAAGGCTGCCGGCGTCATGCTCGGGCTGGAGAACACGTGCTCGGCCAGGCAGAACCTGGATATCCTCAACCGCATCGGCTCGGATGCGGTGGGCTGCTACTACGACATCGGCAACTCAACCGAGAACGGCTACGACGTCCCGGCCGAGATCCGCGCCCTGGCGGGCCGGATCGCCATGTTCCACTTCAAGGACGGCGGCAGCTACGTCGGCGAGGGCAAGGTCAAGCTGCCCGCCGTCGCCGAGGCCATCAAGGCCATCAAGTACAAGGGCTGGATCGTGCTGGAGACCGCCTGCCCGACCAAGAACCCCGAAGCCGACGCCGCCAAGAACGTGCAGATTATCCGCAAGGCGCTGGGGTAGGGGCGGTAGCCGGTCTTGCCCTGAGAAGCCCATGGCGAAGCAGGGAGCCGGTCTTGCCCTGCGAAGCCTTGGCGAAGCAGGGAGTCCGTAGCCTGTAGCCTGTAAGGCGGAACCGGGAACCCGGAACCTGGAAAAGACGGAACCAGGAAACAGGAACACGTGGGAGTTTCGAGGACCGATACTCAAATAGGCTTGCCTGGGTGGCGCAGACCGAGTCGAGTATCGTCAAACCCATGTCCCAAAAGGAATAAAGGTATTTATCCCATGCGCCCTGCACTGCCGCGAAGGGCGGGAGAAGAAGGTCCAGGGCGGCAATGAGATTATACGAACTTGGCGACACGTCGAAAAGGACAAAAACATGAGCGATGAACTTGCGGGCGATTCACAAGGAAAGATCGTCGTTTTCGGGGCCAAGCGAATCCGCCGCACATGGCACGACGAGCAGTGGTTTTTCTCGGTCGTGGATATCATCGCCGCCCTCACCGACAGCGATAATCCCCGGAATTACTGGAACATGATGAAGGCTCGCGAACGGAAACAGAGCGAAGTTCAGTTGTCCACATTTTGTGTACAACTGAAGCTAATCTCGTCTGACGGAAAGACTTACAGCACCGATTGCGTCAGCACCGAGGCCGCCTTCCGCATCATCCAGTCCATCCCCAGCCCCAAGGCGGAACCCTTCAAGCAGTGGCTCGCCAGCGTCGGCTATCAGCGCATCCAGGAGATCGAGAACCCCGAACTCGCCCAGCAGCGCATGCGGCAACTCTACAAGGAAAAGGGATACCCCGACGACTGGATCGAAAAGCGCGTCCGAGGCATCGCCGTCCGGGACGAACTGACCGACGAGTGGCGGAATCGCGGCATTGCCGAGCAGCAGGACTTCGCCATCCTCACCGCCGAGATTTCCAAGGCCGCCTTCGGCCTCACCCCCTCCGACTACAAGAAGCTAAAGGGCCTCCAGCGCGAAAACCTCCGCGATCACATGACTGATCTGGAACTCATCTTCACAATGCTTGGTGAAGCCGCCACCACCGAAATCGCCCGCAACAAGGACGCCCAGGGCTTCATCCCAAACAAGGTGGCGGCCCGTGAAGGCGGTTCCATCGCGGGCGGCGCTCGTCGCCAGCTTGAGGCCAAGTCGGGGCGAAGGGTCGTGACTCGACGGAATTACCTGACGGAAAAATCCAGGCCCAAACGGTTGCCCAAGACCGACTCGGAGTAGCCCACAGAACACCATCCGCAAAACCCTCCGCAAAAGGTTTTGCAGACCGCCGGGGATTGTGCATAATCGCTAGACCCGGACTTCGCGCCGAAGGCCTACCCCTTCGCCGCGGTTGGCGGCGGCTTGCTGAACGGGCAGGCCGCCGAAATCGGAGTGACGACTAAGGCAACTTGAGATTCTGAAGGAACAAGAACGATGGCACGACGGATGGTGATGATTGACGGCAACCAGGCGGTTGCTCACGTGGCGCACAAGGTAAACGAGGTAATCGCGATCTACCCGATCACGCCGTCCAGCGGGATGGGCGAATATGCCGACGAATTCAGTTCCGCCGGCAGGAAGAACCTCTGGGGCACCGTGCCGCTGGTGGTTGAGATGCAGTCCGAGGCCGGGGCGGTCGCGGCCGTGCATGGGGCGCTTCAGACCGGCTCGCTGACCACCACCTTCACCGCCAGCCAGGGCCTGCTGCTGATGATCCCGACGATGTACAAGATCGCCGGCGAGTTGACGCCGACGTGCTTCCACGTCTCGGCCCGCAGCCTTGCCTGCCAGGGCCTGAGCATCTTCGGCGACCACAGCGACGTCATGGCCGTCCGCCAGACGGGCTTTGCCCTGCTGGCCAGCGGCACGGTCCAGGAGGCCATGGACATGGCCCTGATCGGCTCGGCGGCAACGCTGGAAAGCCGCGTGCCGTTCCTGCATTTCTTCGAGGGCTTCCGCGTCTCGCATGAAGTCGCCAAGGTTGAGGAAGTGAGCGAGCAGGACATGCGCGCGATGATCGACGACAAGTTCGTCAACGCCCACCGCGACCGCTCGATGACGCCCGAGCGCCCGACGCTCCGCGGCACGGCCCAGAACCCCGACGTGTACTTCCAGGGCCGCGAGACGTGCAACAAGTACTACCTGGCCTGCCCGGACATCGTCCAGAAGACGATGGACAAGTTCGCCAAGCTCACCGGCAGGCAGTACAAGCTGTTCGATTACGTCGGCTCACCGGACGCCGACCGCGTGATCGTCATCATGGGCTGCGGCGCCGGGGCGTGCGAGGAAGCCATCAGCCGGCTGGGCGCCGAGGGCCAAAAGCTCGGCGTGCTTAAAATCAGGCTTTACAGGCCATTGAGCGTCCAGCACCTTGCCGAGGCCCTGCCCAAGACGGTCAAGAGCATCGCGGTCATGGACCGCACCAAGGAGCCTGGCGCCGGCGGCGAGCCGCTGTACCTCGACATGGTGGCCGCACTTGTCGAGGCCGGGCGGGGCAACATCCGAGCCACTGCCGGGCGCTACGGCCTTGGCAGCAAGGACTTCACCCCCGCAATGGCCAAGGCCGTGTATGAGGAGCTTGCCAAGGCCGCCCCGAAGAACCACTTCACCATCGGCATCGACGACGATGTAACGCACACCAGCCTGGCCTACGACCCGGCGTTCTCCACCGAGCCCGCGGGCGTGGTCCGCGCGATGTTCTACGGCCTGGGTTCCGACGGCACGGTCGGCGCCAACAAGAACTCCATCAAGATCATCGGCGAGAACACGAGCAACTACGCCCAGGGCTACTTCGTCTACGACTCGAAGAAGGCCGGCGCGATCACCGTCAGCCACCTGCGTTTCGGCCCGCAGCCTATCGTGTCGAGCTACCTGGTCGATCGGGCGAACTTCATCGGCATCCACCAGTTCAGCTTCCTCGAGAAGTACGACGTGCTGGACAACGCCGTCGACGGCGCGACGGTGCTGCTGAACGTGCCATTCCCGACCGGCGAGGTCTGGGCCAGGCTGCCGCTGAAGATCCAGCAGGTCATCATCAAGCGCAACATCAAGCTCTACGCGATCAACGCCTACGAGGTGGCCAAGGAAACCGGCATGGGCGCGCGGATCAACACGATCATGCAGACGTGCTTCTTCTACCTCTCGGGCATCCTGCCGCAGGACGAGGCCATCGCCGCGATCAAGAACGCCATCAAGAAGACCTACGGCTCCAAGGGCGACAAGATCATCCAGATGAACTACCACGCCGTGGACCAGTCCATCGCCCACCTGCACCGCATCGAGTTGCCGGGCCAGGCCGACAGCCAACTGCTAAAGCCGCCGGCAGTGCCGGACGAGGCCCCGGATTTCGTCAAGAAAGTCACCGCCCGGATCATGGCCGGCGAGGGCGACCAGCTCCCGGTCAGCGCGATGCCCGACGACGGCGTCTGGCCCATCGGCACCACGCAGTGGGAAAAGCGCAACATCGCGCTTGAGATCCCCGTATGGGATCCGGACATCTGCATCCAGTGCGCCAAGTGCAACATTGTCTGCCCTCACGCGGCCATTCGCGCCAAGGTTTACGCCCCGGCCGCCCTGGCCGCCGCGCCGGCGACCTTCAAGTCCACCGACGCCAAGGGCAAGGAATTCGCCGGCATGAAGTGGACCATCCAGGTGGCGCCCGAGGACTGCACGGGCTGCGGCGTGTGCGTCCAGGCGTGCCCGGCCAAGAACAAGGCCGAGCCAACCCGAAAGGCCATCAACCTGGCCTTCCAGCCGCCGCTGCGGGCGGCCGAGCGGGATAACTACAAGTTCTTCCTCTCGCTGCCGGACTACGACCGCTCAAAGCTCAACCTCCGCACGATCAAGGGCAGCCAGCTTTGCAGGCCGCTGTTCGAGTACTCCGGCGCCTGCGCCGGCTGCGGCGAGACCCCGTACGTCAAGCTGATGACCCAGCTCTTCGGCGACCGCGCGTACATCGGCAACGCCACGGGCTGCTCGAGCATCTACGGCGGCAACCTGCCGACCACGCCCTACTGCACCGACGCCAACGGCCGCGGGCCGACGTGGAACAACTCCCTGTTCGAGGACGCCGCCGAGTTCGCCTACGGATTCCGCCTGACGCTGGACAAGCGAGCCGAGTTCGCCCGCGAACTGGTGGGCGAGCTGAAGGACACCATCGGCGCGGACCTGGCCGCCGGCCTGATCTCGGCCGACCAGTCCACCGAGACGCTCATCGCCGAGCAGCGGGCGCGACTGGCCGACCTGCGCAACAAGCTCGCCGGCTCGGACAACCCCCGCGCCAAGGTGCTGTCAAGCGTCGCGGACGCCCTGGTGACCGCCAGCGTCTGGGCCGTCGGCGGCGACGGCTGGGCGTACGACATCGGCTACGGCGGGCTCGACCACGTCCTTGCCCAGGGCCGGAACATCAACATCCTGGTCATGGACACCCAGGTGTACTCCAACACCGGCGGGCAGTGCTCCAAGGCCACGCCGCGAGGCGCGGTCGCCAAGTTCGCCGCGGCCGGCAAGCCCGGACCCAAGAAGGACCTCGGCCTGATCGCCATGACCTACGGCAACATCTACGTCGCGCAGATCGCAATGGGCGCCTCCGACGCCCAGGCCGTCAAGGCGCTGCTGGAGGCCGAGAGCTACGACGGGCCCAGCCTCGTCATCGCGTACTCGCACTGCATCGCCCAGGGCATCGACATGCGAAAGGGCATGGAGCAGCAGAAGGCCGCCGTCGACAGCGGCGCGTGGATCCTCTACCGCTACGACCCGCGCCTGGCAGCCGAGGGCAAGAACCCGCTCCAGATCGACTCCAAGCCCCCGACCATCTCCCTGGAGCAGTACGCCTACAACGAGGACCGCTTCAAGATGCTCACCAAGATGAGCCCCGAAGTGGCGAAGGACCTCCTGACCAAGGGCCAGAAGGACGTGACGGACCGCCAGAACCTCTACAGGCAGATGGCCGAGATGAAGCAGGCCCAGCCGGCCCAGGCAGCGCCCCAGCCGGCAACTGAATAAAGCAAAAACAGTTTCACGCAGAGAACGGATAAGCACCAAATAACAAGCACCAAATATCAAACAAGGACCAAACAGCAAGAACCAAGAACCCAAACAATGAATCGGACCTAATCCATGGGAAGAAGCGTTGTGCCCGCCCCGGGCCTGCCCCAGGTTGGAATTGAACTATCGGGGCCATTGTTTGGAGCTTGGAATTTGGCATTTGAGATTTGTTTGTTATTTGGTGCTTGTTGCTTGGTGCTTTGCTGTTTCCGTACTATGGGTTAGCCCAACTTTCGCAGTTTGCTCCCCAATCGCGGATTTTTCGCGCGATTTTCGCGCGTAAGTCCTGCTAGTACCGTCCGAGGGGAGCGCCAAACGGCTGTAGTGAAGACCTTACCCCTTGTTCGG
>Ga0315285_10006873_pt1 | contig 11728 bp, 8 predicted proteins | sample YL17G09_36_MG_FD_203698 | JGI IMG/M metagenome (GOLD analysis project Ga0315285, IMG submission 203698) | Sediment microbial communities from Yellowstone Lake, YNP, Wyoming, USA - YL17G09_36 | ecosystem: Environmental > Aquatic > Freshwater > Lake > Sediment | place: USA: Wyoming | collected... | reverse complement strand
CATATCCTATCCTAAAAAAATATAAAATTCCAGCTACAATTTTTCTTACAACAGGACATATAGAAACAGATAATCTATTCTGGTGGGACAAAATCGGATATGTTTTGTGCAACACAAAATTAAAAAAAATTGAACTCGAAGATTTCGGGGATATTTCACCGCCGTCTATGGATAATAAGCCATATTCACTAGATATGATCCTTGAAAAATTTAAAAAAATTCCAGAAGATAAGAAAAAAAAAATAATCGAAATACTAATTCAGAAATCAGATGTAGATATTCCAAGAGGCATGAGTAAAGACCTTATAATGTCATGGGATAATATCAGAGAAATGAATGAAAATGGAATTGATTTTGGAGCGCATACAGTTACTCACCCTATATTAACAAATTTGTCATTAAACCAAGCGAAATTTGAAATTATTGAGTCAAAAAAAATTATAGAAAAAAGACTTAATAAAACTGTTACAACTTTTAGTTATCCAAATGGTCTTACAAATGATTACAATTCTGAGATAGTAAAGATACTTAAAGAGAATGGATTTATTTGCTCTGTTACTGCAATACCAAAAATGGTAAATTCGAAAACAGATTTATTCGAGTTGGGAAGATTACCCCCTGGAAATAGTTACAAGTCGTTTAAGTTCTGTATTTCTGGATTATATTCTGATTTATACAAAGTATTAAGTTAGATAATAAAGACTTGATTCAAATATATGGGATGTAGATATTAATGTCTGAACAGAGTATAAAAATTATGAAATATCTTGATGAAATCATGTTTATTAATAGGAAAAAAGTTGATATTCATGATACAATAACTATTTTTGGTACTCCAAGATCTGGAACGACATGGCTGATGGAGATTTTAGAAACCATCCCAGAATATACGTATTTATTTGAGCCGATAAGTCCCATATATTCTACTGAGGCTTTTGATGTAGGATTTACATCTAGAACATATCTTCCATATAATGTAGAGTGGCTAGAGGGAGAAAAATTTTTAAAAGAAATATTTAGTGGCTATAAATTCGGTTTTCTAAGTTCTTATCAATTTAAACCAGAAATTATCATGCGTCGAATATTGAGTAAAAAACTTATTGTAAAATTTATAAGATTAAATAGATTATTACCTTGGATTGCAAAAAGATTCCAGTTGCGAGGAATATTTTTTATTATTCGGCATCCTTGTGCTGTTATTGCGTCTCAACTAAAAACAGAGGTTTTCGGGTATCATCCTGCATCCCCTCCGTATACAGGAATTTTTCCACCTATTAAGAGTGTTTTAAATGAAGCATCTAAGATTGAAGGACTAGATCCTTTTCTATTAAATAAGTTGAAAGGTATCAAAACCAGAGAGGAGATTCTTGCAGTAGTTTGGTGTCTAGATAATTATGTTCCGTTATCTTTTCCAAAACCACATCCTTGGACAACTATAATCTATGAAAAATTAGTATTAGACGGTAAAAACGAGATGAACCGAATTTTTAACGAAATAGATGAAAAAGTACCCCCGTCAGCATTTAGACTTTTAAGAGAGCCTAGTATGTTGACTATGAAAAGTGATTTGAAAGTGGTTGGAAAAACTAAAGAACAATCGGCTAAATGGAAAAAATTTTTATCCGATGAACAGATTAAAAGAATTCTTTCGATTGTATCAGATTTTGGACTTGATTTTTATACAGAAGATATAGAACCAGATTATGAAAATATTGGTGTTAAAATTTAACAATAGTTAAATCAAACAAAGAGATATTAGAAAAAAATATATGACATGTAAATCATATAATTTGATATAAGAAATATAACATGGTGATAAAATGGATTTCAAAGGAAAAGTCATTTTAATATCAGGTGCCTCAGGAGGTATGGGTGAGGAAATAGCAAGACAAATATCCAAAGAGGGATGCAAACTTGCACTTTTTGCTAGAAGAGAGGAAAAATTAAAAAAACTCTCTGAAGAAATAAGCAGTGATAAAACTGAATGTATTTATAAGAAATGTGATGTATCAAATAAAAAAGATGTTGAAGAAGCTGTAAAATTTACTCATAATAAATTTGGTAGAATAGATATAGCAATATTAAATGCAGGTGTTTTAATACCTAATCCAATTGAAACAATGGATAGCAGTATTATAAAATATTCTATGGAGATAAATTTTTTAGGAAATGTTTACTTTTTAGAAAGTTTGTTTCCAATCATGAAAACTCAAGAATCAGCCACCATTTCAGTTACATCTACTTTACCAGATAAGAGGGGACTTGCTGGATGGGGTGCGTATGGTGCTAGTAAAGCTGCAATGAGCTGGCTTCTAGAAAGTTTTAGAGCTGAGGCTATGAAGAAATACAATATAAAAATTATAACAGTAAAACCTGGTGCTGTTGAAACTCCTATGATTGAAGGTTATTATAGACCTGGTTCAATAAGTGCAAAAAAAGCAGCAGAAATTATAATAAGAGGTATAAAAAAAGGAAAAAGAGTGATCCAATTTCCAATACAACAAGTAATTTTGTTTAAATTAATGGAGTTATTTCCTGCGGCTGTTTATGATAGTCAATCTATTGAAGGACAAAAGGGCGCTGGATATCCCGTTGTTAAGGAGAAGTAAATACAAATTTATTTAAACATAAAAATATATAATTTAACTATTGTTAAATTAGGTTGATAAAATATGATAAATCCGCTATTAAATCCAATGAACTCAATACCACTTTTAAAAAGTTACATTTTTGATACTAATAGACTCAAGCGATCAAATCCAGAACAAGTGAAAAGATATAGGGATAAAGCGTTAAAAAGAATTGTAAAATATGCATATACTGTCCCACTTTATCATGACAAATACAAAAAGGCAGGAGTTCATCCAAGCGATATAAAAGGAATAGACGACATTGTTAAATTACCAATGATTTCTAAAAATGATATGAGAGAAAATTTTCCTGATAGGATATTGCCTATTGGTTATAAGAAAGATAAAGTACATGTTATTTGTACTGGTGGTACAACTGGAAAATCTATTTCTATATATACAGATTTTTATACTATGAGTGGTGGGTCTATACCATTTTTTAGAGATGTGAAGGCTTTTAATTTAAATTGGAGGTCTGCAAATTTTGCAAATATTGGTAATTTTAATCCCTATAGAGTTGATCTAGTAGTTCAAGAGAATTTTCGGAAACACCTAGAAACCTTTTTTTCATGGGATAATCAACTAGACATTGATGTTAATATACCAGCAAAAGAACTTATTGATAAACTTGACCAATTTAAACCAGATATCATTCTAGGATACCCAGCAATTTTTCAGCATCTTGCTTTTCTAAAAAGAAAGGGATATGGTAAAAACATTAAGCCAACGGTTTTATATGCTGCAGGGGAAATATTAGATGATTATACAAGAAAATATGTCGAGGATGCATTTGGGTGTAGACTACTGAATTCTTATCAATCTGTTGAAGCACATGGTATAATTGCATCTGAATGTATTTATGGAAACTGGCATATTCATTGGGATTTATTTAATCTAGAAGCAATGGATGATAATGGTGAACTTGTCGCACCTGGTGAACGCGGTCATCTTGTTATGACTAGATTATGGGGAAGAGGAACTCCGATGGTTAGATATACTGGTATGGATGACTGGGTTAAAATTATACCAATTAAAAAATGTAAATGTGGACTTAATACTCCAGTAATTGATGGTGGTGTTGAAGGAAGAAAAAGAGCAAATATTGTTCTTCCAAGTGGAAAAGTCTTTCCACCGGGTGCATTCTGTTTTGTCGAACCAGTCCTTACTAAATATAAGTCTTTTGTAATTAAAAGATATCAAGTGATTCAAAAAAAGATAGACGAAATAGAAATTCTTCTAGTTATAGATGAAGATCTAAGAAATGTTGGAGTCTCTATTGATGTTATAAAAAAAGAAATAAAAGAAAACTATGAAAAAAAGGTTGGACCTGAAGTTAAAGTTACTGTAAATGAAGTTGATGAAATTAGAAACGATGAAAATCCCTTGAAACCTGCTCCAATAGTCATAACAAAAGTTAAACTAGAAGAGGGATTTAAAGTTCTAGAAAATAAAACTTAATAATTTCATTAGTTGTTTAGATTATATGTCTAAAAAAAATCTACCAGAAAACATACAAAAAAATCCATGGACTCCTCAAGATGAAGGAGACCACTATCCCGTAATGAAAGAATGGTGGTGCTTTGAAACTCTTTTTAAGACACTTGTAGACAAAAGAAAATGGAATCTAAAATTTTCAATAGCCTATGAGCGTGAAACTCCTTCGTGTTTTTTCTTTTATGTCTTATTTGATATTACAAATAACAAATGCGTTAGAACATTTTCAATAAATGACGATATAAACAAATTTTTTCATAAAAAAAACGAAGTTGACCTTAAATATGAAAAAAATACTATAAAAGGTCTCTATCCAAATTATGATATTCACCTGGAAAACGAAAAACAAGATTTTAAAATTGATATGAAATACAAAGCTAAAATTTTACCACATTGGAGTGCACAAGATTCAACAAATGGGTACCTACCGATAGGATTAGACTATTATCGTTATGGATGGCTTTTGAACTGTGATCTTACTGGTGAAATGCTAATTGGTAACGAATCATATAAAATTGAAGGGAAGGGATATTTTGAAAAAGCATGGGGTAACTGGTCATATAAACATCCATTTCAAAAATTATCAGGTTTTAGAAAAACAGTTTCAACCTATGGTAATTTAATTAATTGGTGGCTTTTGCATCGTAAACCTAAAATTCCAGATTGTATTGCTTTTACAACTGAAAATAATCCTTTTGGATATGATTGGTTTTGGAGTGTTTTTGATAACGACTGGAGTATTTTTTATGGAAACTCACTTTTTTTTATTAGAGAAGGACCAGGGTTTGGAGTTTTAACACTTTTTACTGACAAGAATAACTATATAGATTTTGCAGATTTTGATTTCAAATATAATAAAACAGTTTATGTTGAAAAATACGATGTGGAGTATCCTATTGATATTACAGTTATAGGAAGAAAAGATGATAAAAAATTAAATGTTAGAGCGTATTCCTTATGCGATCCTAAAGAGTACATAGAGGAATTCAATGGCTTCTATCGTGTTTTTATGATACCTGAGATGCCTGGAAAAATCGAGGGCACATATTTTGATGGAAAAAAAACAATTACATTAAGTGGAGACTGTAAACTAGTTCAACAAAGACAGGCATGTATTTTAGGTCATAACTCAATAACAATTGATATTTTAAAACCTCCAAAAGGCCTAGGTGTTTCATTTGATTTAGATTCACATTACTTAAAAAAGAAAATGTATATGAATATTAAATTGGCCCCTCGACCCAGGATAAAAATGAGTTTAATAAGGACTGATGACCCTAAAAAAATTTAATGGTTTATGGAATTATGAAAAAAAATACCATAACAGACAATCCTTGGACACCGGAAGATGAGCGAGAGCATCCTCTCAGTGTAATAGAATGGTGGTATATTGAAGCATTCTTTAAATCAATTGAAGATAATAAAAGATGGAGTATAAAGTCAGGCTTTAATGAATGGTTGTATCCAAAATCAAAAGAAATAGGATGCATCTTCAATATGACACTCTTTGAACAAGATAAAAATAAACATCTCATATATTATTCACGGAATGATTCAACTAAATTAAAATCGGACAAAGACAATTACTATGTTAGATATGAGGATTCTTTCATGAAAGGATCATATCCTTGTTACGAATTTTATTTTAATGATAAAAAAAACAATATCAAACTCGATATGAGATATCAAGCAGAAGTGCTACCGCATTGGCTAATGCAGGATGTCACAGATGGTAAACTCCCTATGGGTATGGGTTTATACAGATATGGATTCATACCAAAGTGCAAGATTTCTGGAACAATGATAAGGAATAATACAACATATCATATTGATGGTAAGGGGTATTTTGAACATGTATGGGGAGATTTCTGGTATGATAATCCTTTATCGAATTTCTCAGGGCTTAAAAAAACCATACCTACATATTCAAAACTTATCGGCTGGTGGTTGCATAACAATAAAATACGCATACCGAAATCGATTATGTTTGCCACTGAAAATAATCCTTTAGGATATGATTGGGCATGGGCTTTACTTGATAACGGATGGACAATTTTCTATGGTAATATCATGTTTTGGATTATGGAAGGACCTGCACCAGGTGTTTTAATTCTTTTAAAAGATGGAAATAAATACGAGGAATTCGGCAATATTTATTTTAAATATAATAAAACACGGCATTCAAAAGAATATGATTTTTATTATCCTGAGGAAATGGAAGTGACCGCTCAAAGAAGAAAAGAAAAACTCCATCTTCGTTTTACGATGACAACTGATAGTAGAGAACATATAGTTAGATTTTTAGGGGGAAAACACTGGCTAGGTTACGTAATCTGTGAAGCTCCTGGAACTGTAGATGGAACTTATTTTGACGGTGAAAAAAAGATAAAACTTTCAGGAATCTGTAAAATAGAACCACAGCGACAAGCTTCAGTAATAGGTCACAACTCATTGAAAATAGATATTCTAAAACCACCATCTGGAGTTGGTATATCATTTGATTTAGATTCGCATTTTTTTAGAAAAAAAATATTTACTCAAATACAATTAGTACCACATCCTAAAATTAAATTCAATTTAAAAAAAATTAATAATTCAAATATTGATAAAAAAATAAAATGACGAAAAATTATTATGGAAAAACTTAAATTAACTCTGCTCTATTTAAGAAGGACTACATAAATAGGTTTTACATATGAAATTTTTATTTATTTATCCAACCTCAGGAACATGGACACTAGCTGCTAAAAAAGCTATTTCAGTTGGCGCAAATTTACCACCACTTGGTATATTATATATCGCAAAGATGCTTGAAATAAATGGCCATATTGTAGAAGTCATAGATTTAAATGCTGAGAATATAAATGAAGATACATTAAAGGAGAAGATTCTTTCATCTGACGCCATTGGCATGACAATATATTCAGATCCAATACCACTTAATAATTCCATTTTGTTATCTAATTTTATTAAAAACTGTGATCCTGACATTCCACTTATAATTGGTGGTCCCAACTGTACATTATACCCTGAAAAAGCTCTTCTTGATCTTAATGCAGATATTTCAGTAATGGGTGAGGGAGAGCTAATAATAAATCCAGTAGTAGATGCACTTGAAGGAAAAAGAAATTTATCAACAATAAATGGAATATGTTATAAGGAAAAAAATGAAATAAAGAAAAATAAACCTGCAGAACAAATCAAAAATCTAGATGATATACCATTCCCAGCCCGCCATCTCGTTGAAAAATATGAATATGGCGGTTATATGTTAGGTGTGAAAATCGCTAAAGGAAAACTTACTTCTTTTCTTGCCTCACGAGGATGCCCATTTCGATGTAGATTTTGTGGGATGTGCTACCTTTTACCTAAACATACAAGTAGATCCATTAACAATATTACAAAAGAAATCGACGAAGTCATAGATGCAGGGTATAAAACTATTTCTTTTGTAGATGATAACTTTTTACAAAAAAAAGAGGCGGCAGAAAAAATAATGGACCATATTATTAAAAAAAATATAGATATTCGTTTATGGATTGAAGAGGCTAGAGTTGACTCAGCTGATAGAAGATTATATCAAAAAATGAGGGATGCAGGCGTTGAAAAAATAAATTTTGGAATAGAAAATGGAAATCAAGATGTGTTAGATTACTACAATAAAAAAATAACTCTTGACCAAGCAAGAAAAGCTGTCAAATTAAGTAAAGAAATGGGATTTTTTGTAAACGCTAGCTTTATTCTTGGTGCTCCTATTGAAACAAAACAACATATTAAAAATACAATTAAATTTGCTAAATCACTTCCATTAGATAGTGTAAATTTCTACACATTAGAATATGGTTATGGAACCCAAATATGGGATGAGGCAGTTAAAGAAGGAAAAATAAAACCAGATGAGCATTATGTTCCGGCTAATTCAAAAAGAGGATTAGGAAATTTTACAGAAGAAGAATTAGCAAATTTAAGTATGAAAGCCTACAGAAGTTATTATTTTAATCCTCATCTCTGGGCAAGAGAAATATTTTATGCATTTTACAAAAAAGATTTTCGTTTTGTTAAAATGGGTTTAAAAATGTTAACTAGTTAAAAAATTGAAAATACTATTATTTTTAATTTAATTTTTTAACATATTAATTAATATAATATAATTAGAGAGAATTTTTACATTTTTTATTTTTCAATTAGACAATTGTACTATAAAGCTTAAATAAACACTAAACAGAGATGTGCAATTGTGATGAAAAATGAAAGTTTTACTCATTCATCCTGCATCTGGCATGATGGAATTTGCAGAAAAATTCTACATCCCAATCAATCCCTATCTTCCACCATTGGGTATATTATATATTTCGAGCATGCTTGAAAAAAATGGACATAAGGTTACTGTCGTTGATTGTAATGCTGAACGATTTACTAAAGATATCTGCAAAAAAGCATTGAATAATTGTGATGCTGTCGGAATGACCCTCTACAGTGAACGAGTAGAACAAAATAACTCAAAGTTTATCTCAAATATCATTCGTGAAATTGATGCCGACATCCCTCTCATTGTTGGTGGTTCTCATAGTAGTCTTTTACCTGAAAAATCCTTGTTAGACCATAAGGCAGATATCTGTGTGAAAGGTAGAGGTGAGATGCTAATAAATCCAATTATGGATGCAATATATGGAAAAAAGGATTTTTCTTCCATCCCCAATATAGCATATAAAAATAATGGAAATATTATTCATACGAAAACAGAATCTATCCGAGTGAGTTTTGATGAACTACCCTATCCTTCAAGACATCTTGTAAATAAATATGATTACGGTTATATACAGGGCTATAAACTTGCGAAAGGTCGTTTAACATCGATAATCACTTCAAGGGGTTGCGCCCATCGATGCAATTTTTGTAATTTACATGCATTTATACCTAAGTGTTCTTTTCGGTCAGTTGAATTTATAAAAAAGGAAATTGAAGATATTTCAAATAAAGGATATAAAACTCTTACTTTCGTTGATGATGACTTTTTGATGCGAAAAAAAACAGTGTTAGAGATTATGAATTTTATTATTGATAATAAATTTGATTTTCGAATCTGGATATTTGGAGCAAGAGCAGCGGCAGCCGATAAGGTTCTCTTTAAAAAAATGCGTGAAGCTGGGACAGATATTATCAACTTTGGTATTGAATCAGGAAGTCAACAAATCTTGGATTATTATAATAAAAAATTAACAATTCCTGAAATTAAATTTGCTGTAAAACTTGCGAAAGACATGGGTATTATCACGACAGGTACTTTCATTATAGGTTCACCTATTGAAACGAGAGAACACATTAACCAGACAATTAAATTTGCTACGCATTTGCCACTGGATTCAGCGATATTCTTTGCGTATAATTATACCTATAAATCTCAGTTTTGGCAAGATGCAGTTAATGATGGAAAAATACAATCTGATGAGTTTAGAGTTTATCCTGACAAAAAGCGTGGATTAGGAAATTTCACTATTGAAGAACTTTTTTTCCTTACCAAAACTGCAAATATTCATTTCTTCTTAAACCCTAAACGTTTACTGAAAACTTTAATTAATACGGTTAAATCGAATGATTTCAGAATGTGTTTACAGGGTTATGAAATGGTTAAAAAAATACTCATACAAAAATAATTCGTATTTGAAAATATGAATAATTAATGAAAAATCTTTAAGTTAAAATGTAAACTCAATATTTTCATATATGACCTTTAAGCTGAAAAATAGATTTAATTGAGGTAAAAATGAAAAACGTAAACAAAAGAACCTTGTTGAAAGAATTTTATCCATATATTCAGGGCACTTCATTGAATTTTAAGTTGTTTTCATTGTTAAAATTTAAACAAGAAAGACCACATTGGTTTAACAATCAAATACGAATTAATTCTGCTTTCCCACCGTATCCATCGTTAGCTTTTGACCGGATCATCGATATCATCAAAAATCAAAAACGTCTTCCTCATACCATAAATTTTGCTGTCACTTCAACATGCCCGTATCATTGTCCGCATTGTAGCTATGGGAAGCGTAAGAAAGAGGATCTTACCACAAATGAAATTTTAATGTTAATCGAAGAAATAAAAGACATGGGAACTGCAATACTAGGAATCACTGGTGGGGAACCGATGATTCGACCTGATCTTAAACGGATAGTCTCTATGTGTTCCCCGGAGATATCAACTATTCTTTATACCACTGGATATAATTTTAGTAAAAAAAAGGTAAAAGAATTATATGATGCGCATCTTGATACAGTTATTGTTGGGATAGATTCAACCGATACAAAAATCGAAGATGACGTCCGAGGGGTGAGCGGGTCATTGGATCTAGGTATACAAGCATTACAATTATGTTACGAAAAAGGAATTTATACAGGAATTAACACATTAGCAACACGAGAAAAAATATACAATGGAGAATTGGAAAGGATATATGATTTAGCATGCTCTCTTCATGTCGGAGAGCTTCGATTAAATTTTCCGATAGCTACTGGGCGATGGGCTGGATGTTCAAATAATCAACTCAATGCAGAGGAACTAGAGATGCTGAAACATCTACGGAAAAGACTCAATAAAAAGCAATCCGGGCCGATTGTCACCACACTTGCGGATTACGAATCCGAAGGATTTATGGGGTGTAACGCTGGATATCAAACGTTATTTATCGATTCATCTGGCGAAGTATGCCCCTGTGATTTTACACCACTTAGTTTTGGAAATATCAAAAAAACCCCTTTAAATGAAATCTGGAAGCAGATGCAAAAATATTTTCCAAGACCAAGAGCTGATTGTCTAATGAGGGAAATATCCTCTAAAGTAGATTCAGATGTTTTTCCATTATCCCCTGACAAAAGTAAAAAAATGATACCGAAATTTAGTAAAGATTCTCCCTATCCAAAAATATATAAAAAATTATCCAAACGATAAAAATTCCTGCTAAGGTGGTACTTCTATTTTTTATAAAGAAGCAATGAGACCAATGATCCAGATCTTTTATGAAAGGTTTTTTGTCCGACTATAAAGAATTTTTTTAAAAAATAATCCTTTGGGGCTAATTCCTCGTTATGATGTGAATACGTCCTAAAAACCACAATCGCATCGTCTCTCATATTTTTTGCAACATGTTCCAATAAATCCTCATATGGATATATGCCATTCGCAATAATGATGATATCAAAATCGTTCATCAGGAAATCCATAGCATTCGCATGGATAATTTCAACTTGGCCTTCAAGGTTCAATCGTGAAATTATTTTTTTTGCACGTTTGACAGATTCAAGGTCCTTGTCTATCCCAGTTACTTTCGCAGAGGTTCCTTTTGCCAGAAGAATACAACTTGCAGGAATGGATCCGCTTCCTATGTCCAGGATTTTATGCTTTCCTGTTATCTGTGCAAGTTCGATTTCATTTTGTATGAATTCCTGGTAAAATTGAATATACATTGGTAGCAGTTTGTGTAATTTTGAAAATATTTTTTCACTGGTAATAAATATAATGTCAAAAAAAAATTTCAATTTATGGCAATCCATTTTTATATAGATCTTATGCTCAAGAAATTGTAGTATTTTACTTATGGATTGTTTTA
>Ga0315285_10006871_pt1 | contig 11731 bp, 6 predicted proteins | sample YL17G09_36_MG_FD_203698 | JGI IMG/M metagenome (GOLD analysis project Ga0315285, IMG submission 203698) | Sediment microbial communities from Yellowstone Lake, YNP, Wyoming, USA - YL17G09_36 | ecosystem: Environmental > Aquatic > Freshwater > Lake > Sediment | place: USA: Wyoming | collected... | reverse complement strand
GCCTATGCCGATGAGATGCGGGCTCGGGACGCAGTCGAACCGCCAGCCTGAAACCGACGACGAGGCATCGTCGTACCCTTCCGGCAGTCCGAAGCCCTCGGGGGCGCGGCACGCGCTCTCGCCCTGCGAGTGGGGCGCCGTCCAGCCGACCATGTCGACCAGAGCTCCCGCGGAATCGTACAGATAGAGGTTGTCTCCCGCTGCATCCAAGGCGCTGAACAGTCCTGGTGCCTGAGTCGGAGAGATCACGAGGTACCGGTTGGTCGTGTTCAGTGTCACTGCGGGGAGGGTGTGGGTCGCATCGCCAACAAGGTCGAAGCCCGTCATGTCCGCGGAACTGTCTCCCCTGTAATAGAGCTCGACGAACCGCAGGGCTGGATTGCCGGCATTGTAGAACACCTCGTTGATCACGACGCCCGAGCTCGAATCAGGGATGGACCCGCCATTCTGCATCCTGAATGTCGGCGACTTCGCCCTGGTCCAGTACTCGCGGTATGCGCCGCCGTGGTACACCCTGGCGACCGACTCAAGGGTGAGCGGGTCTGGCGCGGGCCCCCTCTGCCCGTAAGCCATCGAATCGCGAAGCACGCCTGCCTGGTCGAAGAGCTGAAGAGTCCCGCCCTCGTCATCGAGAGTGACGTCTATCTGCAAGTCCGAGGAAGGATCGTCCCCCACGGTGCGGTATCCCCCCGGCGGGATCGAGCCGATTGGGCTGAGCGAGAAAGGCGAGCCATCGATGTCCAGATGCCAGCCGGTGACGTCCATGATGTACGTCATGCGATTGAAGAACTCGATGCTCTCCACGCCATCAGGTGCGTCCCGCACCTCAGTGATGAGTACCTCTCCGACCTGAAAAGTCGCGGCGTATGCGCGGAAGGAAGCCCCGTCCCTCATGTCCGACCATATGACGTAAAGGCCGAACCTCGATGAGGCTGCCCCAGGGGCGGTCTGGATCGTGGCGTCGTCCGTCAACGGGCCGTTGTTATCCGTGTCGTCCACTCTGACATCGTTGCCCGGAATCCCGTCGCCCCACGTCGCTCCGTTGTCCATTGACCACGATGCAAAGATATCGGAGTCGCCGTTCCTGCTGTCGGTCCACACAACGTAAAGGATGCTCGGGGTGGCCAGAACGGTCGAGCTGTCCGCATAGTATGAGCGGTTCGGCGAGTTGTCGCTGACCTGGACGGGGGAGGACCAGGTGACGCCCTTGTCATCCGACTGCGAGTAGACGACCGATTGGATTCCGGATGGGTCGACGAGAGTCCAGGACGCATGAAGCTTGCCCTTGTCGTCCACGGCGAGCGAAACCCAACCGAGGTTCCCCAGTCCAGAGCTAATGGAGATAATCGAGTTCCTCAGCCAGGTCGCGCCCTTGTCGCTTGATACCGCAACGAGCAGCTTCACTCCCGCAGTGTCTCTCTCCTCCCAGGCGACCCCGACGAGCGTGCCGCACGAAGAGATTGCTGGGTAGAAATTGACAGAGGCATCATTCGAAATAAGAGTGTCCGGCGTCCACGAGGAGCCGCCCGTGTCCGACCTGGCGAAATATATGTCCTCATTCGCCCCCCCCCCGTCCATGAAGGCAACGTACACCGTCCCGAGACCATCGACCGTGATTCGGGGGTACATGCTCGGGACGTTGAGAGGGGCGGAGTCGATCCTGTTTCTGTTCACCCAGGTCAAGCCGCCATCGGCCGACATGACGAAGTAGATGTCGGCGCTCGTCATCTCGCCCCTTTGCCAAACGATGTAGATGTTGCCGCTGTGAGCCCCCATCGAGGTGTCGACCGCGATGGAGGGGGCCACATTGTTGGATCCGGTCGAACCGTCGATTCGCGCCTTCATGGTCCAGGAGGCCCCTTCATCGAATGACTGGGCGTAGTAGATGCCCTTCTCGGTGATTGATCTGCTGTCGCTCCAGACGGCGTGGAGAATGCCATCGACGCCGACGGCCATCGAAGGGCCTCCGGCCGGAGATCCTTCGACGTTTGCCCCGCCGTTGTCCACCAGCACGTTGGGTCTGCTGAATCGGATCTGCAGAGCTGCCGCGTCCCGGGTGAGCCCAGGAGCCAAGAGTGTGACCGACGAGAGGAGCAGGCACGCGAACGTGACGGCGCGCAGGTGACCGCCGTTTCGACCAACCCAATCGACTCGCTCCATGTGGTCGCCCCTCGTTGAGCCTCCTCCCTTGAGCATCATGAAACATCCGCGCCTCCACTGCTGATGAAAGCGTGTTTCGGTATATCACGGCCATGTCGCATATAAATAACTACTGCCGAAGGCGGTCTGCCCGAGGGCGACGACCGAGCTGCCGCCACCACAATACCGATTCCATCTCGCGGATCGTGAGACTGGCTCTGTTCAGCCGTCGGAAATAGATGGGATTGGATTTTCAGAATGGCACCACATGGCCCGAAGATGAGGACCAGCGTCACACTAATTGTCAATAATCCGAAATCGTCGAATCCGGCTGCTCTGAACACTAGTCGGAAGTCTTGCTCCCGAGGTCTGGCGTGCCAGCCCCGAACCACGAATCCGTCTTCTAGCTCGGCGGCGGCGCTTCTAGAACTGGCGCTCTCCTAGACGCCATCGGCAGCTGCAGGCTCTGGATCATCAGTCCGATGATCAGCCCGAAGAAGATGCCCGCGGGAAAGCCCGTGATGAACCTCAGCGCGTTCGTGCTCTCGTAGGAAGTCACAAGCTGGAGCCCGCCATCCAGGGCGATTGGCGCGAGGCAAATGAATGCAAGAAACAACGTGAAGAACAGAGGCCTCATGCCTTTCTCCAGGCGGCCGCGCATCCTGGCCGGCAGGAATCGGAGGATCATCCTGCTGATGGAGATGTCGGGCTTCACGACCGCCGCCATCAGGAAACCGAAGCTGAGGAACAGGAACAGGGAGGCGTCCCTCGCGCAGACGGGCATCTCGTTGCCGTTGATGTATATCGTCCTCGAGGCGATCTGGTGGCATTCGATGTCGCCGAGCATGTAGACCGTGCCCTGGGCCGGCGGCAGGGTCGACCACAGGTCGCCGTAGTCCAGGCGGTTCGCCCCGCCGTACAAGCCGCTGACGGTTCCAGGCGGAATGGTCATGGGGGCGAGAACCATCGAAACATTCCAGATCAGCGAGATGATAAGCATGGTCCAGAGTCCCCACTTGGCGTATATCTTCGGAAACCGCATTCTCACAGCACCGGTTGCGTCGGTGTTCAACCGACCGTGCCTACCGCCATGTCGATTCATAAGCCTTCGCCAAAATCGCGGCACTGTCAAACGCCGTGATCACTCTCTTGGAGAGGCCGCAATACCCCCCATGCCTGGGCTGACGCAGGGACAGGTCGCACGGATGACAGATGCGATGGACGGAGGAGTCAAGTCCACGCGCTCGATTGCCGAGAATGGGACATCGCTCCTCGGCGGGCCAAGGGACCGGCGAAGTCTGTCGGACAACTGCCGGGGACGCGGGCATCGGTGTGGACAACCGGGCCGTTCGGAGTAGAGTGAAAGTAGAGTGAAAGCAGAGCAAAAGCAGAGGAAAAGCAGAGCATAAGCAGACCATCTCTCCATATGGACATGTGCATTTGTTCGGAGCATCCACGCGGCCATAGGACATGATTGTCCTCATTGCCGACGAAGCGGCTGGCGTTCTCATCTAAGGTGGAAGGCAGCTTGCGTGGACCTCCGAGGACGGGACAGGCGCGCCTGAGGCGAGCCGCGACAGGTGCGGTACGAGCCTCGCAATGGACCCAAGAGACGATTCGACAAACGAGAAAGGGACGTCGTGGACGCAACCCTCGGCGACACGCAACCCCACGAAGGCCTCCGAGTTCCTCAAGAATCTCCTGACCAGGCGGGAATCGGGAGCCGTAGAGGGGAGATTGGGGCAGACTGACCCCGGTCGCCTTCAGGAAACCAATCACGGGTTTGTGCACCAAAATCACCACAATCCGCCATCGTCAGCAGCCTCACTCTCAAGAGTATGCAATAGCACGCCAGCGCTCCTCTGATGATGTCGCAAGTGACGGTCGCGACAATTGTTTGAGCTACTGTGCCACGCGGTCGTCAGCACATGTCTGTTCAGACATCATATAAGCCATATATACCCCGCAGGGATACTCGGCTTCCGTAGCGAGACGATCTGATGGCTGAGGAGGAAGAGAAGCCCAAGGAAAAACGCTTCACGAAGGAGTTCGCCGAGAAATACTCCAGGACTTCTGAGAAGGAGTCCAGTCCTGAAGACGCGATCCTCGAGAAGCAAAGAAAACTGCTCGAGAAGGACCCGAAAAACGAGCGGGTCTGGTTCGCCCGCGGGCTGCTTCTGATGGATATGGGGCGGAACGACGAGGCATTGGATTGCATGGACCGGGTGGTCGCCCTCAATTACGCCCATCCTGGCGTATGGAACGCGAGGGCGGAAGTGCTCAGGAGACTCGGACGGGACGAAGAGGCCGCCGAATCCCTCCGCAATGCCCTCGAGCATATCGGTCCGCAGGTCGATGAGAAGTTCAAGAAGAGAATGGGGCGGCCGGAAAGCGTCGAGCAATTGCTCAAGGAAGTCGGCGTGGAGAAGCCCGCCAAGGAGGAGCTGCCGCATGCGGAAGAGGAGGAGCCGACTGAGGAAGTCTCCGAGGTCCTCGAGGAGCTCGAAACGCTCGGCGCCGTCGAGGAAACCCCCGAGGAAATGACGCCTGAGGCGCGGGAGTACCGCGCGAAGATCCAAGCCTGGGCCGCTCAAGGCTTCGACGTCTCCCCCCTCGAGCATGTCCTAGATAACGAGCCCTACAAAGCGAGGACGGTGTTCTTCCAGTTCGAGCAGAACGTCGCGAAGATTGCCCTGCTGAAGGAGACTCTGGACGGCATCAAGGTTCCCGGCTTCAAGGAAGACGTGAGCCGTCTGCGCGAGGCGATGAAAGCGCCCATGAATATTTGGAGGGTCGAGGCGGACATGGGCCGGTTGCTGCCCCGCGTCGAGGAGAAGGGAAAGGACCTGGCGCGCGAGGCCGCGAGGCTCGCGAAGGAGAAGGCAGAGGAGAGGGGGACGGTTCCGCCGAGGCAGGCGGCGCCCCGCACTACTGAACCGAAGGTCACGAGGCCGCCCGCGCTCAGGCCGACGGAAGGAAGGGTCAATGGCTTGGTCAACGGCCTTGCTGCCGGAGGGCGGGTCAACGGCGTCGCCGGGGCAGGACGCGTCAACGGGCTGGTCAACGGCTTGCAGGCCGCAAGGCGCGGCATGACCAACGGCCTGACAGACGGCAATGGTTTCACTAATGGTCTGGGGTCCTCGCGTTTCAGACGGGAGATGATGTACCGCAGATGGAAACTGGGCATCATTCCCGCCATCGCGGCGATTCTTCTCATAGTCACGGTATTCAGCGTCCCGATGGCCCCGACTATTGGGCCCCTCGGGGGCATCAGCATTGACGGCGATTCGTCAGATTGGTCGGGCGTTCCGGGTTACAGCCAAACGCAGTATGTCCCGGCAGACAACGTCAACATCACGGGCTACAGGACCGTGCTGAAGGACAATGTGCTGTCGTTCCTGGTGCAGGTCGAAGGGACAGCCCTAGGCGGCACCACAAGTTTCGACTCCTTTTACGCCTTCATCGACGGCGATGGTTCGAAGACGACCGGTTACCGCCTGCACGATCTCGGCGCGGACTTCATGATCGAGGTCAGCGGCTCGAACGGCGTCGTGAACATCTCGGCGTTCTCGACCTTCAACGACAACAATCCAGGCGGGAACGACAACTGGTCAGCGTGGTCGGGGGTCGGCAGCGTCATCGGCGCGGCATCAGGCAGGAATCTGGAGTTCCAGGTCGATGCCGGCAGACTGGCATCGCCGAGAGTCACGTTCGACCCCGCCAAGTTCGAGGTCGACATCGTTTCCGACGACAACAGGGGGACCACATCCACCACGGTCGCGAAGTCGGGCGCGTCGTTCGGCGCTCTGCTGGTCCACCAGGAAGGGGGACCTGTGACGCTGAATGGCGGGGGCGTCGAGACCCTCCTGACGGTCACATTCGAGGCCGTCGGGAGCCCGGTCCATATCAACCAGATGCAGTTCGCGAAATCCCCGAAGACGGTCATATCCGACTCACCTACGAACCTGGATGTATTCCCTTCGCAGAACGTGACGAGAGACATCAGGGTCGATACGCAGGGCACGAGTGCCGGTGACTTCCTTACGCTCGAAGTCACAGGGGTCGACGCTGACAGGCCAGTGACGATACTCGGCGAATCCGCGAGGGCATATGTTGGAGCGGTGCCTGCTGGGTGGCGCATAGACGGCGTCTTCGCAGATTGGAATCCGACCTTTTTCAATATCGATCCGAATGCGGTCTGGCCGACCAACCTTGACATCCGCCGGTACGCCTCGAACAAGACTTCGACGGACGCGTTCTTCTATGTCGATGTGGGCGGCTCGATCATGACGGGGACATCGGCGGTCCAGATCCGTCAGCAGAGCGCCCCATCTCAGGGCGCACCATCAGTGCCGCAGCCCCCGATGCCCAAGAGGGGGGAGGACGTATTCCGCGTCTACATCGATTCGGACTCCCAGGACGGTCAGGGGAATGCTATCCTGGGCCTGCCCGGCGCAGACTATATGGTCGAGATCAAGGGGATCAACGGGAAAATCACGAACAGAGCGTATTACCGATGGTCAGGCGGGCGATGGTTGCCGCAGGCAGGGGCTCCCACCGCGGAGAATGACCTGAGGCGCATGGAAATCGGCCTCAGCCTGAGCGGCATCACCGTCAACTCGATGCAGGTCGCATTCGAATCGAGCAGCTGGAGGAATGTCGTCGACACGACCGACGTTAGTTCTGTGAGAAGCAGGACGAGAGGTTCTGAGGACACGACCTACGAGACCCTCTATAGCGTCACATTGCCCAATGAGATCTCTGCGGGAAAGGAAATACGCTACAAGACGGGCGGAAACTCTCTTGGTTGGACCATTCCGAGCGAGATATCGCACATCGATAATGGGATTTCGAGCATGATTGCTGAACTCTCCCCGACCAGCCTTGTCGTTGATGATGCGCGCGCTGCTTATCCTGATGCATACAGTTCGGGGGGCATCGACCTGGAGTACGTGATAAGCGAGACGTCGTTGAAGGAGCAGTTCGTGATAGATCGCCCAATAGACGGCATTCAGTCCGCTACATCAGGCGTCGTAAGATTCCAATTCGACATGGTCGTCGACAAAGCTCTCATGGTGTATGTCGACGGAAAAGGACCTCAGGAAGAAGTGGTGACCACTCACGCCATTTCCTTCCTCAAAGACGACGTCGAGGCGTTCTCAATTCCACCCGCAATCGCATGGGATAGTTCCGGACTCACCATCGGCTTATCATACACTTGGCAAACGGTCGGACCGGCGCTTTCCTTGGATGTGCCCGTGAATTATCTGAGGCAGTCGTCATATCCTGTCACGATAGACCCATGGGTCAACTATACGATGACCAACTATGGCGGGCCAATGGCCGGAACAAATGAGCAACTCGGCAACAGATCGGTTGCGGTAGGCGACTTCAATGACGACGGTTATGCCGACGTACTCGTGGGCGGTCCATACAACTCCAAGAACGCTTCTTTTGCCGGTGCCGCATACATCTTCAATGGTCCATTGACATCGCAGAAGACGCAACCAGATGTGAATTTCAATGGCACTCCGGGATTATCCTGCCGCAAAGGATACTCAGTGGCAGCGGGGAAGATGAATGGCGACGGGTACTGGGATGCGATAGTCACCGAGAATATCTGCGCCACTTCGCGCGCCTTCATCTATTATGGAAGAAGTTCCTGGCCTCTCTGGGTACTCAGCGCTAGCGTTACCGTAAAGACCCCAAGCGGACTAGGAGCCTCTCCGAGGTTCGGAGAGTCCGTCGCCGCCGGTAACGTCGATGGCGCTTTCTACGACGATTTGATAGTCGGTGCTCCCGGCAAGACGAATGTGGGGATAAATGATGGCGCGGCCTATGTGTATCTCAGTCCTTTCGCGTCGGTTGTGACAAGTGCGAACTTCACATTGTTGCCGCCGACCAATTCCACCGGATTCTTCGGCAATTCGATTGCCACGGGCTTAATCGACAGCGACACAAAATACGATGTGATTATTGGGGAACCAACTTATCTGAGTGACTTAGGTAGAGTGAGTCTCTTCAAAGGGAGTAACCTCTCGTCAGGATCCGGCTACAGGATGCCCAACGCCAATGTGAGCGGAAAGCAAGTTGGTGAGAGATTCGGCTGGGCCGTCGCGGTCGGGAAATTGAACTCCGACAGCTATGAAGATGTGGCGGTTGGCGCGCCATTCAACGGGGCTTCCGGGAGCAAGAATGGATTGGTATACCTATACCTCGCGTCGGCGAGCGGCCTCACGACGAATCAAGCCCCTTCCGCGGATGTGAAGAACCAAAGCAGCGGAGAAAGATTCGGCACGGCTGTGCTCATAGGCCCGATCATGGGTGCAAACCAGTATAATCTGGCCGTCGGCGCACCCTTGGCGGCGGCGGGCGGGACTCTGAGGGGTTCTGTGTATGTGCTCGACCAGCCTCTCTCGTCCTCCACGCCTGTGAAGACCCAGAGCGGTGACTACACCAATGAGAACATGGGCTACGGGCTGGCGGGAGGGAAGTTCGCCAATGACGACTACTATCGAGTGGCCATAGGGGCACCGAAGTACCCAGTCGGGAGCTTTCCCTCCGCAGGGCGAGTGGTCATACTCTACTACATCCCCGAGTTCGGCGACACGGTGTTTATTGTGGTGACGATATTGGGGCTCGGAATTGTGGTCGGTCGAAGACGGAGAAAGTCGGAAAACTAGAACGTCCTAACTGCCGACCGCAAGGTTGTCGGACTTCGCCGCTATATCCGTGAACCTCTTGTCCAGGAGGTCCAGCGCCGTGTTCAACGCCTCGCCCGCGCTCATCGATCCGTCAGTCTCGAAATGGAAGATCATGCGGGACGGGTCGCCGTGCACATTGATGCTGCCGGGGTCGAACTTCTCCACGCAGGTCATGCAGAGAGTGCACTTCTCCTCATCCTCGACGACGACCTTCTTGTCCCTGACGTGAAGAATCTTGACCGGGCAGACCTCCACCGGCGCCTTCGCCGGGGTCATCTTCCTGTTGTCGATATCGACGACTGGATAGTACTTGTATCCGACTCCCGACGTCACCTGCCACTTCGCGTGCTCTTTCGCGGTGCCCAAGACGGCGGTTGCATAGACGAGCATCGCCTGCCCTTCACCCAGCTTGACGATCGGGATGTTCTGGTCGATCGGCTTCAGCTTGACGTCGCCGATAGGCTCCAGGTCGCCCGAAGTGACCGTGCACGGCCCCTTCTTGTTGAGCGAATAGATGATCGTGCAAGAGGGACAGCCCTCGCCGTTGCACGCCTTGCACTCGGACTTCCGCACGAAAAGCTTCAGGTCTGTGGGAAGCGGGATCAGCCCGAGGCGATGAGCGATGATCTCGTCGAAGAGAGGGGCGATGCTCTCGTATTCCTTGCCGTCCTCGCCCCTGATCGGCCCCAGGTGGAACTCGACGTCCTCGATCGCCATTTTCGGGATGTCTGCCACCAGAGCCCGTCTGATCGCGTTGGCGGTCGCCGGGTCGGTCTCCTCGATGATGAACTTCATGTACGTGGGCTTGGACTCGAGAACCTTGATTTTCATCTAGATCCTGCGCCCCCTGCGCCCTCCCTTCGGCTTCGTGCCGTCGTGCGGGACAGGCGTGACATCCTCGATGCGCCCTATCTTGAGGCCAGCTCGGGCAAGGGCCCTTATCGCGGCCTGTGCCCCGGGGCCTGGTGACTGCGACTTATTGCCGCCGGGCGCCCTGACCCTGACATGTATCGAATCGATGCCCTTCTCCTTCGCGAGGTCGGCCACTCTCTCCGCCGCCTTCATCGCCGCGTAGGGTGACGCTTGATCCCTTGCCGCCTTGACGACCATTCCGCCGGTCGCCTTTGCGATAGTCTCGGAACCGGTGAGGTCTGTGAGAGTGATTATGATGTTGTTGAACGAGGCGAAAACGTGCGCGATCCCCCACTTGCCCATGCCTACTCCTCCTTCTTAGCTGCGCTCTCTTCTCCACCCTCCGCGCCGAGGGCCTTCTCTCCCGCCGGCGCCTGCCTAACCGGATGCAGGTCGCTCGAGATAGGCGAGCGCACGTCATAGGACACGGTCGGCTCCTCTCCCCTGTTCACAAGGTAGCCGGGGACATTGACGGTCCTCCCGCCAACTGAAACGTGGCCATGGATGATGAACTGCCTGGCCTGGCGGGGCGTGAATGACAATCCTTTGACGAATGCGAGAGTCTGAAGCCTCCTGGATAGGACCGCCTCCACATCGAGTGCCAGGACATCGTCCAAGGTAGCGCCTTCGAGAGGCAACAGCCCCATCTTGCCGAGCTTGCTTATGAGCTCGTCCTTCTCCTTCTCAGCCTGTTTGTTACTGGCCCTCACGAGGGCTTGGAGGATCCTCGCCCTCTGCCTGAAATGCCTCAGGACAGACTGCGTGCGCCACAGCTCCTTCTTGTTCTTCAGACCGTACTTCTTGAGGAGCTCGTTCTCCAGCTTGATTCGTTCGGCCTCCCAAGGGCTCGACGGCCTCACGTACTTCTTCCTGGAGAACTTGGGGTCGCCCAATCACTCACTCCTTCTTCTCCTTCTTCCTGCCGCCCTCTTCCTTCGCCTTTTCCTGGGCGGCTGCGATGGCTTGCTTCTTGACGACACCGACTGTGAGTCCGGTCCGGCCGTTCGACCTCGTCCTCTGGCCGCGGACCTTCTGGCCCTGCTCGTGACGGATGCCCTTGTAGCACCTGATCTTCTTCATCAGGTTGATGTCGTCCCTGATTCTGAGGTCGACGTCGGACCCGAATGCGTGGTGGTCCTCTCCCGTCTCCCAGTCGTTCTGGCGGTTGAGGATCCAGTGGGGTGTGTATTCGGGGAGGCTCTGGAGGACCTGCTCTATCTCGGTGACCTTGGCCTCCGGCAGGTCTCCGATCTTGACGTTCCGGGGCACCTCGGCGAGGTCCGCGACGATCTCCGCGAGGCGCACGCCCATGCCCTTCACGCCCGTGAGCGCATAGACGACGGACCTGTTGCCGTCCAGGTCGGCGCCCGCAATCCGGATGATGTACCTGAAATCGGCCGAGTGTGGCTCGCTTGGCTTCGCCGGCTTTGGCCGTGCCTTTTCAGCCGCAGGCGCGGCTGGTTCAGCATGCTTCTTCCCTTTTTCCTCGGCCATCAGAGAGTCCTCTGCACTGGAGATGAGCCTAAGAACCCATTACTATTTCAACCTTGCGAGGTGGCACAGTATTCCGCAATGGAGGAGATGCCGCGTTGAGCGCGTCGCAGGATGACGCCGACAAACGCCGTCTCTCTCAGTCTCGCTTCTCTCTAATCAAGTACAGCGGGACCTTGCCGGATGAACCGCTCGTGCCTAGAAGCACCGATGCGATTTTCATGTCCTTGCCGCAGCCTGCGTAGTCGCCCTCCTCGTACTCCCTCTCCGCCCTGCTCAAGATCTCTTCTACATCGTCCGCGAAGGGCACCCCTTCTTGCTTGAGGTTCTCCAGGTTCTGTCTCATTTCGTGGAGGCTCTTCGCCAGGCCCTCGTGGACATCGACTTTCTTGCTCGCACTCTTCCTGCAGTCATCGGCCAGGTCGAGCGCCCTTAGGTACTTGCCGTCCGCCAGGGCTTTCTTTTCCCCGTTAAGCCTTTTCTCT
>Ga0315285_10006870_pt1 | contig 11732 bp, 9 predicted proteins | sample YL17G09_36_MG_FD_203698 | JGI IMG/M metagenome (GOLD analysis project Ga0315285, IMG submission 203698) | Sediment microbial communities from Yellowstone Lake, YNP, Wyoming, USA - YL17G09_36 | ecosystem: Environmental > Aquatic > Freshwater > Lake > Sediment | place: USA: Wyoming | collected... | reverse complement strand
TTGATATTGTTTACGACAGCAGCCGGTGCTCCCGCAGCACTGAGCCTCGCCACCACTTCTGCAGCCGTATATTGCGAAGCCCAGTCCTCGATTATCTTCTTCAACTCAGGCTCATGTGCATTGCGAGCAAAAAGATTGTTGAACCTTTCATCCTTCATCAGATCCGGCATGCCTATACCATTGCAGAGATCCTGGAACGGCCCGTCTCCGGCACAGATTATCATCACGTAGTCATCCTTTGCTTTGTACGCATCAAAAGGAGAAATATACGGGAAGCGATTCCCGGTACGGGTTTGTATCTCGCCGCCAACAGTGTAGGCGACGAATTTCGACTCCAGCAGGTTTATCCCCACATCGAACATCGCAATGTCCAGATGGTCCCCCAGTCCAGTTTTTTCGCGCGCGAACAGCGCGGCACAGATGGCGGTTGCAGCCGTTATGGCTGTACTAATATCAACCACGAGCGTACCAGATCTCAGCGGGGGGCGGTCGGGATAACCGGTTACAGACATCAAGCCGGTCATCGCTTGAATAGTAGCATCATATCCCGGCAGGTGAGATAGCGGGCCGGTTTGCCCATAGGCGGATATAGAGCACATGATCAGGCGCGGGTTAACCGTTTTGAGTGCTTCGTAATCTATGCCCAGCCTTTTCATGGTACCCGGCGTATAGTTTTCTATGAACACATCGCAAACTGAAGCAAGCTCTTTAAAAAGAGATACTCCCTGCGGCTTCTTCAAATTGATGGTTACTGTCCTCTTGCCTAGATTCGCCGCGCAGAAAGAGGCTGACACGCTGCCCTTATAAGGCGGGTAAAGGCGGGCGTCATCGCCGCGTCCCGGAGGCTCGAGCTTGATGACCTCTGCTCCAAGCTGGGAAATGAATTGCGCACAGGCAGGTCCGGCAACCGTAGTGGTGAAGTCAATAGCCCTGATTCCATCCAGCATCATGCCCAACATAACAAACCTCCTTAACCCCGTTTTTATTGATAGATTCTGCTGCTATTTAGTTTTATACCCAGCGCGTTTTGTGTATGCAGGTTAGCATTTAGCTTTGCCTGAGTCAAGCATTGATCGCCTTTAATTTAGAAATGGAACTCGTAATTCACTGAGCAATTCCCTTTTTCGTACATCTGGCATCGGTCAAGCTTTGGATTTGCAGTAAATTTAAGTCCCAGTAATTCGAACCAGCACTCTATGCGGTACATGACGCCGCACTCGTATTTATCAATAACCCCTATGCGGCTCATGCCTTTAAAGGCAAAACACTCGTTCTTCTCCCACTCCCAGTGCAACACGTTTTTAGACTGGATGCTGAAATGAGATCCGTTTTACACCTTGTACCAATCAACTGCTAACTCTAATATTATATATAATGTTTAGGATAAATCACCCGATTTCAGCCACCATTATCCCCTTACTGAATCGATTCTCAGACCTTAAGTGCTTGCCAGCGTAGCAGGTATCAGTTCAGACAGGGCGCCTTAAAAACTGTATAGTATGTCTTGGACACCGCACAGTAATAGTTGCGCCCCATTACTAATACAATTTCGTAACTACTTTAGAATAATTTTAACTCCTTAGATTTACCGTTCTTATCGATATGCCGTATCGCTATCGGCACACTGCCAGATTTCCCGCCAAACTTGACCTTGGTCTTAATTAACTCCAGCACATCGTTGGGGTTTACACAGGCTTCTGGTGGCATCACGCCCTTTCCCTTAATCTTCTTTTGGCCCATCAATATGGTGCCCAATGCCGCTGGTATCCCCGTTCCTTCTCCCATTCCCTGCTCACTCGAGGACATCTGGAATACGTAAGTGTCCTTTTCACCCTTCTTGCGGCCTTTGACCACTATCTTGAGGCAACCCATGGCATGTGTAAGGCCTGCCTCCCTGGTTAGCTTCGACCGCTGCGATAGGATATAGGCGACAGCAAACTCAAGCGGGTCGACTTTCTTACCCTGTACCTCTATCGGCTTCGCTCTCGTAATGCCCAGCCTCACTGTCCCTTTAATAAGTTCAGCATATGCTGGAGGCAAAACTATGCCAAGGTTAGTAACCCTCTTTACACCTTTTAGATATTTAGGGAGGGTGATTGTTTCAGGATGCGGATAGCCGTATACATTGTAGGTCCCGACATCCTTGAAGTCGGTCTTCTCTTCCAGGGCTTTGCCGCTTTTTTCAAACAGCTTAACCTTGGTGAATTTACCGTTGAGGAACATGGGTATGTCCGCTTCCATTGAGTGGATCCTGTGTTTGACTACCGCAGCGCCTTCAAACTTTTCACCACCATGCGCGTGGTAAATATCCACCGATTCCACCTTATCAAAAAGATTATCTGCACAGAACCTGACGATAACGTTGGCCATGCCCGGTGAACTGCCCATACCCACTAAAGCTGACACGCCGGCCTGCTTAGCGGCCCTGTCCATCTCAAGCATAGCGATGGTAGCATCAAAGTCGTCGCAAACGTCGACGTAATTAACTTTTGATGCGATAGCCGCTTTGAGTATTTTTGGCCCGTACTTATAAAATGGCCCCACGCAATTGAGCACAACTGACGACCCCTTAATTACCTTTTTAATACTCTCATGATCATTAGCATCGAAAGCTTTGCCTGTGACCTTATTCGATTTAAAAGTATCAGCGAGTGCCTTTGTCTTTTTTAAATTGACATCCGCCAGGACAATCTCAGAAAAAACCTTGCTGTCTACCACCATTTTTGCTGCAACGCTGCCTACAGCCCCACATGCACCCAACAATGTTACTCTTGCCATCAGGTTAAACCTCCTTATTTATTTATACGCCTTTTTTAAACGGATCAGCCCACTGCTTTATCGAAGCTGCGAGCTCTTTGTGCGTCTTAGCATACTCTTCAAGAGAAATTCCCTTCATTGTTGCCTCAATAGCCTGCCTGAATGCCTTGCCTCCGGCCACCGGGCCACTGGGATGAGCGTGTATGCCACCGCCAGATCCAATGACGATATCGTTGCCCAATTCCTGCATGACCTTGGGTACCATGGTAGGTGTTATACCGCCGGACGCCATTGGCCAGGTTGGCTTAAGATTATACAACGGGTAAGTAAGATTCCTGGCTGCCGCACTGAATTTTTCAACTATCACAGGTGCCTTGCCGTATGGAGCGGGAATAACTACTATATCCGCGCCCGCCAGCCTTGGCAATTTGCCCAAAACCAGGTGTGAGCTCATACCATGGTAGGGTGACATATAAAGGGCACCCGCTACATCCATATGTGCAAGTATCGGTACGTTTATCTTGGGGTCTTCGGCTATGGCCTGCATGACCGGCAGGCCGACTGCCACATAATTGATCATGATGGCATTAGCACCTAGTTCAATTGCACGACGTGCATTTTCGAAAACCTTCGGTACACTATCAGTTATATTAACGGTATATAAAGTATGCTCGCCGGTCTCTTCATACACTTGCTTCTCTATTGCCATATAACGTTTCACGCGGCCCACCATCGAGTTAAATGAAGCATCAGCTATCAGTTCATCATCCTTAACAATGTCACATCCACCAAGGGCAGCCAGCCTAAAAAGCTCAGCGCCCACTTCCAGCGGATAACCGGTGCATGGCTTAACCATATTATTTAACAGTGGCCGTTTTTTCACGCCAAGTAATTTCCTGATACCCTCTATACCGAACTTTGGCCCATTAAACCCGGCTACATATTTCTTGGGAAACCTTATATCTACAAGTTTTATCTTGCCTCCCATGGAAATGTTCCCCACCACTGCCGTAAGCATCATGGGGATTTGCTGCCCGATATTTACTTCAGGGAAGGCTATTTGTACCATCCAGTTCCTATCTTGTATTCCGGCAGGAACCTCGAATTCGTAATCAGGTAACTCATACACACCGATTACTTTGGCAACATGGTTTCTCCGCACTTCAGGCGTCTCTCCCGGTACCGGGACCCAGGTACCCGTGCTCTGCTCAATCGCCAGCAAGGGAGCCAGTTTCGGCACCGGTATAAGGGCGGGATAGGTAATCGTATACGTCCCGATGACGTAATCGTCATAATCTATTCCATCGGGAAGAGCTACCGGTTGGCTTAACATTTCATCAGTTTTCATTAACTCCTCCTATTTTCATCAGCTTGGTCACACCTTTGTTTGTTAAGCTTTAAATAAAATTTACCCAGGTTTTTATATAAATCCTTATATGAGCAGTAAAGAAAATCATATACCTCCCGGTTCTGTTCCCGTGGCACAAACACTTTGTCAACGGTGACGACCTTTTTTAAAGTATTGAAATCTTTATAAATCCCTAACCCCACAGCAGCTGCCATGGCGACTCCTACTGCCCCTGCTTCCTGGGTATTACGCACTGTTTCTATTTTCTTGCCCGTCACATCAGCCAGAATCTGCATCCAGGGATGCCCCAGGGCACCTCCACCTATGATCCGTAGAGATGGGAGAGGAAAGCCAAATTTCTTTTCCACGATTTCAATGATCCACCTGATGTTATAAGCTACCCCTTCATAGACTGCCCTCAGCAAATGCTCACGTGTATGTTCGGGAGTTAAATTAAGGAAACCACCGCGTATATATGGATCTGAAATGGGTGCTCTCTCTCCATACATCCATGGCATAAATATAAGGTAATCCGAGCCGGCTGTAACCTGTTCAACCTTGCTATCCATGAATCCGAATATATTAGTTATTGCTGGATCGGCTTTTTCCATCCTGCAAGCTTCATCACCCAGCCATCTCAGGCAGCCGCCCGCCAATTCCATCTGTCCCAGGAGCAAGGCTTTTTCCGGGTCAGCTGAATGCGTGCTGACTACGCCATCTTTACCCGTCGGCGTCTTTTTCGTTACCACTCCAACCCATGCCGATGTCCCTATGCTTATATGGCCATCCCCCTCACCCACAGCACCAGAACCCACAGCTGCTGAGGCTACATCACCCGCCCCACCCATTACAGGAGTCCCCTCAAGAAGCCCAAATTGCTCCGCTGCTTCTTTTGTCAGTCCACCCACTGTATCAGTGGAACGCACAAGTGGCGCCAGTTTCTTAGTATCGAATCCAACGTATTTGAAAATGGCCGCCAGCCAGGTCTTCTTCCTCAAGTCCAGTCCAAAACCGGAGGCATTGCTCCAAGCCATGACCATTTTGCCTGTGCTGCGGTAGGTAAGATATCCATTTACATCCAGGAAGCACTTCATCCTTGCATATATATCAGGTTCGTTTTTCTTCAGCCAGATCAGCTTGGGGATGCCGTCCTTACCGCTGATAGTAGCCCCGGCGATAGCTGAAAAAACACTGGGGCCAAGGAATTTATTCATAACCCATTTGGCTTCCTCAGGCGCCCGGCTATCCAGCCATATAATAGCCTGCCTTAAGTGGTTGCCTTTTCCATCCATCGGCACAATGCCCAGCATCTGGGTGGAATAAACGATACAAAGAATATCGCTTGGTGAAACGCCTGTTTCAGCAATCAGCTGTTTTGTGGTCCGGGTCACTACTCTCCACCAGTCTTCCGGATCCTGCTCTGCCCATCCGGGGCTGGGGTACTTAATATCATAAGAACCGATACACTTGCCGTGGACACCACCTTCTAAATCCACCAGTACCGCCTTGTTATTGCTGGTCCCGACATCATGGGCGATTATATATTTTGTCATATGATCACACCCCCGGATTTTTTTATCCTGTCCTTACCAAAACCTCTGCATTATCATACACAACAAACCCATTTGAATCAATACTCTTGCCGAAAACAGAAGATAGCAAAATTAAACGTAAACGATATAAAATTCATAAGATTTAGGTAACTTGATTTATAAAGCAATGATGACCCGTTCGGTAACAGTTTATTTTGACGCAACACGTACCTGTAATATCGAACATAGGGTGTTTTGACACAGTTGTGATACACCCATATACTTCATTCCTGGACAGAAATAAAGCGTCGTGAAAAATAATAAGTTTACACCCTCCTACATTTCGCTATACGAATCTGGCGAATTGGAAAGACGAGCAAATATACTTAAGTCACGCCTGGTCAAATGTGATATCTGCCCACGCAATTGTAGTATAAACCGTTTCGAGAGTAAAAAGGGGTTCTGCCGTTCCGGTCAGCTTGTTTCCATCGCGAGCTACTGCGACCATCACGGAGAAGAGCCTGTAATTTCTGGAAGCAGGGGTTCAGGGACCATTTTCTTCCGCAACTGCAATCTGAAGTGCGTATATTGCCAGAATTGCCAGATAAGCCAGGGGGAGTATGCCTCTTCAGATGAAATAGACAGCTTAACGCTGGCAAATATAATGGTCCGTCTTCAGAATGAAACGGACTGCCATAACATCAACTTGGTCTCCCCTTCACATTTTGTGCCGCAAATAGTTGAAGCTGTCTGTCACGCAGTGCCATCAGGGCTTAAAATCCCACTTGTTTACAATACTAACGCTTATGATGCAATGCCTACCTTGAAGCTACTTGATGGGATTATTGATATATATTTACCAGATATAAAGTACGCCTCGAACGTGTGGGCGCTTAAATGCTCGAATGTGAAAAACTACGTAGAGCTATCTAGAATGGCAATCAAGGAAATGTACAGGCAGGTTGGCAACCTGGTCATCGATAATTCAGGTGTCGCACAAAAGGGATTGATTGTTCGTCATCTCATACTGCCGAACAATCTGGCCGGTAGCGGAGATTCGCTGAAATGGCTGGCAATGCAGGTTTCCAGAGATGTCACGGTCAGTATAATGTCACAATATTACCCCTGCCATTTAGCCAATAAAGAGCCACTGCTTTCAAGAAAAATCAATAATGGGGAATTCAGGGAAGTTGTGGAAATAGTTGAGGAACTGGGTTTAGGGAATGGATGGCTCCAGGAGACAGATTCCGCGGAGCACTATTTACCTGACTTCGACCGCGATGGGCACCCCTTCCGGCGGATATAAACCAGCGATGCCTTACATCCTGTCCTTGAGGTTCTTCCTGAATAACGCTCTTTTAACATTGCCGCCTGCCGATCCATAGATCTGCTTGATACGCGGGATATACATCAAAACAGGAACGAGGGCAATGCAAACCGCATATACAGTCAGACCCGGGTCTTTATATGCAAACCATGCCACTAGGGGAAACACAAGAAAAGATATAGCGTAACTGAAAGTAGGCCAGCGTGTTATTAATAAGAGTAGCAGGAAAGACCCCAGGTAAATCAGATCCCCCACAGGGATGGGTATCCGTGAAGATCCGATGTCAATCCATATCACCCACGCAATCAAGAATGCCAATACACCTATGGCACAGGCACCACCTTTACCTCCCTTGAATTTGAGAAATACAGGAAAATTGTGACCTGCAATCACAGAAACCCCGGCAACCATTTCGATAGGAATAATTAGATTAGCAGGAACTGGGAACAAATATGTTGCTATTAAATACGTGCAAATCAGGGCCAGCATGCCCTTCCCGATATCCGATGCCAGAACCAGCATGCCCGGCCAGAACCCTATCGTATAAAAAGCATTCATAGCGCCCATGTTATGGCTGCCGATCTGCCTGATATCAACGCCTTTGAAGGCACGGCCCACCAGGTATGCTGTGGGTATGCAACCAAGTAAATAGCTGATTATGATGGAAATAATAAAAGCGAGGATGATATTAACCATGTCAATCACCTGTTTCCCCTTCCCATATTATAAAACATCGCTGGTCCAAATGTTTAGTCCGCATCAAAACCAGCGATGTTTTTACTCATCAGTAAGAGTGAATTATTTTGCTTTTGAGGGCATGGCTGCTACGGCGTTGCCCGGTGTCGTTTTATCACCTTTTCCATTTTCTACCCATATCTCGCACTCAACCAGACACTCGTCGCCCTCTTTAGACTTCTTAGTGACCTTACCCTTGCACCACCAGGTCTCACCATCGTGCGGTTCATCAAAGGATTTCATTTTACGCGGATAATCCATGCCACGGTAGCGGCAGGACAATTTCTTTAACTTTCCCTTTTCTCCGATCCAGTCAGTCATCAAGTTCACCAGCCACGCCCGCTTGAGCGCGCCGTGCACAATGGGGTGACCGACTCCCAGGTTTTTAGCAAAGTCCTCTTCATAGTGGAGCGGATTAAAATCACCCGATGCTCCGGCCCATTGAACCAACATTCTGGTCGTGGCGATTTTTTTAAGCGGGGTAACTTCGCTCCCAACTTCTATATCCTCGTAATAAAGCTGTTTGGCCATTATTCCTCCTGTATCAATAATCCACAATATTTTTAGAAGTTCAGAAACGTGTTACGCATTATCAATGCGAGGGCTCCCCGCTGGTTGGTGAATTTAGTTTCAACGGTGGTAACCATGGTGGGACCCATTTTAGTTTCGCGCCCCTCGATATTCGCAATTTTAGTAATGGAAACCAGCACATCACCGGCACCAACGGGGGCATAAAACTCATACTCCACCCCACCATCGAGTACGCCCATTGGGGCACCCGCCTTGATCAGCTTCTCAACGAATTTAAATATATCGAATCCGCCAGCGTGAACAGGCCAACCGAGGAATGCAGGAGGAGCCATTAACCTGCCGAAATCGCTCCGGGAAGCATACTCAATATCGTTATACAAGGGATTCGAATCCCCTACGGACCGGGCAAACCGCTGTATTGCCCCTTCTTCTAGCTTATAAACGATTGGCTCTTCAGCCTGACCGATTAACTTCTTTAGATCATCAGTAACCACAAACACAGCCATAGTCCAATCTCCTTCCCTATTTCTCTTATTTGCCAACGATGCAGACGCTGACGATGTTCATGAAGGGGAAGCCGCCCATGTTGTGAGTAAGCCCTATCTTCGGGTCCTTGATCTGCCTCTTGTCGGCTTTGCCCTGCAGCTGTTTGTACATTTCGTACATCATCCTCAAACCGCTGGCGCCAATAGGATGCCCAAAGCACTTCAGACCGCCGTCAGGCTGAACAGGCTGAGGGCCGTCAAGGTTGAAACGACCCGCTTCAATGTCCTCCTTCACCTTGCCCCTGGCACTGAACTGCAAATCCTCCATGGTTACTGCCTCGGTAATCGAGAAGCAGTCGTGCACTTCAGCCATGCTTATTTCTTCCCGGGGGTTTTTAATACCGGCTTCCTTGTAGGCAGCAATGCCGGCGCGGTAAGCTGGTTCTACGTGTGCTCCATCCCACTTGGTATACATCATCTCTTCACCTGAGGATACTGAGATTTGAAGAGACTTGACAAATACAGGGTCAGGCCTGAATTTTTTAGCCATATCCGCCCTGCAGACAATGGCCGCAGCTGAACCATCGCTCACGCCACAGCAATCAAAAAGCCCGAGAGGCCAGGCAACGATGGGAGCGTTCATAATTTGCTCTACAGTAATTTCCTTGCGTAGATGTGCTTTAGGATTCAACGCTCCATTTTTATGGCTTTTGGCTGATACCCGTGCCAGCATCATTTTGCCGTCCTGCGGGCTGAGGTTGTATTTAGAAAAATATTTTGTGGCCATCATGGCAAACCCGCCGGGAGCTGATAAGTTTGCACTTACCATGGGCGTTTTATAACCCAGACCGCCGGCCAGCGGCAATCCTCCATAGCCGGTATCCTTCAGCTTCTCCATTCCGAGCGCCAGGCAGATATCATATGCGCCTGAAGCCACAGCATAAACCGCGCCCCTCAAGGCTTCCGAACCCGTGGCACAGAAGTTCTCTACCCTGGTTATCGGTATGAACGGTAGTTTCAGCGTGATACCAAGAGCAGTAGCGCCGCGGCCGACGCTGATGTCAGGCATGTGAACGCCCCACCAGGCTGCCTGAATTTGCTTCTTTTCTATACCTGCATCCGCAAGGCACTCTACAAAAGCTTCAACGATAAGGTCCTGCGGACCGGCATCGAATCTCTCGCCGAACTTGGTGCAACCCATTCCGATTATAGCTACTTTATCTTTAATTCCTTCAGCCATTTAAATTTCCTCCTTAACAGTCTTTTCCTGATTAATTACGCTACGATAGGCATGGCTTTCCAGCCATAGTTCACAGCCGCACGCTTCTCGTCGGCGTATTTGATCCTGAAGCTCATTTCAACCGGCATGCCGACTTTTATGGCATTGGCATCGCAGTCGGTGAAATCAACCATCGCTCTGCCACCGCCCTCGAAATCAATTAAACCGTATGACGCAGGCGGGTCGATGCTGGGAGCAAGAAAGTCGCTCGTATACGTAAAAATTTCTGCCCTCTTATCAGCGAATCTATAAGGTTCATTCTGATCGACTGCACCGCAGTCCGGGTTGGGGCAAATCCTCTGTACAGGGTAACTTGGCGTGCCGCATTTCTTGCATTTCGTACCGACCATGCCATAAAGCTCCCTGCTGTCCCTGGATATGATAGAGAAGGAGGTGAAAACCGTTTCTTCGCCCCTGATTCCGATCTCTGAAGGCATCAACTTCCGGAAGGCCAGGTACTTTTCATAACTGCCGAGAGCTACTTTGTTAGCAAGGTTCCTTTTAACAGCTTTCTTGTCCTTGATCCTGGTGATGTTATCAGTGACGGTCAGGTAGAAGGCATCGCAACCCTGCCCGAAGCTCACTACCATGATTTTGTCTCCTGGTTTGGCATCCTCAAGGGCAGCAACCAGCATAATCAGTGTTTGCGCAACACCCGTGTCACCTACTGTAGCCAGTAACGGATCCTGAACCTGCTCGGGAGTCAGTCCCAGAGTTTTGCCCAGAGCAGCATGCGCACCGGTGAAAGCACAGGCATAAATGACCTTAGAAAAATCTTGAGCTTTCAAATCGTATTTTTTAACCAGCCCCATCACCGCTTCGGGTATAAATTTCATATAACCGGCATCACGGATGAAACGCTCTTCCCACATGTGCTCAAGCCTTTCACCCTGCAGACGGCGTCGGTCAACAAAATCGTGAGAGGTCGAATATGAACCCTCGATCTTTGCGATCACATCGTCTTTGCCCAGCAAGAAAGCAGCGGCCCCATCGCCATATGTATAATCACCGTTGCTGCCTATTTTGCTCACGCGGCAATCCGCGGCAGTGACCATACAACTGTTAAGAGAACCAGCGCTAATTGCATCAGCAGCAGCCAGCATCGCTGCAGTCCCTGACTTGGTGGCATCGGTGAAGTCGGCCGTCCTGACATTGGTCTTAAAGTCCAGCGCAGCCGAAATAATACCGGCATTCTGTCTCAGTGCGTATGTTTGTGACGTGGTTGCGAAATAGAGCCCCTCAACCTTGTCCTTGTCCTCGCCCTTGAGACAGTCCGTGGCCGCAGCAACCGCCATGGTGACGCTGTCCTCATCCCAGTTTGCTACAGCTTTTTCACCCCTGAGGGGTGCAAACCCCAGAAATAAGAGCGCCAATTGCATGATATTACGATCTAAGCGGAACCTGGGGATGTGCGCTCCATACGACTTGATACCTACCATTTCTCCTCCTTAACTTTGATTTAATATTTTGAAAATTGTTGCCGGCATATTGGCGACTGATTTTACACCATATTTCAATTTACCACAATAGCTTATATGCATATTCGATTAATTCGATATCCAGCCACTTAACTCGTAGTCGAATTCTGTTTTCTATTAACGGTAATAATTAGTTAAAGTCCCAATCCGACCGCAACTTTTTCCAGATGTAGATCGGTATCACCGAGCATATATTCGGCAGCTTTCACGCGCCGGAAATAGCATCCGATGTCATGGTCCATGGTGAAGCCTATGGCACC
>Ga0315285_10006869_pt1 | contig 11736 bp, 23 predicted proteins | sample YL17G09_36_MG_FD_203698 | JGI IMG/M metagenome (GOLD analysis project Ga0315285, IMG submission 203698) | Sediment microbial communities from Yellowstone Lake, YNP, Wyoming, USA - YL17G09_36 | ecosystem: Environmental > Aquatic > Freshwater > Lake > Sediment | place: USA: Wyoming | collected... | reverse complement strand
TTACCCGAGCGGGTGATGCCCGCTTATATCTCACTTTCCCGAATAAGAACGCCAGCCTAGAGTCGGTCATATATTACGACCGTCCGAAGCATCCAGGCTATAGGAAAGGCAACCCCGAAACACAAACCCTAACATAAAGAAGTGGGTAATAATTGCAACTACTAACTCTTCTGACGTGCGGGTGGTGCCCGCGCAGTCACGAGTCATAAGGACAATCTTATGACAGGCAGCCGCTTTTGGGTACGGGGAAATTATCCCCCGATGCAAGTTCGATTCTTGCTGGCGGCTCTAAGGTATTGTGTTCAGGTGGTACACTAAAGCACATACGGCTTACGGCGTAATTGTCGGCTGCAAGGAGTCATGACCTTGTGGTAATAGTTATCGGAGTACCACAACCCCGAGCAATACCTTTTCGGGAATGACAAGCAGCGGATACGCTTCAATGCGTTACAATCCGTCAGGTTGCTTTCTCCAGGTTCGAGTCCTGGCATTCCCTCTGAGAGTAAAAACTACTTCGGTAAACGTTTGGGGTTCGACTCCCCAATAAGGATAAGGCGGTTCGAGTAAAATCCGAATTGTCGTATTCACTAACGACGGTTCGCAATGAGGTTCGACTCCTCATAGTTTTTACTCTCTCTATGTTAGGAGGCACGCAAATGGCTGTCAACAAAGCTACGGTCAACATCAATATCTCCGTCGAAATCAACCGCATCGCCGTGGCTCTTGCCTACGGTCACAAAGTGTGGGGCTCAGGAGTTGACGGAGAAAAGGTGATGGTCAATCACCACGGTAACCACGAACACATTTACCGAGTCTTCCATCCTCAAGATGCCAAAGATCCGGTAAGCTATCACTCGACGCCGCGTGAAGCGGCGTGGGCAATGCTCCACGCCACGGACGGCAATTCTCTTTTCACCATCGAGGAGCGCCAGTAATGTTTTCAGTACAGGGCTACGCTCGGCTGGATGCAATGTTCGTCGCCTTTAGGGCTGAACGACTTGCTAAATCCGAGAAGGAACAGCAAGGACTTGGTGGGGAATATGACGTATTCCCAAGCGAGGACGATATCGAGCAGGAGTTTCTAGCTATCGTGTCTCGCAGCACCGAAAGAGAAATGGTTGCTATCAAACGCAATCAAGTCATTCGCGAGCGGCGGGAACTAGCCGATGACGACAACGAGCGCCGACCCGACAATTACTACCACGACAAAGCGAACTGCGACTGCCCGCTTTGCATCTTGGATGGTAGAGAATGCTGATAGCGGTTCAGCACAAAGCGACAACCTGTAAGGACGAGCAAGCCAGCTACGTCTATACAGTGGAAGATGATAGCGGTACGAGAGAAGTCAAATTCTCTATGCCGCTGACGACGGCAATTCAATTCAAATCCCTGACGCCTATCGCACTGCACCAAGCCTATCACAAGCAAGGTCGCGGGGTGGTGGCGCAGGTATTGAATGAATACTACGCCGCGCTAGCCAAAGACGGTATGCGCGATGCCCGAGAGAAAGATACCTGGCTCTATCGTCGATTCTTTCTCTACTAATCTTGATACGTGCATCGCTATCACCTATAACCCCGTAAGGTGGTAGCCGCGAAGGTCCTGGGTAAGACGCTAAACTGCCCGGTTCTTTGACATTCAGGAATTGAAGACTGCATTCTCGACGTTGTACGCGCATCGGTTCCCAATATATCTAGTCGCAATTTGATAGGGTTTGCAAAAACCCTATTGGGTTCCCACGGATTGAGGCGTCCCGCTTCCACGGCTCGGAGGGAATGCAGTCTTCAATATCTGACCGTTCAGGAATTGAAAACCAGGCAGTAGATACAAGCTAATTAGGAGACGAGGCTTAGCCAAGGTTTGACCGTGCCGGGAGTAATTACCCCGTCTCTCATTACCTTCAGACGCCCACGTCAATCTTCTATCTGGCTGCCTGGTTTTCAATCTCTGAACCTTCAACGAAACGGAACAATCCAAATGAACGATGTCAATTCGGATTCGGGTCACACGGTCGAGGAAATCAGCAAGCCCCGTCGTCCTCGTGGGTTTGCGGCAATGTCTGCCGAGAAGCGAGCAGAGATCGCCAGCAAGGGAGGTAAGGCGGCTCACGTCAAGGGAACTGCGCACAAGTTCAAGTTCGGTTCCGAGCTTGCAAAGAACGCCGGCTTCAAGGGTGGCAAGGCTCCGCATATCAGTCGTGGTCGAAAGATCACGAACGAAACGCCAATTGGCTCTGACGGACAGCCGATGCTCGACGACGACGGATTCATTCCCGGCGGAATGGTGAGCGGAATGGTGAGGGTTGCCTGAAACAAAGCATAGTCTGTCGGTTCAATAACCCTGTCGGTTGATTGAAGTGCTCAGGCTAAATCGCCAAACGTACAAACAACTAATCCCGATTACTTTGTGGGTGACTCCTGCAAGGTTATAGTCCGGCACTCGTACTGCCAGCATCGGGGAGTTGATTAGTTGGATCGGCTAGTCGTCGGCGTGTTCAGCCGAATGATATTACGCCGGTCAGTTCAACGTTTGGTGTTATGTCCTGAGCATGACATATTGTAAACTGCTCTCCTTCGGGATTGTAAGCGTGGGACTTTTGACGTAAGCAACGAATCGTCACAAAGTTATGGGTAGGGCAAGCATCGTCAATGGGGAAGACAGCAATGTCGATTACCTCTTTCTACGATGTTGGGTTCGGTGCGAGGTTCGACTCCTCGCCCACGCACTAAATGTTTCGAGAATTGAAGACTGCATAGTTGAGAAAAGCACTAAGTGTCTGCCGGAGAGAGCTGAAAGGCGAGACGGCAAGCGAAAGCGACACATACACGGGGCTAACTTTGCTATGCAGTTTTCAGCGCTCGAGAATTGAAAGTAGAATGTTAGGTCCAAGTTGCGGATAAGTCCGGGAATAGTTCAGAGGCACATGGCAATGGTTGAAATGATATATACCGCCTCCCTCCGAATGAAAACTATTAGCGTGTCCCTGGATGCCTAACGTTCTACTTTCAGCGCTCGAAAGGAGCTGCTATGATGCGACACGAATACGTTGTTTGGACAATCTGTTTGGCGATATCGTGGGGGCAATTCGCCATCTCGGTTATCAAAGAAAGATTGCGGGCGAGAAAGCGCCGTCAATGGAACGCTCGATGTTGGGTATTGGAACATCACGCCAAGCGGGTGCGAGAACAATACTCTTCCCCTTACCGCTGAAACCCAATCGGAGACAATCAAATGAACAAGGGTGATGTTGTGCAACTCAAGAGCGGCGGTCCTGCAATGACCGTGAGCGACGCTCGCGGCATCGGTGATGCGGAGCAAGTGACTTGCTCTTTCTTCGACGGTGCTGGGGAATTGGACTCGGCAACTCTGCCTGCCGTTTGCCTCAAGCCTGCGAACGACAAGAAACGTACTGTCAAGTCAGTTCGTCGAATGGCTGGCACGTCTCCTCCCAAGCTCTGAATCAATCTTCCCGGCTCTAATAGGAACCGGCGCGTCCTCATTCGCGTTACAAAAGTGAAAGGGTAATCCCGGCGCCGGGACCTGAGTAGTTGAATGAGGTTTTCTTCTGTTCTTTATTCTGCATCAGACACCGGGCATTCCGCTGCCAAAGTTACAATGACGGACGTATCGCGGTCGTAAGATTGCGAGATAGATAATCTCTCTGAGAAAGCAAAGTAAATGTCCGAGGCGGACAAAGCAATTTCATAGCCGGGACCAACTATAGTACAGAAGTAGCCGAGCAATAGCCCGGAGCTTAGGTTGAAGTTGGTAACCAAAAAGAATTGCGGGTCAACGAAGGAAACATCGTTGGTTCGTGCGAAGCGAGTATCCCTTTGCCAGTGAAAGTAAACCTCTAAATATACACGCAGGTGACGGACACCAAGCCGTCGCTTCCCTTGCCGAAAGCGGGGATAAGAGTTATGAAAGACTCTACTAAGTCGTGGTCGAGGTCCAATCATACAAGGTATTAGGGTGAGAGAGTTGCCGGATGGCAAAAGGTGTTTGGTGCAGAATAAAGCATCGAAGAAAGGAGAGAGCAAAGTGAAACGTCGTACGCTAATCAAGTGCAAGCCGGAAGCAATCCGAAGACTTGCTCTCTTCCTCAAGTTACGGATAGACGGTATGAGCGATCGTCATATTATCAAACTGATAGTATGGCGACTGCATCCTAATCGTCGATGGCATCAACATTGAAACAAAGGAGCTCAAAGTGAAGTTCATTCTCGCTGTCTGTGCGGTCGCTGGTCTCTACTTCGTACTCAATCACTTTCCCAGCCTACACCATTCGGTTGTGGGTACTCTCTTCGGAATCACGTTCACTTGGTTTCACGCTCTCTTCTTTGGAGGCTCGGCAGCGTTTCTGACCGCCGGTCTCAAGTAACAAGTTCCTGTCTTTCCTCTGCCGGCTAACTGTTAGCTGGTGGAGATAAAGTCTGGAATCAAATTCAAGGAGTCAAGCAATGTACAACAACGCAATGCCTGCCAAGTCTGACCGCACTTCTCTCATCGCTATTGCCGATGCGGAGAAGTTCCGCCGCAAGCTTCGTGAGTGGCGCAAGAAGAATCCGACAAGCTCGGATCACGAAATGCCGGGCTGGCTCGTCGCCCTCAAGGTGAAGGCGGACGCCAGCGCAGGCGATAACCTGAGAACCAAGGCAGCCAAGTCTGCGATGAGTCTCTTTCCTCCGATGAGGTGAGCAAATGAAACCGATTCTGCCGATGAGCAACTTTCTGGATATTCTTACCGGATTGGTTGTCTGTTTGGTGCTGATGGTATACAGTCAATTCTGTCCTGCCAGCACCTACAACCTGGAAAAGAAAGCTGCCAAGGCTTGTCACGATAAGGGCGGTCTTCGAGTGGATGGTCAGTGCATATTGGCTTTCCCTCTGGATTGAAGACTTGCGTGTGTTCTCGCACGCAATTGGATAAGTGGATAGAGATAGCTGGGTATGTTATGCTGGTGGATGAAAGTTGCCTTGCATACCTATCGTCTCCGAATCACTTATCTACTTTGGTAAAATCCACCAGCGCGGAATGGTTATAAGTGGGGTCCGATTCCCTGCCCGCGCTCTACTGGAAAGGAGATAAATCTATGCCTAACGATAATGTTCCGCACCGAGTTATCTACCTACATTGTGGTAGATATACTACCCGTGTCTTCGGGAGCGAAAACGAAGCAAGTATCTTTGCATCGGGACAATCCGGTGCTACAATACAACCGGCGAGTGAGACGCCAATCTATCCAGGTGCCTCGCGTAAACTAATGGACAATTCTAAAGTAAACGAACGAGTACCTTGCAAGTGCGGCAAAGGTAATCGTTTGAGATACGAAGAACATTGTCTCAAATGCACATCAGCTAACAATAGGATGTCAAAATGAATCTCAATCAGATTACGGAGTGGTGTGTCAGCGCTAATCAGTGGGTTGCCCCGGAGTGTCGTGGCAATCCTTTCATTATGGGAAAAGCCAATATCGCCGGTCTGACCGACGGTGAGGTCAAACCAATCTCCACAAGCTCAATCCACAAGGTGAATGGTCGAAACATCACCACCATCAGCGGGAGCATCTATACTCTCGTCGGTGAGCCGAGCGAATTGTTCACGGACTTTCTGGCAAGCAAAGGATTGACCTATGATCCTGAGCGTCCGCTGGATTGTCTGCTGGGTAAATTCATTCGGACGGCTGGCGAATGAGAACGCCGCTCGGCGGATACATCATCTTCGATTACCGACATTGCCCATTGGCAAAAGAGGGGGCGGAGATTCCCCGAGAGTATCACAAAGAAAGCGGAGAGGGCAAACGTCCTTTCTTCTTTTGCCCCGTCGAAGGATGCGGTACGACGCTCGGAGCGATGCGAGGTTTTCCCCTGGCATATTCTCCCGGCTTCGCTACCGAAATCGAAGCGCGGACAGCCGCAATCGAATGGGAGACGCGAGGTAAAGCGCAAAGCGACACTTATAATCGAGACGCTTATCACGAAATGGATAAGCTATTCGAGGATTTCGACTTGGACGAGTTGAGCTAATCATTGTCCTGGGCAAGACAATAAACTGCCTACGTTTCGAGAATTGAAAGCTATATAGTAACGATTGGCGCCGCGAGTTTGTACCTCGGGGCTGACTACTATATAGCTTTGAATCTTCGAGACTTGATTCTATCGTCTAACTAGGCTAAGGACAATACCTTCTCACGGTATAAATGCAGGTTCAACTCCTGCTAGGATCGCCAACTTCAAACGCAAGGAGAAAAGCAATGGATGCCAAAGTCGAAAGCGTGATCAGTAAGATCAATGCGCTCCGCAAGATTGCAGACAGCACGCATAGCAAAGCGGAAAAGGAAACCGCTCTGGCTATGGCGGCAAAGCTGATTGCTCAATATCAGCTTGAGGAAGCCGAAATCCAGGCGAGCACTGGCAAGGCGACGGAAGAAGACGACCTGATCAATGGTCAAGTTATCTATGAGACGGGTCGAGTGACGCCGTGGAAAATGAAGCTGGCGTGGGAAGTTCCCAAGCTCAATAACACGATGGCTTTGAAGTTCGAGAACATCCGAAACGAAACTAGCCACAAGCGTGGTAGTCGTTTCCGTGTCTTCGGACGACCGAGCGATATTGCTATCACGCAATATATGTTCGACTACCTAATCAAGTTGATTGGGGAATTGAGCTTCGACTACGTTCCTGGCAGCAATAACGGTAAGCGTGGAGTCAATCCCGCCCGTGAGTCGTGGTGCCTGGGATGCGTGGAAGGTTTCATTGCCAAGATGAGGGGCGAGCGGAAAGCTGTTATGCTCAACGCATCTTCGGCAGCAATGGTGTTGGTCGGTAATCGCAGCGAAGATATCACGGAGGCGTACAAGGTTCGCCACGGTATCAAAAAGATTCGCACGGTGGCACCGAGCAAAGCTCAAATCGTCGGCACCTACGAAAGCGGCTTTAGGAAAGGTCAGACCATTACGGTCAACACTGCGCTCAATACTTCGAGGGAGCCTAACAAGCTCTTTGATAAATGAGCGGGCGCGCGGCGGCTTGGGGTTGGGATGAGAAGGATAAGGCGTGGGATATTGCTTATGACAAAGCGATGGAACACGCCGACGCCGTTTGCATCGCAGCCGGTTTGAAAAAGGACACGCTGGAATGGGATAATGCGTGGGAGGCGGCTCGCAAAAGTTATCCGATGCCGAGTCTAATCTGATGCTAACCTTTTTCCTCTATAGCCACGCTGCAATTCAGGTGCCCGGTACTGAGTTGCGGCACGTAGATAAAAGTCAAACCACCGTACACGTACGTGGACGCAAACCAATCTATGTAGTCCAGAATGCTAACGGTACATATGCCGGATGGATTACAATAAACAATGCGGAGCGCTGTAAAGAAGGGCTTTGCAATCCGAGGATTCAATGAAACTGGTTGTTGCAGCCGTCACCAGAAAGGTTCGGCATCACAAAAACCTTTGGAATCAACCACTAGAAATGGTGGTTGCTCCATTCTACGAAGACTTCTTTCCTGGCGATTGGGTTTGGTATGATGCCAAACCTCGTTGGCGAAAGATGAGCGATGATACCTGGCTCGAGTTCTACGAAAAATGACTCAACGCAAACCGAACGTGCGATAGCGCTTCTGTCTTTCCTCTGCCCGCTAACATTGTTAGCGGGCAGCGATAAGGGCTAGAATTTAAGTACGTTGTTTTCAAAAGGAAAATGCAAATGCAATTTTATAAGATTGTGGTTGGCGATTCGATTCGCGTTGTGGAAGCAAACCCCGACACTTCAGTGGTAATGGCGGCTGCCGCAGAAATGATCAAAGTTGCTGCGGAAACAATCAGTCCTCCCGGCACCAACCGTTTGATTCTGCATAAGGCTGATCCGCAGCTTCGTAATTGTTTGGTGCCCAATATTTCTAAGTGTGACGCGGACGGTAATCTGGAAACGGTTATCTCTACGGTCGAGAGTGCAATCGCTTCTACTTCGGTTGGTCCGGTTGGCGTGGTCGAGACCCCGCCAGTTTATTCGGACTTCGGCAGCGGCAATCAGGTGATGGATACGGAGGCAAGGGCACGTCTTGATGCCACCTACGATAACCTGGAAGCCAATGGCATCAAGGGTATCGCTCGTGAGACGACGGCGATGGGCTATAAGCCCGGTACCCGAATGGCAGAAATCGGATACAACTCCCAGGCTCAGCGAAAGCTTGATCACGAAGGCAAGATGCCGGTGACTCAGGCTATCGAGGAGTTGAACGCAGCAATCAATGCCGAGAAGCGCCGAGAGATCAATACCACTACGAAGGAATTGATCGAGTCCATCAGCGATTCTGGTTCGCTGACGGCGTTGAACTTCCGATTGACCGAGCACGCAATCAAGGGATTGTTTACTCGACTCAATGCCAATGACCAGGGCAGCAAGGAGTATCCGCTGAAGGCAAGCGGACTGTCTCGTATTCTGGAGTTGCGCGAGCGCATTGCTGCTGCAACTGCAATTGACGAGAAGAATCGGCAGAACCGATTGGCTCCTGCCATTGCTCGATACGACGAAGTGGCAAAGATGATTGCGGCTGACCGAGCCGAATTGAGCCACTGTTTGCGTCACGAGCTTAGCCGCTTTCCCGATGTTCGCCTCAAGCTTCGTGTTCGTGAGAATCCGGCATTGAACGATATCTTTGCCATTCTTTCTCCGAGCTATACGGTGGCAGACGCGCCGCTTATCACTCCCGAGTTTCTCAAGGCTGGCGTACCGGACGACGCCCGAGGAAATTGGAGTTACGATCCGTCAACGACGGGTTGGTCAATCGACATTGCAACGTGGACGCCGACCGATACGTTGAGCCAAGTGATTGGCGAGCCCGTTAGCGGTATGGTGTCCTTCTCTGGCAAGGATAACGGAACGGGTCGCCTCAATGGAGACGGCGGTATCCTGATTATCCAATGCCTCAACGCTTCTCTCTATTCTGCCGGTGAGGTGGAAGTGAGTCGCGTGCATCGCGGTGCGGTGTTGTTCGATGCTGCAAAGATGCTGCGCGCAGCATTGGCGTCGATCAATACGTTGAGTCAGGCGTGGGGTAACAATCGAAAGATTGTTGTCGAGCCGCCTTCGACTCTGACTCTGGAACAGGCAATGCCTGGTTTCTGGCGCTCTTTGCTGAATAAGGGAGAGCTCGTTAGCGTTCTTCCCGGACGCAAAGAGAATCACGTTGTAGGCTTGACGCGAGCTTACTTCGATCAGCGACGCGATGACGAGCGATTGATTCGTTCGGATATGGCGCAGGGCTGGACGAAGTACATTCAGAATCAGCCGACCGAGGTTCGCCGCGAAGCGGAACAGGCAATCGGCGCTTGGTTGGCGAAGCCAAGCAAGATGGATTGCGACTTGAAGGTCAAGGAATAACCTTCCTGTCTTTCCTCTGTCCGGTAGCGCAAGCTACCGGGCGGAGATAAGGAAAGGAACAACAATGAAGTTTGAAACACTCTCTGGAAGCGTTTACGAAGTAGACAAGGCGCGCAAACTGATTCGTCGATTGAGCGGTAAAAACGATCCGACGCCGCGACAAGGTGTGGACGGTCTTTGGAAGCGATATGAATCTGTCTCTGTCGAGCTTCAAAAGAACGCCACCATCATTTGGGATTTGGCGACTCCTCCTTTGCCGGAAACGGTAGAGTATCTGTCTAAAACCGTTGGCGGCGGCTTTGCCGTACCGCTAACCATTACCAACATCGTTACGGTAATTCATCCCGATGAACCAAACTAAACCGTCAGAACATACAATTCTCTACAATCAACACAAGTATATCGTCAAGTGTGACCGCGAGGAGCATTGTGGCTACTCGCGAGTGACGGTCTATATGGATGGAGTGTTGAATGCTGATACTGGTAATCCGGTTCAGTATCCACAACGCACACAAGTCATTGACGGTAAGTCAGTAACCACGTACTTTCCCATTCGCGAATCGTTCATTCAACACATTCGCAGTCATATGACTGACCAGGAACACGCTTTCGTAATGAGGGCAGCGGAGAGACACTTTGCCAATCTCTAATCACGATTGTCGAGAAAACACTTGTCCCTTTCACGGAGAGCATCGTAACGAACGAGATAGAAATCGCTCCGAGTTTCAAAAATATATCGCCAGGGCGCGATGTATAGCAATCGAGCGGCGGGCGAGGTTGGTAAGCGGGCAACATTGGTTTTCAAAAATGAAATTAGTGGAAGCCAACGATCCAAAGTTGGCTGCACTCATTCGCAAACAGGAGGCTTCAATCAAAGAGATTGATGATTACATTCTGTCGCGAACCAATCCGAAAGAAGGATAACGTTTCCTGTCCCTCCTCTGTCGGCTACGCAAGTAGCTGATGGAGATAGAGAAAGGAGGCACGTCGATGAATAGCCGCTCGGGGAAAGCCCGAGGACTTCAAGGGAAGCAGCTACACTAAACACAATACCATTCTTTCTACCACGCCCATATACAAGTGCATATGTATGTGAGCGTGAATAAGGAAAGGTACTATGAGTCACAAAAAGAAAAACACTAAAAAGAAAACAGTAAAGTGTGCTTATTGTGGCAGAGAGAAAGTTCCTGTTACTAAAAAAGGATATATGAAGCCCCACGTAAAAACTGATGGGCGACCTTGCTTGCTAGTGAATATTCCATAATGCAACACCGTTATCGCTGTCAGTTGTGCAAATGGGATGGACCTGAGACGGATATCAAAGAGTATAAGAAACTTTGTGGTAAGCCGTTTCCAGTTTGTCCCGGCTGTGGTAAATACAAAGAGAAGATTGAATTGAGTTTCAACTCTCTTTCTTACAACCGTTCAACTCTCACCGGGTATGCCAAATGAAAAAGCATTTCCAATTTTTTACAACCGACTCTGACTTCAATAGTAGCTGGTTCCCTATCGATCATTTCTTCTTTGCTCGGCAACTCAACCGAGGACAGAAAGAAGGACCGAAGGTCGTTCATTTTGAAACTCACGCTAGTGTTCGTAACGCTAGCGGTATGGGTGTCTCCGTTATCTCTCACAAAGAAGACGACAAAGAGAATCCTCATTGGGAAGAGTTTGATGATATCTCGACCGCTCTGCGACGTATGGCTGATATCATCGAAGCTCATACCAAAGCAAATCAAACAAAACGAAAGCGTGGCAGATGAAATTCAAACCTCCCAATGAGTTTGGCGGGGTCACTCGACCATTCCGTCATTACTGGCACGATGGTGTTCAATACACTAACAGTGCTCGATTTGATAGCGACGAACAGATTGATGCTTGGCTAGAAACTAATGCCAATCTGATTGTCAAGTCTGCACGAATGATTACCGCGGACGGTTATCTGACCGTGTATTGGAACTGATATGCGATGGGAGAGTATATCTTCATTGCCATTCAGTTTCTTGCAGTGCTTTCTGTCGCACTGCTACGAACCGGCTTATGGCTAAATCAGTCATTCGGTAAGCCGCCGCCTGGACGGCTTATCTTTGTGGAGACAGAACACAAATCACCGACACTACTAGATAGCGAAGAAGATAAGGCTCCCGACACGTTGCGAAGCGCTGAAATCAAAGAGCATACAATCTTCTAGAACTTGGTCCTGGGCAAGACCGTAAACTGCTCTCTAGGGGCGATGGCGTAATTGGCAGCCGCGAAAGATTCAAAATCTTTTTCCAGTAATGGAGTAGGGGTTCAAGTCCCCTTCGCCCCACTATTTTTTCCTAAACAAACAAAGGAAAGTGTAATGCTAACC
>Ga0315285_10006868_pt1 | contig 11736 bp, 7 predicted proteins | sample YL17G09_36_MG_FD_203698 | JGI IMG/M metagenome (GOLD analysis project Ga0315285, IMG submission 203698) | Sediment microbial communities from Yellowstone Lake, YNP, Wyoming, USA - YL17G09_36 | ecosystem: Environmental > Aquatic > Freshwater > Lake > Sediment | place: USA: Wyoming | collected... | reverse complement strand
TGCCGCCCGCCACCCGCATGAGCCTCGAGACGCGCCTGGACGAGCACTTCCAGGAAATCTCGGAGCTGACCAAGGGGCTGGCGGTGCTGGGCGAGCTGACGCCGCGCAGCGTCGATGCCATCGCCAGTTACGGCGAGCGGCTGTCGGCGCTGATCGTCAGCCAGGCCTTCCTGCACCGCGGGCTGCCCGCCGAACTGGTCGATTCCCGCCGGGTCATTGTGACCGACGCCCGGCACACGCAGGCGCAGCCGCTCTATGAGCCCACCGGCAGACGCCTCCGGGAGCACGTGTTGCCGTTGCTCCGGGCCGGGCGCATCCCGGTGATGGGCGGTTTCATCGCCGCCACCGAGAAGGGGGTAACGACCACGCTGGGCCGCGGCGGCTCCGACTTTTCCGCCGCCATCATCGGCGCGGCGCTGGGAGCGCGGCGCATCGAAATCTGGACCGACGTCGATGGCATGCTGACCGCCGACCCGCACCTGTTCCCCGCCGCCCGCCGCGTCAAGGCCATCTCTTTCGATGAAGCCAGCGAACTGGCCTACTTCGGCGCCAAGGTGCTGCACCCCAGCACGCTGCTGCCGGCGGTGCAGAAGCAGATACCGGTCTCGATCCTGAACTCGCGGAATCCGAAAGCGTCGGGCACCGTCATCACCGCCAAGGCCCCGAAAAGCGGCAACCCGTTCAAGTCCATCGCCTGCAAGAAGAACATCACCCTGATCGACATCTGCTCGACGCGCATGCTGATGGCCCACGGCTTTCTGCGGACCATCTTCGAGGTGTTCGACCGCTACCAGACGCCCGTGGACATGGTTTCGACCAGCGAGGTGAGCGTCTCGCTCACGGTGGACAATACCCGGCACCTGGACGAGATCGTGGCCGAGTTGCAGAAGATCGCGCACGTCTCGCCGGAGGGCGGCAAGGCCATCGTCTGCCTGGTCGGCGACAACATCAAGTTCACGCCGGGCGTGGCCGGCAAGGTGTTCAAGGCGGTGGAAAGCGTGAACGTGCAGATGATTTCGCAGGGCGCCTCGCGGCTCAATATCAGTTTCGTGGTGGAGGAGAAGAGCTTGAAGGAAGTGGTGGCGCGCCTGCACCGCGCCTTCTTCCGCCGCCTGGACCCCAAGGTCTTTGAGTGACGAGTGACAAGTGACGAGTGACAAGCGGGCGCCGGTTGATCGGCCGTTTCGACCACTCGTCACTTGTCACTCGTCACTTGTCACTGCTATGAGAATCGCGCTGATCGGATACGGGAAGATGGGCAAGCTGCTGGACCAGCTTGCTCCGTCGCAGGGGATGGAAGTGGCCGGCCGCTACGACGTGGGTGACGCGCTGACGGCCGAGCAGTTCCGCGCAGTGGACGTGGCGCTGGACTTCACCACTCCCTCCGCGGCGCTTGAGAACCTGCCGCGCCTGGTCGCCCTGGGCCTGGACCTGGTGGTCGGGACGACCGGCTGGCAGGAGCAGCTCAAGCCGATTCAGACGCTGGTGAAGCGCCACAACACCGGGTTCGTCTGCGGGTCGAACTTCTCGATCGGCGTGAACGTCTTCTACCGCGTGGCCGCCGAGGCTGCGCGCCTGTTGAAGGACCGCGCCGAATACGACCCCTGGATCCACGAGATCCACCATAAGATGAAGCTGGACGCGCCGTCGGGGACGGCCCTGAAGCTGCGCGATGTGCTGGCGGTGGAGTACGGCGGGCGCGAGATCAACATATCCAGCAGCCGTGCCGGAACCATTCCCGGCACCCACACGGTCGGCTTCGATTCCGACGCCGACACCATCACCCTGACGCACGCCGCGCGCAGCCGCGTGGGGTTCGCCCTGGGCGCGCTGTACGCGGTTAAGTGGATTCACGGTAAGAAGGGCTTCTACGAGTTCTCTGAGGTGCTTTTCGGGAAGTAGCCATCAGCCATCAGCTATCAGCTATCAGCTTGGACTGGGGAAGCTGATAGCTGATGGCTGATAGCTGACAGCCTTGCGGGAGGAGACATGGGCAGCACGACACTGAAAGGCTGCGGGACGGCGCTGGTCACTCCGTTCACGCGCGACGGCGCACTCGACGAAGCCGCGCTGCGCCGCCTGGTCCGCTTCCAGATCCAGGAGGGGATCCACTTCCTGGTGCCGTGCGGGACCACCGGCGAGAGCCCCACCCTGACCCACCAGGAGCATCTCCGGGTGGTTGAGATCGCGCTGGAGGAGGCCCGGCAGGCTTCCCGAACGGTGCCGGTCTTCGCCGGGGCGGGCGGCAACAACACCGCCAAAATCGTTTCCCTCATCCGGGAACTGGAAGCGATGGGCGTGGACGGAATCCTTTCGGTGTCGCCCTATTACAACAAGCCCACGCCGGAAGGCATCTTCCAGCACTACCGCGCGCTGAGCGACGCTACGCGGCTGCCCATCATTGTTTACAACGTGCCCGGACGGACAGGGTCCAACATCGAGCCAGCCACCCTGGCCCGCCTGGCTGCGCTGCCCAGCATCGCCGGCGTCAAGGAGGCCTCCGGCAACATCACGCAAGTAGCCGAAGTCCTGAATGTCGTGCCGGAGGGCTTCGCCGTGCTGTCGGGCGACGACGCCATCACCCTGCCGCTGATGGCGCTGGGCGGAGTGGGAATCATTTCCGTGGCTGCCAACGAGGTGCCGGGGATGATGGCGCGGCTGGCCGACCTGTGCCTGGCCGGTGATTTTGCCGCCGCCCGCCAGCTCAATCGCCGCCTGCTCCCGCTGATGCAGGCCAACTTTATCGAGTCGAACCCCATCCCGGTGAAAGCGGCGCTGGCCATGATGGGCCTGATCGAAGAGGTGTATCGCCTCCCGCTGGTCCCCATGAAGCCGGAGAATCGCACCCGGCTTCGGAGAATCCTCGAAATACTCGGTCTGCTGAAAGGCAGCGCGGAAGTGCAAGGACAGGATTGCTTGCCGGTTGCGGGTAGCGTACAGGTGTAATATCAGATTGGCGGAATGGCCGAGGAGTCGAACGGATGCGTACCCAGAAAAGTGCTCACCCACCCGAGCTGACGGTGCAGGTTCAGGACTTCGGCCCCATCAGCGCGGGCAAAATCGTGCTTAAGCCCTTGACGCTACTGATCGGGCCAAACAACTCGGGGAAATCCTATGCCGCGATGCTCACCCATGCCATATTTGAATCGTATACTCCGACGACGCTCACACCGGACGCACACTTCTTCGCCGACGACGTGTCTGTGCGGGCCAGTCGCCTGGGTTCCGTCGCAAAGCGGATCGAGGAGTTGGTCGACAGGCTTCGGAAAGATCCTTCAGCGAGGGAGACTCCGATACCGGTCGAGTTGGTCGCCCATACGTGCCGCCTGGTCTTTGAAAACATCTACGAGAAACGCTTGACTGAGGAGATCGTCCGGTCGTTCGGTGCCCCTCTGAAGGATCTGGTCAGGCTCGGCACCGGGACGTTCCGTCTGGATGTCGATGTGAACTCCTACCGCTCGCGGCTGGAGCTACGAAAGTCGCGTCTTGCAATGGTGCACCGTCCCGAAGCGGGCTTCCCTGCCACCATCCGGCTTACCGCGGCCGAAACGATTCGGTTGGATCCCCCCAAGGGCGCGATCCTGGTCGGGCGTCAATGGTTGCAGGCGGGGAAGGGAGCGCCAGAGCTCGGTCCGATCCTCGCAGATGGCCTGGTGCATTTGTGCGCATCTCGCATTCGTAGCAGCGTCCCTGCCGCCTGCTACTACCTCCCTGCCGCCAGATCCGGCATGCTCCAGGCGCACAAGTCACTTGTGGCGGGGGTCCTGAGGAGGGTGCCCTACGCGGGTATCGAGCAACTGGAAATACCCAGGCTGTCGGGAACGGTGCTGGACTTTCTTTCGGTGCTTGTCGCTCTGCCCGAGCAGAAGGGGCCGTTGTACAAGCTGGCGGAGGACTTCGAGCGGCAGATCATTAGAGGTCAAATCGTGCTCTCGCGGGTTTCCGAGGGACCTTACCCCGAGATTAGATACAAGTTCCAAACCGCCACGATTCCTCTGCACAGGGCCTCTTCGACCGTATCAGAACTGGCGCCCCTGTTTCTGTTCGTGAAGTACCTGCTGCGGCCGGGAGGCTTTTTGATAATCGAGGAACCAGAAGCGCATCTGCACCCGGAGAACCAGCGGTTGGTGGCACACTTTTTAGTGCGCCTGGTGAGAAGCGGCGTCAGCGTGGTCGTTACGACGCACAGCGGGTACCTACTGGATCAACTCAGCATGTTCATTATGGCGCATCGAGTTGACGAGACGAAGCGCAGGGAGAGATTCGGATACGGACCTGACACGTATCTGACGGCAGGCGAGACCGCTGCATACCTTTTCACTTACGACGAGCCAACAGGAGGCCATCGCATAGCCGAACTGGAGGTAGACGAGGAAGAGGGCATCACCCAGGAGGAGTTCGGGAAGATCCAAGAAGCAATGGGTGATGAGCTGATCATGCTGAGACGGGACCTTGAGAAGATCGATGCCCGAAAATCGTGAGCGGCGGGGCTCCGTGATTGAGAGAATTCGCGCGCGTTACCCGACTGCCGTCTCCCCGCGCTGCGAGGAAAGGGGATGCCGACTGGGCCTTGAGGGCCTATCTGACTTCGTTGTGCTGAGACCGGAGGGACTCTGCGGTGACCAGCGAATGTGCGACTGCCTGGTCTTCGTTGCAGCCCGCCCCGTGGTCGTCGGCTGTGTCGAGCTGAAAAGCAAGACAGCCCACCACAGCGAGGTCCAAAAGAAGCTGCTGAACGGGGCGAAGCTCGCGAAGCAGGCACTAGCCGACTGCGGGGCCGATGGGGATCCGGCCTTGTATCTTGTAGCACTGTGCAAGCGGTGGAAAGAGATCGAGCGCGGACCTCTCATCAAACGGCAGCTTGATCTGCAGGGCAGGAAGCACAGCGTGGTAACCAAGCGATGCGGCATATCGTTTCTGGAGATCATCGAGAAATTCGGCTAGCCCATGACATTGCAAGAACGAATTGAGCGCCTGTTTGACACTTCGCCGATCACCGACGAGCACCTGTGGACGTTCGAGGAGTTTAAGAAAGAGCTGAACGCCGGGCAGGTGCGGGCCGCCGAGCCGGATCCCGATGTCCAACCCAGCGGCTGGCGCGTGAATGCCTGGGTGAAGAAGGGCATTCTGCTCGGCTTCCGCTGCGGCGCGCTGCAGGATATGTCGGGGGGCGTGTTCCCATTCTTCGACAGGCACACCTACCCGCTGAAGCACTTCGAGCTGGAAAGCGAGGTGCGCATTGTCCCCGGGGGATCGTCGATCCGCGACGGCTGCTACGTGGCCCGCGGCGTCACCTGCATGCCGCCGGTCTACATCAATGTGGGCTCCTACGTGGACGAAGGCACGATGATCGATTCGCACGCGCTGGTAGGCTCCTGCGCGCAGATCGGCAAGCGCGTACACTTGAGCGCGGCGGCCCAGGTCGGCGGCGTGCTCGAGCCCATCGGCGCTCTGCCGGTCATTATTGAGGACGACGTGCTGGTGGGCGGCAACTGCGGCATCTACGAAGGCGCGGTGGTGAAGCGGCGCGCGGTGCTTGGCGCCGGCACCATCCTGACCGGCTCCACCCCGGTCTACGACCTGGTCCGCGGCGAGATTTACCGGCGCGAGGGCGACCGGCCGCTGGTTATTCCCGAAGAGGCGGTGGTGGTTCCCGGCTCGCGCCCGGTCAGCGCCGGCCAGGGGCGCAAGTGGCGCATCTCGCTTTACACTCCCGTCATCGTCAAATACCGCGACGAGAAAACCGAGCGCGGCATCCAACTCGAAGACCTGCTGCGCTGACGGCGGCTGCATTTCCTGTACTCCGAGTCTGAGCAAACTCGGCCAACTGGCATCCCGGCTTTCCCCCTGGTGTCTCAAAGAAAAGTGCTTTTGGATGGGTCAATAGAGTGATACGTTTCCGCTGCTCTTGTGATTGGGGTCGATAACAACATTTGCGCTGCACGCCTGAGGAAGCAGAGAAGTGGCTACGTCGCAGACGTTTAGTTTTCCGGCGAGCCTGCCCGCCCTGCCCGAGGTTGTCGTGGCCGATGGCCGGACCTTTCGAATTCTCATCAATTGCCGGCAGTTGTGCTTGCAGCATTTTACGACCCTGACCGGGGCCCGGCTCTCCCAAACCCGGTTCGCCCAGATGTACGCCAGCCTACGTGCCGATTTCTATCGCATCGTGAGAGGCAACGTCAGTAGCGCACGCCCGTTCGGACAAGCAGACGACACTGTGCTGAGGAGGATGTTGGAGTCGAGCAGTGCTGATGAGGCGCTGGTGCGATGTGCCGCGCTGCTCAGACCGTTGAGCACGCTTGTGGAGGAGGAAATGGGCGGCTTGGGCCGATTCGCCCACCCGACTGTTCGTACAAGCCCGGCTCTTGGAGAGGAAGAGTTTCTGGTGACAGCCAGGCAACCGAGCGTCATCGTCGAGCGGTTGCGACTCGCGCGACTGCCCAGGCTCGTCGAGGAGGAGAGTGAAACGATCGCCAGTTATCATCCCGGGCTGCGGATTACGCCGCTTCGAATCGGAGATAGGCAGTTGGAGCGACATGAACTGCCGCGCCGCACGGCGGAGTTACTGCAGCAGCGTGCCCGGAGGGGTGCTGTCAAGCTTGCCATGACGCCTCTGACTCTCGACGCCGACCTGCGGGGCAGTGCGCTTCCAGGATTTCCGCCGAGTGAGCCCCCGCGATTCGTCCTTCACGCGGTTGGGGATGAAGCTCCCCAGATCGAGCTTCTGAACCGGGTTTTGCAGCGCTGTTACGACGAAGCGGTCTCGATTCTCGTTCTGCCCGAACTGCGCGTGCCGCCCACGTTGCTCTCCGTCATTGTTGATTTCCTGACGCGGCAGCCACCGGAGGGGCTGGAGAACGGACAGGGACTGCTGCTGGTGGCAGCCGGAAGCTGGCACGTGCTGGACGCGGGCTCCTGGGTGAACCGTTGCGAGGTCCTCGACCACCGCGGTGACAGGATTTGGGCGCACGAGAAGCTTGCCGAGTACCACATCACGCCGGAAAACGTGCAGGAGGCGCCCGGTTTGAAGGAGCGCCTCGGGATCACTGACCAGGGAGGAGTGGAGGGCATTCGTCGGGGGACGCGGCTGGAGTTCTGCGATTCACCGCTTGGGCGGATCGCGGTGGCCATCTGCGTGGGTTTCTTTCACCAGCCTCTGGAACAGTTGCTCATCGACTCGGGTGCGGATCTGCTGCTGGTCCCGGCAATGACAAGCGACGTAAGACCGATCCAGGATCGGGCGCGAGCGCTGGTTCGTTCACAACGGGCCTCGACGTTCGTGGCGAATTGCGGCACCACGGCCTGCTCGAGGAAGCCCGGACATGATGCTAAGGGCTGCTGTTTCTATCAGATACCGCGAGGCAGAGAGACCAACCGGATGCCCTGCCCGTGCGCGACTGGGGATTACCTGTACGTTTTCAGGTTAACTGATATTTAACACACCCTATTGACAAGCCGAGAAACTTGGGCCATTATTTATCAATCTATTAACAGTAGCCATGACCACCGACGAATTGAGCGCATTGCCTTACGACCAACTCGTTGCTCTCGCCCGCCAGAGTCTGGGCAACTCAGACCTGGAGGCGTTGCGGCAACTGGATAGCGTTTTCCATCAACTGTTTTTTAACGAAGCTCGCCGCGGCACCCAGAGAAGCCGCACCGATTTCATTGCGGCGATGCTCAAGATACTGGACTCCAACGAGGCTCGCGGACATCCTCCCGCCGCGGAACTCCCCCGCTACCTGTCCCGCTGGGAACATCTGGACGTGCTGATGGACGCGTTCCGCGGCGAAAGAGATCCGCTTGCGGAAGCGCAGCGCCTGGTGGCCAGCCGGAACAAGGGCCAGGGTCTGCTGGAAGAAGTGGCAAGGGCCGGGGCGCTCGGCATCCTGGCTGGCGAGCTGGCAACGCGCCTAGACATGAGCCCGCAGCAACTTTCCCGCCTGCTGGGCGAATTCGAGGCGAACGACATCATCGAGCGTTTTCCACGCGGAAGGAGCGTGTTCGTTTGCCTGGGTCTCAGGGGTCAACTGATCGAGGAACGCTTGGCGGAAGCCGGGGTGGGGGCGGCTCAGGCGGCGGCCGCGGCGGCGGGCGCCGACCTGCGGGCGACACAACAACTCACCGCGCTCTTCCAGGGTGGCCGGATGTACGCGCCATTCTCCAGCCCGCCTCGTGCGTCGATGACCACGGCGGTTGTGCACTAGCATGTCCTACTACGTCACTTTTTACTCGTACAAAGGCGGCGTCGGGCGAACACTGACGCTGGTGAACGTGGCCGTCAGCCTGGCGAACCTCGGCCATTCGGTGTTCATCTGGGAGCTTGATCTCGAAGCACCGGGCATGCTCAACCTGCCCTTCTTTCACCCGCTGCGCTCGAAAGCGGCCGGTGGCACCGTCGACCTGCTGGTTGATGCAGGCGGTCGCGGCGCGGAAAGCGGGGACGACCTGGCCGCCAGGCTGTCGCGTTTCGTCCTCGAGCATCCGGCGTTCGAGCCGGGCCGCCTCCGTTTGCTGCCCGCCGGAGCGCCCGATGCACAATACTCTCGGTTGTTCACCTCAATCCGGTGGGACCGTCTTTTCGGCGAAGGGATTACGGCCGGCTCGGAGCTGTTCGAGAAACTGCGGCAAGTAGTCGATTCGTACAACCCCGCATTTGTACTGATTGATTCGCGCACGGGCGTTACCGACATCGGAGCAATCTGCACCGTCCAGTTGCCGGATACCGTAGTGCTGGTCTACCACCTGAATCATCAGAGCCTCGCGGGCACGCGCGACATTTATGCCGCGTTGGGCGACGCCAAGCGGCTTCAGGAGATCCGGCGGCGCGAACTGAACATCCTGCGGGTCGCCTGCATGGTTCCGGCCGAGTGGCCCGAGTTGGCTGCCCGGCGGCGGGACGCCTTCGAACATGCGGGACCTGTCCTGGGCGCCGCCAGACGCAAGCAAAAAGCAACTGCCGAGTTCAATCTCGCCCCTCATGTGGAGATCCCCCTTAACACATCGCTGCTGCTGGAGGAACGCATCTGGACATTCGACTTCCCGGAAGCTCCGCTCTCGCAGACCTACGGGAAGTTGGCCGCGAAGCTGATGGATGCCGCGAGTGATGCGTCGGCCAGACCACCCGAAGCGCCGGCCGCCGGTCTTCTCTCTCGGGAAAAGGACCGCGTGCGGGAGGGCAAGAGCTTTGAGGAAAAGGTCGGCGACATCTTGCGCCTGATGGGCTTTGACGTGGAACTCGACGTCGATATTGGCGGTGCTCGCGCCGACGCAGTCGCGCACAAGCGAGAAGCATTGCAAGAGTCATGGTTCGTCGTGGAGTGCAAGGCCCAGCAGGGGCCGGTACACCCCGACGCGCTGGAGGCGCTTCGCCGCGCTCTCGACGTCTTCCGCCAACAGAAGCCCGGCGCCCAAGGGCTTTGCGTCTCGGTTGGGCCTCCTTCGGATGAACAACGGGCACAGGCTGAAGCAACCGGCATACAGTTTAAAACCTACGACGAGCTTCTCTCGGACCTGGTTGACCTAAGGCCGTACCTGACCGCGCTCGTTCAGGACGTGGAAGGGAAAGACATTGAGCGGCTGTACGTGGAGCAGGATATATGGCCCGAGGGCTCGGAGGCCCGGTTGCCGGCTGCGGCCTACCTCAAGAAATGGCTGGCCGATCCCGACGCGCTCCATCTGACAATCCTGGGAGATTACGGCACCGGCAAGACCTGGCTTTCGCGCAAACTCGCCTGTGATTTCGCCCGGCGCTATCGTGACGCCCCGGCCAACAACCGCCAGCCAGTTCGCGTGGACTTGCGGGATGCTGCCAAGGCCCTCAGTCTGGAGAACGTCCTTTACGACCATTTTCAGCGGGCGGGCCTGGATGTGGTTCCCAAGCGCATTCTCCACCTGCTGGCCGAAGGCCGCCTGGTGCTGATCCTCGACGGTTTTGACGAGATGGCCACGCAGTCGAGTTGGGACACGACATTGGCAAATTTCCGCGAGCTGGCCCGCGCGGCCCAGGGCAAAGCGAAGATTATCCTCACCTGCCGGACGCACTACTTCAAGGAACGCGCGCAGGTACGGGAACTGGTCGAGGGCCGGAAACCATCGCCATCCTCGGAGGGGACTGAGCTTTACAAAGAAGTGGCGAGCCGGCGCGGATTCAACGTCGCCCATCTGCTCGAATTCGACAGCGAGCAGGTGGACGGCTACATCAACCGGGCGTGCGGCAGCCGGGCCGGCGAAGTGCGCGGGGTGATCGAGCGAATTCCCAGCCTGAAGGACATCGCCGGCCGCCCGGTGCTGCTGGAAATGATCGTCCGCTCCGCGCCGCGGCTGGTGGAGTCAGGCGGCGAGATCAACGTTGCCCGCCTGTACGAGACCTATACCGAGGAGTGGCTTCGCCGGCAGGATTGGCGCCTCCGCCTCACGCGCGAGGGCCGGACCACGCTGGTACAGGAACTCGCAGTCAAGCTCTGGGAAACCGATGGCGCGAGGATTCACTACCGTGAGCTGGCCAACGTCCTTGCCGGTCTCCTCAAGGACCGCGTGACTACGGACCGGGAGCTGGAAATGGCCGACTACGAGGTGCGGACTGCTTCCTTCCTCACCCGCGACGCCGAAGGACACTACGGCTTTTCTCATCGCAGCTTCCTGGAATTCTTTCTCGCCCAGCGGATTGCCCGCCTGTTGCAAGAGGCGGCGGGCGATTCTACCAGGATCACGGACGCACTTCGGTTGCGCCTCCTCAGCCCGCAGGTCATCGGCTTTCTGCGGGAGCTCGTTTCTGCTGACACGCTGATCCCTGGCCTTGCCGGAGTCCTGGAGCGGCCGTACGCCAGGCTGGCGTCGGAGAACTGTCTGCTCGTGCTGGCTCCAACGGACGAAAGGAGCCGACAGCCGAAACAATTCGAACTTGAAGGCGCCGACCTGGCGGGCCTGTCGCTGGCGGGTTACCGGCTGCCTGGCGCCAACCTCAGCAAAGCGCGGCTCGCGGGCGCCAACCTTTCCGGCGCGTTCCTGCAATCTGCGTGTTTAGCCGACGCCGACCTGACGGAGGCCCGACTGGAGAATGCCATCTGTACCGGCGCGAACTGCAAGCGCACGAACCTCGGCGGCGCCGTCCTGAACCAGGCAGATCTCTGCGGCGCGGACTTTTCGGATGCAGACCTGTCCTTCGCCAGCCTGGTTGGCGCGCAACTCGACCGCGCGACCTGGGAAGGCGCCACTCTGGACGGAACGGGGTTTTATGGCGCCCGGGTTTCCGAACCATTCTTGAATGTTGCGTTCTACACGCGACTCCCGGGAAAAGTACACGTGGAACCCGGCAGGCTGCTCGCAGTGCCTCAAACGGGTCCCTCGGGCCAGGTTTTCTCGGTCGCATACAGTCCGGACGGCAAGCTGGTCTCGGCAGTGTGTGGGGGCACAATCGGCGTCTATGACGTTGTCACGGGACATTGCCGCCGGCTGTTTTCCGGGCACTTGGGCCGCACATGGGTGGCGGCTTGGAGCCCGGATGGGCGGCAGTTGGCCAGCGGCGGCGACGACAACACGGTGCGGCTGCGGGACGTCGAGAGCGGGCGGCTGCTGCGCACGCTGGAGGGCCACGGCGCTCCGGTTACGTCGGTGGCCTGGCGTGGGGATGGGCGGCAGTTGGCCAGCGGCAGCAACGACAAGACGGTGCGGCTGTGGGACGCCGAGAGCGGGCGACTGCTGCGCACGCTGGAAGGCCACGGCGATTGGGAAACG
>Ga0315285_10006862_pt1 | contig 11739 bp, 6 predicted proteins | sample YL17G09_36_MG_FD_203698 | JGI IMG/M metagenome (GOLD analysis project Ga0315285, IMG submission 203698) | Sediment microbial communities from Yellowstone Lake, YNP, Wyoming, USA - YL17G09_36 | ecosystem: Environmental > Aquatic > Freshwater > Lake > Sediment | place: USA: Wyoming | collected... | reverse complement strand
CATACGGGCCTCCTGGGTTCAATATTTCAATCCGGTCAGAAAACCAATAAATCCGGATTGGAGCATTGGTCCCCTGGTAGTTGCGATGCATCACAGCATTATAAGCGAGTTGTTGTAAAGCCACAATTGGATAATCAGGATGCTGAATTTCTGTGGGTTGACTTTTAATATCAAGTGCCACCGAGATATTAAGCCGAAGAGTTTCCTCTAACATTCGAAGCAAATCGGACAGAGATCCGGTAATTCGCTTCTCATCTTTAACCGGATCAGTTATCTTGGTGCCTTCGAAACGTGCAAATTGAATATAGGCTCCGGGAAGAAATTCCGTTGGTTCTTTACCGATTACCAGGATGCCTAGATAGGTTGGTTTTGGTTCCGGCTCGAGGGTAGTAAAACGAAGGGAGGTAAGTTGTTGTTCAGGGGTGCGCTGATTCTGGACCAGGACTTCGGGGCGTTGGGTCGCCGGCAAATACACCCGTTGGAAGAAATCCAAATCCAAGTCATCCCGGGAAGCGCTGGATACTGGCCATAGTTCAAAAGGCAACTTCTGGGACCTTCCTTTTTCGGCCAGAATACGCTCCTCTTCGGGAGAGGCAATCCGGGTCGTCGGCCCGACCCGAACCCAAATTTGTTGATTATAGCGGACAGGAGTGTCATGAGAAGGTTGGACCAGGACCACCACTAGCTCGCATCCCCTCAAATTTTTCTTTTGGACGGTGATGGCTGGAAAAGAAATGATACTGCCGTCCTTTCCCATGTTGGAAAGGGAGTTTAATAGCTGGTCATCTATACTAACGTTCGAACAACTACCGTCATTGCTAACCCCGACAAATAATACTCCGGGCTTTTTATGGTTAGCCAGATCGTTCGCGAAGGCGCATATAACTTGATGTATCTCCTTCTTATTGCTGGCCGAAGCCTTCCGCTCCGCGCGATCAGATTCCAGGTCGGCGAAGAGTTGTTCAAGTTCATTATCATCCATAAGGTAAATTTCCTTGCCGGATAGAGGGCATCCCTTTACTTCGGCTTCTTTTTCCGCGTCTCTTCGGCCCGGCGCTTGAGCAGCTTGAGCTCTTTCATGAACAGCTCCGAGGTCAGTTCTCCCATCTCCTTCTTCATCATCAAATTCAACAGCTCGTCAAACTGAAATTCGCGCTCACCGACTTCCGACTTCAGGTCTTCAATCAACTTCAAGCGCGTCTTGACCGCCTTGGCATCGAGAAAGTCTTCGCCCAGCTCTTCCAACTCGGAAAGCCGCCGCCTGGCCTCAGCCATCTTTTCCGAGTCTTCCGGCGCCGCCGGAATTCGCTCCATCTCCCCGGTGGCAATGTCCGGCTCAAAAGGCTTTTCCCGCTCCCGCTCCACGTTGAAAAACATCTCTTCCTCACTCAACTCCGGCTGGGGAAGCTCCTTTTCGGCCAGAGCGGAAAAATCCGGAGTGTCGGGCCGGTCGGCCAGGTCTCCCTCAAACGCAGGTTTGGGCGGAGGTTCTTCGAATGGGAGCCGACTTTCCGGCGAGAATTCATAATCCATCGAGGCCGGCGGCAGGTCGAATTCCGGGATCGGAGGAGCGTGCGGCTCCAGGACCGGCGGCGGAAAACTTTCCTCTTCGGTCGCCTCGGCCAGATCCAGGGACGGTGGAGAGAGCTCTGGGGGCTCCAGGGCAGGAGACGTTTTCGCGGGGGGCGGAGGAGCAGCCTTGGCCGGTGCCGGCTTTGGCGGCTGGATCGGCGGAGGAACGGGTGGTGCCGGGCGGACAGGGGAAGGGGCGGCAGCCGGCGGGGCCGGGGGTTTCTTGGGAGGAGCTGGAGGGACCGGCGGCCGCGGAGGCGGCGGTTCGGTGAACTCCGGCGGCAGGTCCAGGTCCGGGAGGTCGAGGTCATCCTTAGCCGCGGGGGCCGGCGCCGGCGCGGGCGGGGCCGTCGGCAAACGGAAAAATTCGTCCTCGGCCGGGGGCGCCGGTTCCAGCGGCGGCATCTCGGTCACGGATTCGTCGGCAGGGGATCGCGCTAAGCTGGCGTCGGCCTTGAAGGCTTCCCGTTCAAACAGGGACCGGTCCAGGCTGGTCCGGGCGTGCTCCGCGCCCACCCCGGCCTGGGAGACCTGGGACTGGTCCAGGACCGGAACAAATTCATGGGCGCCCACCAGTTCCATCTCCGAGTCGTCATCCTCCGGTAACTCCAGGTCCAGACCCCGCTCGGCCGGGACTTCGGGCTGCGGGCCGAGCGGAACTTCCGGCGCGCCGCGTTCGATCTCCATTTCCGGCTCCAGAAACGGAGACTCTTCCAAAGGCGGCGGCTCCAGGTCCGGCGGAGCTGCCGGCGGCCTGGGCGGGGGCGCTGGAGGTGAGGGTGCCCGCGGAGGCGCGGCCGGTCGCGGGGGCGGCGGGGCTGGAGGAGCGGAGGGTCTCGCCGGAGCCGCGGGCTGCGGGGCCGCAGTTGGAGCTGCGGGGGACCGGGGCGGCGCCGCTGGCCGGGGGGGAGCCGCAGGTCGAGGCGGGGGCGCCTCGATGCCGGCGCGGATCATGGTGACCTCATCCCGGATGATCTCGATGTCGTTATCCGGCTTGATGCCCACGCCTTCGCTTTCCAGACTCTCCTCGCTCAGATCAAAAACGCCTTCCCCCACCACCTGGGGCTCGGCCGCCTTGGGCGGCTTGGTCTTTTCCGCCTCCTGGCGGTGCAGCTCCGCGGGCGTGGCCCCCCAATGGGGGCCGGCGATCATTTCCGGGGAATAGTCTCCGTAATGGGAGAGGACCTTGGCAATGGCGGAATCGGTGGCCAGCACCGGCTCGATCTTGCAATTGGTCAGGAACTGGATCTCATCCACCGACTGCAGGTCGGAAGGGTCGGACATGGCCAGGACCAGGGTCTTTTTCCCCGGCGTGTCCTTGACCACCACCGGGACCACCTCGTATTTCCGGGCCACGGCTTCCGGCACTATGGCAAAGGTCTGGGGCGCGATCCGGGAGCGGGTCAGGTCCACCGCCCGCATCTTGAAGCGCTGGCTCAAGAAGCGAAGCATGGCCTCTTCCTCGATGAAGCCCTGGTCCACCAGGCACTTGCCCAGCTTGCCGCCCCACCGCCGCTGGTAGCCCAGGGCTGACTTGAGCTGGAGGTCGTCAATCAGACCGGCCTGGACCAAGAGGTCGCCGAGTTTCAGTTGCTTCCCGGGCATGGCCGCTGCTCCTGCAAGCTAGATCACGGAAATCTCGTATTGCTCCTGGTGGAAGTTGTTGTTGGCGGTGACCTGGAGCTTGAGGTCCAGGCTCCGCTCCAGCCCTTCCACCCCGGCCCGCTCTTCCTCCAACAAGAGGTCCGCAATCTCCGGGTGCACGAACACGTTCACCCCCTGGCCCCGGTATTGATGGGCCATCTTGCGGATCTCCCGGAAAATCTCGTAGCACACGGTCTCCCGCGATTTCACGAAGCCCCGCGCCTCGCAGTAGGGGCAGGGCTCGCACAGGATCTGGGAGAGGCTCTCCCGCGTCCGCTTGCGGGTCATCTCCACCAGGCCCAGCTCGGAAATCTTGAGGATGGTGGACTTGGTCTTGTCCCGCTTCAGCGCCGCCTCCAGCGTCTGGAAGACCCGGTCCCGGTTCTGCGCGTTGGCCATGTCAATGAAGTCAATGATGATGATCCCCCCGATGTTGCGCAGCCGGAGCTGATACACCACCTCCTTGACCGCTTCCAGGTTGGTCTTGAGGATGGTGTCCTCAAAATGGCGCTTGCCCACGTAGCGGCCGGTGTTGACGTCCACCGTGGTCAGCGCCTCGGTCTGGTCAATCACCAGGTACCCGCCCGACTTGAGCCAGACCTTGCGGTCGAGCGCCCGGTTGATCTCGTACTCGATCCCGTAATGTTCGAACAGACTTTCCTCTTTCTCCCACAACTCCACCGTCTGGCGCCGGCTGGAGAGGAAGGTGTTCATGAAGCGCATGATCTCCTGGTACTGCTCGGGCGAGTCCACGATCAGCTTCTCCACCTCGTCGGTGTAGATGTCGCGGATCACCTTGAGGTCGAGGGAGAGGTCCTGGTGCACGATGCTGGGGGTGGAGGCGCGCCGGGTCCGCTCCTGGATGTCGGCCCAGAGCTTGAGCAGGTATTGCATGTCGGCCGAGATGTCCTTTTCCGGCTGGTCCTCGCTGACCGTGCGCACGATGAAACCGCCCGCGCCTTCCGGCCGCGTCTTCTCCACCATCTTGCGCAGCACCGCCCGTTTCTTCTCGTTCTCGATCCGCCGGCTGATCCCGATCCGGTGCATGGTCGGCATATAGACCAGGTAGCGGCCCGGGAGCGAGAGGTGGGTGGTCACCTGGGCGCCCTTGGTGCCCACCGGCTCCTTGGCCACTTGCACCACCACCTCCTGCCCCTCCCGGAGCAGGTCCTGGATGCTCACGTCTCCCGCAAAGTAGCGGGAGCGCTCCCGCTGGTCCGCCCGCTCGATCTCGACGTCCTCCGACTCCTCGCTGAACGGCATCAATTCCCGGGGATTGGCGAGCACGTCGGTGACGTAAAGGAAGCTGGCCCGCTCCAGGCCCACGTCCACAAAGGCCGCCTGCATGCCGGGCAGGACCCGGACCACCTTGCCCTTGTAGATGTTGCCGACCATGCCCCGGTCGCGGTTGCGCTCGAGGTAAAGTTCGGCCAGCACTCCGTTCTCCACCAGCGCCACCCGCGTCTCCTGGGACGTGACATTAATCAAGAGAATACTCTGCATTCCCGCCTGACCCGATTACCGCTTCCGCATCCGGACCGCCTGGCCGGGAAAGCGCACCGCCCGGCTCTCCTTGAATTCCGCGCGCCGGCGCGTGATCGTCAAGTCCTTCACCTCGTCTTCGCTCCGGCCGAATACGTGCTGAACCACCTCGCCCGGCTTCACCCCCGGACCCGCACCCGCCCGCAACCAGAGCCGGAGCGCGCCCTCCGGGGTGATTTCCATGCCCTTGACCCGGTCTTTCAGATCTACGGTTCGCTCGCCTTTCTCTCGCTTTTGTAATATAGGCAACTTATCATGTTCGGCGAAGGCCCGCAAGGCTTCCCGCGGGAACCACTCCGCGCCCTGTCCCTGGGGGGCCTCGATCCGGTATTCAAACAAGTTAATCATAGAGGAAATGGCGGGCGACTGCAAGGGGATTTCTTGCGCCTCTTGGACCGGCATCCCTTCCGGCAGGACCGCCTGCATGCGCCGGCCCACCTCTTCCGCGGGCAGGCGCTGGTTCAACTCCAGCTCCAGGTATTCGGCTTCGCTCGCCACCCCCACCGGCGGCGCCGGACCGAAGATCAGCCGGGGCAGCGGATGAAATCCCTGGCTGTAGCGCATGGGCAGGCCGGCCCGCCGCACCGCCCGCACGAACAAGCGATTGATCTCCAGCTGTCCCAGGAAGCGCGCGTCGCCGCGGCGGGAATACCGCAGCCGGTAGCGGAAGCGGATGTCCGGCTGGGCCGGCAGCCGCTCGGCCGGCCCGCTCTCCGGCGGAAACGGGAGGGGCGGGCTCAGCCGCGGCTGGATCACCTTCAGGTCGCACACCGCGCACGATTCTTGGCAGCCGCTGATCCGGCAATCCTCGGTGAAGGCCTCTTCCATTGCCCGCCGGCGCTCGCGCACCAAAAACTGGCGCGAGACTCCCGCGTCCAGGTGGTCCCAGGGAAACACCTCGTCCTCGGCCCGGGGCCGGGTGGTGTAAAAGTCCGGGTCCACTTGCGCGGCGGCGAGCGCCTGCTCCCAGCCCGGGGGGTTGAATTTTTCGCTCCAGCCCTCGAAGCTAAAGCCCCGCTCGTGCGCCTGGAGCAATAAGCGGGCGAGCCGGCGGTCGCCCCGGCTGAATATGCCTTCCAAGTTGGAGAGCCGGGGGTCCTGCCATTTCAGGCGGATGCGGCCCCGGCGGAAGCGGCGGCGGAACTCGGCCTGGATCTGCAGAAGCCGCTCGGTCTCCGCCTGCGGCTCCCACTGGAAGGGGGTGTGGGGCTTGGGCACAAAGGCGGAAATGCTCAGGTTGATCTGGGGATGGCCGTAGCCGCGGCCGAGCTGATCCATCCGCTGGACCAGGTCGGCAATGGCCCAGACGTCCTCATCGTTCTCCGTGGGCAGGCCCACCATGAAGTAAAGCTTGATCGTCTTCCAGCCGTGGGCAAACACCTGCTCCACCGTCTCCAGCAACTCGGCGTCGGCAAAGGGCTTGTTGATCACCCGCCGCAGCCGCTCGGTCGCGGCCTCGGGCGCCAGGGTGAAGCCGGTCTTGCGCACCTGCTGGATCGCCCGCATCAGGGGGGTCTTAAGCGACTGCACGTGCAGGCTGGGCAGCGAGACCGCCACCCGCTGGTCCAGGTGCTCCCGGATGATCCGGGAGAGCAGGGGCTCGATCCCGGTATAATCGCCGGCGGAAAGGCTGAGCAGCGAGCATTCCTCGTAGCCGGTGGCCCGCAGGCCCTGGCGCAAAAGTTCCAGCACCTGCTCGGCCGGCCGCTCGCGGTAGGGCCGGTAGATGATGCCCGCGTGGCAGAAGCGGCAGCCCCGGGTGCAGCCCCGCGCGATCTCCACCACCACCCGGTCGTGGATCGCTTCGGCGAAGGGCACCAGGGGCCTGGTCGGAAACGGCGCCGCGGCCAGGTCGGCCACGATCCGGCGCTCGACTTTTTCATAGCCGGCCCGCCGCGGCCGGACTCGAGCAATAGTCCCGTCTTCCCGATAGTCCGGCTCGAAATATTCCGGGACATAGACGCCTTTGATGTCGGCCAGCCGGGCCAAAAGCTCGCCGCGGTCCGCGCCGGCTTTTTTCCAGGCCCTGACCGCCGCGGTGATTTCCAGGACCGCGTCTTCGCCGTCGCCGAAGAGGAAAGCGTCAAAGAAGTCGGCCAGGGGTTCCGGGTTGCTGGCGCAGGGCCCGCCGCCCAGGACCAGGGGCCAGCGGCCTTCTTGCCGGTCTTGGCTTAAAAGCGGGATTCCGGCCAGGTCGAGGATGGCGAGCACGTTGGAATAGCAAAGCTCGTGGGCAAGGGAGAAGCCGAGGATGTCGAACTCCCGGAGCGGCCGGCGCCACTCGTGCGAGGCGAGCGGGATTCCCTGCTCCTTGAGCTTGGCGGCGAGGTCGGTCCAGGGAGCGTAGGCCCGATCGCAGGCCACGCCTTCCTGGGCGTTGAGCGCGTGGTAGAGAATGCGGACGCCGAGGTGGCTGATGCCGACTTCATAGACGTCGGGGAAGGCCAGGGCGAAAGTGACCTTGGCCGCGGCCGGATCCTTGCGCACGGCATTCAGCTCGCGGCCCAGGTAGCGGATCGGGCTTTGCAGGTGCGGCAGCAATTGATCGAACTTATCCATCTTCTCTGGCGACGCTGAATCAGTTGGATTGAAACGGCAAGCAAAACGGCCCGGCCTGACGGCCAAGGCCGATATTGCCGGGCCGGCTAAACCAAAGAGGAAGAAAGCGATCGCTGGTTTTTTTCCTGGCTTCGGGGGCGAGATCCTCGCCCGCACTGGCTGAGAGGGGGGCAGCAACTGCCCTCAGCTTCATCGCTTTCTTCTCTCTTTCTCAGAACTTCTCCAGTTGTCTTTCTGGTATTATTTTAGCAGATAGCGCGCCACTTCGCCACTCCTAAGGAATCGTGCAAACCGGAAACGGGAATGCGGGGAGAGGGGCTTTAGCCAGATCGGGCGGTTTCATGCCGGCAGGAATTGTAGCATAATCGGGTTGAATAAGGATGCGCGGCTGAGGTCAGCCGCGCCCCGAAAGTCAGCCGCGCATCCAAAAGTCATGTCAAGAAGTTACGCGTTTTATCTAGTTTAAAGCTATTGCCTTGAGAATTAAGGTATGCTAGGCTGGTGAGCGCATGGGTTGAAGCAGTAGTTCAAGCAGCCTAAGTCCAGTTTATACATTTAAAACTAATAACGAAAAACAGGAGGAGTGGGATGGCTGGCATTGTTTCTTTTGGCGCCTATCTGCCCCGGTTGCGGCTGGAGCGGATGGGGATCATGCAGAGCATGGGCTGGCTGGCTCCGGGGCTGATCACCGCGGCCCAGGGCGAGCGCAGCCTGTGCTACTGGGATGAGGACGCCCTGACCCTGGCGGTGGCGGCGAGCCGCGACTGCCTGGTCGGGATGGACAAATCGAAAATTGACGCGGTGTATCTGGCCTCGACCAGCCTGCCTTTCGCGGACCGATCCAATGCGGGGATGCTCGCGGCCACCCTGAACCTGAAAGAGGAGTTGAGTTCGGCCGATTTCACCTCGACCCAGAAGGCCGGGACCACGGCCCTGGTTGCGGCTCTGGATACGGTTCGGGCCGGGGACAAGAAACAGGTCCTGGTCACGGCTTCGGACCACCGGCTGACCAAGTCCTCGTGGTTTTATGAGATGTGGTTCGGAGACGGGGCGGCCTCGCTGCTGCTGGGCAAGGAGAACGTGATCGCCGAGTTTCTGGGCTCGCACGCGGTCACCCTGGATTTCGTGCCCCACTACCGGGGCAGCCACGAGAAGTATGACTACAACTGGGAGGAGCGCTGGATCCGGGACGAGGGCTACATGAAGATTTACCCGCAGGCCATCAGCGGACTGCTGAAAAAGACCGGGACCAACATCAAGGACGTGGCCAAGCTCTGCTACCCCTGTTTCCTCGGCCGCGCCCACGGCGAAATCGCCAAGGCGCTGGGCGCTGCTCCCCAGCAAGTGGCCGGCAACATGCATGCGGAAGCCGGGGAGTGCGGGACCGCGCACCCGCTGGTCCTCTTGGTGCGGGAGCTGGAGCAGGCCAAGCCCGGGGACAAGATCATCGTGGCCGGGTTCGGGCAAGGCTCGGACGCGCTCCTGTTCCAGGTGACCGACCAGATCAAGGATCTGCCCAAGCGGTCCGCGGTCTCCGGCAGCCTGGCCCGGCGCAAGCCGGAGAAGACCTATACCAAGCTCTTAAAGTTCAACGAGCTGATCGAGACCGAGATGGGCATCCGGGCCGAGGTGTCCAACCAGACCGCCCTTTCGACTTTGTTTCGCGACCGCAAGCTGATCCTGGGTTTTGTCGGCGGCCGCTGCCAAAAGTGCGGGACGCCCCAGATCCCCAGCCAGCGGATCTGCGTCAAGCCCGGGTGCGGGGCGGTGGACAGCCAGGAAGATTACGAATTCGCGGACCAGCCGGCCCGGATCCTCACCTATACCGCGGACATGCTCGCGGTCTCGGTGGACCCGCCCGCCTTCTACGGCATGGTGGAGTTCGAGAAAGGCGGCCGGATGATGATGGACTTCACCGATTGCGACGCCAAGGCGGTCGAAGTCGGGGTGCCGGTCAAGATCACTTTCCGGAAAAAGTATTTCGACCGCGAGCGCGGTTTCACCGGTTATTTCTGGAAGGCGATGCCGCAGGCTTAATTGTGCGCGGGTGATGGCACCCGCGCCCCTAAAGTCAATTGTAGCCGCGACCGCTCTTCGGTCGCGGAGGAGGTTTGGACAATGGCGACGGGAATTCGAGACAAAGTGGCAATTCTGGGCATGGGCTGCTCCCGCTTCGGCGAGCGCTGGGACATGGGCGCCGAAGAGTTGATGGTGGAGGCCTTTCTGGAGTGCCTGGAGGATGCCGGGATCGAGAAAGACAAGATCGAGGCGGCCTGGCTGGGTTCGGCCATGATCTTCGTCAACGTGGGCCTTTCCGCCCTGCCCCTGCCCATGGCGCTGCGGCTGCCCAACATTCCGGTGACCCGGGTGGAAAATTTCTGCGCCACCGGCACCGAGGCCTTCCGGGGGGCCTGCTACGCCGTGGCCTCGGGCGCGGTGGATATCGCGCTGGCGCTGGGCGTGGAGAAGTTAAAGGACACCGGCTACGGCGGGCTGCCCAACATGGGCTCCAATGCCGGCCCCTCCCGCTTCCTGCAGATGCCCAACATCACCGCGCCCGGAAGCTTTGCCCAGTTGGCCTCCGCCTACCGGGCCAAGTATAAGATCAACCGCGACGACCTGAAAAAAGCCCTGGCCCACGTCTCCTGGAAGAGCCACAAGAACGGCGCCTTGAACCCCAAGGCTCACCTGCGCAAGGAAGTCTCCATCGAGCAAATCATGGCCGCGCCGATCATCGCCGATCCGCTCGGCCTGTTCGATTGCTGCGGGGTTTCCGACGGCTCCGCCTGCGCCATCGTCACCACCCCGCAAATCGCCAAGGACCTGGGCAAGAAGGACATCATCTCGGTCAAGGCGCTCCAGCTCGCGCTCTCCAATGGTTACGAGGCCCAATACAACGAATGGCAGGGCGACCATTTCGTCACCACCGACATCTGCAGCGGCCGGGCCTATAAGGAGGCCGGGATCCGGGAGCCTCGCGAGGAAGTGAGCATGATGGAGGTGCACGATTGCTTTTCCATCACCGAGCTGGTGACCATGGAAGACCTGCACATCTCGCCGCGGGGAGGGGCGATCAAGGACGTGATGGACGGCTTTTACGACCGGGAAGGCGGCCTGCCCTGCCAGGTGGACGGCGGCTTGAAGTGCTTCGGCCATCCCATCGGCGCCTCGGGCATCCGCATGCTCTACGAGATGTATTTGCAGCTCCTGGGCCGGGCCGGCAAACGCCAGCTCAAGAATCCCAAGTTCGGGCTGACCCACAACCTGGGCGGGTTCCCGTTCATGAACGTGTGCAGCATCGCCATCATTGGCAAATACAACGCGTAAGCAGGGGCAGGCCCCTTTGCCTGCCCTAAAACGTGAACGTGATCGTGAACGTGAACGAATAAGGTTGCGCGGGTGCGGGCACCCGCGCCACTATAGAGAATGTAGCCGCGACCGTTCGGCTGAGCTCTCGGCCGAAGCCGCGCTTCGGTCGCGGATGGGCGGCGGAGGTTTGATTTTTGACTGCATCCCCGAAGAATGTTAAACTACCAAGCAAGGAAAGAATGAATGAAAAAATCCGGTTCTAAACTGAAAGAAATCGAAACCGCCATTAGGCAATTAAGCCCCGAAGAACAAGAAAAGCTCCTGTCCAGGTTTCCGAAGCTGGTCCAAACTTCACTAACCCAGGCCGTGGATCTGGACTGGCTGAGGGCCGCCGATCACTCTTTCTCCTTCTGGGACAATCCCGAGGATGAAATCTACGATGCCTTATGAGCGCGGCGACGTCATCCTCATTCCCTTCCCATTTTCCGATCTACCAATGGGAACATAACCTACGGGACAGCTTCGGGCAGGTATCCAAACCTGCCCTACGCAATTAACGTAGGGCGCGATTGGATTCGCGCCCGAAAGTGAATGTAGAAGGTAGCCGCGACCGCTCTTCGGTCGCGGTTTCATTTTAGGCGGGATGACTTCTTTCTCGGTCCGCAGGGCAATTTTTCAAATCGAAAAAATTCGCGTGGTTCCACTTGGAGAGCTTTGGCGATTTTCAGCAGCGTTCTCATCGTGATATTGGCCGGACGCGAGCCGGGCGACTCGATCCGCTGATAGTATTTATAAGGAATCCCGTGGTCTTCCATATCCTCCTGCCTTAAACCTCTTGCCTGCCGCAACTGCTTGATCCGTCGGCCGAGCTTCAGGAAAAAATCCCTTTCCTCCATGACCCGGCACTTTACAGAAAATGCTTGACAAGCTACACCCAACTATGTTAGGGTGTTAGCCGGAGGATAGGTAGGGACTACGGCGTCTCCAAAAAGGACAAAACGGCTTAACAAAGGGAGGAGCAAAAATGAAAAACATGAACAAAAAGTCTTGGTTCAAGGCGATAGCGTTGTTTGTGGCCTTGGGGATGATATGTATGATTTCTGGCTGCGGGAA
>Ga0315285_10006861_pt1 | contig 11740 bp, 7 predicted proteins | sample YL17G09_36_MG_FD_203698 | JGI IMG/M metagenome (GOLD analysis project Ga0315285, IMG submission 203698) | Sediment microbial communities from Yellowstone Lake, YNP, Wyoming, USA - YL17G09_36 | ecosystem: Environmental > Aquatic > Freshwater > Lake > Sediment | place: USA: Wyoming | collected... | reverse complement strand
AATCGCCTTTCCTTCGAATAATATTTTTTTCGATGTATGAAGGATTAAATTTATGGTAATAAAACCTTCTGATTTTGCCATATAAAAAAAGAAATTGTTTCTGCATAAATTAATCCTAAAACGAATTGTAACCACAAAGAGCACAAAGAAGACGTAGATATTAATGTAGAGACGTGATATATCACGTCTCTACTTACAAAAAAGAAATTTGACAGGATTAACAGGATTTCAAGTATATACAGGATAACTTTTTTTAAGAATTTTTATCCTGATTAATCCTGTTCATCCTGTCTAAATAAGCACGATGGTTCAGGATATATATCCTGAACCATTAATTTTAGGGGGACATATGTCCCATTTTATTTTTAGTTCAGGATAAACATCCTGAACTATCGGTCTTTTAAATTCGTGTGATTCGCGGTTTCAATGTATTTAATCCAAAAATAAAAATGGTGAGTGACAACTACCACTCACCATAATTATGTAGTGACAGAACACTGTTCTATCACTACATTTAAAAAGTTTGATAAAAATCCAGAATATTTTTCGTTGGTTCTGTGATTTTATAAGCTGGATGTTCCATATTATTAATGAATTCTTTTAGCGCCCTTTTCTCACCTTTATAATCCACATTCAAAATGGCGGTATTATGCCAGAAGAACCTCGAATAAATTTTTATTTCATTGTCAAACCGTTTCAGATTATCTATAAACACACTCAAGTCTTGTTCATTTGTATCATTCAAAATGAACTGATAATCGGTTTGATTAAGCACCTCTTTCTGCCATTTAAGATAATAATCCTCATAAAGATTCTCCGAGCAATTCGTGGCTGACTGTTCAATTGATTTTCGGATTGCATCCTCTTTATTCCTATCCGCACGTGAGGCAAATGATTCCTTGCTCAAATAAATCTCATCATTATCAATCCTGATAACGTCCAGCTTCAAATTGGTATCATAAAGAGATTGTGGATCGAGAAAATTGGTTTTTTTGCTCTTATCAATTTCTTGTTTGAAATTCGCAGTTGCATCACCCAATATCACAATCTCTGCTTCCATTTGCTGAGCATACTGAACAATTTTATCTTTGTCTTCCTTGAAATCTACTTGCTTGAATTCTTCAGATGGGGCAATATCCATACCTTTATTCTGAATATACTCCTCAATAGTTTTTCGAGCATAATAATTAGAAGAAGGTTCTCCATCAACCGTCTCATTAATTATAACAAGAACTTTAGGGAAGAATCGGGGTTTATAAATGAAGCCTTTCTCATCAAGGTTACTATAAAGTTTTTTAATATCAACGATGACACGCACCTCCACATCCCATACATCATTATTTCTTTCCTGAGAGACTATTGTATGGGTCTGGATATACTGGTCAAGATTCTGCCGTAGATAAGAATCGAGCAGGTGGATAGCCTTGATGAGCTTATCAGAAGCCATAAATCGGGCAACACTTTTTTCTACCGCATCAATCATTGCCCTGCGAACAGCCAGATTTACTGTGGCTGCCTTCTCTTTAATCAAATACGTCTGCAAATCTCCCTGCGGAAGAGAATCATAACAAAATAAAAACTGTTCTATAAGAAGAAAAAATAAAGATATTACAGTTAACTTTAAGAGGAGATGCGAATGTTGAAATTTCATAATTACTCTCCTGAAATTTTTCAAATCATTCAGAATAATTAAAATATGACCTTACAATGTTTTATGTCAATACATCTTTTCCCTAATTATAAATAACAGTTTCAAACCGTTCCCTACACCACAGAATATCTATTCACAAAGACTAAATCTATTTCCCAATCCCTTTAAAAAAGACTCTTAAAATGTTATCCGCTTTATCCGAAAGTTTTTTCTTCCTTTTTATATCCTGCCAGTATTTCACCTCAGCCCTGATAAGTCCTCTCAAAAGATAACTCGCCTCTACCGGATCAATAGAATCAATAAATTGTCCCTCACTTTGACCCTGAGCAATAAGTCTACCTATCATCGCTGTATTTTGTCTATGCTGGCTAAAATGGTCTATGATTAAGCTATTCTCGAGCCATTCATCCTCATCCGTGCCACTAAAAGTCATCTCTAATATTTTAAAAAACTCCAGATCGGACTCGTATTGCTTGAGAATAGCGGTAACGAGTTTACTGAGTTTTGTCTCCGATTTCCCGCGTTCATTAATAATCCTCGTAAAAATATCGGTGAGTTCCTTAACACCCTTACCAACAATATTTTCAAGGATATTGAGTGTGTCTTTAAAATGTTTTTGAATCGTTTTCTTATCCACACCACTCTCTTTTACAATCATATCCAGAGAAGTATTCTTAAAGCCTACCTTTGCGAACAATGCCTTAGCTGTGTCGATAATCTTTTCATCAATGCCCTTCTTATGCATTACTTTATCCCTTTTTTAATAGAGAACGCATATATGCGTTCCTACTTTTGATATAAATTTAGACCAAGTTCATTAGCACAAACTGAGATGTATTGCAACTGATTTTATAAAGAAAACGATTATATCTAAACTCGGGCAATAAGAAATTGAAACCTCTGAAAAACTAACTACCGAGGCTGTGTCATTCCCACGAAAGTGGGAATCCAGAAATTATTTAACCAAATTTGATATGATTCTGGATTCCCGTTTACACGGGAATGACATGTTAGCCAGTATTTCAGAGCTCTCAAATTAGCATTTTCAACCATTAAGCAAACTCTTTAAGAAATAACCCGTATATGATTTCTGATTCCGTGAGACCCCCTCGGGTGTCCCTATCGCAACAATATAACCCCCTTCCTCACCACCTTCTGGTCCTAAATCTATAATGTAATCAGCGGTCTTGATGACATCTAAGTGATGTTCGATCACCACAACAGTACTCCCAGTATCCACAAGCCTGTTCAAAACATTAAGGAGCTTTTTAACATCGTCAAAATGAAGTCCTGTTGTAGGTTCATCGAGAATATAAATTGTTTTTCCCGTATCACGTTTGCTCAACTCTCGCGATAATTTTATCCTTTGCGCTTCACCACCAGAAAATGTCGTGGCAGACTGTCCAAGAGTAATATAAGACATCCCCACATCATAAAGGGTCTGAAGTTTACGCTTTATCACAGGATGATTTTTAAAAAATTCGAGGGCTTCTTCCACTGTCATATCAAGCACATCAGCGATATTTTTCCCTTTAAAGTTTATCTCAAGAGTCTCTCTGTTAAATCTTTTTCCCTTGCATTCTTCACACTGCACATAAACATCGGGGAGAAAGTGCATCTCGATTTTTATGATTCCAGCACCTGCGCAATGCTCACATCTCCCCCCTTTTACATTGAAGGAAAATCGCCCCGGTTTATATCCCCTTGCACGTGACTCCAGTAGCGATGCAAACAATTCTCTAATAAATGAAAACAAACCTGTATAAGTAGCAGGATTTGAGCGTGGCGTCCTGCCAATTGGCGATTGGTCAACATTAATAACCTTGTCTATAAATTTAAGACCTTTAATTCCTTTATGAGAGCCTGGCTTTTCTTTGGAATGATAAATTTTTTCAGCCAATGCTTTATAAAGAACTTCATAGATGAGTGTGGATTTACCCGAACCTGAGACACCTGTTATACAGGTAAAAACACCGAGAGGAATCTTAACATTAATATTTTTTAAATTATGTTGTGTTGCACCAATAACATCTACAGACTTTTCAAAATTAATTGTCCTTCTTCTATCCGGCATTTCAATCTTACAAGCACCCGATAAGTATTTGCCCGTGATGGAATCAGGACACTTGACCACATCCTCCGGAGTCCCTGCAACAACCACATTGCCTCCATGAATCCCCGCACCAGGTCCAAGGTCAATAACATAATCAGCGCTTCTGATAGTTTGTTCATCATGCTCAACAACAATAACAGTATTCCCCAAATCCCTCAAATCTTTTAGCGTAGTTAATAACTTCGCATTATCTCTCTGGTGCAGACCAATACTGGGTTCATCAAGAATGTATAGAACGCCAACTAATTGAGAACCAATTTGAGTGGCAAGCCTGATTCTTTGAGCCTCTCCGCCTGATAATGTGGCAGATGTTCTATCAAGTGTGAGGTAATTTAGCCCAACATTTACGAGGAAACCGAGGCGAGCTTTTAACTCCTTGATAATATCCTTCGCTATATATTGGTGGGTCGGGGAAAGGTGCAAATCGTCTAAATAATAGGTCGCATCTGTTACAGAAAACCTTGTAAATTGTGAAATGTTCAGACCACCAATTTTCACTGATAAGACTTCCGGTTTAAGCCTATCTCCCTTACAAGCAGGACATTTTTGTGCTGACATATATCGGGAAAGAGCCTCCCGCATCTCTTCTGAGGTTGTCTCACGATACCTCCGCTCCAAATCCGGAATGACTCCAATGAAAGGTCTCGACCCATAATACGTTCCACCATGACCAAATATATGTGTGAATTCAATCTCTTCATCTCCAGAACCATATAAAACAATATTCTGAATTCTCTTACTTAATTTACTAAATGGAACGCTTAAAGAGAATTCATAATGGTTAGCTAAATTCTCAAGCTGGGAATACCACCACCGATACATTCCGCTTTTGTGTTTAGGCATAGTTTTCGGCGTTACTCTCTCCCAGCATTCAATCGCTCCTTCGTTCAATGACTTCGATTTGTCAGGAATAATCAAGTCGGGGTCCATCTCAAATTTTACACCGAGACCGTTACATTCAGGACAAGCTCCATGAGGACTATTGAAAGAAAAGACTCGTGGAGTTAACTCTTCGAGTGAAATCCCGCACTCAATACAGGCAAATTTCTCGCTAAACAAAAATTGTTTTCCATCTTGTCTAAAATCTTTAGGATACTCAACAACCTCTATTTTAACAACTCCCTCACCCTTTTTAAGAGCTAATTCAATTGAGTCTGTGAGTCTCTGTTTGATATCTGGACTTACTACAAGTCTATCAACAATAATATCGATGGAGTGCTTCTTATATTTATCAAGCTTAATAGTCTCTCCCAATTCATACATCCGACCATCCACTTTAACTCGAACGAACCCTTCCTTCTGAATCTGTAAAAATAATTGTGAATATTCTCCCTTTCTATCTTTAACAATTGGTGCTAATACAATAAATTTTGTCCCCTTAGGAAATTGAAGAACAGAGTCAACGATTTGCTGAGGAGTTTGTCTGGAAATAGGTTGGGAACATTTTTGACAATGCGGTTGACCAATTCTCGCAAAAAGGACACGCAGATAATCATAAATCTCTGTGACCGTTCCCACTGTAGAACGCGGATTTTTACTAACTGTCCTTTGCTCAATAGAAATAGCAGGGCTTAAACCTTCGATATGCTCAACCTGAGGCTTCTGCATTTGCTCAAGGAATTGCCTTGCATAAGAAGAAAGGCTCTCAATATATCTCCGCTGACCCTCAGCATAAATTGTATCAAAAGCAAGAGACGATTTTCCCGAACCACTGATTCCTGTAATAATTGTAAGCGTATTACGTGGAATCTCGACATCAATATTCTTGAGATTATGTTCCGAAGCACCTTTAACAATTATTTTATCATTTTGCATATCTGAAATTTATCTCAAAAAGAAGAATAGTTGCAAGAAAAGATTGATAAAAACCACGTAAGGAATATATAATAACTTTTTAAAAAATGTTATTCATAAATTAATGAAAATGCCCCCTCACCCTTCCCTCTCCCCTCTGGGGAGAGGATTAAGGTGAGGGGTTGAAGCTTTGTAGCGATACAGAATCCTGAGAAAATCTTTGAAAAAATGAGCAAGAAAGAAGAAGTCAAAGAAGAATTCAGACGCGTCAAAGAATATTACGTGTGGGTAAGATAAGTTGGTAGTCGCAATCTTTAGATTGCGTTTATTTAGCACAGGCTAAAGCCTGTGACTACACCGACAATCCTTCCATCGAATGAAATTTTATGATACCGTCCTCAACAGTTACCTCAATCTCAGAATTATCACTAAAGTCACCCTTAAGAATGTGGGTTGAAAGTGGATCTTCTATATATTGCTGAATAGTTCTCTTCAAATGACGAGCTCCATATTCAGGTTCATAACCCTTTAGAAGCAGAAATTCTTTTGCTGAAGAGTCGATGTGTAATCGTATTCCTTTGTACTTTAGCCTATCATTTATCTCACCAATCATCTTATCAATTATCTTCCTAATATCTTCTGTACTAAGCTCCTTGAATACAACAATATCATCAACACGATTCAGGAATTCTGGTCTGAAGACCTTCTTCACTTCAGCCAATAACCGCTTCTTCATATCCTCGTACATATCTTTATCAGACTTTGCCTGGAATCCCATAGAAATCGCTTTCTTTGTGCCGATATTAGTCGTCATAATAATTATGGTATTCCTGAAATCAACCGTATGACCGAGATTATCCGTCAACCTCCCGTCATCAAGAACCTGTAACAAGATATTAAAAACATCAGGATGGGCTTTCTCAATCTCATCAAGTAAAACCACAGAGAAAGGTTTTCTCCTTATCTTTTCAGTAAGCTGACCCCCTTCTTCATAACCCACATATCCCGGAGGAGCCCCAATAAGTCTCGATACCGCAAATTTCTCCATATACTCCGACATATCAATTCTCACCAGGGCATTTTCATTATCAAACAGGAACTCAGTCAGTGCCTTCGCAAGTTCTGTCTTACCCACTCCTGTTGGACCCATAAAGATAAAAGCACCGGAAGGTCTTCTTGGGTCTCTTAACCCTGAACGAGTTAGCCTGATAGCCTTTGCCAAAAGACTTAAAGCCCCTTCCTGACCAATAATTCTTCGGGAGAGTTCGCTTTCCATTCTCAACAGTTTCTGTGATTCACCCTCTTCAATCTTTGTGATGGGAATTCCCGTCCATTTTGCGATAATTTGAGCGACATCCTCTTCTGTAATAAGTCGTTTAAAACTTTTCTGAGATCGGGACAATTTCCAATCTCTATATTTATTTTCACGTTCTAATATAAAAACTTCTTTCTCTTTTTTTAATTCGGCACATTCCTCAAATGCAGCCTGCTTTTTAAGTGTTTCAATTTGCGTTTCGACCTCATGAATCTTCCTTTCTACCGCGACTATCTCTTTCGGTTTCGTTTCAACTTCAAGTCTTGCCATTGAGCCCGCTTCATCAATGACATCAAGGGCTTTATCCGGCAAATATCTATCCGAAATATATCTATTGGAAAGATTTGCAGCAGCTATTAACGAGTCCTTAGTATATTCTACTCCATGATGTTCCTCATACCTCTCCCTTAGACCTTTCAAAATTTCAATGGTATCTTCTACATTTGGAGGATCGACCATTATAGTTTGGAATCTTCTTTCTAAAGCACCATCTTTTTCAATATACTTTCTATACTCATCAAGAGTAGTCGCACCGATGCATTGAATTTCTCCTCGAGATAAAGCAGGTTTTAAAATATTCGATGCGTCGATGGCACCTTCAGCGGCCCCTGCACCTACAAGAGTGTGAATTTCATCTATAAATATAATAACGTCTTTCGATTTTCTAATCTCACTCATTATGGCTTTGAGTCTTTCCTCAAATTGACCACGATACTTTGTTCCCGCCACAATGGCAGCAAGGTCAAGACAAAGGACCCTTTTATTCATTAATGGTTCTGGAATATCTTCGGAGACAATTTTCTGTGCCAGCCCTTCAACAATCGCAGTTTTTCCAACCCCCGGTTCACCTAACAATACAGGATTATTTTTTGTTCTACGGCAAAGAATTTGAAGAATCCTCTGTATTTCATTCTCCCTCCCAATCACAGGGTCGAGTTTCTGTTCGCGTGCAAGCTCGGTTAAATCTCTCCCAAAAGAATCAAGATGCGGCGTTTTACTTTTACTCTCAGCTATATCTCTCGGCTTGGGAATATGCGTCTCGAGAACATTGTGAACTTCCTGCTTAGCAGTTTTTTCATCCAGACCCATACTATGCAGAACTTTAGAGGCAATACCATCCTGTTCCCTTAAAAGTCCAAGTAATAAATGTTCCGTCCCAATCCAGTTATGTTTGTATCTACGAGCATAGTCTCTGGCATACTGGCAAGCTCTCTTCGCACTCTCATAAGGCTCCGGGGTACTCAACAGAGTAAACTCATTACCCTGAGGAACCAAATTTTCTATCTCCAATTTGAGTGTATCAAGGTCAATCCCACAATTCTTTAATACTTCTACAGCTAAGCCGTCACCTTTTCGAATAATCCCCAACAAAAGATGCTCCGTCCCAATATAATTATGGTACAATCGACCTGCTTCCTGCTGGGCATACTTGATAACCTCTCTGACCCCAGGAGTCAGCTTATCCATTTTGTCGAAAAACATTAAATAATCTTCCATACTTATTTAACTTCCCTATTTTTTTGTAGGGAACGGATATGCATGTCCCCTACATTTTTAAGTATATGTCAATAACGCACAAACTTCAATTACAAAATAGAGACACGATATATCATGTCTCTACATATAAATTTTATTTACACTTGACTATGGCTTAACTCTTTTGTCTTTTCAATAGAAATTTTCTGTGTTCCATCCCTCTCAAACTATTTTATCGATGAAAATGCAAAATTAATTAAGTGAATTTAACCATTCTCTGATATATTTTGATCGAGCAACATCTCGTTCCTGTGGACTAAGCAATTTACCTTCAATCTTCTGCAAATGAGCTGGTTGCGTCCTGACAAATAAAGTATTAACCTCCGGGTAACCAACTCCTTTGAATAAATTATAATAAACCCCCAGCCGAATAAAATTAATCAACTTCACTGCCTCTACAGAATCAATGCTTCTGTTATTTAACAGGACACCATAAGCTCTGTATATCTTATCCTCAACACTATTTCTATTCTTTGCGAAGATTTTTTCACGAGCATCACGCTCATATTGAACCAATTGTTTCGTAACCCTGTCAATTGTTTCGATAAAATCTTCCTCTTTCCTCCCAAGAGTAATACCATTGGAAATCTGGTATAAATCCCCGATAAAGTCTGTGCCTTCTCCATAATATCCCCGAATCGCCAGAGAATGCGGTGAAAGAGAATTAAGAACATTGTTAATATCACCCGACAAAACAAGACCAGGTAAATGTAACATTACTGAAGCACGCATCCCTGTGCCAGTATTCGTCGGACATGCGGTGAGAAATCCTAATTCTGGTGAAAAAGCATAATCTAACTCATTATCAAGAACCGTGTCCAGTTCATTTGCTCTATTCCACGCATCATCTAACTGCAATCCAGAGCTTAAGCACTGCAATCTTATATGATCCTCCTCATTAATCATAATCGAGACACAATTATCATTGCTAATAATCACAAGCCTATTCTCATAATTCTTAGAAAACTCATAACTTATCAGGTGATCTTCTCTCAGCACTTCCCTTTCGATTTCTCCCACGCTTGATAAGTCAATGCGATGATAATCATTAAAAAAATCATTATCCTTAATAACACCAAGAACTTTTGAAGCAATCTCTTTAAGCTTCTCATAACCCAAACAACGAACAAATTTATAATTGCTCAAGTTCCTCGCAAGCCTAACCCTGCTTGAAATAACAACATCCGATAATTCTCCTGTCCCATCAAGCCAAATGTACTGATTGTTTTTTTGAGAATCTCTCACTTTATTAACCTTATAAATAATTAACCACGACGACACAACGAGCACAAAGAAATATTTTTAAATAAAAGACTAAAAATTTGTTTCTAAATTTTCTTATTATTATATTAAAATTCGTAGTGTTCGTCGTGCCGTTGTGGTAAAATGCTTTTAACCGTGTTTAACCGCGTCTAAAAATGGCAAAATTATTCAATACCTAAGTTTTTTTCGATTGACTTTATTTTATCTCTCAAAATCGCCGCTTTCTCAAAATCTTCCTTTAAGACGCAACCATCCAACTCTTTTTTTAACTTGTCTATCCTCGAGACATTTTCCGATTTTTGATCAAGCTTGGTGCTTTTCTTACCAATATGCTGAGTACTTCCGTGAATCCTCCTCAAAAGTGGAACCAATAATTCACTAAAAGAAGCATAACACCCGGGACAGCCTAATAGTCCCTTCTTCTTGAATACCTCGTATGTTAAACCACAATCTCCGCAGGTTATACTCTGCTCAGTTCCCTTTCCTGTTCCTTTTTCTCCTTTAAGGATATTATCAAATATTTCCGCTAAAGAAAAGGGGGGATCTGGTGTTTTCTGAAATGGTGAATATTCGCCAGCACACTTCTGACAAAGATAAAGATCTGTAATCTCAGAACCCTCAATCCTCGTAATTCTGACCTCAGCTTCCTCTTTATGGCAATTAGTACATAAGTTTTGTTGCAACATAATTCTACTCCAAGTAGGGGTTTAATTCATCAACCCCCTCACCCTTCCCTCCCTCTCCCCAGAGGGGAATTGTAGGGGCGAGGTCTCCTCGCCCGATTAATAGGGCGGGGCAACCCCGCCCCTACATATAAACCATAGTCCCATCTATTTTAGTTAGTTTATGGAATTCTGTGCTGAGCTTCCTTGTGATTTTTCCGGGTTTACCATCGCCAATAGGTCTATCATCAGCCTCAACCACAGGAATAATCTCTGCCGCTGTCCCTGTCAAGAAACATTCTTCCGCTATATACACTTCAAACCTTGTAAAAGGTTGTTCTACTACACGATAACCTAATCTTTCAGCAATCTCGATTACACAATCTCTTGTTATTCCTTTTAATGCTCCCTGATAAACGGGGGGGGTACACAAAGTATCCTTTTTTATAATAAAAACGTTATCTCCTGTGCACTCGACAATGTATCCTTCATTATTGAGCATAAAGGCTTCAAGCGCCCCAGCGATTTTTGCCTCAATTTTAGCCAAAATATTATTCAGATAATTTAGGCTCTTCACCCTCGCATTTAAAGCATCCACATTTGTTCTTCGTGTCGATGCAGTAATAACTTTAAGCCCCTTTTCATAATACTCTTTGGGATAAAGCTCAATGGTATCGGCTATAATGATGACATTAGGTTTTTCACACGTCCAGGGAGACAAACCAAGTGTCCCTTCCCCTCTTGTTATAATAAGTCTTATATAGGCATTTTTAAGCTTATTAACCTTAACAGTCTCAACAACTGCTTTTTTCATTTCATCGTATTCGAGAGGAATCTTCAACACAATATACTTCGCAGAATTGTATAGCCTTTCAAGATGCTCATCTAACTTAAAAATACAACCATCGTATGATCGAATCCCCTCAAATACACCATCTCCGTAAAGCAATCCATGGTCAAAAACTGAAACTTTCGCCTCCTCTTTCTCCACAAATTTTCCATTCAAATATATTAGCATTAATCTCTACTCCTGCATTTAATGTTCATTTTATACAATAACTTTAATAAGAAATAAGTAACATAGTCAATGTTTTTTGTGTTTTTACTCCTTATTCGAAATCTCTGAAAAAATGATTATCATAAAATTATAAACACTAAATTCTAAACAAACTCTAACCCCAAAATTCAAAATATTTTAAGTTTAGGATTTTAAATTTATTTAGGATTTAGTAGGGACAGAACAGTGTTCTGTCCTTACAGTGTTTTGAGTTTCTTTTTCATAGTTGTATTTAGGGTTTCTATTTTCTTTCATTAAGCTTCTCTAACATTATCTTCTGCCTATCCTGTTCATCTATTTCTCTACAGAACTTAATAAACTCACTCCATCTCTCCTTTTTGACTACAAT
>Ga0315285_10006860_pt1 | contig 11741 bp, 19 predicted proteins | sample YL17G09_36_MG_FD_203698 | JGI IMG/M metagenome (GOLD analysis project Ga0315285, IMG submission 203698) | Sediment microbial communities from Yellowstone Lake, YNP, Wyoming, USA - YL17G09_36 | ecosystem: Environmental > Aquatic > Freshwater > Lake > Sediment | place: USA: Wyoming | collected... | reverse complement strand
CAGAGATGGGAATAAAACATGTTGTCATTGCTTCTACAACAGGTAATGTTGCTATAAAGGCGAGAGATGTTTTCAAAGGTAGCGACGCTAGTTTAGTTATAGTGACACATGTTCAAGGATTTCTTGAATCTGGAAAACAACAGTTTGATGAAAATATAAGAAAAGAATTAGAGCAAGACGAAATAAAAGTTTTAACTGCAACACATGCATTTGGTGGCATAGATAGAGCTATATCTAAAAATCTTGGCGGAACTACACTTGTCGAGATGATTGCAAATAGTTTGAGGATGTTCAGCGAGGGGACGAAAGTTGCAGTGGAAATAGTTTTGATGGCTGCAGATGCCGGCCTAATTCCTGTGGATGAAGATGTCTTGTCTGTGGCTGGAACGTCAAAAGGTGCTGATACTGTGTTGTTGATTAAGCCTGCGAATACAAGAAATATTTTTGATCTCAAAGTCAGAGAGGTCATTGCTATGCCTAGAAGCAAATAATAAAATTTTTCTTAAATCTTAAATAGTTCTATTTAAAAACCATATAATAAATTATCTGCATGAACAAGCGGCTGTTGTCCAGCCTGGTCTAAGACCCTAGCCTTCCAAGCTAGAGACCCGGGTTCAAATCCCGGCGGCCGCATATAGAATTTTTGCTCCTAGACAGAAGAAAAATAAGCTTTTTAAACTTTAAACTCTTTAATAAATTATTCGAAATGGGAACTACTCCTACGCTTGGTTACCATGTAATATTGAAAATAGGACAATCAAGGTGAAAATATGTTGCAAGACAGTTTGGCAGATGTTTTGTCTACGATAAAGAATGCAGAAAAAATTGGAAAAAAAGAATGCGTTACTAGAGCTTCTAAAGTAATCAGGCCTGTCCTAAAAGTTATTCAAGACAATGGCTATATTGGCACTTTTGAATTCGTTGATGATGGAAAATCTGGGAAGTTCAAGGTTGAACTTAAAGGAAAGATTATTGACTGTAATGTAATCAAACCTAGATTTTCTACGAAAATTGATGAATTGGAAAAATGGGAGAAAAGGTATCTGCCAGCTAGAGAATTTGGCTTGTTGATTTTGTCCACACCAAAAGGGATAATAGATCATAAAAAGGCTAAAGAACTCCATACTGGGGGTAAGTTGATAGCCTACATATTCTGAAGTGATCCTATGTATTTGAGAGAAATTGTTATTCCAAACGAAGTGAATGTTGAAGTTGCCGGAGAAAAGGTGAAAGTCTCAGGGACTAAGGGCAGTTTGGAGAGGAAATTCAATCTCATGGGAATAAAAATTGAGAAGAAAGACAATAAGGTAATTGTTTCTTCTGAAAATGAGAGGAGAAAAAATAAGGCTTTGGTCGGAACTACCATCGCCCATACAAAAAATTTGATTGAAGGTGTTACAAAAGGGTTCGTTTATAAATTGAGAGTGGTGTACAGTCATTTTCCGATACAGATAAAAGTTGAGAAGGATAAGGTCCTGTTTTTGAATTTTCTGGGAGAAAGAACATCGAGAATAGCAAAGATTGTTGGCGGGTCTCAAGTGAAAGTAGAAGGTGTGGACATAACTGTCAGTGGTATAGATTTGGAATCTGTGGGCCAGACTGCTTCCAATCTGGAGCTGGCGACAAGAAGGACTGGATACGATAGAAAAGTCTTTCAAGATGGTTGTTATATTGTGAGCAGTGAGTGATATGAATCCGAAAAAAAAACCGAAGTTTAGAAGATGGATGTCACAGACCCTCAGAAGAGTCAGTAAGAGCTGGCGCAGACCTCGTGGTACTCATTCAAAAATAAAAAGGGATGAGAAGGGCAAGATAAAAATGCCTACTCCTGGTTATGGTGCTCCTAAAAAATTCAGATACTTGCATCCTTCCGGCTTCAGAGAAGTGGTGGTTTGGAATGTGAAAGATCTAGAGAGAATTGATTCGAAAAAACAAGCGGTCAAGATTTCTCATGCGGTTGGGAAGAAGAAGAGGGGAATAATTTTGAAGAAGGCCGAAGAATTGAAAATAAAGGTGCTGAATCCATGACAAGTTTTCAAAAAAAGATCGCAGCAAAAATTTTGAAAGTCGGAGAGTCGAAGGTTTGGCTGGATCCGACTAAGGTCAAAGACATTGAAGCGGCCATCACTAAAGCTGATATAAGAAGGATGATACAGAAAGGTGCGATAAAAGTTTTAAAAGAAAAGATTGAAAGGCCGAGGAAGGAGAAGAGGAGAAAAAAGACCGGAAGGAGAAAAGGTAAAAAATATTCTGTCGTCACCAAAAAGATGAGATGGATTTCTACGGTCAGACCGTTGAGGAGAATGTTGAAAGAACTGAAGGCTAAAGGACAGATAGATAACAAAACTTACAAAAATCTTTATCTTCTTGTGAAAGGTGGTGTGTTCAGAAATAGAAGCCACTTGAAAATTTATCTCGAGCAGCACGGTTTGTTGAAGAAACAGGAATGAGATCATGAAACTATCGCCAACTTATACGATGCAGTTCAAGAGAAGAAGGGAAGGAAGAACTGATTATGCTAATAGGTTAAAACTTTTGTATTCAAAAAAACCCAGATTGGTTGTTAGAAGGAGTTTGAAATATATAAAAGTTCAGATTATTGAATTTGAAAAAAATGGTGACAAAACTATAGTCGCAGCGAGCTCTGAAGATCTGAAAAAGATGGGATGGAAGTTTGCTTGTGATAATTTGCCTGCTGCATATTTGACAGGATTGCTGATTGGGAAAAAGGTAGTGAAAGCTGGGATAAAAGATGTGATCCTAGATGCTGGCCTTTATTCCTCCACAAAAGGCAATAGAATTTATGCGGTTGTCAAAGGAGTGGTGGATGCCGGAGTGACGATTCCTGTCGGCGAAGAAATTCTTCCGAACGAAGAAAGGATAAAAGGCTTCCACATAGCAAAATATTTAGGCAAATTTGCCGATTTGCCAAAAGAGTTTGAAAAAATAAAACAGAAGGTTGGTTGAATGGTTGAAGAAAAAAAAGGAGTTCCAATTGAAACGCCAGGGTTTAAGAAAGAGACGGCGCTAGATCGATGGGTTCCAAAGACTAAATTGGGAAAAGAAGTTTTCGAGGGAAAAATAACTGACATAGATCAGATCCTTGACTCGGGAGAAAAAATAATCGAGTCTGAGATTGTAGACAAACTTGTCCCGAATATTAAAAGCGAGCTAATTTTGATTGGTGGAAGAGCTGGAAAAGGTGGAGGAATACAAAGAATTCCAGTGAAAATTACTGCTACAATGAAAAGATCCGGAAGAAGGTTTACCACTAGTGCGTTCGTAGTTGTTGGGAATGAAGACGGGCTGGTTGGGATTGGAAAAGGATCGGCCGTGGAAGCGAGAAATTCGATTGAAAAAGCGACTAGAAGAGCGAAGATGAATCTGACAAGAGTGAAAAGAGGATGCGGACATTGGGAATGCGGATGTGGTACTCCTCACTCTATTAAATTCAAAACTTATGGTAAATCCGGCTCAGTAAAGGTTCAAATCATGCCAGCTCCAAAGGGAGTCGGACTGGTCGCAGACGATGAGACAAAGAAAATTTTGAGAATTGCTGGAGTAAAGGATGTGTATGTAAAAACTTTTGGAAACACATCGACGAGAGTTAATTTGATTGGCGCGATTTATGACGCGTTGAAGAGGTTGTATGTGTACGAGAAGGCGTGAACATGTTTGCCATTGTTAGAATCAGAGGAAGCGTGGGAGTGAGAGATGATATAGAAGATACTTTGGATATGTTAGGATTGAATACCATCAACAGTTGTGTGTTAGTTCCTGAGAATGATGATTATAAAGGAATGGTAGAAAAGGTGAAAGACTTCGTGACTTTTGGTAAAATAAATTTGGATACTTTGTTGATGATGGTAAAAAAAAGAGGAAGATTGATCGGGGACAAAAAATTGACAGAAGAGAATGTGAAGGAACTTGGATTTAAATCGATAGAAGAAATGGCGAAATCTGTTTTTGAAGGAAAAATAAAAATCAAAGATATTCCAAAACTTAAACCAGTTTTCAGATTGACTCCTCCTTCCAAAGGTTACAAATCTGTCAAACAACATTATCCAAAAGGAGATTTGGGTAAAAGAGGAGAAAAGATAAATGAATTATTGGAGAGGATGATATGAATTTGGATAAATTTTTCAGACAAAGATGGAAAACAATTTTGGGAGTGTTTTTAATAACTCTTGGTGTAGATGCATTGATAAACAATCAAATGGTTTATTCCAGTTTGCCTCCTCAAGTCGCAGAAACTTTTCAATTTTATTACAAAGAGCCGGTAACAAAAACTTTGCCACCTTATTTGGCAGTAACGATCAATTGGCCTTTTTTCACAACAATTCTGATCGGAGTGATATTTGCCGGGTGGGATTTTGTTTTCAGGGAAAAAAAGAAAGAAACTGGTGAGACGCAATGACAGTGAGAAGAGAGAAGAAAGTTAGAAAATTCAGAGGGCATAGAACTTATGGAACCGGTAGTCATAAGAAGGCCAGAGGGGCTGGAAACAGAGGCGGCCGTGGAATGGCTGGATATCACAAACATAAATGGAGTTATGTAATAAGATATGACCCTGATCATTTTGGTAAATTTGGATTCAAAAGACCTTCTGATGTTGTGAAAGAGGTTAAAGCAATTAATCTGAAAGATTTGGATAGAAGAGCAGAGCAGTTGTTGAAACAGAAAATTGCGCAGAAAGAAGAGGATAAAATAAAAATAAGTGTTTTGAAGTTGGGATACCAGAAGGTTATTGGTTCGGGTAGATTGACCAAACCACTAATTATAGAAGCAAAGTTATTTTCTAAATCTGCGATAAAAAAAATAGAGGAAGCTGGCGGAAAGGCGATTAAAATATGAGCGAAGAAGTGAAAGAAGAAGAAAAGCCGGAATTGATAAAAAAAATAGCCAGATATATTCCATCTGTTACAAAACCGACTTACAAACAAAGTTTCAACACAAGGATGATGTGGGTTGGAATTGCTTTGCTGGCTTATCTCGCTTTGTCTCATATATCAGTTTTTGGAATAGGAAAAACGCCTGAGCTTGAATCGTTGATGATTTACCAGACTCTTTTAGGAGCAAAGTTTGGAAGTCTGATGACATTAGGTATAGGCCCGATCGTCACGGCAGGTATTTTACTCCAGCTTTTGGTCGGATCAAAAATCATAAATTGGGACATGAGTAAACCAGAAGGCAGGAGTAAATTCCAGACATGGGACAAGTTTCTTGCGATAATTCTTTGTTTCGTGGAAGGTGGGGCGTTTGTTTTCTTCGGCGCCATACCAGCAGCCGGAGGATTGCCTGTGGTAATTTTGGTGATGCTGCAATTAGCTGCAGGTGGTATTCTTGCGATATTGCTTGATGAGGTTGTAAGCAAATGGGGATTTGGATCTGGTATTAGTTTGTTCATTGCAGCAGGAGTTGCTTCGCAAATCTTCGTAGGTTTCTTCAGCCCATTCGTTGCGAATGGAAGATACATAGGAAATGTAATTGGTTTGATTGTAACTATTACACAAAGTTCAGCTTTTCTTATGGCGCTGTCTTATCTTTTACCAATCTTGACAACCATCATTGTTTTTATGATCGTGATATATGTGCAAGATGTGAGGATTGATATACCGCTTGCTTTCACTTCTATGAGGGGATTTGGAAGGACATGGTCATTGAAACTTTTATACACAAGCAACATTCCTGTGATTTTGACTGCCGCTTTAATCGCGAATTTACAACTGATGGGAACGTTCGGTTTGCCGGCGACAAAACAAGGATGTAGTAGTTTGGGATGCTGGTTTGCAGATTACGGTGAAGGTGGTAGAATACAGGGAGGAATTGTTTATTTCTTGTCCTCGCCGAGAGGATTGTTAGGAGATGTCATCACATTTTTGACAGGAAATCCTGTTCCTGATATAAATTTGGAGTTGTTGAGAGGTTTGACCTACCTGATCTTTCTATCAGCATCAGCAATGCTATTCTCTATTTTTTGGGTATCGACTTCCGGAATGGATTCGAATTCTGTAGCAGATCAGTTGGATGGAATTGGGATGCGTATTCCTGGTTACAGGCCGGACAAAAAAACTATAGCTGGTGTGTTAGAAAAATATATTCCAAGTTTGGCTGTGATGGGTGGACTGGCTGTAGGTTTGATTGCAGCACTGGCAGATTTTACTGGGGCCATAGGGACAGGAACTGGTATATTACTTACTGTAATGATTATCTATAATTATTACGAGGAGCTGAGCGCGCAGAAGTTAGATGATGCGCATCCGTTGGTTAAAAAGGTGTTAGGTGAATGAAATGCTTGAGCAGTTGATAAATGTATTGAACATAATATTTTCACCACTGATGGTTTTCAAACCGCACATATCTCTATTGATTGTATCTTCTATCATCACAGTTCTTGTGATTCTGCTCAACAGAGTTTTTGTTAATGATAAATTGGTGAAAGAGATAAAACAAAAGATGGAAAATATAAGAGAACAGTTGACACGAGCCCAGAAAGAAGGGAATACAGAAGAAGCAAACAAATTTTTAAGTGAGATGATGAAGACTAACAGCGAGATGATGAAACACACATTCAAAGGGTTGATTGTGTCTTTAGTTATTTTGAGTTTGTTTTTACCTTGGATAAAAAACACGTATGAAGTAACATACAAAGGAGTGGCTGTGGCGAAACTTCCATTCACTTTGCCGTTCATAGGCTCGAATTTGGATTGGATAATTTGGTATGTGCTAGTTTCCTTAACCATTGGTTGGGTGTTTAGAAAAATGATAGGTGCTGATTATGCGTAAGTTCAAAAGAAGAACTATTTCCAGAACAGTCCTCAGGACTAAAAGAAGAAGACCGTCAGCTGCGAAATGTGCTGTTTGTAAAAAACCTTTGCATGGAGTTAAGAGATTACATCAAATAGAAATGAAAAAATTATCTAAAACTGAGAAGAGGCCGGAGAGACCTTATGGTGGTTATTTGTGTTCGAGTTGTGCTCGAGAAAAATTTAGAGAAAAAGTTAGAGGAATGAGGTGATTTAATGGCAAGTTTATTAACAGGAAGAGTTTGTATGAAAATTGCTGGAAGGGAAGCAGGAAAGTATTGTGTGGTATTGAAAAAAGAGAATGAGGCGTTTGCTCTAGTCACGGGGCCAAAAATTTTGACTGGCGTCAAAAAAAGAAGATGTAATGTTGAACATCTGGAAGCTTTACCACATACTTTGGAAATAAATGAGAATTCTACTGATGAGGAGATTGTTTCTGCTTATCAAAAAGCTGGTTTAATTACCAAGTTCGAATTGAAACTTCCTTCGGCCGCAGAAGTGAAAGGCGAGAAAACTAAACCTGAGAAAGTAAAGGAAGGGAAGCCAAAGAAAGAAGAGAAGAAGGAAGAAAAGCCAAAAAGAAAAATAAGATTCAAAATAGGCGGCGGGAAAGAAAAGGAAGTTAAAGAAGAGAAAAAATAATTAAGTTATGTGGCTAATTAAAAGCGAAGAAGAAACGGATGGAAGTTTTGGCAAACAGCCAAACAGTAGAACAATTGAAGAATTGATAAAATCTTCTGTAATTATTTGCGACAAAAATTCTGGTCCGACTTCTCATCAAATTACTGCTTGGGTTAAAGACATTTTTCAGGTTAATCATTGTGGACACAGTGGGACTTTGGATCCCGCTGTGACTGGAGTTCTGCCGATTGCTTTGGAGAATGCAACTAAGGCCATGCCAGTTCTGATGGGATTGGAAAAAGAATATGTTGGTGTGATGCATTTACATAAAGAAGTTCCTGAAAATTTTTTGAGAGAAACTGTTACAAAATTCATAGGGATAATTGTTCAAGTCCCGCCAGTAAAATCGGCGGTGGCAAGAAGGCCGAGAGAAAGAGAAATAAAATTTTTTGACATATCGGAGATTGAGGGAAAGGATGTTTTGTTCAAAGTTGGTTGCGAGGCCGGGACATATATAAGAAAACTTTGTGATCAAATTGGGAAGAGTCTAGGGACAGGAGCACACATGGCCGAGTTGAGGAGAACGGGAGTTGGTGATTTTATCGAAGAGCAATCCCACAGCCTGATGGAAATCAAGGATGCGTATGAATTCTGGAAGGAAGGGGATGAGAAGCAATTGAGAAAAATTTTAATTCCAATCGAGTTTGCAATTCCACATGTGAAAAAAGTTTTTGTTAAGGATTCGGCCATATCCTCTATCACCAATGGGGCGCCGGTTTATCCAAACGGGATAACAAGAATTCAAAAAGACATAGAAAGGGGAGAAAGTGTTGTTGTTTATAGTTTGAAAGAGGAGTTAGTCTCTTTAGGTATAGCTAAATTGACGAGCGAGGAGATGCTGAAAGCGAAAAGAGGGGTCGCGATAAGAACTGACAGAGTATTCATGGAGAAAGGAACATATCCAAATAAAGATTCGGATAGATGAAAGCTTTTTAAATTGATAACGTATAGAATTATAGTGATGTTATGAAAATTGGTGAGATAAGTCGAGGGATGACTAACATAACTCTTCAGGCAAAGATAATTGATGTTTCTGAATCGAGAGTTGTGAACACGAGATATGGAAAGAGGAATGTTGCGGATGCCACATTGGAAGATGATACAGGACAAATTGGTCTTTCCTTGTGGGAAGCGCAGATACATTCTGTTTCTGTTGGCGATGTGGTAAGTGTAGCTGGAGCTTTTGTCACAGAATTCAGGGACAAACTGCAGTTGAATATTCCTAAGACCGGCAAGTTGGAAATAGTAAAAGAATAATTTCAATAACTCTTTCTAAAAATTAAAACTTTATAAATCACATATTTATTATTAGACATAGCCGAGTGCAGTATAGACTCAAAATCTGAAAATAGATGAAGAGTAAAAACTGCCGAGGTCGCATAACCCGGTAGTGCGCCAGATGGTTTTGAAAACCAGGCGAACCTTGAGTCTTCATTGATTGAAAGTAAGCTGGTGGTCGAAAGACCGTCTGGGTTCAAATCCCAGCCTCGGCGCTGATTATAACAACTCAGAATAGTAGGCTTTAAATAGAATTTCTTAAATATGCAACACTAATTTACATTTATGAAAAAAGGTCAGGCGAAACCTATGATATTCGCATTATTTTTTATAATCGTTTTAGTGTTAACATCCCTTCTTATATCAGCTGTGTTATTTAACACTCCTAATCTTTGTCCTATTTTGAAAAGAATTGGTTTCATTTGTTAAGAACTATCCCTATGAAATTGATATACTATCTCAGCCTCGGCGTTTTTCTATCTGATGAGCTTTGTTGCTAAATTCATTATTTTTGTATAATTTCGCAACATCTTTTTTTATTTTTCCCAAACTATTCGAACTTTGATAATGAGAAGATTGATTTCTATTTCGAAGGTTTTTTCATGAGTAGAACCCCCCGTTGAATTTCGCAACAGGCGGGAATTTCGCAACAAAGCCTATCTGATGAGAAGGTTTAAATACTTTACATAACATCTTATTTCAAATCAAAGTACAAAGCTGTGACAAATAGCGTTAGACTAACGTTCTAATTCTATTGTTTTTGTGACTTTAGGAAAAAACAAGAGAGGATAAATTATGAAATTTGAAGATATGGATATTGAGAAGAGTGTATCAGATTCACTGAACAATATTGGATTTGAAAGTCCGACGAGGATTCAGTTAGAAACTATACCAATTATCAAACAAGGTTATGATGTCATCGGCCAGTCTGAAACAGGCTCGGGAAAAACCGCTGCTTTCGGAATACCTTTGGTGGAAAGAGTTGTTAAAGGTGGAAAAATCCAGGCGCTTGTGCTGGCTCCTACGAGAGAATTATCAATTCAAATAGCAAACGAACTCGTGAAGTTCTCGCGCCTCAAAGGACTTTTCATACAAACAGTTTACGGAGGAGTTTCGATGGAACCTCAGATACGCGGGTTGAGAAGAGCTGAGATTGTCGTCGGGACACCTGGTAGAATTCTTGATCACATGGGACGAGGAACGTTGAATGCTAGTAATTTGAAAATTTTCGTTTTGGACGAAGCGGATAGAATGATTGATATGGGGTTCATCGAGGACATAGGGGAGATCGAACGAAATATTCCAGAAGACAGACAGACATTGTTATTCAGCGCGACCATGCCAGAAAGTTTGATTGAAATGCGAGACAGGTTTACGAAAAATGCAAAAAAGATTAAAACACAAACCAAGGTGCGAGAGGATGTTTTAAGACAATTTTATTGTGATGTTGATTATAAGCTGAAATTCTCACTGCTTGTTCACCTCATCAATCAAGAAAAACCAAAACTTGCGATAGTCTTTTGTAATTCCAGGAGAGATACGAATGCTGTTGCCAGAAATCTTCAGTACAACGGCATAAACGCCACGGAGTTGCACGGAGGCTTAACGCAACAAAAAAGAGAGAGTGTGATGGGAGACTTTCATAAAGGAATGACGAAGATTTTGGTTGCGACAGACGTGGCCGCAAGAGGATTGGACGTAAAAAACGTGACTCACATTTTCAACTACAACGTACCGAGAACGCCGGAAGACTACACTAACAGAATAGGTAGAACGGCCAGAGCTGGAGAATCAGGAAAAGCAATATCGCTTTTGAGTAGGGATGATCATATCTCATTTGGAAGAATAATACACACTTTTTCTTACGACATCAAAAACATGGAAGTTCCGAACTTTAGGATTCTGTCATTTAGAAAATACCAACAGAGTGAAAACAGAAATTTTGAACGAAGAAGATTTTTTGGAAGAAGGTTCTGATTATACAACCAATTGACTATTAATTCAAAAAAAACCATATACATTTAATGCGTGGACGAAGTAGTGACTATTGTTTTATCGATCCGATGATAATTGATATACTTGAGAAGTCGGAAGCTCCTGTGCAAGCTCTTTGTATAAGTTTCAGAATAAACGAGAAGTCAGGAAAAATAATCAATTTGAATGTAGTCAAAAGTCATTTGGAAGATTTGGTAGAAAAGAGAAAAATTTTAAGAAATATAAACAAGGACGAGTCCGTATTCTATTATTTAAGAAAATAAAATAAAAAATTCAAAAAAATTTTCAAACTGTTAATCTAAAACATTTTTAATACGATCAGTATTTTCTATGTTTTGGATAACATTCTCTACAATACACAGGTCTTCCTTCGGTTGGTTTGAAAGGAACTTCAGTTTCTGCACCACAGTCTGCGCAAACAGCCTTGTGCATTTCTCTTGGTCCTTTGTCAAAACCGCCGAATCTGCGATTTCCAAATGCCATTTTTTCACCTTATTTTTTTTTATTACACAAAGATTTTACCAGAAGTAGAATCTGTTGTGTGCTACTATTCAATTAATTATTAAGTATATAAATACATACTTTTTATCCGATGTAAGTTACCGATCTTCTGTCAAAATCTTTTACAATTTCTATATTGAATCCTTCATTTGGCCTCCAGAACAATGAAGAATAGAAAATTTCAGGGAAAATGCTGTTGAAATCTTTTGCGACTAGGCTAACAGGATGATATTTTCCAAATGATCTTTCACTGATGACAGCAGTTACAGTTCTGGTGATCTCCTCATCGAATATTCCAATCGAATGAAGGTATTCGTGAAGAAGTAGATGGAAACAGTAGGCCTTGTACAGTTGAGGCTTTGCGGATTCAACAACCTTCATTGGTGTTTTGTTCAGCACAATCACATTCGATCCTACAGGATGAAAGGCTCCTATAAATTGGCCTGGCCCGCCACCCATTTCAGCAAGTCCAAGCATTAA
>Ga0315285_10006856_pt1 | contig 11744 bp, 8 predicted proteins | sample YL17G09_36_MG_FD_203698 | JGI IMG/M metagenome (GOLD analysis project Ga0315285, IMG submission 203698) | Sediment microbial communities from Yellowstone Lake, YNP, Wyoming, USA - YL17G09_36 | ecosystem: Environmental > Aquatic > Freshwater > Lake > Sediment | place: USA: Wyoming | collected... | reverse complement strand
ACGCCGACGGCGATCGTGGCTTTACACCGCTCCAGTTCCCGGAGGCAGGTCTCGGTGCTGTACCGACCCATGAGGATTAACGTCCCTCCCGTCAGGAAAGCAGTGTGCTGGACAACGCAGTTGCCCGTCGTATGAAAAAGGGGAGTCATGTTGAGCCATACATCCTTTTCCGAAGCCTTGATCCGCTCCGCGATTCCCGCGGAGTGGAGCATACGGGTGTTGTGCGTTTCCACTACCCCTTTGGGCCGGCCGGTGGTACCGGAAGTATAGGCAATCTCCAGGAGGTCATCAGCTTCTACCGGTTTCTGGGCGAGATATTTCTCCAAAAATCCGGCGCCCAACTTCTTCTCCCAGTCCTGAGAGAGAAGGGTCTGGAAACGGAGCATTCCTTCTCCGGGTTTTCCTTTCACGATGATGTGTTGGAGAGAAGGGATCTGCGGGCGAATCTCCTCCAGAAGGTCGACGAAGCGAAAATCGCGCCACTCCTCGGGAATGATCAGCGCTTTCGCCTCCAGATGGTTGAGGACAGTTAAAACTTCCATTTTCCGGTATAGGGGATTCATGGAGGAGACGATCACCCCCAGCTTGGCGCAGGCGTAAAGGGCGATGGAATACTCCGGCCAGTCTGGCAGCAGCAAACCCAGCTTATCCTCCCGGCTAAGGCCCAGGTTGATCAAAGCCTGGGCAAAAGAATTGACCGCCGCCTGGAATTCCCGGTAGGTATATCTCCGATCCTGGTAAATGATGGCTGCACGATCGGGATTCTGGGCAACTGTTTCCTCGAGCATTTGCCCAAAGGTGCGGCCCTTAGGCTGCTTAATTCCGAGCACCTGACAGTAGCTATAGGTGAGTTTCCTTTTTTTCATGGCCATCCTTTACCCTTTCTGTTCTTTCCCCTTTTGAATTTTCTCGGCCATTATCTCGCGCAGCACATTCTTTTTGATCTTGCCGCTGGGCGTGGTGGGAAACTCGGTCATTAGCTCAACCCGGTCGGGAATCTTGAAGTGAGCCACTTTATCTTTAAAAAAGGCCTTGACCTCCTCCTGGGTGATGTGCTCGTTAGGCTTGGGAATGATGCAGGCGCAGGTCTTCTCCCCCAGGCGCTCGTCGGGGATCGCCACCACGCTTACCTGGGCGACTTTTGGGTAGGTATAAAGAATACCCTCGATCTCTGTGGGCGAGATGTTTTCTCCGCCACGAACAATCATATCCTTAATCCGGCCAACGATACGCAGATTGCCGTTCTCATCCATGATGGCCAGGTCGCCGCTGTATATCCAACCCCGCTCATCGATGGTCTGGGCTGTTCGCTCCGGGTCCTTGAAGTATCCTATGCAAACATTCTGTCCCCGGGCGCAGGCTTCCCCTTTTACCCCAATAGGAACCACGCGCCGTTTTTCGTCCACAACCTTGTGCTCCATCCCCGGTTGAGGCCTGCCGACAGTCTCGCAGACCACCTCCACCGGGTCGTCCAGCCGGGTAATGTTGCTCATGGCCGTCTCGGTCATGCCGTAGGCGGAGGTGACGTAACAGCCCATTTTCTGGATGATCTGCCTGGCCACCTCGATGGGCAGAGGCGCCCCGGCCAGCACCATGGCCCTCACTGAGGAAAAATTGTACTTATCAAAGTCAGGTCTCTGGAGCATCATAATGGGCATGGTGGGGACCCCAACGGGCAGGGTCACCCGCTGACGAGTGATCTCCTGCATCGCTTCCTCGACGTTCCAGGTCTCCAGCAGAACCTGGCAGGATCCCCTGATTACGGAGGCATAAAAGGCGTTGACCAGGGCAGTGGTGTGGGAGAGGGGTACCATGATTAGCCAGATATCCTCGGGTATGAGCCCAATAGAGGTGGCCGTGCCCAAAGCTGAGCGGCACCGAGTATTATGGGTATGCATCACCCCCTTGGGAGTACCCGTGGTCCCCGAGGTGAAGATGATCTCCAGCAGGTCATCGGCCTCGACGGGAAACTCTTTTAAATAGGTATCCCAGTAATAATTGCCGGGATAGCTCTTTTCCCATTCTTTGGCTACCACCTCTTCAAAGATGAGCTCCCCGGGATGGCGCTTTTTCCCAGAGACAATCACATGCTGCAAGGTGGGGATGGCTCCCCGGAGCTCCTGGAAGAGGTCGGAGAAGGAAAAGCCCCAGAACTCCGTGACTGAGATTGCGGCTTTGGCCTCGGTCTGCCGCAGAATGTACTCAATCTCTTTCCTCCGCAGGCGTTCAGATATGGGAACGGAAATAGCTCCCAACTTGGCTGCAGCAAGGGAGGTAATTACGAACTCCGGCCGATTGGGGAAGAGGATGATGATCATGTCCCCGCGGCGGATTCCCAGGTTGATGAAGGCTAGGACCAGCCGGTCCACCAGGATCTTGAGCTCCCCCCAGGTAATCCGCCGTTCCCGGAAGATCAGGGCCACCTTCTCGCGGTAACGTTCGGCTGTCCTCTCGAAATACTCGCCCAGAGTGACTCCCGGGGGAATCTCACCGGGAGCGTAGTAATAACTCATGGTCAGCTTTCCCATAGCTCCTCTCCTAAAAGCTTTCACCGCAGAAGCCGCAGAGAGCGCAGAGAAAAAATAAATCTATGATTCGGGAATAACTGCCGAAATTCCTACCTCTCCACCTTCACCCCAGCCCTCTCCCTTCAGAGACTGTGTCGTAATGAAAAGAAAGAGCCGTCATTCCCGCGAAAGCGGGAATCCAGCCGCGATTTTATTCAAGATTTAAGCCCCTGGATGCCCGCCTACGCGGGCATGACGAATTACGACACAGTCTCTCAAGGGAGAGGGGGACGCATTCGAGTTTTGGCCGCCAAATTTCTTCTGCCCTTTCATATTTTGGCCTTTTGGCTATGACTTTGACTCTGCGGTCTCCGCGTTCTCTGTGGTAAAAAAAATCAGCACATCGTTAGGCCTCCGGATACGCTAAGGGTCTGCCCGGTGATGAACGCGGCGTCATCGGAAGCCAGAAAAGCTACGGCTCCAGCGATATCTTCGGGTTTGGCCAGGCGCCGGAAAGGAACTGCTTTGGTCATGGCGGCGATGATCTTAGCCCCAGTTTCGCCCTTGGTCATTTCGGCCAGAAGGGGAGTATCGGTTGGCCCTGGGCAGACGCAATTGACGTTGATTTGATAGCGGGCCATCTCTCGGGCGATGGTCTTGGTGAAAGCGATGATCCCCCCTTTGCAGGCTGAATAAACCGCCTCCCCGGAACTTCCCACCCTTCCGGCATCGGAGCTGAGGTTGACAATCTTTCCGTACTTTTTTTCAATAAAGTGATCCAAAACAGCCCGGGTGCAATAGATGGGTCCCTTGAGATTTATAGCAATGACCTTATCCCATAGCTCCGGGTTATTCTGCATAAAAGGCTCAATGATATCCCAGCCGGCATTATTCACCAGGATGTCGAGCTTCCCAAAGGTGCCGAGCGCGGTCTTGACCATGTCTTGCACCTGAGCTCGGTCCGTAATGTCCGTGCCCAGGGCTAAACCCTTGGCCCCTGCCTTTTCCAAAAGAGAAACGGTCTCCTTCGCCCCTTCGAATTTCAGGTCTGCCACAACCACCTTGGCGCCCAGAGACCCAAATTTTAAAGCAATCCCCCGGCCGATTCCTCCACCCGAACCGGTGATGATGGCAACTTTGTCCTGTAGGTTCATTTTGGCCTCCTATTCCCTTATCCCGGCGATGCCTTTGGCCAGGGCCATCTTGTGATTCAAATTGGACTCCCGGGGGATCATCGTCTTCTGGGCTTCCGGAGACCCGGCTCCGTGAATGGATTCTACTACATACCCTCCGGCCCCCGCACCGAACATCAGATGCTCGATCAAGCGGAAAAGGCGTATCCGGTTCTCTGTGGGAACGTCTTTTACTCCCTTCAGGTATTTTTCCAGGTATTTCCCTACTTCCGGGCTGCGGAAGTCCTTTTCGGAGGGCAGAGTGGTAACCAATCCCCCGGCAATATCCAGGGCCAGTTGTCCGATCTGATTGGTTATGCGGGCTACGTTCAGTTTGCACACGTTGGCCAAAAGAAAATTGTTCATGTAGTTTCCCGCGGGCGTCGCATTGCCTTCATAGGCCGAGGCCAGCCCGCAGCCGTACAGGGTTTCCGCCAGGGTGATCATCTCGGTGATTTTACTGCGCACGTGGGAAGCTTTGGCCACGCCGTTGTACTGGGCCAGCAAGGCAGTCGCTCCGATCAGGACGTCGCTCACCCCGGTCTTGCACCCGCCGTAACTGCAGCGGTGATGGGAGCCGAGAAGACCGCTGATCCTTTCGGCGAATTCATGTTCCTTGTATAGGTAAACATTTTCCCAGGGCACGAAAACGTTATCAAAGATCAAAAGGGTCTCCTGCATACCGTAGAGGGGATTGCCCGTGTCGATGGACCCCCCTTCCAGTTTCCGAGTGTCGGAGAACTGCCGCCCGTAAATGTGGATTAACCCCGGGCTGCTCATGGGCACAGAGAAGGCCACAGCGTAATCTTTATCTTCCGGCCCCATGGCCCGGGTGGGCATAACTACGGTGTAATGACCATTCAGCGCTCCGGTCTGGTGGGCCTTGGCCCCCCGCACGACGATCCCCTCTTTCCTCTCCTCGACCACATGCAGGTAGAGATCGGGATCAGCCTGCTCGCTAGGCTTCAGACTCCGATCCCCTTTGACATCCGTCATGGCAATGCCCGCGATCAGATCATTTTCTTGCAGATGCTTGAAAAAATTTTTAAACCTCTCGTGGTATTGGGTCCCCAACTTCTGGTCCGCCTCATAGGTGGCCAGGTACATGATGTTTCCGCCGTCGCAAGTGGTGCATCGCTGAAAGCAGGTGGCGGTCATCTGGCCCAGCAGGCGAAACATCTTGACCTTCTTAACCAGGTCATCCCGGCTCTGGTAGATATGGCAGAAGCGGTTCACCTTCTGGCCGGTGAGGTGAGAGCGGGCCGTCATTAGGTCTTCATAGAGGGGGTCGTGAGCAAGGTCATACGTCAGGGCTACGGCGTTCTGCGATGGTTTGACCATGGGATGATCACAGGGGTCCCGCATCTTCTCTCCGAAAATATACACCGTGGGATGGGGGTTCATCTCCTTCAGGCTTTGCACATATTCTTTTCCTGTTTTTAGAGCCATTTGCTAACCTCCTTATTGCATAGATTCTTCTTCCATTTGATTTTTTCATCCTGAGAAATTCTCGGAGCGGCAAAGCCGCAACCAAAAAAACTTTAGCCACAGAGGGCACAGAGTTCACAGAGATATTAGCGAAAAACAATAAAAGACATGGATAACCACTGAAGCGTCTTCTGGTTTGCCATCTTACCCTGGCTAACGAAGGAACGAAAAATAGAGGAGTCGAGGAGAAAGATTACAATAGTTAAAACAAAACTGACTCGGAAAAATGACTGAATGAATCATACTCATTTTTAAACCTATGTCAAGCGATTTTTTTAAACTGATTCTTATTTTTATCGATTAAAAGCGAGGGAAAAATAAAAAATATATGATTTTTTAAGGGAGTAAAAAGTATCCAAAAAAATGGAAGAAAACTTATCGAAAAATGAAGGCGGTTCAGAAATATAGGTTCCAGCCTTCTGGGAAAATTCTTCATGGGATTCTTTTCTCAAAGCTCCTCTCAGCGTTTTTTTCGTATTTTTTTGCAGTTGATTCCATAACTGGGGCTGTGATATTTTCCTTCTAAAAAATCCGTATCCGGAGGGGGCATTGAGAGATACTTTCTTGAAGAGAGTGGACAAAGAAATCCTGGTCATGAGCGGCGCGATGGGAACCATGTTGCATAAAGAAGGGGCCAATCTCGGCGGGTGCATTGCCCAATGGATTGTAGAACATCCGCAGACCTACGAAGAACTGGTCAGAGAATATTTTCAAGTAGGCTGCCACATCGTTGCCGCGGCCACTTCAACTCTGAACCGTATTTCGTTGGCCAAGTTCGGCCTTGCGGAAAAAATTGAGGAGTTAAACCGGGGAGTGATTCAAATCATCAAGGCCATCCAGCCAGATCAAGGATTTGTGGCCGGCAATATCGGCCCTACGGGGAAACTCTTGAAACCCATGGGAGAGGTGAGTGTGGATGAACTCCTGGATGCCTACGGCCAGCAGGCCCAGATCCTGGCTGAAAGTGGAGCCGAGATCATCAATATCCTCACCATGTACGATTTAGAAGAAGCAGTAGCTGCCTTGCGGGCGGCCAAAACTCGCACTTCTCTGCCGGTCATCGTTTCTTTGGCTTTCAACCCTGCGGCCAAGGGATATCGCACCATGATGGGAGTGAGTCCGGAGGTGGCCGCGCAGCGTCTGCAAGCGGAGGGAGCAGATGTCATTGGAGCAAATTGCGGCAGCCTCGGCCTCGACCAGATGACCGAAGTACTTCAGCTCATGAAAACTCACTGCGGGAAACCGCTCATCGCCAAACCGAATGCCGGCTCACCCCAGTTGGTGGATGGGCGGGAAACGTACCCGGCCGGACCCGAACTTTTTGCCGAACACGTGGGGGAGTGGATTGAAAAGCGAGTACGGATTGTGTCTGGTTGCTGCGGCACCACACCCCTTCACCTAAAACGAGTAGGGGATAAAGTCAAAGAGCTCAGCCAAGGGTGATGGGGGCTTTTTCCGGCCTTTAGAGGAATCCAGTCGGGTTTCTCCGGAATTTTTTGAATCATGCACCCTTTCCAAAGATATCTTTCAAAAGGGCGGGAATTCCCCCTTTGTTCAGGACGTCGAGCATTTGTTGAGGAAGCGGACTTCCCTGAAGAGATGTCCCCCTGGCGCGGTTCTTCACCTCCGCCTTTTCCAAGTCGAGCTCCAGGGTCTCTCCCTCCTCAAAAGATTGAGAGACCGAAGGACAGGCCAAAACGGGAAGGCCGACGGCCACGGCATTGCGGAAAAAGATGCGGGCGAAAGATTCCGCAACCACAGCGGCCACACCCAAAGCTTTCAGGGCTTGAGGCGCTGATTCGCGGCTTGACCCACAACCAAAATTCTTTCCGGCCACGACGACATCGCCCTTCCGAACCTCTTGGGCGAAGCGGGGGTTGATGGCTTCCAGAACATGTTCCTTGATCTCCTCAATGGGAGCGGCCAGATACCTTCCAGGCGATATGAGGTCCGTATTGATGTCGTTCCCCAATTTCCAAACGCGACCTTGAATCATTTTCATGATTTTCTCCCATTTGAAATACCTATAGGTAGTTCCTCGGGTCGGCGATTCTTCCCTCGACGGCGGATGCGGCCACGGTCGCGGGGGACCCTAAGTAAACTTCGGCATCGCTGCTGCCCATGCGCCCCTGAAAGTTGCGGTTGATGGAGGCGATGCACCGCTCTCCCGGGGCCAGAATACCCATGTGCCCTCCGAAACAGGGACCACAGCTGGAGTTGCAGATGATCGCCCCGGCATCCACGAAGGTCTCCAAGATTCCGGATTTCAAGGCCTCCCGGTAAACCTCCCACGACGCGGGGATAACCAGCAGGCGGACACGGCTATGCACTTTCTTCCCTTTCAGAATGTCGGCGGCGATGCGTAGATCCTCGATCCGTCCATTGGTGCAGGAGCCGATAAAGGCCTGGTCCAGAATGATCTCCCCCAGCTGGGAGACGGCTTTGACGTTGTCCACGCTGGAGGGCAGAGCTACCTGGGGCTCGATCCTGGAGGCGTCTACCTCGAAGACCTTCTCATATGAAGCATCCGTATCGGCCTGGATCATCGGGTAGGTTTTTTGGATGCGCCCTTTCAGGAATTCGGAAACTTTTTCATCTGGCTCGAAGAATCCGAACTTGGCGCCCAGCTCCACAGACATGTTACTCATGGTCATTCGGCTGGAGAGACTCATCATTTTGGCTGTGGAACCCGTGAACTCGATCGCTTTGTACTCCGCGACTTCCGCGGAGTATTGCCCGGCCAGGTAGAGCAAAAGATCTTTGGACATTACCGCCGGGGGAAGTTCTCCCTCGATCTGGAACTTGATGGTCTCCGGCACCCTGAACCAGAGCTTTCCGGTGGCCAGAACATAGGCCATCTCGGAATAACCGATGCCGGTGGCGGCGGCACCGAAAGCACCGTAGGTGACAGTGTGCGAATCCGTACCGACGATCAGGTCCGCCGGGACCACATGACCTTTCTCTGGCAGGACCTGATGGCAGATGCCGGCTTTCTCCCCATAGGCGTATCGAATCCCGAGTTCCACGACGGCCTGACGAATGCGCTTATGATGCTCGGCCGCTTGCACGGTGGGGGCCGGCACCCAGTGATCGAGAAGGTTGATTACTTTCTCAGGGTCCCATACCTTTTTAACCCCGGCCTCTTTCAGGATGGGGAAAACTCCCCTCATCCCCTCATGCGTCATGGCCAGGTCGATGTTCGCTACCACATACTCCCCCGGTTTCACCGAATGGCGGCCCGAGGCCCGAGCTAAAATTTTTTCCGCCAAAGTCATCCCCATCTTTTTTCCCTTTCCATTGGACGCAGATTTTCACAGATCCACGCGGATTTTCTTCCGATTTGATTTAATAATTCTTTTCTTTATTTCCCCTCCCTTTCAGGCAACTTTTATGATGCCTTTCCGGCTGAGGTCAGCGATCTTCTCCGGGGGATAGTCGAGGATGGTGGAGAGAACCTCGCGCGTGTGTTCTCCCAATCGCGGCGGGCGGGAGAAGGCTTTTACGGGAGTTTTTTCCATTTTCAATGGATTGCCAACGGTTTTAATCTTCTTTCCCTCCGGGCCGTCAAGTTCGACGATCATTTCCCGGGCCAGGACTTGAGGATCGGAGAGGACCCGGTCCAGGGTATTGATGGGGCCCGCGGGCACGCCCGCTTTTTGGATCTTTTCCAGCCACTCATCACCGTTGGCAGTTCGAAGATGATTTTCAATCATCGGGATCAGAGCGGATTTATTTTGCAAGCGGGCCGGCCGAGTGGCAAAACGAGGGTCTTTGGCCCACTCGGGCTTTCCGATGGCCTCACAGAACCTTTGGAAGTGGTGGTCCAGATGGGCCACAACCACAATTTGGATGTCTTTTGTCTGGAAGGCTTGGTACGGGACAAGGGACTGATGGCTCGAGCCGATGGGGCCGGGAATTTTGCCGGAATGGAAGAAATACTGGGCCACGTAAGTCAAAAGATAAACCTGCCCGTCCAGGAGCGAGACCTCCAGGCGCTGGCCCTGACCGGTCTTCTGCCGGGCGATATAGGCGGCCAGAATTCCATGTACGGCCAGTAACCCTCCCACGAGATCTCCCAGGGGGATGCCGGCCCGTACCGGAGATCCTCCCGGCTCCCCGGTAATGGACATACCGCCGCTCATGGCCTGGACCACGAGATCATATCCCGGCCGATCGCGGTACGGACCGGTATAGCCGAAGGTGGAAATCGAACAGCAGATAATCCCGGGGTTGTGAAGTTTCAAATTCTCGTAGTCAATTTTCAACCTCTCCAGGACTCCGGGGCGGTAGTTATCATAAACCACGTCCGCATGGGCGGCCAGGTCATACAAGATCGCCCTCCCTTCGGGCGTTTTGAGGTCGATGACTACACTCTTCTTGTTCCGGTTGATCGACCAGAAATAAGCGCTGTCCGCCCCATAGGAATAAGGAGGGGTGGTGCGGGTTTCATCTCCCCCGGGGGGTTCCACTTTGATGATTTCCGCCCCTAAGTCGCCCATCAGCATAGAGCCGGAAGGTCCCGCCAGCATCATGCTCAGATCGATGATCCGGATGCCTGTTAGCGGGGGATTTAGGGGTTCTATTTTTTCTCCGGACTTCATTTTTCTCCTCTCTCACTCTGCAACGTCCACGGTCCTTTCAAAGGACGGCGGCGCGGTATTCTCCGAAGACTTCCCGCAAGACGTCGCATATCTCCTGCAGCGTGGCGTACGCCTTGACGCATTCGATGAAATGGGGAATTAGGTTGACTTCTTCTTGGGCCGCTTCCCGCTTCAATTCCTTGAGCAATCGAGCGACTTCTTTGTTATCCCGAACGCTCTTCACCTCTCGCAAGTTTTCAACCTGCCTTCGCTCCGCATTTTCCCGGCGCTCCGGGTCATAGGGATGGGGGACTAACCGGGTGGTCGTTACCTCCAGTTCCTGGTCCCCGGTAAAACTGTTGATTCCGACGATCAGATCCCTTCCTTCTTCCAACCGCTTCTGGCGCTCGTAGGCGCTGCGGGCCACTTCCCGCTGCATATATCCGTTCTCGATGGCGGCCACCGCCCCACCCATGCCCTGAATCTTCTCCAATTCCGCCCCGGCCGCGCTCTCGACCTCATCGGTGAGCGATTCCACATAATAAGAGCCGGCCAGCGGGTCCACTACGTCTACGAGTCGCGCTTCGTGTTGCAAGATGCGGGCAGCATCCTCACTCAACTGAATCGCTTCTAAACTCCAGCCCAGACCCAGCGGCTCATCAAAGGGGGGGTTGCAGTTGGGTGGCCCGCCGGCAAGGGCCGCGGCGATTCCGCCAACTATGGACCGGGTCAGGTTGTTGAGCGGGCGCTGCACCGTACAATTGGCCCGGCCACAGTGGGCGGTGGAAGCAATCCGCAGGGTCATGGACCGCTCATTCCTGGCTCCGAATCTCTCCTTCAGAATTTTGGCCCACATTCTGCGGGCGGCCCGATGGAAAGCGATCTCCTTGAAAAAGTCCATGCTGCCGCCAAAAGCGTTGAACGAGAAGCGCGGCGCAAAGGTATCCACCGGAAGCCCCGCATTTACCCCCTCCTGCAAGTAGGCGGCTCCGATGGCCATGCTAAAGGCCAAATCCTGCTCCCTCGTAGCCCCGGCTTCGCGGATATGATAGCCCCCCAGGCTGGTGATGTTTACGTTGGGAAGGTGTTTCGAGAAGAATACCAGGCTGTCCCGAAACATACGCATGGAAGCCCGCGGAGGAAAAATGTAAGTGCCCCGGGCAATAAACTCTTTGAGGATTTCATTCTGGGGCGTGGCCCGCAGCTTCTCCCGGGGGATCCCGCGCTTGTCCGCGAGAGCGATGTACATGGCCATGATGATGTTGGCCGGGGCATTGATCGTGAAGTTGGAGGCGGTGCGGTCAATGTCATTCTCCCCCGAGAAAGCCTCGAAGATAATTTCCATATCGCGCAGCGTGTCCACGGCCACTCCCACCCGACCGACCTCCCCCAGAGCCATGGGGTTATCGGAGTCGTACCCGCACTGGGTGGGAAGGTCAAAAGCGATGTTCGGGCCCGCCCGCTGCCCCAACTTTTTCATGTGCAAATAGTAATCTCGGGTATCTTCCGCAGACCCATAGCCGGAATACCGGCCGGCTCTGACCAACCCGGCAGCCTGGGCGATAGCCCCCGAGCCTCGCTCCCCGGTCCGGTAGGGAAAGGTTGGAAATGTTCCGGCGGTGAAGGGGTACTGACCGGGAAAACCCACCTTGCTCAGAAAATCAAACTCCTGCCCCTCATCCAAAGGGGAATAAAAACGGGTCGGCGCCTCTTTGAGCTTAAAGCGCTGCAAAGCGGGTTTAAGCGTTCTCTCCTCCCATCTTTCTTTCTCTTCCCCGATCTTCTGTAAAGAATCTTTCTTCTCCATAAATACTCTCCTTCCTCTCATTCCGGGAAAACTATGCTTCCTCCCAATTAGACAGGCAAATTTTGATGGTTTCGTAAAAAGTCCATCTGCTGCGTTGCGCTTCAACTTCGTCGTTGCAGCGTACGTGTAAGTACGCTTCACTCCTCAGTTTTTGCGCGCCTTGCAGCTGGAGCTTTTTACGAAACCATCG
>Ga0315285_10006855_pt1 | contig 11745 bp, 9 predicted proteins | sample YL17G09_36_MG_FD_203698 | JGI IMG/M metagenome (GOLD analysis project Ga0315285, IMG submission 203698) | Sediment microbial communities from Yellowstone Lake, YNP, Wyoming, USA - YL17G09_36 | ecosystem: Environmental > Aquatic > Freshwater > Lake > Sediment | place: USA: Wyoming | collected... | reverse complement strand
GCGGCGAGCAACCCGGTATCGTTGCCGGTCGCAGCCTCAGCTCCGGGGCTGTTCACGCTCGACTACAGCGGAAAGGGACAGGCGGCAGCCCTTAACGTGAACGACGACGGCAGCATGGTATTGAACTCTGCGGCGCACCCCGCACAGAAGGGGCGATTCATTACCATTTTCCTCACCGGCGCAGGCCAGACCAATCCCAGGGGCATCGACGGCAAGCTGCCTGCTTATCCCGGCAACCCGGTTCCCGTTCAGCCGGTTTCAGTGGTGATCGGCGGCGTGGAAAGCAGGGCTGCGGACAATTGGCAAGGAATGGTGTTCGCCGGCGTCTTGCAGTTGAACGTGCGAATCCCGCCCAATGCGCCCTCCGGGCTGGCGGTCGCGTTGACCGCGAGCGTCGGCAGTGCTTCCAGCCAACCCGGCGTCACGCTCTCCATCCAATGAAGGCGATTTCTGATGTTCCGCGACGTCGTAATTCCACAGGGAGTCTGAGAAGAGGCTCATGCGGCGCCCGAGAGCGTCTTTTTAACCATCTCCGGAAAACGGTCTATGACCGCGAGATAGGCGCGGACGGCGCTGGGTGGCTGTACTCGGCTGCCCTCCCAGTCCTGCAGCGTACGAAGGTTGAACCCGTACCGCTCAGCAAACTGCGATTGGGACAGGCCCGACTTGGCGCGGATCGCCTTCACGTCTACGCGGCCGGGATAGCGATAGGTGGGAAGCGTGATTTCTCCCCGCGCATGCGCGATGGCCTCCTTCAATCCCTCAATCACGCCTTTCCCAACTGGTGTCAGCCTTTCCGTCTTGGATACGGCTATAGCCCGGCTCTTTTTCTTCTTTGGCACGCTTCAGCACCTCCACAAACGCCTTGACTGCTTTATGGTCGGCGGCGCTCATATCCGCCTGCTCGCTCTTGGCATAGATGTGGAGCAGGTACACCTCATCATCCGGAGTCCAGTGGTAGTAGATCACGCGGACGCCACCGCTCTTGCCTCTCCCCTGACGACTCCAGCGCGCCTTGCGCACGCCGCCCGTTCCTCGAACGACGGGGTAAACCTCTGGGTTCGACGCAATCGCGTCTCGCAGCGCCGCCCTCTCTTGCTCCGTCAGCAACCGCCTGGCATCTCGTTCGTAGCGCCTGGTCGCGATTACGGTTGCCATCGCTCGTTACTATACGGAATATCCGTATAGAAGTCAAACCCCGTGGACGTTGCTTGCCGATTGTAGGGCGGGGCGCAACATCCTGGACGGTCCAGGCTCCTGTGGCCTTGTCTTTCATGTTTCTGAGACACGACCGCGCGAATCGGCGATAATGTGCGCCCGGAGAGGAGGCGGCCATGCAGACCAGGCAAAAGCGGTACTTGTATATCTTCATCATCACCCTGCTTCTTTTCGTGCCATGGGCTGTCGCCCAGGACAAAGCGGCAAAAATCGACCAGCTCATGTCGACGTACCACGGCTTGAGACAATTCAACGGGACGGTGCTGGTGGCCGAAGGCGGGAAGGTGATCTTCAAGCGGGGGTACGGGCTGGCCAACATGGAATGGAACATTCCCAACCAGCCGGACACGAAGTTTCGCCTCGGTTCTATCACCAAGCAGTTCACCTCGATGCTCGCCCTCCAACTGGTCGAGCAGGAAAAGCTCCGGCTGGACGGCAAGCTGAGCGACTACCTGCCCGAGTACCCGAAGAAGGTCGGCGAGCGGGTCACCGTTCACCAGTTGCTGAACCACACCTCCGGCATCCCCAGCTACACCGGCTTCCCAGGCTTGGTTCAGAACGAGAGCCGGAATCCGTACACGCCGGCGGAATTCATCCAGAAATTCCTGTTCGACAAGGAATTGGAGTTCGAGCCGGGCGCACGCTTCGCTTATAACAACTCGGGCTACTTCCTACTGGGCGCGATGATCGAGAAGGTGACCGGCCAGCCCTACGAGAAGGTGCTGCAGCAGAGAATCCTCGACCCGCTGGGAATGAAGGACACCGGGTACGACCATTGGGAGACACTCCTGCCCAAGCGCGCCACCGGCTATGAGAAGCTGCCGGGCGGCTACCGGACGGCGCCGTATCTGGACATGACGCTGCCGTATGCAGCTGGCTCGCTCTACTCGACGGCCGAGGATCTGTATCGCTGGGACCAGGCGCTCTACACCGACAAGCTGCTTCCGGCCAGGCTGAAAGAAGTGATGTTCAAGCCGGGGCTCGGTAATTACGCCTACGGCTGGATGATCACCAAGGTGCCGCAGGACGAGCCGGCCGCCGGCGCCACCCTGGTCGCCCACGGCGGCGGCATTAACGGCTTCAGTTCGCTCATCTCCCGGCTGACCGATGCCCGGCACCTGATCGTTCTGCTGAACAACACCGGCGGCGCCCGGCTGAGCGAAATGGCGCGGAACATCTACCGGGTTTTGTACAACCTCGAGCCGAGCAAGCTCAAGAAGCCGTTGGGTGAAGAGCTTTGCCAGGCCATTTCCGAGGGCGGCCTGGAAGCGGCCGAACGCCGCTATAAGGAGTTGAAGTCGCGCCCGTACGAGTATGACCTCCGGGAGCCGGAACTCAACACCCTGGGCTACGGGTTGCTGCGGAGCCGCCGCTTCAAAGAGGCCATCCAGGTGTTCACCTGGAACGTCGAAGCCTATCCCAAGTCCGCGAATGTGTACGACAGTCTGGCGGAGGCCTATGCGGAGGCAGGCGATAAAGAAGCGGCCATTCGGAACTACGCAAAGTCGCTAGAGCTGAACCCCAAGAACGTAGACGCCATCGACAAGCTGAAGAAGATCGTCGAGAAGAAGTAGCTGCTGCGGCCGCCGCCGCTTTACCGGCTGAGAATCCCCGGAAGGACTGCTTCGGAGCGGATCGGGCGTGCTGAAGCATGGCGCGCCGCTGGCTCTGTCCGGCTGAGCTAGGGGGCGCGCGTCACCTGGCTTCGCCCGCCTTAAGGTCAATCAGACACAGGTCACCCGTTGGCGCGGCTGGAGTTTTGATCGAACGGGTCCGCAGCCGCGACGCGGCAATGACCGAGTGAATGCCGCGCTCCAGAATAAGGCGCAACGAGATGAATCCTGAAGGGGTTGCATAGCCGGCACTCGACCCTTTCAGGGTCGAACAACAACCGCAGCGAACTGAAGTTGCACTGCCCTGCCGCTAGAACACCGGGGGCGCGCGACAGCCAAGACGCTCCTACCGCGGGCGCAGCCGCCGCGGCAGCCAGGTGGAGAAGTGCCGAGGACTGTGGGTTGCCCCGCGGTTCCAGGCAATACGGGGCGAATCGACCCTCCTTCTACAGTTCCTTGTGCGCTGATTGCTTTTCCGTCAGAATGTACGCCGTGGCAACGAAGGAGCGCAAGAACCCACATGCGGTAGCTCTCGGCAGGCGAGGCGGCAAAAAGGGCGGAAAGGCCCGGGCCGAACGGCTCACGGCACAGCAGCGGAGCCACATCGCCAGGGTGGCGGCTCTTGCGCGTTGGTCGAAAGAAAAACCGGCTCGGCGGACGCAGCCGCGCGTGGCCCATTGATAGCGCGGACCGTCCGGGAGGTAGCCCCACCCGCATTCTTGCTCTTGACAGTGCATGACCGCTCAAGTACGCTGTTGGTCATGCTTGAGCGCTTAAGGATAGGGGAGTGCGAGCGAACACCGGAGTGGTGTCCGGCGCAGCCTGGCGACGGGGAATTGAACGTGGCGAATGAACTGCCGCCCGTCTCTGGTTCCGCGCTGGCAACGGCTGGGGCAACTGACCGGGCGTGCCCCGGGCCGAGGGGCCAAAGGGACCTGCGAGCAGGGCGCTGCGGCCTGGCGCACGCGCCCGAGGCTTGCTGCGGCAGTTCCGCAGCGTCTCGGTCAGACCGGCCGAAGGTGGTGGGGCAGAGGCACGCCCGCTTCCACGGACCGTTGCCGCTGCCCGCACGCCCGGGCGAAAGTGGCTTGCTGATTGCACGCTGTTCTTTGTATGGAGTTCAAGGACCCGGCGGACCAGCCAGCAGCCGGCCCCGAGCGCCCGTCCGCCGTTTCAGTTCGGGAATTGCGTCCCGATCACGAATCCCGAAATGGGCAGGCCGGGTATCATAGGGAGCGCGCCTGGGAAGTCGGCAGGGAGAGCGTACCGATGACTGGGAACAGGACCATGCAACATCGCAGGCGGGAAGCCCCGAGCACAGTCGGGCGCGGTCGCGCGGTCACCCGCAAGGAGAAACCGGACGTAGACGAGTGGACAGATGGCACCATCCACGTCTTCCTGGGCGACAGCCTTGATCACTACGCCAGTTGGCCGACCGCCACCGTCATTATCTCTGACGGCGGCTACGGCGTCCTAGGGTTTGAGGGCGACACGTCTGACCATCTTGGCCTCCCCGCATGGTACGAACCGCACGTTCGCGCTTGGGCGCGGTATTCGACGCCACAGACGACGCTCTGGTTCTGGAATTCGGAGATTGGGTGGGCCGCTGTTCACCCGATTCTCGAAACATACGGTTGGCGATACGTCAACGCAAACACTTGGAACAAGGGACTTGCTCACATTGCCGGTAACGTAAACACCCGCAGGATTCGACGGTTCCCGGTTGTAACCGAGGTCTGCGTTCAGTACGTGCTAGAGGCACGCGTGCAGGGTTTATCGCTCAAGGAATGGCTAGCTAGGGAATGGAAGCGGACTGGGCTTCCATTCCGCAAGGCCAATGGGGCGTGCGGCGTGGCTGACGTAGCCACACGCAAGTACCTGGACCAGGGCCACCTCTGGTATTTCCCGCCACCAGAGATGTTCTGCCGCCTGCAGGAATACGCAAACAAGCACGGGGATCCTGTTGGACGACCCTATTTTTCGCTTAACGGTCTCCGCGGGGCGACGGCGGACGAGTGGGCAAGAATGCGGTCAAAATTCAACTGCCCCCACGGAATGACGAATGTTTGGGATCGCCCGCCGCTGCACGGTGCGGAAAGGGTGAAACTGAATGGCGACAGCGGCAAGGCAATTCACTTGAACCAGAAACCTCTCGATCTTGTCACTATGGTCATCGAGGCATCGAGCGATCCCGGTGACGTTGTGTGGGAGCCGTTCGGCGGCCTTTTCACGGGGTGCATTGCTGCAAGGCGTATCCAACGGCAGGGGTACGGGGCCGAGATCGATCCCACGTACTTCCACTACGGCTTGGATCGGGTCAGGCGCGAATCGTCCCAGCTTCAGCTATTGTGATGTGTAGGTGCTCAGAAAGCGCCGTTCGCAATACGCGCTCATTCGCTGCGCGCCTCCGCGCGTTATCGTCCTCCCAATCGAACACCCTCTTCCATTGCGCAACCGTCATCCCGTTGACAGTTGTTCCTTCAACTTTGGCCTTGAACCCCTCGATGCCTGCATGCATGATGCGATCCATCTTGGCATAGTTCGTGTCCAGCCGATAGTTGAACCTGCTTCGCAGGCCCTGCACGAGTCTCTGATACTCGCGGGTCGGCTTGTAGGCGCGACCGCCCCGGCCCCATCCTTCAACGATCCTCTTGGCCTTGGCCAGTTCCGCAGCAGTCCCCTGGAACTTGAGACCGTTGGTATTCGTCTGCTGGAGATTCCGAGTGCGCTTCGTGGTGTCTTCTGGCTCAAGCACCAGATAATCCGGTGGGTTGTGATAATGGTCGTCCCGCGCCTTTGCCACCGATTCCCCATCGGTTATGCACACATCGATGATTCGTGGCTTGCCGTAGATTAGCTGCTCGGGCAACCACGCAAGCATAGCGATATACGTGTTGTTTTCGCGGAAGTGGTTCTGCGAATCCTTGAAACGTGCGGTAATCTCGGTGGCCAGCGGAAACCACGCTTTGATTTCGAAACCCGGCCGAGGCTGCACCTGCCCTTCAAAAACCGTGTCAGGGAAACCCGGGTCCTGCCTGCGCCAGCGGCCATAACCCCCGAACTCTCCCTTGGAATTCAAGTAGTCGACGACGTTGAACTCGATCATGTTGCCGAAGATCGGAGACAGCTTTGAAACGATCCGGGACAAATTGACGGCCGCATCCGATGAGACAGGCTTGGTGACGGTGAGGAGGTCCAGTGAATGGCCGGCGAGTGACCTCAGGTGCCCGCTGGCGACCTCAATGACTTCCGCCGTCGTCATGGCGCCACACATGGTACGCAAGGCCCCAGGGCGATTGCAAGTCAGTTCCGAGGAGGCAGGCGTGGACCGGACAGCACCCGCGTAGGAAGGCCCAACCTCTGGCCGCCAAGGCCGCGGGCTCACGCCGGCGGTGCAAGGCAAGGCTGGCAGCCCAGGAGCGGCAGGAATCCTGGGGTCGTGGCGTCAAGCGCAAGGTGGGATACATAACCGGCATACAGGCCCACCAGGAAGCCAGCGAGAAACCGCCACAGTGCCTCAAGCAAGCTACAGCAGACGGCCTGTAGCGGAACCTGGGCCTGCGCACTCGCCTGCGCACAAAGCGCCGCCCGCCGGCGAAGTCCAGCCTGCCAACCAGCCAAAACATCGGGTAGGGAGTACGCCGCGTACCCAGCGGGGATGACCGCGTGCCCGACAGCACGATGGCCGGGGCTGTTGGGAGGGTCAAGCGCGTCCGGCAGTTTCGCACCGAAGTAACCGCCGAAGGCGCCACCCACCGCCTCGAGCAGCAGGTGCCCGCCGGGTTGCCCCGGGTTGCGGGTGACGGCGTAGAAAGCCCCTGCGGCGCTCCCCACGATAGCGTGTGTTCTACCGTCAGGCATGGCTACCTCCAACAAGGCGAGCGTTATAGGATTGAAACAATTCTGCCATCAAACGTTGTGTTTGCGCAAGCCTCATCTCTGGCCCGCAGTCAATCGCACCCATGGCACCGCCTGGCGCGACCCTTCTGGCACCAACCCTCAGGTCAGCAACCACACCAGCGACATAATCCTTGCGGAAGTGCGTTATGAAGACAGGACATTCTGTTTGGCCCGTGGGACTTGCCGTGTTGGCCTGGTTCGCGCCGCTTGCCGTTGCCGCGGCCCCGGCAACAGACTGGGTCACGGTCAAGGACCCGCACGGGTTCGAAGTCAGCCTTCCCGGCAACTGGTCGGCGCGCGTCTTAAGCACCGGCTCGGTGGTCTTCAGCCCCGAGGCGGAAACGCTGCTTGGCCCGCAGGCCTTTGTCTGGGTCATCCACCTGGAACGAGAGAAGCCGGCGGCGGAAATCGCGCAGGCGCTGGTGAAGTCTTACAAGGAAGCGTTGCCCGATTTCACTGCGGAGGGGCCGCACCAGTTGAGCGGCAGCCTGGCCGACAGTTGTTCCATGCGCGGCATCTTTCAGCTTCTCGGTGCGGGTTGGGAGTACGTCTTCGTGGTGTCGGCGAAAGGCAAGGTGGCCACGTTGACCGGGTACGCGTCGCCGGCGGACCAGTGCCGCGCGCTGAAGCCGGTGTTCGCTCGGGTGCTTTCCAGCTTCAAGCCCGATGCCGGGCTGCGTGACCCAACGCGCATCGCGCCGGCGGCTGCCGAGTGGGTGGAGTGGAAAGATCCCCGCGAAGACGCCTTCACCGCCAGAGTTCCCAAGGGCTGGACAGTCGAGGGCGGCACGGTGCGGCCCTACATCGATGCCGGGCGCACCGTCACGCTGAAAAAGGGCGGCCGGGACTCCACGTCAATGGCTTTCCTGGCCCCGGCGCCGCCGCTGTTCACCGAGCCCATCCAGGCGCTGGCCTTGGGCGGATTCCGCGAAGGCTCCGCCTACAATCCTTCTGGCGGGGTGGCCCAGAGCATGATCGTGATGCGCTACCTGGGCGCCCGCGGCTACATCGAGAGATGGCTTGCGCCCCAGGTGACGAAGACCTACCCCGATGCCAAGCTCGTTTCCATACGCGAGCGCCCCGACTTCGCCAAGGGGCAGCCTCCCGCCCCGGGAATGCAAACCACGTACCAGGGCGCGGAGTGCGAGATGGCCTTGACCGTGGGCGGCGTCAAGGTCCGCGGCCGGGCCTACGTGCTCGCCACGCGCCTGGCCATGCCCGGCATGGGCGGCTTGTGGCATGCCACGCTGGGCATGGTGAATGCCCCGCCGAACGAGTTTGACCAGGCGCTGGACATCTTCTGGCGGGTGCGCGACTCGTTCCTGGTAAACCCGCAATGGGCGGCCGAGGAAGCGCGCCAGGTCATGATCCGCTCCAAGATCATTGCCGCCACCCACGACGACATCTCGCGAATGATCCGGCAGTCCTATGAGACGCGCGGCCGGGCCATGGAGGAAATCAGCCGCCGCTGGTCGAACGCCATCCTGGGCCGCGTGGATTTGGCCCATCCGCAGACCGGCGACACTCGCTACGGCGTCCCCAGCGGATCGAATCATTACTGGGAGCTGGCGGGCAAAGTGGTCGGCACGGAAACCTACACCAGCCCCGGAATCGGCGCCCTGGAACTAAAGAACCTCGACGACGTGATCAAGCGCTAGCCCGAATAGGGAACCGAATTTTCTCCCGGCGTTCGGCGCATGATGGCGCTGGTCGGCCAGGAATGCTCGTTTGACGCGGGCCGCCAGCAACTGGAGATGCTGGCGGGGCTCGAGGTCACCACCAAAGCGATCGAGCGGATTGCCGAGTCGATCGGCAGCGATGTCGAGGTGCGTGAGCGGGAAACCCATCAGCAGGCGATGGTGCAGCAGAATCGTCTCGATCACGGCCACGTCGCGAAGATCGTCGCGACCCTTCACTTGCTGGTCGCCGATTTCTCAAAACTGTGCCAGCAATTGCAAACCGAGGCTGACTACTTTGAACGGAACGCCGAGCGCATGCGCTATCCCGAGTTTCGCCGTCAGGGCCTGTTCGTCGGTTCCCGTGCCATCGAGGCTGGCTGCAAAACCATTGGCGCCCGGCTGAAACGCTCCGGCATGTTCTGGACCGTGCGGGGCGCCAAGGCCACCTCGCTTTGCGTTGCCAGATGCTCAGTGGTAAATTTGACGACTACTGGGAGGCCCGCCGCGCCTGACTTTCACAACCATGTCGCACACCCGGCTTGAAGCTTAAAGCCGGAAGCGACTTTATACTTTGAACTTTAAACTTTAAACTCTGTACCTTGAACATGCCTTACGTCACACACCTGGAATGCTCGCGGTGCGGCCGGCAGTATGAGGCCGGCAAGCCGCACAACCTCTGTGAATGCGGCGCGCCGCTGCTAGTGCGCTACGACCTGAAGGAAATCGCCCGGCGCGCGCCGCGCGAATCGTTGGCCGCCGGCCCGGCCTCCATGTGGCGCTACCGGGCGGTGCTGCCCTGCGGCGATGAATCGATCGTCAGCCTGGGCGAAGGCTTCACGCCCATGATCCGCGCGCGGCGGCTGGGCGAGCGCTACGGCGCGCCCCAACTCTTCATCAAGGACGAAGCTTTCAACCCCACTGGAACGTTCAAGGCGCGCGGGCTGTGCTGCGCCGTTTCCATGGCGCGGCAGCTCGGGCTTTCCCGCCTGGCCATTCCTTCGGCCGGCAACGCCGCCTCGGCCTTGGCGGCTTACGCCGCAGCCGCCGGCATCGAGGCGCACATCTTCATGCCCGCCGACGTTCCCATGGCCAACCTGGTGGAGTGCCGCTCGTTCGGCGCCCGCGTGAACCTGGTGAACGGGCTGATCAGTGACTGCGCGCGCCTGGTGGCGGAGCGCTCGCCAAAAGAAGGCTGGTTCGATGTCTCGACGATGAAGGAGCCGTACCGGGTCGAGGGCAAGAAGACGATGGGCTATGAAGTAGCCGAGCAGTTCGATTGGAAGCTGCCCGAGGCCATTTTCTATCCCACCGGCGGCGGCGTGGGCCTGATCGGCATGTGGAAGGCATTCGAGGAAATGGAAGCGCTGGGCTGGATTGCGCCCGGCGCCCGTCCGAAGATGATCGTCGTGCAGGCGGAGGGCTGCTGTCCCGTGGTGCGGGCCTACGAGCGGGGCGCCGAGAAAGCGGAATTCTTCCATGGCGCGGCCACCATTGCCGCCGGCCTCCGCGTGCCCAAGCCCCTGGCCGATTTCCTGATATTGGATTACGTCCGCCAGAGCGGCGGGGCCTGCGTCAGCGTCACCGACCAGGAGATCCTCGAGGCGCTGCGGGAGCTTAGTTCCACAGAAGGCATCTTCCCGGCACCGGAGAGCGCCGCCTGCCTGCCCGCCTGGCGCAAGCTGGTCGCCCGGGGCTTCCTGAAGGCCGACCAGACGGCAGTGCTGTTCAACACCGGCTCGGGCCTGAAATACCTCGATGTGATCTCGCACCCGGCGCCGGCCTCGAAAGGCACTGAAGAAAACATTGGCGGCCTGATCACGCCGTTTTGATCCGGTCGAAACATTTGCTAAGGTAGCGTGTCTGAAATGGCTAATCACAGGCTGAAGGCGGAAGACAGGGAGCAGAAGGCGGCAGCCGCTTGTTCCTGCTGCCTTCCGCCTTCCGTCTTCCGCCTTCTCCATTCGCCGCGTCTGCTTCTCTGCGCCCTCTGCGTCTCTGCGGTGTTAACGGCCGGTTGCGGCCGCAAGCCGCCGCCCGCCGCGCCGCAAGCCGCTTTTCAGGCGCCCACCTGCCGCGGCGACATTTTGCTGGCCCCCGAGCTGCGTTTTAGGCGTGCCGGCGGCCCGCTGCTGGCGCCCGGCCCCGCAGGCTCCTGGGACGCCGTGGATGTCATGAACCCCACGGTCGTCGAAGGCGCGGGCCGCCTCCTGATGCTTTATTCAGGGTTTGATGGGCGCCTGTGGCGCACTGGGCTGGCCGTCTCCACCGACGGCGCGAAGTGGGAGAAGCGGCCAGGGCCGGTGCTGGAAAGCTCCCCTTCCGGCTGGGATTCGGAGTATATCGCCGCCAACGGCAGCGCGCTGTTTTTCAAGGGCAGGTTCTACTACTGGTATCAGGGAGGCCGCGACGACCGCGTGCGGATCGGCCTGGCCACCTCGGCCGACGGCGAGCGCTGGACCAAGCATCCGGGGCCGGCGCTGGCAGCCGGTCCACCCGGCGCCTGGGACAGCGAAGCCGTCGCCGATCCCTTCGTGCTGGCCTGCGGCGAGACCCTCCTTCTCTACTACCTTGGCCAGGACCAGAAGCACGTGCAGCGGCTGGGTGTCGCCTCCTCGGCTGACGGCATGCATTGGACCAGGTACGGCCGCAACCCGGTGCTCGATGTTAGCAAAGGCTCCTGCGATGAGCGCGGCCTGGGCGAGCCAGCCGTGATCCCGGTGGCCGGGGGCTTCGCCATGTTCTACACGGGCCGCGACGCGCGCGAATTCCGGCGCATCGGCCTGGCGCTGTCGCCGGACGGCCTGGCGTGGCGCAAGGCGGGCGTGGCGCTGGAGGTCGCCGCTTCCGGCTGGGATTCCCGCGTGGTGGCCGACCCGCACGTCATGGCCGCCGACAACCGGCTGTTGCTGTACTACGGCGGCGGCGACGTGGCCAGCCCCGACGAAAACCTCCACGGCCGCATCGGCCTGGCCACCGCCCCGCTGGAGCGCGGATTCCGGCTGGAGTTTGCGGAGGCCTCCGTGCGGCCGGCGGAAACGCGCGGCGATACGCCCAACGGCCGCTGGGCCTTCCCCTACCAGAACAACTCGCTTGTGACCCTGGCCCGGGCCGCCGCGACTTTCTCCATCGCGACGCCGCCCAAAGCCCGCTTCCGCGCCGCGGTGGCCATGCCGCTGGCCGGCGCCGACCCCGCACGGGCGCTGGTGCGCATCGATCAGCAGGAAGTTTTTTCGCGTGAAGTTTCAGCGGCTGCCAACAGAGCCGTCCCGCCAAGCGGGATGAGCGGGCGGTTTGTTGAAATCGACCTCGATCTCGCTCCCTATGCGGGCAGGAAG
>Ga0315285_10006853_pt1 | contig 11747 bp, 11 predicted proteins | sample YL17G09_36_MG_FD_203698 | JGI IMG/M metagenome (GOLD analysis project Ga0315285, IMG submission 203698) | Sediment microbial communities from Yellowstone Lake, YNP, Wyoming, USA - YL17G09_36 | ecosystem: Environmental > Aquatic > Freshwater > Lake > Sediment | place: USA: Wyoming | collected... | reverse complement strand
GAAAACGCGTTCGTGGGGCCTTCAGAAGCTTGGTTTGTTTCACCCAAGGAGCTTATCCGGTCTTGGCGTTCTTGGCGCCTTGGCGGTTGATAATTTCGGATTGGGGTTAGGGTGTCGGCGTTTTGGCCCGGCACACGGAGGGTTGCCATTCCAGGCTGGACGGGAAGCCCGTCCAGCCTGCCGGTAGGCCATGAGTGACTTTTTGCTTGCGTTTGGAGTACAGGCTCTAATAGAATGCCGGGGATTTATCCATCTTGTCATCTTGCTGGCCAAAGGAGGCGTGAGAGGACCATGGCGCAGGTAACGTTGGAAAATGTGAGCAAGAAGTTCGACGAGGTAGTAGCAGTCCAAGATGTGAACCTGACGGTCCAAGACAGGGAATTCGTGGTCCTGGTGGGACCGTCGGGCTGTGGGAAGTCCACGACACTCCGGATGATCGCCGGCTTGGAAGAGATTACCGCGGGGACGATCAAGATCGGCGACCGGGTGGTGAACGATGTCCCGCCGAAGGATCGGGACATCGCGATGGTCTTCCAGAACTACGCCCTGTACCCGCACATGACCGTGTACGACAACATGGCCTTCGGCCTGAAGCTCCGCAAGTTCCCCAAACCCGAAATCCAGCAGCGCGTCAAGGAGGCGGCGGAGATCCTGGGCATTCAGGAGCTGCTGGCGCGCAAGCCGCGGGCCCTGTCGGGTGGCCAGCGCCAGCGTGTGGCGGTCGGCCGGGCCATTGTCCGGAAGCCGCAGGTGTTCCTCTTCGACGAGCCGCTGTCCAACCTGGACGCCAAGTTGCGGGTGGCCATGCGGGCGGAATTGAAGAAGCTCCACGACCGGCTCCAGGCGACGGTGGTGTACGTGACCCACGACCAGGTCGAGGCCATGACCATGGGCGACCGGATCGTGATCATGAAGGACGGGTTGATCCACCAGGTGGGCGCGCCGCTCGAGGTGTACGCGTTTCCCCAAAACCAGTTCGTGGCCGGGTTCATCGGATCGCCGGCGATGAACTTCATCCCCTGCACCGTGACCGCCCGGGATGGCAACCTGTTCTTCATCGCCCCGGGATTGGCACTCCCCGTGCCGACTGCCAAGGCCAAGGCCATGGCCGCTTACAAGGACAAGACGGTCACCATGGGGATCCGGCCGGAGGACATGCACGAGGCGACGGCACAGGATCTGCCCAACAGCCTGTTCGACGCCAAGGTCCTGGTGGTGGAGCCGATCGGGCACGAGATCTACCTGGATGTGATGGTGGGCAACTTCGAGATCATCGCCCGGGTGAGCCCCGATTGCCCCGTCAGGGTCGGCCAAACGATCAAGCTGGCGGCATCCCTGGACAAGCTTCACGCCTTCGATCCCCAGACCGAGCGCGCCATCGGCCTGGCCTGAGACCGGGCCGCAGCGTCCCGCCCGGCCGTGCTGCTCCTCCGGAATCCGGCGGACAGGGCGGCCGGGCCGAGCCCCGGCGTGATCCAGGGCGAGTCCCGACGGGCTGTGACTGCATTCCGGCGGTCCGGCCCGTCGGGATTTGTGCTTTTCGGCCCGCGGAAAGACCCCACTGGAATACCGACCGGATGAGCAATCTGTCTACCGGCGACCTCGTCCGGCGACTCGAGCGCTGGGCCCCTTTCTTGCTGCTCGGGGGGACGGCGGCGTTCTACCTCCTGCGGCTGGGGGAAGCTGGACTGTACGATCCCAACGAGGGGATGTACGCCGAGATCCCCCGGGAGATGGTCCTCCTCCGCGACTGGCTGACCCCCCACTTCAACTTCATCCGGTATTTCGAGAAGCCCCCCCTCCTCTACTGGCTCACCGCTATGTGCTACGAGCTCCTCGGATTCTCCGAATTCTCGAGCCGTCTGGTGAGCGTGTTGGCGGCGATCGGCGGTGTGGGCGTGATCTACGGAATCGGCCGGGACCTGTGGGGGAGACGGGTGGGGCTGGTCAGTGGCCTGATCCTGGCGACCAGCTTTGGGTACTTCATTTTCAGCCGGATCATCGTCACCGATATGCTCTTACTCAGCGGCGCGAAACTTAGGCTACACGTTCGCTCGCGCCGCTTCGTTCGCAGGGAAGGCCCTTGGACTTGCAGGGCACGCCGCAAGTCCTCGGCCCTCCCCGCGGGCCCTCCCGAGAGGGGCGGGCCGCCGCCCCTCCTCGGACTCTCCCCCGGACTGTGCGGTCCCAGGTGACCTGTCGCCTATCTTACGCACCGCACAGTAACCGCGCTGCTCGCCGCAACCTTCTGGGCCGCGCTGCGCGGCCTCCTCGACGAGAGGCCCCGCCCGGGCATCATGCTATTAGCTCCAATCCGAAATTAGCAACCGCCAAGGACACCCAGCGCCGGCGCTGGGTACCCGGAACGCCAAGACCGAAATGGCTTAATGGGGGAGAGGAACGGAACTTCTGAATGCCCCATAAACCGGTTTTCGCGTTCTTCGGTCGAGAGTTCGAAACATCGCACCCTTGGCGACCTTGGCGTCATGGCGGTTCAATGGTTTTTTCGGATCAGGGTTAGCGTACGTCGCCATGGGACTGGCCGTCCTGACCAAGGGACTCATCGGGCTGGTCTTTCCATTGCTGACGGTCGCGGGCTTCCTGCTCGTTACCCGCGACTGGCAGCTCCTGCGCCGCCTGGAACTCCTGCGGGGCAGCCCCGTCGTCCTGGCCATCAACGCCCCCTGGCACATTCTGGTGGGACTGAAGAACTCGGGGTTCTTCTGGTTCTACTTCGTGCACGAGCACTTCCTGCGCTTCGTGGGCCAGCGCGAGCTTGATTACGCCCCCATGCCCCTCTACGCCTTCCTGATCATGGTCGTCGTCTGGGCCTTCCCGTGGAGCGTCTTCCTCCCGGTGGCGCTCCGCCGCTACTGGCCGAGGGCGGTCGTGAGCAGGGAGGACCGCGGCATCCTCCTCGTCCTCCTCTGGGCCGCTTCGGTGGTCGGCTTCTTCGCCCTTACCCCGTCGCGGCTGGAATACTACTCCATGCCCGCGTTCCCGGCCCTGGCGCTGCTCGTGGGACGCCTGTGGGGGGCCGAGATGGCCCCTCGCCCCGGCCGAACCTTGGCCAGCGGGCTCTCCTATAGTTGCTTTGGCCTCCTCACCATCGCGGTCGGCTTGCTCCCGGCTCCCTGGCTCTTCCCCGGGCTGGAGAACATCTCGCTGTACAATATGCCCCAATCCGAAATTCTCAACCGCCAAGGCGCCAAGAACGCCAAGACCGAAATGGCTTATTGGGGGAAAGGAGCGGAACTTCTGAATGCCCCATAAACCGGTTTTTGTGTTCTTCGGTCGAGAGTTCGAAACATCGCATCCTTGGCGACCCGGGTACCCAGCGCTGGCGCTGGGTGATCATGGCGGTTCAATGGTTTTTTCGGATTAGAGTATGTTCACGGCCATGGACGCCTACTCGCGCGACATCCAATACGGGATCCTCTCCAACGCCGAGGTGTACCCCGTCCCGTCCTATGAGGAGCTGGTCCCGGTCCTGCGGTGGGCGACCCTCGTGCTCCTCGTGGGGATCGCTGCGGCCACATTCGCCTGGCTGCGTCGGAGGCCGGGACTGACCATGGCCTGCCTGGTGGCCACCATGCTTCCGACGCTCGCCTTCATCCAGACCGGCATCGTCATATTCGAGCCACACCGCTCCATCGTCTATCTCGCGGACGTCATTCGCCACGAGTTCCGGCCGAGTGATCAGCTCATCATCGAGGGCCCCTACGAAAACTTCGCCAGTGCGAACTTCTACACCGGCCAGCGTGCCCGGGTGCTGCATGGTTTGTTCGGGGACCTGGAATTCGGGTCGCGGTATCCCGAGGCGCAGGGGACGTTCCTGGAGGAGAAGGAGTTCGTGGAACTCTGGCAGGGGGCTAGGCGGGTCTATCTTCTCACTGACTCCCCGAGCCGCCTGGCCAAATTGCAGGCCCTCGGCTCGGAGCCCGTGCTGCTCGGCCGCAGCGGGAAGAACTGGCTGTTCTCCAACAGGAAGGATCCGACGGGCTAACCGATTTCCAGGCCAGCCGGCATCGCCACGGTCCCGGCGCGTCCGCGGATGGGCCGGGAGAGCACCTCGGTCACGGGAATCTTCTCCCCTCCCTGCGCTCGGACCTGCTCTGCCAGGATCTCCAGAGGAAGGCATGTGACGCCATCCTCCCGAAGCCCCCAGAGCAGTCGATCTGCCACTGCCTGAAAGCCGACCCCTTCCATCTCCGCGTGAATCGTGAGGACGCTCCAATTCCGTCCGCGAACTCCCCGGCGCACCCCCCCCACAAAACCTTGGCCATCCAGGTCATCCGGTCCCAGGACTTCATCCAGTGTGGGGAAGGTCGTGGGCAGTTGCAGCGTCTGGAGTCTCAGCCCCGCTACTCGAGGGAAAAATGGTTCCAGGCCCCGGGCGTCACTGGCGTATGCGAAGCCCATCTCGTCCAGGACTTGGAGGCTGGCCGCGCTCACCTGCCAGCCCGGCGCCCCGAAACCACGGGGGGCGCGGCCCGTCACCTCCCGGTAGAGGGTCACGGCCCGGCCGATCTCCCCGCGCACCGCTCGCTCGTCCATCCGGTGCAGGCGGTCCTGCCAGCGCCGATGGTCATAGCCGTGAATGGCCAGCTCATGGCCCTCCGCGACCACCGCTCGCAGGGTGGGCGCCAGGCGGCCCATGTGCCGTGGCGGGAGCAGCGTCCCCGAGAGGATCGTGCGCAGGCCGTAGGTGCGGATGGCAGACGTCCGTCGCATCTTCGCCAGGAACCCCGGCCGGAAGGCGCGGATGATGGCGCGCCCGGTCGTGTCCGGACCCAGGGCCACGAAGAAACTGGCGCGCACCCTGTGGCGGTCGAGGAGGCGGAGGAGATTCGGCACCCCAACCCGCAGGCCGTCGTAGGTGCAGACGTCGACCTTGAGACCAAGCAAGACGCTCATCGGATTGACTTATCCGCAGATTATGCAGATTGACGCAGATTTCACCGGGCTTGTCTTCGCCCGCCAAATCGTTCACTCGTGCATTCGCCCGCTTTGTGCTCCAAATCCGTTCCGCATTCCCCATTCCGCACTCGATGCATTTCGCATTCCGCATTCACGTGTCATCGCCCATTCGCCGCCCGGAACCACTCGATGGTCTGGTGGAGGCCTTTCTCCAGTGGGGTCTCCGCGCGGACGCCAAGGATCTCATGCATCCGCCGGACGCAGGGAACCCGGCGCGGCACGTCTTCGTAGCTCTCGCCATACACCGACTGCTGGGGCACGAAGACCACCTTGGACCGGGAGCCGGCGATCCGGATCATCGTCTCGGCCAGCTGGAGGATGCTGATTTCGACGTCGCTTCCCACGTTGAAGATCTCGCCCACGGCGCGGTCGTTCACGCCCGCTTCCACCGTGGCCCGGATGGCGTCATCAATGTAGGTGAAGCAGCGCGTCTGCTTCCCGTCCCCGATCACCGTCACCGGCTCGCCGCGAAGCACCTGTCCCATGAAGATGGTGATGACGCGGCCCACGTCGATCTTGTCCAGGCGCGGACCGTACACGTTGAAATAGCGGAGGACGACCACCGGGAGTCCCAGCCGGTGGTAGGCCAAGCAGAAGTGTTCGGCCGCCGCCTTGGAGGTGGAATAGCACCAGCGGTCGATGCGTGTGGAGCCCAGCACCCGCTCGTCGTCCTCGGAGAAAGGCACCTTGGGGTTCCGACCATACACCTCCGAGGTGGAGCTGAACACCACCTTCCGGCTGTGCTTGTACGCGAGCTTCAACACCGCCTGGGTGCCGTTGATGTTCACGTTCAGGACCTCGTAGGGGTCGCCCACGTAATGTTCCACCCCCACCACGGCTGCCAGGTGGTAGACCAGATCACACCTCAGGATCAGGCCGTCCAGGATCTCGGTATTCAAGACCGAGTCGCGGACATAGTGGAAGCGCGGGTTCCCCAGGTTGTGACGCACCTTCAGGTCGCGTCCCACGTCAAGTATGGTGACCTCATCTCCGCGGGCCAGGAATGCGTCGGTCAGATGCGATCCCAAGAACCCCGCCCCGCCCGTGATCAGGACCTTCAATGCTGCCTCCTTTCCCTTCCGGTCGCCTACGGTGTCAACGACGAGAACTGTAGGTTAGAGCCCTTCGGCAGCGTTGCCAGAAAAGTCGCCCCATCCGTCTCGGCTCCATCGCGCGGTTGAGCCCGGAGAACCTCCAGGATCCCGTCGCCTGTCGCTACTTTGAGCGCGCCGTCCTGCCCGGTCCCCAGGATAGTCCCCAGGGGCGCCGGCGCTGGCCGGCCTCGGGGCGGCCGGGCAGACCAGAGGAAGACTTGCTTCCCCTCCCAAAAGGTAAACGCCCCGGGAAAGGGCCGGGTGACCGCGCGGATCAGATTGTAGATCTGCCAGGCGGATCTCGTCCAGTCGATCAGGCCGTCCGCCGGCGTCCGGCGCCCGAAGCTGGTAGCCGCCGCATGGTCCTGAGGCACCCGCGGCGCCCGACCCGCCACGATGAGGGGATATGTCTCTGCCAGCAGGGCGCGGGCCGCCGCGGTGAGCTTCCGCGAGAGGGTGAGCGCCGTATCCTCGATCGCGATGGGCACAACGCGTTGGGCGATGATGTCTCCATGGTCGGCCTTGGCATCCATGTGGTGCAACGTGACTCCGGTGACTGTCTCCCCGTGCACCAGCACCCAGTTCAGCGGGGCGCGCCCCCGGTACTTCGGCAGCAGCGAGCCGTGCAGATTGATCGCGCCGAGCGGCGGGATCGCGAGAACGGTCGGGGACAAGAGTCGGCGGTAGTAGAAGGAAAAGATGAGGTCCGGTTGCAGCTGACGGACCTCCGCCACGAATTCCGGGACGTTCGGATCGTCGGGCATGTGGACGGGGATCCCGTGAGCGGCTGCCAGCTCTGCCACCGACCCGAACCAGATCGTCTCCCCCGGATCGTCGCGGTGAGTCACCACCCCCACGACGTTCGCCCCCTCGTCCAAAAGCTCCTGGAGGCACGCCACCCCGATGTCGTGATACCCAAAAACAACAACCCGGGAGGATTCGACGCTCCCGGGAATCGCATCTCCGACCCTATCCATGGTCATCAGGCAAAGACGTCACATTAGCTCTGCTCAGCCATTATCAAGTCTTCGCGTACGAACGTACGAACGTACGCAGGCGGAGTTTTCGGCCCGTTGTGGCGATGCAAATCCGGAATCCGCAATCGTTCGACCGAGCTCACGACGAGGTCCGCAATCCGAAATCAGAGACCATTCCGCATTCCGCAATCCGAATTCCGCATTCGATTCATTCCGCATTCCCCATTGGCAGTCATTCCGCATTTCGCATTCCGCATTCCGAATTAGGAGCGTACACTCGTACTTTCGTACATTCTTGGGTCCTTGCTCATTCCGCATTCCGCAATCCGAATTCCGCATTCGATTCATTCCGCATTCCCCATTGGCAGTCATTTCGCACTTCGCATTCCGCATTCCGCATTTGCCTCGTAGATTCGTCGAATGACGTACCGCGGCCTCCGACGCACTTCCATGTAAATGCGGCCGATGTACTCGCCGATGAGACCCAGCGCGAGGATCTGGATGCCAACGAAGAAGAAAAGGATAGCGAAGAGCGTGAATACCCCTTCCGATTCGGGTCCCATCAGCAGCCGGCGAAGCATCAGGAATCCACCGAAACCCAGACCGAGAAGCGCAATCCCGATCCCTGCCAGGCTGACGACCTGGATGGGGAGGAGCGAGAACCCCGTCATGAGATCGAAGTTCAGCCGGATGAGGCGGAACGGGCTGTACTTGGACCGTCCTTTCGCGCGCCGATCATGGCCCACCGGGATCTCCATGGGGGATCCGGCGAAGGTGTTGGCGAGGGCCGGGATAAAGCTGGACACTTCGCTGCACCCCCGTAGCACCTCCACCACCTCCCGACGGTAGGCGCGGAGCATGCAACCGTAGTCCCGCATCTCCACCCCGACCACCTTGGAGGTGATCTTGTTCACCATCCAGGAGAGCAGTCGACGGACCGGATGATCTTGGCGATTCTGCCTCCACCCGCCAACGACATCGTGCCCCTCACCGATCTTGTCCAGCAGCCGTGGAATCTCCTCGGGCGGGTTCTGGAGGTCCGCGTCCAGCGTCACGATCACTTCCCCGCGGGCGTGATCCAGCCCGGCGAACACGGCCGCATGCTGGCCGTAGTTCCGGTTGAGCTGGATCACCCGAACCTCGTCATGCTTCTCCTGCAGGCGGCACAGAATCTCGAGAGACCGATCCTTGCTCCCATCGTCAACGAAGATCACCTCGTACGGTCGGCCGAGCTCCTCCAGGACCGGCTCGAGCCGCTCATACAGTGCCTCCAGGTTCGCCTCCTCGTTGTAGACGGGGATGACAACAGAGACAGCCGGTCTAGGATGCTTTGCCTGCTGCCGCTGCGGGATAAATGCGTCGTTTGTCATATCAAGACCTTTACCCTCTGTACTCCCAGGGCTCTCGCGCCTGGATCCACAGAAGGAATTGTGGGAACACGTGGAAGAGTTCGATTCGGAGGAAAGCGTCACGCAGAAACCCAACGCACACCGCGAAGGCCTGCGCGGCCTCGGCTGATCACGCCCCGCGAAGCTCGCAATTCGGCGCGGGCCTTGCGATTGGTCGGCAGGGTTAACTCCAATCCGAAATTAGCAACCGCCAAGGACACCCAGCGCCGGCGCTGGGTACCCGGAACGCCAAGACCGAAATGGCTTATTGGGGGAAAGGAGCGGAACTTCTGAATGCCCCATAAACCGGTTTTTGTGTTCTTCGGTCGAGAGCTCGAAACATCGCATCCTTGGCGACCTTGGCGTCATGGCGGTTCAATGGTTTTTTCGGATCAGGGTTAACAGGCCGTCGGCGGGCAGAATGAGTCCCTGAGGCTACTCATCCGTCCACCCTCGAGCCGCGCAACCCCTCTTGGGCCCACGAGACGCGCAGGCCAGTTACGCTCCTGGCCGCCTCACAATCAGGCAGTCGTTGTGTCCACCGAAGCCGAACGAATTGGACAGCGCGACATCCACGCGGCTAGGCCGCGCCGCATTCGGCACATAGTCCAGATCGCACTGGGGGTCGGGGTACTCGTAATTGATCGTGGGGGGCAGGGCCTGGTCGCGAAGGGCCAGGATACAGGAGATCGCCTCAATGGCGCCGGCCGCCGAGACCGTGTGGCCCACCATGGATTTCGTGGAGCTGACCGGGATGTCGTAGGCCCGCTTGCCAAAAACGGTCTTGATGGCCACGGTCTCCACCCGGTCGTTCATCGGGGTCGAGGTGCCGTGGGCGTTGATGTAGTCAACGTCGGCCGTGCCCAGGCCAGCGCTGTCCAGGGTCCGCTGCATGGCCAGGGCGGCGCCCCGCCCCTCGGGATCCTCGTCCGTCAGCCGGTAGGCATCACAGGAGGTCCCGTATCCGGACAGCTCGCAGAGGATCGGCGCTCCTCGCTCCAGGGCGAGGTCCAGCCGCTCCAAGACCAGGACACCGCTCCCCTCCCCCAGAACAAACCCGTCGCGGGTTTTATCGAATGGTCGGCTGGCCCGCCCGGGTTCGTCATTGCGCGTTGACAAAACACCCAGCAGAGAGAACATCACCATCTGGTTCGGCGAGACGATGCACTCCGCCCCCCCGCAGATCGCGCGGTCAACCGTCCCACGGCGGATCTGGCGGTAGGCCTCGCCGATGGCCTGGGCCGAACTGGTACAGGCTGTCTGGATGGTGCAGGTCGGTCCGGTGGCCCCGAACATCTGCGCCAGGCCAAAGGTGGCGTAGTGAGGGAGCAGGCGGTACAACTGCTGTCCCTTGAAGAAGCGACAATATGATCGGAAGAAGGCGTCCGGCGAGACCTCCCGGCTTCCCTCGGGCCTGGATTGATACGCGATCTCCGCAATCCGGCCCATATCCACTTTGTCGCCGTAGGTACCGAAGACAACCGCGACCCGATCCCCAGCCAGGGCCGGGTTCCAGCCGGACGCCTCGTAAGCCATCCGTCCGGCAGCCAGGCTAAACAGGAGAGACCGCGGGTCCTCCGGCCTGAGGCCCAGCAAGACCCGCCAAGCCTCCAGCGCCTCGTGGTCATGAACGTAACTTGCAATCTGGGCGGGGAGTCCCGAGGCATCGAAGTGCCGGATCCGCCCCACCCCCGAGGTGCCGGCCATGGCGGCCTTCCAGTAGGGCTCAATCCCGATTCCAATCGGGGTGAGGATGCCCATGCCGGTCACGGCAACGCGCCTGTTCATCATGCGTGAACCGAAAGAGCCGGGTACCTCCCCGGCCCCTGCCTTCAGATCGTTAATGAGTATCCCCCATCCACGACCAGGACCTGCCCGCGGATCATCTCGGCTTCTGGACTACAGAGAAAGAGAACGGCGGCGGCGATGTCCTCGGGCCCCACAATCCGACCCGCCGGGGTCTTGCGGCGGATCGTCTCGATGAGCGACTCCACTTCGGCCAGTTGCTGCCAGGAGTCGGTGGACACCGCCCCGCCGGAGACGCAATTGACGGCGATCCCCAGCGGGGCATACTCCACTGCCAGGTACCTGGTCATGGTCTCCAGGGCGCCCTTGGACGCGCCCATGCCGGCATAAAAGGGAATGGCTCGCTGCGAACCGATGCTGCTCACCGAAACGATCCGACCCCGCCGCCCGCGCATCAGCGGGGCTGCCGCTTGGGCACAGAGCAGGAAGGCCCGGGGATGCGTATTCATCATCCAGTCCCAATGCTTCGCCGTCAGGTCGTTGGCGGGTCGGAATACCCCCGAGGCGGCGTTGCTCACCAGGATATCCAGGCCACCAAAGTGGACCTTCACCTCGTCGAACAGCTTCCGGATCTGACCCGGGTCCTTCATGTCGGCTTGCACCAGGTGGGCACGCACCCCGTGGGCCCTGACCTCCGCTGCTGTCTTCTCCGCCGCCTCGTGGTTGAGGAAGTAGTTTACCACAACGTCAGCCCCCGCGGCTGCCAGCCGAAGGCAGATGGCCCGACCGATGCCGCGGCTCCCCCCCGTCACCACGGCGACCTGTGCCTCAAGCATCGTTGCCCTCCCCGCCCCGCCCCATGGCCCGGGCCCGGTTGTCCAACGCGATGCTCACCGGATCCGTGGTGAGGATCTCGTAAAACCCCCGCATGCGTGCACAGGCCCGGGCGGCGCCGGGGTCTCCCGCCGAATCCACCAGCCGGTAGATCAGCGAGGCCCGTGCCACCGTGCGTTCCTCCACGGACGCCGACGCGCGCACCTCGGCAGAGCCGGCCGCCTGCGAGACCAGCACCACATGGACCTCCAAAGAATCTCCCGGCTGCACAAAATGTTGAAACTTCCCGTTGACGACGTGCTGGAGGGCGGGGAGCAGGGTGAAGTCAGAGCTTCTCCCCAGGAGCAACCGGGCCGCCTGATCGCAAGTCTCCAGGATCAGGCAGCCCGGCATGATCGGTCGGCCAGCGAAATGGTCGGCAAAAAAGTCCTCGCTGTTACTGACGTTCTTGCGGATGATGGCCTCCTTGCCCGGCTCCATTCGGAGGATCCGATCCACCAGGATGAAACGCATCGAAGTCTCTCTCGTCCATGGGCGCGCGCCACGCGCCATGAGCTATGAGCTATCTCTAATCGGAAAAAACCATTGAACCGCCATGACGCCAAGGTCGCCAAGGGTGCGATGTTTCGAACTCTCGACCGAAGAACGCGAAAACCGGTTTATGGGGCATTCAGAAGTTCCGTTCCTCTCCCCCATTAAGCCATTTCGGTCTTGGCGTTCCGGGTACC
>Ga0315285_10006852_pt1 | contig 11748 bp, 12 predicted proteins | sample YL17G09_36_MG_FD_203698 | JGI IMG/M metagenome (GOLD analysis project Ga0315285, IMG submission 203698) | Sediment microbial communities from Yellowstone Lake, YNP, Wyoming, USA - YL17G09_36 | ecosystem: Environmental > Aquatic > Freshwater > Lake > Sediment | place: USA: Wyoming | collected... | reverse complement strand
AAATTGCCACGCTATAAACCCTGTGGGGGCGCCATTCCAAAGGAAATGATTGATGAGTATGGAATTCCAGATTCTATTATTCAACGATATTTCGATTCAATTATTTTACATCATGTCGGAAAGCATGTTACAATTGAGCGGAAAGGAGCAGGAGCTGTCTTATGGCGTTCTGACTTAGATTTCTTTTTAACTCAACGGGCCTGTGACAATGGCGCCCGCCTTGAAGACCAAACAGCAGTTCTGAATATAAAGAAAGAAGACGACACGTTTTACATCCAAACTAATAGAGGAGAATATAAAAGTAACTGGATTGTGGCTGCCGATGGTGCCAATTCAACTGTTTTACGAATTGCTGGATGGAAAAAATTTGCGCCTAATGAAATTGCATTAACCATAACCCAAGAAATGGAGTTAGAGAACCCACTTATCAATGATCGATTAGGATCTGAAAATCTCCATATCTTTTTCGGGAAAAAAGTTATGGGCACGGGGTATGGTTGGCTTTTTCCAAAAAAGGGGATAATTAGCGTGGGATGGGGGTGCCAGCTTGACAGTATCACGAAATCCAAAGATCAATTCCAAGCATTTCTGGAGTTAGTTCATGATCAAATAAAAGGGGGCAAAATAAAGCAAAAAGCTGCCCATCTAGTGCCGGTGAGTATCCGTCCTGTTTATAACGATCATATAATAGCTGTTGGTGACGCCGCTGGATTTGTGGATTCATTGAGTGGTAAAGGCATTATTTATGCTGCTTGGTCCGGGTTAATTGCAGGACAAGTTTTAAAGACCACCTTGAATAGAAATGATGTAGATAGGTTTAAAGAATTATATGAAACAAAGTTAAAAGGAGCGTTCCTAACCGCACTAATCGCGAAAAGGAATATTCAGCAAGAGGTTTATAGCTCGGATGAAAATATTTTGCGGTTTATGAAGTTATGGCAAAATCATCATTCCACAGACATAGCTTTTAATCTTTGGAATAAAAAATGAAGGTCGAATACGTGGATAAGAAAATCTCAGATATAGATGACAGAATAGAAAAAGGTAAGGAACGCAACAAAAGATCAGAAGATCAAAGCGTTGTTGAAAGCGTTTTCGATACAGAAACACTGAGAGTCATTTATGATCTTTATACCCGAAAGGTTTTAGATGAAATTGGTTTTGTCATTGCCACAGGAAAAGAGGCAAATGTGTATTATGCAGTGGGTCCTAAAGGCGAAGATTACGCAGTTAAAATCTATCGCATTAAAACTGCCGAACCCCGATTTATGTGGCCCTATGTGATTGGTGACAACCGATTCAAGAAAATAAAGCGCAAAACGCGAGACCTTGTCTTTACCTGGGCTGAGAAAGAATACAAAAATTTAAGCCGAGCCAAAGATGTACAAGTCCGCGTTCCAACTCCCGTTGCTGTCCGTAAAAATGTTCTGGTAATGGAATTTATCGGAAAAGACGGCACCCCTGCGCCCCTTCTAAAAGATTGCCCTCTTAAACAACCACAACAGGTTTTCGATACTTTAATGGAATATGTAAAAATACTTTTTCAAAAGGCGAACTTAATTCATGGGGATCTCAGCGAATTCAATGTTATCTATTTTGGAGAACCCGTAATAATTGATGTATCTCAGGGCGTTTTAACAGACCACCCTAACGCTAAAGAGTTCCTGATAAGAGATATAAAGAACCTTTTACGATATTTCTCCACTTATAATATTAATTTACCCGCACTCCCCGAAGCGTACAACTATGTTACAGGATATGATCTAAATGAGGTCTGAGGAACACATCAAAATTCCCATAGATCGAATTGCAGTCATCATCGGAAAAGATGGCGAAGGTAAAAAGAAAATTGAATCCTTAACCCAAACTTCCATAGAAATTGATAGCACTGAAGGAATAGTCCATATTATGAATACTCCCGAGACTGATAATCCCCTTGCAGTTTGGCAAGCCCGGGATATTATTCAAGCTATTGGTCACGGGTTTAGTCCCGAAAAAGCTCTTCGTCTAGCGGATGAAGAAATGTATTTCGAAGTGATCGATTTAGAATCCTTTTTCGGACGCAATGAAAACGCGATCAAGCGCATTAAAGGGCGGATTATTGGCGAAGCTGGAAAAACTAGGCAGCTCATAGAAGAATTAACTGGAACTGCTGTCTCGGTTTATGGAAATACTGTCTCATTGATCAGCGAAATAGAATCTATGAAAGCTGCTAAAAAAGCAGTTATGATGTTAATTGATGGGCTCTCTCATAGCACCGTTTACCAATTTCTCTACAAAAAGCGGCGTGAATTAAAACAAGAACGCACCAATTTATGGAAACCCACCCCTCCTTAATCACCCATTCAATCAATTTTTGAATGACGAAAAATATATATGATCAGATTAATTTTTCATTCTATAAATTACTTCAAACATATGGAGCCGCCGCCTATAGCCGCCGTAACAATCAACCTCGATTGTGGCGACAGCACAGTTAGGTAGTGCGACAGGCTGTTAATTCCCGAACAGAGAAGCAGAAACCTGTCGGCCGTAGGTTCGAATCCTACCGGCGGCGCTACTTCTAAATATGCCTCGGTAGTGTAGTCCGGTCAAGCACTTAGGGCTTTCACCCCTAAACTAGGCTTCCCCTAGAGGGACAACCCGGGTCCGAATCCCGGCCGAGGCATTGCCTCCCTTTCCCGTGAAAACGTCCCAATAGCTCAATTGAAAAGTTTGAAATCAACCCTGGGACTGTTATTAAGTCAAGAGATAAGTAATATGAGTTTTATGCCCCTATTAATTTCGGATTTATTGAACCAAAAAACCCCATTAATTTCTGCATTATCTGAAAAATTCCATATTTCTTTTGACGGAGCAAAGGAATTTCTGAAACTTTCAATTATTCAGCGGGTTAGAACGAATTTCAAGATTCAAAGTTCTGGGGATTCATTGATCGGAACCCCAGATCTTTTAAAGAAATTGGAAACTGATATCCACCACTGGACCCTTGACGACTTTGATGACGAGGATTTCCAAATTATAGGTTATTGCAAAAATATTCGCTAATATTCTGAGATTATGACAATTATCATCAAGCCCCGTTTGAAAAAGAGCAGTACCTATTATAATTGGTCGCGAATCCACGATTTCTTCAAGCACAGCGGGATAACGTCCTTCAGACCTTCGGAGATAGTGAGAAAAGCATTATCGGTGAAGAATGGGTTGAATTCGGTGACGAACGCACAGCCTGATAACCTTAGGGCTGGTCTTTCCCGAAAGGGAAAGATTGAAACCTACCATAAATTTTGGAATTTCATAAAGAAATAATTTGGCATTACCTTTTTAGGAGAAAAAAAATTACCATTAGCAGCGTTATGGAGCTAAAAAATGTATAAAGTGGTATTAGTCACAGCACCAGAAAAGGACAGCACTAAAATTGCAAAAATGCTGGTTGAAAAGAAATTAGCCGCATGTGTTAATATTATTTCAGTCCAGTCAATATATCGCTGGAAGGAAAAAGTGGAATCTGAAAGAGAGAATTTACTTGTTATTAAAACTAAAATTTCACGAATTGAACAACTTAAAATAGCTGTTAAAGATATTCACCCCTACGAAGTCCCTGAATGTATTATACTTCCCATTGAAGATGGTTTATCTTCTTATTTAAACTGGATAGAGGAATCAACTTCTAATTGAAATGAATAGTGAGGCCCGAGTCTGTTGCAAACCGATGTTTTTTCATTTTTCCTGTATTTATTTCTGTTCTGGTTTTGTTTCTATGCTATCGCGAAACTTGTCAAATTAGAAAAACGGGGATGGGATATCGGTCCCGTCTGGTTTATGGCAAGAACAACGCGTCTTAATCGCTTCATCAATAGAATTGCATTGCGATTTCCCCGATTCTGGAAAGTTCTAATGACTATTGGCATCGGATTTGGTTTTGGGGGAATGGTATTCACGATGGTTTACCTAGGAATAAATCTCTATACACTCATCACTGCGCCTGCCCCTGAAAATGCGCTCGTTCCTTTTATTCCGGGCGTAACAGTCACAGGGTCTATTCTCCTCTATATGATTCTCCCTATCGCTATTATTATGTTAGGACATGAAATAGCTCACGGTATTGCTGCTCGAATTGATGGAGTCACTGTTAAATCCTCCGGCTTTCTCGCAATTCTCTTCCTTTTTGGAGCATTTGTCGAAATTGATGATGAGCAAGCTGCGAAAAAAAATCGCCTCACGCGCCAGCGCATATTTGCTGCGGGCTCGTTCATCAACTTAGTTATTGCCATGTTTTCCCTCATTTTTATTGCTAATATGTATAAAATTGGAACTGGCGCATACCTCTACGATATTCAGGAGAATGGCCCTTCATATGATCAACTTCACCCCACTGAAATTATAATTGAAGTGAATGGGACCGAAATTATCGATCAGTGGCATCTATCTAGCGTGCTCGATCAGTTCAAACCGTTTGATCCCGTGCTTTTTACTGTCAAAGCGGAGAATGGCACCCTTATGAACCGGACCGTCATTCCCAGCTTCAATCATACTGCTGCTTATAATCCTTGGAGTACGCTGGAAACACATCAGGGCGTTAAAATAAATGGAACAATCTCTTCGCTTTCGAAGTTTGATCAAAATAAGTTGATTTTCGATTCAATTGATAATTTCTTGAACTTCTCTCTCGTTATCAACGTATCCAACTCTATAATTCCCTTGAACAATTTTACCGCACTATTTGTAGATCTTGGCTTGATTGCCAATAGTAGTAGTTTTTATCAAAGTGCTGTCTTCATAATAAACCAGACTTTTGGAGCCAATTATGAACTCTTCTCTTTGCCAAATTTGTTCAACGGAGTGAATGTAACTGGAAACATCACACGAGCAGCGGGTTATGTCCTAGAAGCCTATTTCAATGTTTCTAAATGCCTCGCTTTGAATTTTATTTTCAACGCATCCAGCGCTTTCCGAATTGAAATGAATCTCTGTAAATTATACATGCTCACGAATCGGAGTGAATCCTATTTCGGGATAACTACCACTTATAATGTTGAACCACGCGAATTGGCTCTCCTTTTCGGCCCGCTCGCGCCGCATATTCAAAAGATGGGCAATTTTCTTTTTTCATTCTCATTTGCAGTGGGCCTGATAAATCTCCTTCCTATCCCACCTTTCGATGGGGACAAATTATTAGTATCCCTGTTTGAAAAAGCCAAACCCAAATCAGATATACCAGAATCCTCGAAAAAGGAGACGGGCGATGAGTCAAAAAATAAAACACCTAAACCAAAAGAACCTTGGACCTGGAAAAAAACCGTTATTTGGAGTGTGCGCAGCGTAGCTATTTTCTTATTCATTTCAAATATCGCATTATCAATTTACCTATTCAATATCTTCACGCTATTTTCCAGTTTCTTTTCTTAGATGGGTCTGAATTTGGCGCAATGCATGAAATGTGAAAAAGCAGCGGTCTACTTTCGTCCTTATTCGGGAGAACACCTGTGCAAAAAACATTTTATCGAATCCATCGAGCGCAAAGTCGCTCACACCATTGCCAAACATAAAATGCTGCAGGAAACCGATAAAATCGGAGTTGGACTTAGCGGGGGAAAAGATAGTACCACCCTCCTCCACCTACTCTATAAACTCGAGCAGCGCTTCGCTAAATCTTCACTGGTGGCAATCACCATCGATGAAGGCATCAAAGGATACCGTGAAGAAGGGTTAAAACTTGCGGCTCAATCTACCTCCGAACTCGGAATCGAGCATCACATCATTTCTTTTAAAGAGTTGTGGGGCTATACTCTAGACGAAATTGTCAAGATCTCGGCTGAAAAATCACCTTCCACTCATGCCCCTTGTTTCTATTGTGGAATTCTGCGTCGGCGTGGTCTCAATCAAGTTGCTCGAGAACTGAAATTAGATAAACTCGCCATTGGCCATAATCTGGATGATGAAGCTCAGACGGTGTTAATGAACCTGTTTCGTAGTGATATCACCCGGATGGCCCGGACCAATCTGGATACAACTCAAATGAATGCCTTATTCGTGCCCCGGGTGAAACCGCTCCGCGAGATTCCCGAGCGGGAAGTAACCGCCTACGTCTTTTTTCAGAATCTCAATTTCTATACAACTCCCTGTCCCTACTCCGTTGGCGTCCTTCGCGGAGATATCCAGCAAATCCTCAATGAGATGGAAGAAAAACGCCCAGGCACAAAACATGCTGTTCTCCGGTCTGGCGATAAAATCAAACAATTAATGCAAGTGAAACAAGAAATTCACACCTGCCCTGTATGTCATGAACCCGCCACCGAAGTTATTTGTAAATTCTGTCAAATTCTACAAGACCTCAACCTCGCGCCACCCAAAAATGCTTAGGTTTTTCCCTCTTTTAAAACTTCAAATAGCTTTAATCCACATCGAATTTAACAAAAATTTAAATGCCTTAGAAGTTTGATACTAGCTGTGATAGGCTAGCTGGTCTGCTAGGGCTAGACTGATGGATACAAACTTCATGGTAGCCAGAGTTGACCTGAAGGTAGAGTCCGGACCGCAAATGCTCTATATGGCGGAGTAAAAGCCGATGCGAGGCTCTCGGAACGGTTATACGAGTTCTATCATGGCAGTGAGGACTCGCCCTGCGGGATCGCCGGTGGAGTGGGCTCCTTCTGAAGGGAAGGGTGCCATTCTCCTTGAAGGGGCGAACCCAGCGAGGCCAGGGATGGAGCAGCGTAAGTCCTAACGTTCGATGCTCACAGGATACGGGTCTGAGACCGGATAGAGAAGTTCGGTAATCGGGAAGGTGTCGATCATCGGGCCTATCACGCCCCATTTTTTAAAAGAAGAAATTGGCGCCGAGAGAGGGATTTGAACCCTCGCGCATTCAGCCGCAAAGAGTAGAACTCTGCAATTGCTGCACGGACTTAGCAGGCCCGCCTCAGGTTAGAAATCGTACTGATTTCCAAGTTCCTACCTGGCTGGAAGATCTCGGCTTTCGTGTTTCTGAGCTATGAGAATCTACACGCTCCTGATATATTAATAGAATCCCATACTAAATTTAATCTGCAACACAATAAGTCCCAATCCTCTTATTTAAATTTTTCAGAGCCGTTGGTGAATCAAGTAAAGCATGATAGCCGCGGTTCCAATGGTTCCAATATCTGCTGGTAACTCCACATACGTGTCAATTCCATATGCTAATTCCAATTTTGAAAGGCCCGGCTCGCTGCCCCCGAAGATTAGGACGATTTTCTTCTTCTCCTTCAACTTTTGCACCATTGAATCCGGATCAAATTTGTGTTTAGCATAAGGGTGGGGGGCTACCACATAAATCTCATCGGGATTTAAGAGTTCTATTATATCCGGAATATCTTCTATGTAAAGTAAATTTTTGCCTTCTTTAAAAATCATCTTCTGCGCTTGAGGCACGCCTGAGACCGCTGCACTTCCAACCGCCTTTGAAATAATAACCGTCCTAATTCCAAATCCCATTAAGACTTGCGTGTATTCTTTAATCTTCTGAATCCCCGTTACATTATGAATTGCCACATATAAATTGTCAAACATGCTCTTCACCTTTGATTGCTGTTTAGCTTGGATTTGGACCATAAAAATCCTTCTTCCTTCTCAGAAAATGGTTCAGAGAACCCAAAAATCATCTCGACAGTGGTAGAATATACGCCATAAAAACATCTGTGAAAACCAAGACAAATATTCCAATAGTCATTCCGATCCAATAAAACTTTCCGAAAATAGCTCCAAATATATAATCAACATCAAATTTACTAATTGTTTATAGCAACCTAGTTTATCGGTGCAATAATTACCCGTAATTTTTTATTTTAATGGTCCATTTGATGGTTTCTAATAGACCAACATATTCTAAGAGGAGTCGAAATGAAAGCTTTACGTTTTGAAAAGTTTGGAGATCCTCTCAAGGTTTTAAAATTGGAAGAGATTCCAGATCCACAAGTTGGAAATGATGAAGTTAGAATAAAACTCACTTATCGCTCTATCAACCCTTCAGACCTATATCTCATAAGAGGTGAGTATGGAATTAAACCTAATCTCCCAGCAACGCCAGGGCTCGAAGGAACAGGTTATATCGACGCCGTGGGACCAAATGTGACTAATCTTAAAGTCGGCCAGAGAGTCATTTCTCTAGGGATTGCCGGGACTTGGAAAGAATATTTAATTGCGAAGTCTGGCCAAGTGATTCCCGTCCCGGATGAACTCAAGGATCAAACTGCAGCCCAGCTTCTAATTAATCCTATGACTGCTTTCATTCTTTGCACTAAGGAACTCTCGCTTAAAAAAGACCAGTGGCTGCTGCAAACTGCGGCTGGATCCACCCTTGGGCGAATCGTACTGCAAATCGCCAAACTGAAAGGATTCAAAACCGTTAATTTCGTGAGGCGACCTGCACAGATTGAAGAATTATTGAGCCTAGGGGCTGATGCCGTAATTTGTACTGAAGATAAAGACGTTCTTGGGCAAGTCATGAAAATAACTAAGAAAGGGGCTCATGCTGGCATTGATTCTGTCGGAGGTAGAACTGGATCTCTTGCTCTACAGTCATTGCGTCCAGGTGGAACGCTCATTGTTTACGGATTATTGAGCAGTGAGTTAACCCCAATTAACGCGCGTGATCTGATCTTCAAAGAGACCGTTATACGTGGATTTTGGCTGAATGGCTGGTTTACCCGCACTCCACCTGATGTAATGATGGCAACCCTCCGTGAGCTGTTGGAGCTAGCGACCCGTCAACAAATCGTTCCCCCAGTCGAAGCTGAGTACGATTTAACCGATTTTAAAGCTGCCCTCGAACATTCCATGCGCTCTGGACGCCAGGGTAAAGTTCTGCTACGCAGTTAGGTCTGGCATAACCTCTAACTTTTGATCGATAAATAAGATCCGAAATGAATTCATTGTAATTATTTTATTTTCAGCTTTTCTTTCTGCTCCGCTTTACAGAGCCTTGCACCTCAAACAGAACCCCCACCATCATTTCGAATTCATAATAGGCAACCCTGCGAAAGCCGAATACTAATCCGGACTGGACTGGCTCATATCCTAACTTTCTGAACTGGTCGATTTGCAATTCAATATTTTCAACCGTACAGCTGATATGCTGAAGGCCTTCCCTCCCTTGATCCAGAAATTCCTTATAGATACATTGCCCTTCAATTAATTGAATGAATTCTATTTGAACGTTGAAATTCCGACTGAAGCCAATTTTTATAGTTACTTCTGTCTCTTTCCCTCGATAATTAACACGCCCTACATACGGCGGCATATAATTAAATTCTGGCACATTAAAATAGGTTTCCCATAGTCGGGCTTGTTGCTCTATATCTTTGAATACATACCCGAATTGATCCACCTTCAAATTACTTAAATCGAGTTTCGGCTTGCTTTCCATTTCTACCCTTTCCCTGAACTTTTTGATGATTAGACTCCTAATGCTCAAGCGCTTTACTTGAATTTCTCAATTGGATATACTTTTTAAATATTCATTCTTAAGGGTTTACAACCGAATCGATCCACGGAGGCTTTTTCAATGGATGATTTATATGAACAAATCAGGCGTAATATGAACTCTATTTGGCCTGTGAAATTACCGAAACACAAAAAGATACTTGAATTATTTAAGTTAATCTGGCCTAGCGAGGAGGAGGCAAAAATTATTTCTGTTTTTAAAGAACCCTTACTGGACCAAAAGAATCCCAGCAAGATCTCGAAATTAACGGGGATTCCGCTGGACCGGGTGATTGAAGTGTGCGAGCGTATGGCTAAGAAGGGCGTGATCGCAAAGGACGGGAAAAAATTCGCCATGTTCCCTCCAATCCCTGGTATAATGGATTACTACTTCATTTCTAAGTCAGATTCTAAGGAAAACCTCGAGAAAGTCGCCAAATTGTGGCTCGAAATAGAAAGTTTAGGTCTTGCCAACGAGATCGGAAGTTCAATCTCCCCTCTTTTCAGGATCCTTCCTGCCTCCAGCCTCCCCCAAAAATTGACTAAAGACATTGAAATCAATCAGCAATTGGAAGTCCAACACGAAATTCTGATATTTGAGGATGTCGAACGTTATATAAAGCAAGCGAAAAGCATTCGCCTCGTAAATTGTGTTTGTAGAACCTACCACGCTTTGGCAGGCGAGCCGGAGTGCACAAAGCCCGTAGATATCTGCATTTACTTGAATATGGGTAGTGAGATGGCAAAAGCACTAAATAGAGGGAGGGAAATTACTCAAGAAGAAGCCTTGAACCTCGTTAAGATCGCAGAAGATCACGGCTTGGTTCACAATATTGTCAATGGATCCAGTCCTGAGACCGCCAGCGTTATTTGCAACTGTTGCGCCTGTCATTGCTCTATTCTCGGCGCCTTGGTTAAATATGATAATCCCCATGCCTTAGCGCGGTCCAATTTTCGCCCTCACTTCGTTCCTTCTAACTGCAAAAAATGTGAAAAATGCATTCAAATCTGTCCGATGAACGCTCTTTGGCACCATTGGCCGCACAAAGAGGACCTCTCGGATGACTGCCTCATACTGAAAGAAACCCGCTGCATTGGTTGTGGTCTCTGTGCTCACCATTGCCCCAACAATGCCATCCAAATGAAAAAACTTTATAATAACATCCCCGCTGACAATCTGGCGAGCATTCTACAGAAAGCTGATGCAAATCGGCTTCATTAGTTTTAACTCGGATCCTTGGTCTCCAGATTGTGTTCTAAGAAGAAGTAATTGAAACCTATCGAAATAAACAAAAATAAAAAAAGGGATTTTCGCCATATTTTGGCACGTTCTCCCCATCTTTTTGTGGATTTTCATGTTTTTAGGTGCGAGCGCACTATTTCATGAAAAAATTACGATTAGGGGATTCCCAGTAATTTTATTGCACTCTTAGAATCGTTTAAAAATTTTGCCCTAAAATTTGGATCGTTTATTATGTGTTGAGCAATTTCTTTCAATTTTTCTGGTGTTAACACTCCTCCGATAATATCATTCTTCAGGTTATCGAAATTCATAAGGATTTTTGTGATATCCGAACGTGGCACTCGGATTTTCGTCAATGCTTTTTCTAACAATTGAGTTTGTTTTGGTCTCGACATTTAACCCCCTCGCTATTTTTTTTAGTTTGGTACTTTCCGTAATTTGTTTAGGATCTATCTTTTCGCATATTTTTAGCTTTTTATCTTTTTAACAAGGGGGAAGAAAATTCCTATGAACAATAGATATGCTACCCTATTCTCTCAAACAAAGTTATGAAGAAAAGAAATAACTCATGTATAGGCGGTTTCCTCTGTCCCGGGTGTCACCCAGAGTGGCACTTTCGGACCTAGCACACTCAGGCGATTACGGGCAGTGCCGCAATCGGTTCATATCGCCAGACCCCGACAATCCACTGATCTCTCGGTAGAATAGCTTTCTATAATAACGTTTCAGCAAAAATAGAATTATTAATAGATGAAAAATATGTGGATAATGGGGATTTTTATATGAAACCAATCGGTTAAACCATCTCATTCAAACAAACAATTAGTTATGGGAATTCAGGAATGGGAGATTAAACCTGAAGATTTGACACACAATAATAATGCTTTTTAAATTTAAATTAAATGCGACTATTAAAAAAAGAAGTAACTCATGCATAGGCGGTTTCCTCTTTCCCGGGTGTCACCCAGAGTGGCACTTTCAGACCCGGCACGCTCAGGCGATTGGGGACGGCGCGCTAAGCACCTCGCCCGGAGGCTTAGTGT
>Ga0315285_10006850_pt1 | contig 11749 bp, 9 predicted proteins | sample YL17G09_36_MG_FD_203698 | JGI IMG/M metagenome (GOLD analysis project Ga0315285, IMG submission 203698) | Sediment microbial communities from Yellowstone Lake, YNP, Wyoming, USA - YL17G09_36 | ecosystem: Environmental > Aquatic > Freshwater > Lake > Sediment | place: USA: Wyoming | collected... | reverse complement strand
ATTCGGCTGAAAGGAATCGTATGGGATGAACATAGCCTGGGCGTTGACTTCAAGGAAATTTCCATCCCAAAGGAATTGAAGGAAGAGGCCCTCCATTATCGGTCAAAGCTGATCGAATCCCTCGCCGAGTTGGATGACCATTTGACGGAGAAGTATCTCAATGGAGAAGAGATTTCTGAATCTGAAATGAAAGCAGCCCTGAGAAAGGGCACGATCTCGATGAAAGCCGTGCCGGTCTTATGTGGCGCGGCATTGAGAAACCAGGGAATTCAGCCCCTGATCGATGCCATTGCGGACTACCTTCCTTCTCCATTGGATGTCCCGCCGGTTGAGGGCACGAATCCTGTGACAGGAGATAAGACAAGAAGGATGGCGAAGGACGAAGAGTCTCTTGCTGCTTTAGCCTTTAAAGTGATGATGGATGAAGGGAGGAAATTGGTCTATATCCGGATTTACTCTGGCGTACTCAAGGTAGGGATGGAAGTCTATAACCCCCGTTTGAAGAAAGTAGAGAAGATATCGAGAATCTTTCAGATGCATGCCCACCAACGCAATCGAGTGGAAGAGGCGAAGACCGGAGAGATTGTGGCTGTCATGGGGTTGAAAGAGACCACCACAGGCGACACGCTTTGCGATCCCCTGCATCCAATTATTCTTGAGCCCATCGATTTTTATAAACCTGTAATTTCGGTGGCGGTGGAACCCAGGACCAATCGGGATCAAGAGAAACTCACCGAATCTCTGGAAAAGTTGAGTGAGGAAGATCCTACTTTCCTTGTCAAATTTGATGAAGATACCGGTCAGACCATCATCTCCGGGATGGGTGAATTGCATTTGGACGTGTTGGTCAATCGACTCCTATCCGAATATCATCTGGAGGTAAATGTCGGAAGACCTCAAGTCGTCTATCGAGAAACCGTGGAGAAAGAAGCCGAGGCATCGGCCAAGTTTCTAAAAGAGATGGAAGAAGTGAAGCATTTTGCAGAGGTTTTCTTACGCATTTCACCCAATGGACGGGGAAAGGGAATCGAATTTTATTCGGAGGCCCCGAAGGGGACCCTGCCTCCGGGAGGGCTTCTCTCGATCGAAGAGGGGGTCAGGGAGGCTTCTACAGTGGGGGTGGTCATGGGCTACCCATTGACCGATCTTCGAGTCACATTGTTAAAAGCCAATGTGGACCCTAATCATCCATCTCTTCTCGCTCTGAAGATTGCTTCATCCAATGCATTGAGAGAAGGTTGCCGAAAGGCCCAACCCGTATTATTAGAACCAATGATGGAGGTCGACATCATCACTCCGGAGGAGTTCATGGGTGAGGTGGTCGGTGATTTGAAGGCGAGAAAGAGTTCAGTGGAAGCAATCACTTCAAAAGGGAAGGTTACTCTGATCAGAGCCCTTTCTCCTTTGACCCGAATGTTCGGTTATTCAACAGATTTGAGATCCCTTACCCAGGGTCGGGGAACCTTCTCGATGCAATTCTCACATTATGATAAAGCAGTCAGTTAAAAAGTGAAGTCTTTCGGTTAAGGTCAGGGCAATGAGGCCAGTTTTGTTACCGGGTTTCGGTTATGTCACGAGTGTTTAAGACTTCGCCTTAACCCCAAAACTTTTCACGAAACGGGCTTCCTAACCCTTGCCCCTGCACGAATAAGTCTATGATGGATGAAGAGATTCTTCGACTCCTGAGGGAACACCTTTCCGATTTTCTTTCGGGAGAGGAGATCAGCCGTCGATTAAAGGTGACCCGAACGGCTGTCTGGAAGAGGGTGAACCACTTGAGAACCTTGGGTTATGAGATCAAGGCTTCGACACGATCAGGGTATCGGTTAATTCGGTCCCCAGACATTCTCACTCCATCGGAGATCAAACCCCTCCTCACGACGAAATGGATGGGCAGGACGATCCATTACTTCCATGCCATCGATTCGACAAATTCAAAGGCCTATCAATTAGCTCTCCAGGGTGCTGAGGAAGGAGAAGTGGTGATTGCTGAATCACAAATGAAAGGAAGAGGAAGACTGGGTAGGCATTGGTTCTCTCCTCCCTTTTTGAACCTTTATCTTTCAGTCATCCTCCGGCCCAAAATCCCTCCCTACCTGGCTTCCCTCATTACCCTGATGGCAGCTGTGGCCACAGCGGATGCCATTCAGAAGTATTCAGGGCTTCTCCCAATGATCAAGTGGCCCAATGATATTCTTCTGGGAGGTCGAAAAGTAGCTGGGCTTCTGAATGAGATCCATTCGGAGATGGACCGCATCCATTTCGTGATCTTAGGCATTGGTGTTAACCTCAATATGGATGGAAAGATGTTTTCCAAAGAGATTCGGGATGTGGCCACCTCATTAAAGAGAGAGAGAGGACAGACGATTTCGAGAAAGACGTTCCTCCAATCCCTCTTAGAGGAATTGGAAAGGTGGTATGCGATCTTTTTAAAAGAAGGTAGTGCTACTGTTCTGGAAGCATGGAGAGAGAGGGCCAAAATCAAAGGGAAACGAGTCAAAGTCACTTCCTTTGGGGAGACCCTCAGTGGTGTTGCAGTCGATGTCGATTCAGATGGGGCTTTGATTCTGGAAACGAAGGATGGGAGACAAAAAAGAATTGTAGCAGGAGATGTTGTTTACAAATAAATGTCAAATGTCAAAATCCAAAGTTCAAATGAAACAGAAGCAATGTCAAATTTCAAAGTTCCATGTATAAATAACGGCAAAAAGATTCATGTTTTGATATTCTTTTTTGACATTTGAACTTTGACATTTGGATTTCCCCCAGCTCTATTGGGGGGAAGGAGGTCTTATGCTGCTTGTCATCGATGTGGGGAATACGAATACGGTCTTGGGAGTCTACGAAGGAGAGGTCTTGGTCGATCATTGGCGGATCGGAACGGAGAGGGAGAGGACCGCGGATGAATGGGGGATCCTCTTCAGGGATCTCTTCCTGTTCGATAAGATCGATATCCAAGATTTTGAAGGGATGATCATCTCCTCTGTTGTCCCTCCCGTGTTAGATATGTTACAGGGAATGGCAAAAAAATATTTTCATGTCGAACCCTTGATTATTGGGCCAGACATCGAAACGGGAATGCCCATCCTCTATGATAACCCCGCAGAGGTGGGAGCAGACCGTATCGTCAATGCCGTGGCCGCCTTCGAGCGGTATAAGAAGTGTATGATTGTGGTAGACTTTGGGACGGCCACCACTTTTGATTATGTCTCATCTAAAGGAGAATATATTGGAGGGGCCATCGCTCCAGGCATTGGGATCTCTGCAGAGGCCTTGGTTGAGCGAACCTCTAAACTGCCACGGGTGGAGATTGTCAAACCGAAGCGGGTCATCGGAAAGAACACAACCCATAGTATGCAGTCCGGCATTTTTTTTGGTTATGTCGGATTGGTCGATGAAATCGTCAGGCGAATGAAGAAGGAGACAAGGTCCAATCCCAAGGTCATTGCAACAGGGGGACTCGCAGGTCTCATCGCTGGAGAATCCGAGACCATTGAGGAGGTCAATGAATTTTTGACTCTGGAAGGTCTGAAGATCATCTATCAGAGAAACCAGAAGACAACAGAAGGCAGAAAGCGGAAAGCAGTAAGCAGAAAGGAGAAAATAGGGGGCAGAAAGCATAGAGTCGGAAGCTGATGGCTCATAGCTGATTGCCTACGGCCTATTGGTATTATTCCATAAGATGTTCTTTCCTCCATCATTTTTTGAGGGGATCTCTTAACAACGAGGCAAGAGCAAAGGCAATTAGAGGCAACGCAAAGATTGTTTTTATTGCCATGGGCACCCCCCAGTGATCTGCGATCACTCCGAGTAAGGTAACTCCAATTCCTCCTGCACTAATGGTAAACCCGACCATCATCCCTGAGGCCATTCCCAGACGTTGAGGGAGGAGTGCTTGGGCCATGACAGTCGTGAGGGCGAATGTGGAGATTAAGACCATCCCTGCAACCCCCAAAAGGACAAAAGCCAGTAGACCGCTACTATGATAGAACAGGAGAAGGAGAGGGGACGACAATATTGAGGTAATCAACAGGAATTTTTTATGACCCCACCGATCCGCTAACGGGGCACCGATGAGCGTTCCCAAAGCACCTGCCATAAGGAAGGTTGAGACGAGTTTTCCTGCATAGAGGGGATTTCCTTTTAAATAATTGATGTAATAGAAAGGGATATAAGTGGCCAGACCTAATTGAGTCCATACTCTCACAGTGGCGATGCTGACGAGAAGAAGGAACGAGATCTTCTGGTTTTTGGAAAGAGGTGTTTTCACCTCTTTCTTCGCCTCTTTGTGAGCAGACTCAACAGGAGTGGTAAGCATCGACATATTGAAGAACAAGACGATAGCAATTAGAATTCCCGGCACGATCATGCCCAGAGTTCCCTTGATGCCAAAGGAGGTAACGAGTGTAAGGGCTAAGATCGGACCAATGGCAATCCCTAAGTTTCCGCCTACCGCGAAAATCGACATACCTGTTGCCTTTTTATCCCCAGTGAAAAAGTAGGCTGTCTTGAATCCTTCCGGATGGAAACTTGCAACCCCGATGCCACTCAAAATTACACATAGGAGCAGGAGAGAGTAATTTGAAATGAATCCGGTGACGGATAATCCCAAGCAGGCGATGAAAGGAGCCAAGGGAAGAAACCATCCTTGCGGTCTCCTGTCAGAAAGGTGTCCAAATGCAGGCTGAATAATTGAAGAGGTTAGATTCGTAGATAGAAGGATGACGCCTGACATCGTATAGGAAAGGTTTAGTGCCTCTTTGAAAAAAGGAAGCAGGGCAGGCAGGGCTCCTTGATTGACATCTGTGCAGAGATGGCCGGCGCTGAGAATGGCCAGTGCCTTCTTATTCGCCTTCATCGGTGTTCCTTATTAAGACTCATTATTATCAATGATAACTATTTCTTTGCCAAATTCCAATAGTCAACATTATCCTTTCGTTAAGGAGTGATGAGAAGAGAGGTGAAGGGCTTGCACCATCTGGCAATAGACATTTCCTTTTTTTTTAGATATGATAAATTAATAAAAGGATTCAAGGAGCCTTTCAATTGTGGAATGCAGAATGTGGAATGCTGAATAAAAACTCCCTGCCTGCGCCTGCCTGCCGGCAAGCAGGCTGGAATTCTCGGACCCTATATTTTAGACTTAACCCCTTGAACTCTTTTGAGTAACTTTTTGGGAGAAGAAAAATTATGAAGATCGCCATTTCTGGTAAGGGTGGCGTAGGAAAGACGACGCTTGCAGGGGTGATGGCCCGGATTTTGGCTGATCAGGGTAGGAAAGTCCTTGCGATCGATGCGGATCCGGATTCGAACTTAGCTTCTGCAATAGGCCTTCCCAAGGAAGCTCTGGCCAAACTATCACCTATTGCTTCAATGACCTCTCTGATTGAGGAGAGGACTGGAGCAAAAAAGGGGACCTTTGGCTCCATGTTTAAGCTCAACCCCAAAGTGGATGACCTCCCCGATGAGATGGGAGTGATCTATCAGGGAGTAAAACTGCTCTTGTTGGGATGTATTCCACAAGGGGGAGGAGGCTGCTTCTGCCCAGAGAATGTGCTTCTGAAAAACCTGGTTCGCCATCTTCTGGTCCAGCAGGAAGAAGCCCTCATCATTGATATGGAGGCAGGGTTGGAGCATTTAGGAAGAGGAAGCACAGGATATGTGGATGCCCTGATCATCGTCGTAGAACCAGGACAAAGGGCCATCAATACGGCCAAACAGATTAAAAAATTGGGTGAGGATTTGCACATCAAAAATATGATGATCGTTGGAAACAAGATAAACTCTGACCAGGACAGACAGATCATCGAGGAGAATCTTTCCGATTTTCCTGTATTAGGCCATATGAGTTTCAACCCTAAGGTTCTTCAAGCTGACCGGGAAGGAAAGTCTCCCTATGATATTGACGAAAAGATCAAAGATGAGGTTAAGACCATCCTCACTGAGCTGGAGAAGAGAATCTAATTATATGGAATAATGGAATTATGGAAAGGTGGAATGATGGCCGGAAATATTCGATCTTGGACTATTTGGAGCATTAAACCAATATTCCATCATTCCAGTATTCCAATATTCCTATTTGAGATTTTGCGATGATTCGGACGATCTTTGTTTGGTCTTGTATTGTGATCGCCTTATTGATCTTGGGTATTGTTATCTTCATCACCTACCCCTTTGATCGAAGGGGAAAGGTGATTCATCATTATGGAAGACTCTGGGGTAAAATAGCCCTTCTGGTCAATCGAGTGAAGGTGAGGGTGGAAGGGATAGAACATCTGAAGGGAGAGGGTCCCTATATCTTTATGTCAAACCACCAAGGGACTTACGATATCTTTGCTCTCTTAGGTCATCTTCCATTTCAGTTTAGGTGGTTGGCCAAGAAGGAGCTTTTCTCGATCCCCTTTTTCGGTTGGGTAATGGCTGCTGCAGGCTATGTCAGCGTCGATCGGGAAGGAACCCGGAAGACCGTTGAGGCCATGAATGAGGCTGCCCAAAAGATTCGAGAAGGGATGTCAGTCGTCATCTTTCCTGAGGGGTCCAGGAGTCCGGACGGTTCGATCCAGCCTTTTAAAAAAGGTGGGTTCACCCTGGCCATTAAGTCAAAAGTTCCCATCATCCCTATTTCGATCATCGGAAGTCGAGAGATCATGCCAAAGGGGAAATTGACTGTTACCTCCGGAGAGATACGGATTCGGATAGACCATCCCATTGAGACCCAAAACTATTCTTTGAAAGACCGGAAGTCTTTAATGGAGAAGGTGCGTCAAACCATCTCCAAAAATTTTAAGCTGATCTCTGGAAAGCTAAGTAAGGAAGAAACATGAGAGAAGATTCCATCAAAGAGAGGTTGTGGAATGAAATCGTAGGGATCCTGTTAGTCGCCTTGGGAATCTTCCTCTTTTTAAGTTTAGTCTCTTATTCCCCATTAGATCCCTCTTTCTTTTCTTACACCTCTGCCAAGGTAAAGGAGATTCATAATTGGATGGGGATTGTCGGTGCCTATATTTCCAGCTTTCTCTTCCAAGGATTTGGATTTCCCTCTTTTCTGATACCGTTCCTATTAGGTCTCTATGCCTGCAGTTTCATTTTTCATTGGCAGATAAAACACCTCTCTCTCAAATGGGTGGGTTGGTCAGCGATCCTCTTGGCCACTTCCTCTCTCTTTGGTTTATGGTTGAAACCTATCCGTTTCTTCCCTCAGGATATTTTGGTAGGAGGGTTTCTCGGGGAAATTCTTTCAAGAACTCTTGTCCGATATTTTAATCCTCCAGGGGCAACCATCCTTTTACTGGTGATTTTGATCCTCTCTTTTATTCTGGGAACAGGGCTCTCCTTCATCTCCGTCATCCGAAATCTCGCGAATCTGGTGAGGCGGCTTGGGGAGAAAATCGGTACGCTCAAAATGGTTAGAAGAGAACGTGCCCAGAGAGCGAAAAAGTTTGTGAAGCGAAAACAGGAAAAAGAAGAGGCGCAAGAGACCACACCTCCGATGGTTGTCGAGAAGGCACCGCCCCCCACAAAAAAAGAGGAGATCATTGAACAGGTGACCTTCGAATTTTTAGAGACTAAGAAGACCTTCCAACTGCCCCCCATCTCTTTGCTCGAGGCCGATGTGGAGAAGAGACAGAAGATCGATCGGGACAGTCTGATTATGAACTCTCGCATCTTGGAGAAGAAACTTTTAGATTATGGTGTGGAAGGCAGGGTGGTTGAGGTCAGGCCAGGTCCGGTCATCACCGTCTACGAATTTGAACCTGCTCCTGGAGTGAAGGTCAGTCGTATTGTTAACCTGGCAGATGACTTGGCGCTGGCCTTAAGTGCCCTCTCTGTTCGAATCGTCGCCCCTATCCCTGGCAAGGCTGTGGTGGGGATCGAGGTCCCCAATACCAACAGGGAGACAGTCTTCCTCAAAGAGATCATCGACTCGGATGCATTTCGAGCCTCCAAATCGAAACTCTCGTTCGGCCTTGGAAAGGATATCTCAGGAGAGCCCTTTATCGTCGATCTTGCCAGAATGCCCCACCTCTTGGTTGCTGGATCAACGGGGTCTGGGAAGAGCGTCTCCATCAATTCGATGATCTGCAGTATCCTTTTCAAAGCAACTCCAGAGGAGGTACGATTCCTCATGATCGACCCTAAGATGCTGGAACTCTCGGATTATGAAGGCATCCCACATCTACTTCTCCCTGTCGTTACCAATCCAAAGAAGGCTGCCATTGCCCTCAATTGGTTGGTGAACGAGATGGAGCGGAGATATACTGTTTTAGCTGAAAAGAGTGTGAGGAATATAGAGCATTACCATCAGAAGATGGAGAAGGAACTGAAGGAGAAAGGTAAGGTCTATAAACGGAAAGGCGATATCTTAGAGGGGAAAGGAGAAGAACCCTCTGAGCCTATGGAGTGGATTCCTTATATCATTGTAGTAATTGATGAGTTGGCTGACCTGATGATGATCTCATCGAGAGAAGTGGAGGAATCCATCACACGGCTTGCCCAGATGGCAAGAGCCGTCGGTATTCATCTCTTATTAGCGACTCAACGGCCCTCTGTCGATGTGCTCACCGGGATTATCAAGGCAAACTTTCCTGCGCGGATCTCTTTTCAGGTCACTTCAAGGGTCGATTCTCGAACCATTTTGGATACCATCGGAGCAGAACATCTCCTGGGAGCCGGAGATATGCTCTTCCTTCCTCCTGGGAGTTCGAAGCTGATACGCATTCACGGCGCATTCGTCGCAAGCCCAGAGATTAAACGGATCGTCGAATTTTTAAAGAAACAGGGGAAACCTTCCTACGATTCTTCTATTCTCTTGGAAGTGAAGAAGGAAAAGGAGGCCACAGGAGAAGAGGAGTATGATGAGAAGTATGATGAGGCTGTGGCTTTCGTGGCCGAGACTGGACAAGCTTCCATCTCTCTTATTCAAAGACGATTTCGGATCGGTTATAATCGAGCGGCCCGCATCGTCGAAAAGATGGAGGGGGAGGGAGTGGTGGGGCCTTCGGACGGGATCAAGCAAAGAGAGGTTCTGATTAAAAAAATTGAGTGAGTCATTATGAATTCACGGATTGAGGAATTGAGAGATTAAAAAATTCATAAACCCCTAAATTCCTGAATTCAGACATTACGAAATTGAGAGGTGAGTGAGAATGAAAAAAATATGTCTATTGGTCTTTCCCATCTTTATTTTGTCGGTTCTGACTTTTATAACGGAGGTATTTGGAACATCAGGCCAAACCGTATTGGCAGAGGTCCAGAAAGGATATGAGAATACGAATGATATAGAGGCCAGTTTTTTACAGGAATATATTGGAAAAGTGATGAAAAGAGCTCAAAGAGGAGAAGGAAAAGTCTTTTTTAAGAAGAAAGGGATGATGCGGTGGGACTATCAGACCCCAAACCAAAAGCTCATTTCTGATGGCCTCACCCTCTGGTACTATCAACCCGAGGAGAATCAGGTCTTCGTCTCCGATGTTTCCAAAGTCATCAAAGAGAAGACTCCCCTGGCCTTCTTGTCCGGAGAGGGGGACTTGAGCCGGGACTTCAAACTCCTCAATTTTAACGAATCCGTCTCCCAAAAGGAGGAGAACTTTGTCTTAGAATTGACTCCGAAGGAACCCAATGCAGTTTTGTCGAAATTGACCTTAACTGTCGATAAAAAGACCTATTACGTCATTCAAGCCGATGTCTTTGATGGGCTGGGAAATGTGACACGAACCCGTTTCATCGATATTAAGACGAATGTGGGCCTCACCGACTCCTTCTTCCAGTTTACCATTCCCCCAGGGGCAGAGGTGTTGAAAATGCAGGAACCATCCCCACCACCAGGAAAAGGGGTTCAATCGAAATAATGTTTAGATCGTTTTGGTCGTTGAGAACGTTTAGTTCGTTAGGAATAAGAACGGGTTTAACGATCCAAACGATAGGAACGGTTAATCGATGCCATTTTACACGACGAATGCCATTGTGATTCGCTCCCATCATTACGGGGAGTCGGATAAGATCGTTACCTTTTTCACCAAAGATTTTGGAAAGATTAAAGGGATTGCGAAAGGGGCGAGGAGGAGCAAGAAGCGATTCCAGAACGCCCTCGACCTATTTTCCCATCTCCATCTCATCTTTTTCGACCGAGAAGGGATGGACCTGGTTCGGGCGGAGGGTTGTGATATCCTGAACTCTTTTTCAAAAATCAGGGAAAATCTCCAAAAGATCTTTTATGGCAACTATTATTTGGAATTGGTGAACGAGATGGCCGGAGAACGAGAAGCAAATGCCGAGGCTTTTGACCTTCTTCTATTCTTCTTGTTGGCCCTTGAAACAATGGAGCCACAAGAAGAACAATTGAGGATGTTCGAGATTCGAATGCTCTCTCTATTCGGTTATCGGCCCAATATGAGAAGATGTAATTTATGCAAGAGAGATTGGGGCGATTTAAAGGAGATCTCTTCTGTCTTTTTCTCTCTCGAAAAGGGAGCTCTGATCTGTAAACAGTGTTCGAATGCGTTGAACAATCTCATTCCCCTCTCCTTAGGTACGGCCCGATTAATTGAGAAGATCTCCCAAATGGAATTGGAAAAGGTTCACAGACTCAAGTTCACCTCTCAGGCCTTGTCAGAAGGTCGAGAGCTTCTACCAAAATTTATCACCTATCAATTAGGAAAGGAACTGAAGTCATTGAAGGGCCTGGGCATCATTCCCCTGTCTCCCCCCTTTAGGAAAGGGGGGTAGGGGGGATTTGAAAGGATTTGACAGATAAGAGTTAAGAGTGCTAAACCCTACTTCGTTAAAGGGTCATTTTGAGGAGGAAGGATGAATTTTCAAGAATTGATCTTTTCCCTTGAGCGATTCTGGGCAGATCAGGGATGTGTGATTCAACAACCTTACGATATTGAGGTGGGTGCCGGGACTTTTAATCCTGCGACCTTCCTCAGGGTCTTGGGCCCTGAGCCATGGAAGGTGGCTTATGTTGAACCATCTCGCCGTCCAACCGATGGTCGATATGGTGAGAATCCCAATCGCCTCCAGCACTATTATCAATATCAGGTCGTCATCAAACCTTCCCCTCTCGACATTCAGGAAATCTACCTCAATAGTCTGAAGTCCTTTGGCATCGATCCCCTTGATCATGACATCCGGTTCGTCGAAGACGATTGGGAATCTCCCACACTTGGTGCGTGGGGTTTAGGTTGGGAAGTGTGGTTGGACGGAATGGAGATCACCCAATTTACCTATTTCCAGCAGGCTGGTGGAATAGAACTTAATCCCATTCCTGTGGAGATCACCTATGGTATTGAAAGGATCGCCATGTATTTACAGGGCGTGGATAATGTCTTCGATCTGGAATGGACAAAAGGGGTGAAATATAGAGATATCCATCACCGAGGGGAGGTAGAATTTTCAAAGTATAATTTCGAAGAGGCCGACGTAGAAATGCTCTTTCGGCTTTTCGAAATGTATGAGAAAGAGGCGAAGACTCTCGTCGAAAAAGGGCTAATCCTTCCAGCTTACGATTACACCTTAAAAACCTCCCATATCTTCAATCTCCTTGATGCCCGAGGTGCGATCAGCGTCACGGAGAGAGTGGGGTACATATTGAGAGTGCGGGCTTTGGCGAGGTTATGTGCAGAGGGTTATCTTAAGCAGAGGGAAGAGATGGGGTTCCCGCTTCTAAGAAGGTGAAAGGTAACCAGTAATCAGTAATCAGCCAGGGAACGGAGTTCAGTGGAGGGACACTTCCCATTTTTTGTCAGTG
>Ga0315285_10006845_pt1 | contig 11753 bp, 8 predicted proteins | sample YL17G09_36_MG_FD_203698 | JGI IMG/M metagenome (GOLD analysis project Ga0315285, IMG submission 203698) | Sediment microbial communities from Yellowstone Lake, YNP, Wyoming, USA - YL17G09_36 | ecosystem: Environmental > Aquatic > Freshwater > Lake > Sediment | place: USA: Wyoming | collected... | reverse complement strand
CCCGGCCATGGTCCATCACGGCTTGGCGGATACCGTGTTGGCCCATCGGCAGCAGGTCCTGCAAGTCGCCTACGGAGCCCATCCCGAGCGCTTCGTGCGTGGGCTGCCGACACCACCAGAGCTGCCGCAGGAAGTGTGGATCAACCGACCCCACAGCGATGACGGGGATGGTTCCCATCCGATAGCTGATCCACTGCCTGACCTCACAGAGCCAGGTGCGCAGGCCGGGTCGAGGGTGCCCGAAGGGCAAGCGCAGCGATCCCTTGACGCAGCCGAGCACCTGGCTACCGTGGGAAAGGCGGTGGAACAGCCGAGTTGCACACATCCGTTAGACACTAATTTCCCGTCAGAGTTGTCCCAAAGTGCTTGACACATTCCGTTGACGTGCTCATGTTCGTAGAATGTTCAATTGCGCCAGATGTCCTACTGCAGACACTGAACCAATCCAACAGATTCGATTATCATTATGCGCCAGGCATAGGTTGTAGACGAGTGCACGTTTTCACGCGATTCTCTAGGGAGTTCGTACCCCCTGTTTTCGAGACCGACAGACTCACGATACGTCATTTGAGGCTACCAGCCAGAACCGACATTCTTTTGGCAGTTGTGCATTTCCCAAGCAAGCTCCACTGGGACGAACAAAGTCAGGCTCTTGAGTGCACTCAGTTGGCAGACCTGATCAGGCGTGAGGAAGAGAACATCGGACATTCTAGAACCGTGCTTGTTGGGGATCTTAACATGAACCCTTTCGAAGCTGGAGTTGTGGGTGCAAGAGGACTGCACGGTGTTATGTGTCGGCGTATTGCAGAGAGAAGGGCACGCGTCGTACAGGGTACACTGTATCCCTTCTTCTACAACCCTATGTGGAGTCTTCTTGGCGATGCGTCACCAGGCCCTCCAGGGACATACTACCGCGGTGGCTCTGAGCACGTGGTCTTCTTCTGGAATATGTTCGACCAAGTCCTTATTCGCCCGGAGTTACTGCAGCTCTTCAGCGGTCAAGACCTGGAGATTCTACAGTCCGATGGAGCCACTTCTCTTGTATCCGCGTCTGGGCTACCCGACTGTTCAGATCATCTTCCGATACTCTTTAGTCTGAGGCTCTAGGTTTCAACGAAGGAGGTTTTTGGCATGCGCGACCTATGGCCGTCCTTTCCAACTTCAGGGCCGAAGGCCCCAGTTACTATCCTTAGAGAGCAAGCATCCTTCCTAGGACAAAAGACCGGAAATCTGGTAGAAGCTGAGGTGAGTGGAGAGTCCCGTAATATTGTCGATGAAACCCGAAAGCATCCTGGGATGTTTCTCTACGATTTCGTCATTGTAGCACCTGCTCTGGGCGGTTATCGGTACCGCCTATTCCAGATCGCTCATGACGTTAGCCTTTACCCTGTAGAGATATATCCCGATGAAGATATCCTTGAGGAAATCTTACCAATGTTAACTGAACGCACCGGGGCGGATGAGTGGCGGATCGCTGCAGATCAGAGATTACTACCCAGACGGACCGTGCTGGCTCAGTCGGAAGATGAGTTCCTGGACCTTCTGGAAAAGATATTTCGAGCGAAGAAGACGGCGCAGATCATAACTGGCCTACTGGTGCAGGCTAATGCCGAGGGCTCAAGAATAATTCCCTTTTAGTGGGCTCGGGCACGGCTACTTATGGTAGTATGCGAGCATCGTCCGGCACCATAGAGACTGACCCGCCCCATCCGGCGGGTCTCTACGTTTTGCGACGAACTGCTAAATGGACCACAAGTGAAGCAGCCTTCGAATGAAGAAACATCGCTAGATGCCCCGCTCCCGGTAGACCTGGGCCGCCTCGCGGATGAGGCGGGCGTTCAGCGGCGCGTCGAGGTCGCGCTCCAGGTGTTCGGCCAGTTCGACCAGTTGCTCACCCGTGGCGCGCCCGGGCCGTAACATGGCATAGATGTCGAGCACTTCCTGGTTGGAGATGCGGGTAAGCTCGGCCGCGCGGCGCAGGTTCCCGGCCAATTGCCGGTAGCCGGCGGCCTCGGCTGCGTCGGCCTGGCAACGCAGCGTCTCGCCGCTGATACGAAAATCCTCGCCCCCCAGTTCCCCGGCCATGACGGCCTCGATGGTCAGTTCATCCAGCGTGCGTCCGCTGGCGGTACGTGTCGTGTTCATGCGGCCTCCTGCCGTAGCACACGCAGTTCGCCGGGCGGGCGATCCCGCTCCACTTCTTGCGTCTCGCGCAGGTGCAGCAGCGTGGTCTGCACGATCAGCCGCAGCCGGGCGGTGTTGTCTATGCGGACCGGCACGGGTGCGACCGGCCGGCCCGCCGCGTAGCGGGCCGCGTTGCGCCCGATCTGGCGATAGGTGTCCAGGTCGAGGTTGGGGGCTTGCGGGAAGAGCTCCAGGTTCTCGAGCGGGGCCAGGTCGCGCCGGTGGATGACGGTGGTGCCCTTGGACTGGACGCCGATGGCGACGCCGGAGCCGCTCAACTGTGCCCCTGTGTGGCCGATGAAGGCGCAATCGGACGTGTGGTGGACGCGCACCACGCGGGCTTGTACCCCCTCCTCCTGGATGCCCTGGCACAAGGCGGATAGCACGTCATGGTGGTCCAGCCCGCCGATGGTCTGGCCGAGCACGGTGCCAAAGGCCGGGCCGAGCGCGACGACGACCTCGAGCCGGTCACCCGGCCGGGCCGGGCCGACCTCCTCCAGCCAGGCCTGGGCCTGGGCGGTCCCCACCGCCGCCGTGGAACAGGCGGCGCTGGGTGAGTGAGCGGCGCTGGGTGAGTAAGTGCGCGGGTCCCAGGCCTGCGGTAGGTCCTGCAGGGCGGACCAGCGCGCGCCCTCCACGCGGTAGCCCGTGCCCGGCCCCTGGTAGTCGTTCGGGTCGGTCAGCGCGCTGAGCACGTGGAAGCCTGGCGCAAAGATGGCCGACGGCTGCAGGTAGTCGCCGATCACGCGCTGGCGCTGCATCTCCAGCACGTTGGCCGCCACGTCGTGGAAGCCGGTTCCCTCCAAGGCCTTGACGACGTCCAGCGCCGTCGGCGGTCCGTCCAGCAACTGCTGGGCGGCAGCCACGTCGGCCACCTGGTCGCGGTCGGGCATATCTTGGCTGCTGAAGGCGGTGATCGCCGCCTCGACCTCGGCCTGGCTGATCGGTGGTAGGCCCAGCGCATCGAACACGGCCTGCACCGCGCGGGCGGCGCGCTCGCGCACGCGCAACACCTCGTCCTCCTGCACGGGGACGATGCCGCCGTCCACCTGCAGGTCGCGTTGGAGCACGTACCAGTCATCCAGTTCGCTCACGTCGAAATTGCCGCCGCCGAACATGTTGTCGTAGCGCGGGATCGCCCCGTAGCCGGAGGTGATAAAGTCGGTGCCGGGGATGAATTGGAGCATGAGCTTGGCGCTCTTGCGCATCTCCGAGTGGGAGGCCAGCGCATCGTTGCCGGAGGCGACCTCCAGGCCGAGCATGGTGGCGATCAGGTTCTCGGCCAGGATGGTGCGCACGCCGCCGGGCAGGGCTTCGGGCAGCGCGACGCAACTGATGGAGCCGTTCTGGGTACCCTGGCTGCCCGCGCCGCGCGTGACGAGCAGGCAGCGCGCTTCAAGGTACAGCATGGACTTAGCCTCCGAGTGGCCCATGAGCGCCGCGGCGCCCGTGCCCGAGGTGAAGCGGGTCTTGACCCCCCGGCTGGCGTAGGCCGCCGCCAGAAAGGCCTTGGACCATGGAGTGTCGTCGCCGTCCACAAAGGCCCGCTCGGAGCCATAGACGGAGAGAGTCTCAGAGTAGCTGGTCAGACCCTTAAAGCCCAGCCGCAGGTTGGTGGATTCCTCCACCGCGCACTGGGTCAACACGCCCCCGCGCCCCGCCTGGGAGCCCACCAGGATGGCCAGGGCGTTGAGTGGCGCGTAGCGGGTTACGCCGACGGTGGTCTCGATCTCGGCAAAGCCGCGCAGTGCAGCCTCGGCCGCGTCCGCCGCCAGCAGGGCAGGGCTCTCCTTGCGGTTGGTGACGTGGGCCTGGTTGGCCGGCGTACGCCGGGCGCGCATCTTGGCCAGTCCTACCATCATCTCGAGGACATTCATGCACTGGACGACGTCCACCAGCTTGGCCGGCGTGCAGCCCCCTGCCAGGTCGAGCACGGCGGAGCGTGGCACGTGGATGTCCACCAGCATGCGGGCGACCTGGGTCGAGGGCGTGTCCATCGCACGTGCGGCCACGTCGAGGTCGAGGGCGTGCCGGGCGATAAAGTGGTCAATCAGGTCGAACTGGTCGCGCGGCAGGCCATCCATCTCGGTCACGGTGCCGTGCTCGATCTTCAGGCTGGGCGCAGGGTCAAAGGGACTGCCCATGGCGCTCAGGCCCACCTCGGGCCAGGGGCTGATGAAGGTCTCGCGGTTGACGGGCCGCCCGGCCAGCCGCTCAAAGCGCTTGGAGCGCATGGGGATGCCTTGCGGATCAGACCGCCCGATCTGTTGCTGTCGTTTCACGTGTGGTCCTCCCTGTCGAGGCAGTGTAACACGGATTGGCTGGCGATGCAATTTCTCTCATCCTCTGCATCCTCCGCCTTGACAGAAGCCCCCCTTTGTGATATTGTCGCAACACCCAGGTTTGCGGGGTAGAGATGCAGGGAGGTGGATCTTGAGACCGAACAGGCTCAGACAACTGTTGAACGAAGGGAAACCGACCATTGGCACCCACGTGATCTGTCCCTGGCCGGGACTGGTCGAGATCATCGGCCACTCGCGCGCCTTCGATTACGTCGAGTACGTGGGCGAGTATTCGCCTTTCGGCCTGGAGCAATTGGACAACCTGGGCCGGGCCATCGAGTTGTTCCCCCACATGTCTTCCATGATGAAGGTCGAGGAGCAGAACCGTGGTTTCATCGCCCAGCGGGCGATTGACTCAGGCCTTCAGAACGTGCTCTTTACCGACGTCCGCAGCGCTGCCGATGCGCGCGAGTGCGTGCGCCTGGTGCGGTCCGAGATGCCCGAGGCGAGAGGCGTGCACGGCGCCGCGATGCGGCGCAGTGTGGGCTACGTGCTGGAGGCCGGTTCCGAGGCCTGGGTCGAGGCGCTGAACGAGGTGGTGATCGCCCTCATGATCGAGAAGAAGGGCGCCATGGAGAACCTGGACGAGATCCTGGCCGTGCCGGGGATTGACATGGTGCAATTTGGCCCCACCGACTACTCGGTCAGCGTCGGCAAACCGGGCCAGGGCCGTGGCGCGGAGGTGCAGGCAGTGCACCGCAGGATGATCGAGCGGGCGCTGGCGCTGGGGGTGCACCCCAGGGTGGAGGTGGCCGGCTTTGAGCAGGCCAGGCCCTATCTGGACATGGGCGTGCGCCACTTTTGCATCGGGTGGGACATTGTGACCATCTACAGTTGGTGCAAACAGCAGGGCGCGGGCATGTGCGAACTGCTGGCGCTCAAGGAGGGTAGCGGAGGAGGATAAGGATCCATGACAAGCGTAGACCGCGTATTCACCGTGAACGGGCAGCCCTTCTTCCCTGTGGGCGGCCAGTCGCGCAATTCCAGCGGCTACAACGCCGCTGAGGCCGAGGCCGCCTTCAGGGCGGTCGAACTGATCCACGGCAACACGCTGGAGATTCCGGTGTACTGGGAGCAGATCGAGCCGGAGGAGGGCCGCTTCGACTTTGCCAGCGTGGACGCGCTGCTGGAGAGCGCGCGCCGGCACGGCGTCAGGCTGGTCCTGCTCTGGTTCGGCACGTGGAAGAACGGCGATATGGACTATACACCAGCGTGGGTCAAGACCAATCCCGAGCGTTTCAGGCGGGTCACCTCGCCCACCGGCAAGCGCGTGTGGGTGCTGTCCTCGCATTGCCAGGCCAACTGGGAGGCCGACCGCAGGGCCTTTTGCGCGTTGTGCGAGCACCTGGCGGCCAGGGACAGCACCGAACGCACCGTCATCGCGCTGCAGATCGAGAACGAGCCGGGCATCCTGGGCAGCGACCGCGACTATGGCCCGCAGGGGCAGGCCGCCTTTGAGCGGCCTGTGCCCACCGAGTTGGTGGCCCGCATGAAGGAAGCGGGCCGGGGGCCGGTCTACGAGCAGTGGCAGGCGGCCGGGGGCAGGGAGGCGGGAAGTTGGCCGGAACTGTTCGGCTGGGCAGCCGGCGAGCTGATGAGCGCCTGGAGCATCGCTACGTACATAGATGGCCTGGCCGAAGCGGGCAAGGCCGTCTACGACATCCCCATGTACGTCAACGTCTGGCTGGGGGAGGGGGGGTGGGCGGTTGCGGGGGAAACCTACCCCTCGGGCGGCGCCGTGAGCAAGGTGCTGGACGTCTACAGGTGGTTCACGCCGCACGTGGACCTGATCGCGCCCGACATCTACGTCGCCGACTCCCGTGGCTACGAGCAGATCTGTGCGCTCTACGCCCGTGACGACAACCCGTTATTCGTGCCCGAGTCGGCCCCGGGCGGCTCCAACACCTGGAACATGTTCCGCGCCGTCGCTGACTACAACGCCATCGGTTACGCCTTTTTTGCCGTCGAACACGTGCTGGCGGAGGACGGTGTGTCGGTGAGCCCCGACCACCAGCCGCTGGTGGACAGCTTCCGCTGCCTGGCGGCGGCGGTCCCGCTGCTGCTGCGCTATCAGGGCACGGGCAGGATCCACGCCGTGGTGCAGGAGGAGCACGTGCAATCGCAACGGCTGCCGTTGGACGGCTGGCTGGGGCTGGTCGAGTTTGGCGAGGGGACGATGCATTGGAGGCCCAAGGACTGGCGCCACCGCCCGGAGCGGCGGCCCGAGGTGGGGCAGGCCGAGGGCACCCGCGGCCGTGGGCTGGTGGTCCAGGCGGGCCGGAACGAGTTCTACCTGGTCGGTGCCAACTACCGGCTGCTCCTGCGCCCCCTGTTGCCGCCCGAGCAGGCGTTGGACGTGACGGTGGCAGGCGACTTTCTGCTCACCCGCCAGGCCCAGTACGTCAGTGTGGACGAGGGCCACCTGGACGGGGACGGCGCGTTCGTGGTGGAGCGGAGGCGCAACGGGGACGAGGTGGATGGGGGCGTGTGGGTGGAGCCGGACACCGGCCTGGTGCGCGTAATCCTGAGCCAGGCCTGACGGGTCCCAAAGACCTGTCAGGCCTGTGCGGTTTACGAACATCGTCATTGCCCCCTCACGACGAGGGGCAAGTAGACCGTAACCATCAAGTCAACGCGGATGAGTTGGCGGCTGCCCACCAGTACCACGTAGAACTGTCGCTCGTCGGCGCGCACGTCCAGATCGTGCGGGCCGCACAGGCCGGTCAAGATGTCGGTGACACCCAGGTAGGTAGGTGAGAGTGGATCCACATCCACCCGGCTGAGTTTGCCGGTGCAACTCGTTTCGAGGCCAAACTGCGTGAAGTAGGCGCGCGTACCGGCCTGATTGACTACGATGGAGGTGGCCCCGCTGATCACGTCGTTGGCCAGAATAGACCACGCGCCGGTAGCCAGGTCGGCGGCGAGCAGGTCACCCGGCGGGAACGCAGGAGCGGCCGGTTCGGTGACAATGAAGGCGCTGGCCCCGTCCGGCGCGAGCGCCATGCCGAACGGGTTGGTCAACCCGTCCAGCACCGTGGTCACGACGCCGGTGGACAGCGTGAGGCGATGTACCCGGTCGTAGGCCAGGTCCACCACGTAGGCCGCCTGCCGGCCGGGGGCAAACGTCAGGTCAACGGGTTGGCCGATGGCGTCCGTCACTGTCGTCACCTGGCCGCTGCTCAAGTCCACGCGACTGACGGCGTTAGCGCCCCGGGTGGGGCCGCGTTCACGGGCGACGTAGGCGAACTGCTCGCCGGCATCCACGATCACGTCCACGAGCACGTCGAGGCCGCTGGCCAAGCGTGTGACCTGACCGAAGGCCGGCGAGGCCGGGTCCACGTCCACCCGGCTCAGGTAGCCCGAGAACTCACACACGACGTAGACGCGCGTGCGGCTGCCGTTCATCCATAGCCCTCGCGCCCCGTCCAGGGGCACCGGCGTGAGGCGCGTGACGATGCGGCCATAGTTGGGCGAGCCGGGGTCTACGTCCACCACCAGGACGCCGTCGCCCGCGTCAGCCACGATGGCTGAGTGCTCGTCGGGGCTCAGCACGACGTCGCGCAGCGCCTGCCCGCTCAAGATGGTGGTGGCGGTGCCATACCCCGCCGAGGCGGGGTTCACGTCAATCACCGTCAACTCCCGGCTGGCCTCCTCGGCCAGGTAGACCCGCTTCCCATCCTGGCTGAGGGTCAATCCCCGCGGGCCACCCAGGCCGGCCGTGATGGTCACGACGTCTCCATAGTCTGGCGAGGCCGGGTTGACGCCCACCCGCACCAACCGTCCTCCGTTCTGCTCCGTCACGTAGGCGACGTCCCCGGCGTCGTTGATGACGACGTCGCGCGGGCCGCTTAATCCACCCGCAATGGGGGTCACCTGTTTGAACGTGGCCGAGGTGGGGTCAATGTCCACGCGCGACAAGACGCCGCTGCCATAGTTGACCACGTAGGCCCGCGTCCAGGCCTGGTTGGCGGCCACGCCCGATAGTCCACCGCCCAGTTCATGGCTCAGCGGGGTGACGCTGCCGGTGTTCAGGTCTATCTGCACGAGTGCAATCGGATCGCCGACGTTGCCCGCTACCAACGCCTGTGTGCCGCTGACGACCAGGTGCCCGGGCTGGTTCAGCCCGCTGGCCACGGGGGTCACGGCGCCGGAGGCCAGGTCCACGCGCACCAGGCGCCCGTCAGCGACGATCTCTTCCGTCACCCACACCGCGGCCGCCGACGGGTCCAGCGCGATGCCGGTGGCTTGTTGAACGGGAGGGACGCCGTCCACAATGACGGTCACGCGCGGGACCAGCGGCGGATGGGCCGTGTTGTTGGGTGTACGGGACGGTGGCTCGACGGCGGCCAGAACGCCGGAGTCCACGCTGAAGGCCGCCAGGCCGAGGATCACGATAGTGAGGGCGGCGATCAATGAACCGGCGGTCACGAGCAGTTTCGTTTTTGCGCTCATTTTGCGCTCTGGGCGCAGGCGATGGGGGTGATGGGTGAGGTTGACAGCCGGTAGGCTATGCCCCGACAGGCATTCCCCTGCTGAGTGTCAGGTTAGCGATGGGTAGCGCCGACACATCCAGTCGTGACAGGTCTATGAATGCACTGGCGTCCTCGATTTCAATGCCAATAACCTGATTGCGCTCGTCAAAATCAAGCACGATGCCGGGTGCAACCTCTTCAGATTCTATACTTACCCCGCTGGCAAGTTTGATATAGAGCATGTCCGTATCAGGATGGTATTCAAAGATCATGGTTCCGTCTCCCGCGTTTCAGAGCTTAAAGCCGCGGTCTGGAAAAGCATTGTGTACTGTTTCCCCATCTGGCTCGGTGACAACCCGGAGGTACTTGCCAAGTTCTGGAATGAACCCCCAGCGGCGAATGCGTCCATTGGTTTGTACCTCTGTGCAGACGGGATTGTCGAGCACGTGTTGGATCCATTCCTCTTTGAGATAGGGGCGACGAGCCATGACGCTGATCGTGAAGTAGTTCGTCGTCTTCATTGGCTGTCTTATGAACTTGCTGTCGCCTGATTGCTTTGACTTGAAGATGCTGCTATTATGATACAGCAAGTCTACATCGCTGTCAATATCAGTCTGAGCCGCTTATGCCACGCGCGCCGCCAGGTCCTTCAGCCCGGCCTCCGGCTCGCCCCCCTTGACTACCACCACCCGGTATCCCAGCGCCTTGAGCCGCCGCCGCTTGCGTTCATCGGCGGCCTGGACGTAGTCTCGATGGTGCGGAGAGCCATCCACAAAGACCAGCATGCGGGGCGTGTAGAAAAAATCGGCGATGGCAATGGGTTCGTCGCCATCGTAGATGGTCTTCTGGGCCTCGTCAGGCAGCCGAAGCCCACGCTCGTGGATGGTGCGTAGCACCTGGCGCTCGAGATCGGATTGGCATTGGGCTTCCAGCGCAGCCAGGCGATCCTCGGTCACCTCCGGTTCGACTGCCAGATTTTCCAGCGACTGCAACCAGGGCAACACCAATGCGCGGTCGAGCAACCTGTGGAAACGTTGGTTGTAGAAACTGAGCAGGCACTCGTAGCAGGCGTGCTCGCACCCTCCTTCCGGGTCTCCCTCGTGAAGCATCTCTCGGGCACGTGCCACGACTGTCTCCAGTCGCCCTTTCTCCGCCAGTGAGGCCAACACCCCGCTGCCGCCGACCGACGTTTCGTAGATGACGATCCGATATGGCGCCTCCTTGCCTGGTCCTGGGGCCAGGAAGCCGTCCAACTCACTCTCGTCCAGGTTGAAGGCCACCATCAGCGCGCGCGTCCAGGTATACAGGAGCGTGGTATAGAACGATTCAGGTTCTACATCTGCAGACAGCGGTACGTCCAGTAAAGCCAGGTCACTTTGGAGGGTTTTCATCAGCCACAGCCGCCGGAGCAAATCGTTGCTCTGCGCCGCTCGTGGGCATTCTCCCTGCTGCTCGGGCGTACGGATGTGTTTTTCGTCCCTCTTCTCCACGATCCAGCGGTGACACCTGGTACACAGCGTGAAGCCCTGTGGTTCTCCTTCTCGTTCGCGCTGGCCCTGGTTGAGCAGCAGGATGTTCCCGCCATGCTCCAGAGTGAGCCTGAACGATTCCTTCTGGTCAGTCAAAACGCGGTAGGAACGCTGCTGCCCACCGGCAAGATAGTGGGACGTGACGGCGTATCCCAGGCGCAAGCGCTCTTCCTCGTCGGCCGTGATGCGGGCGCGCCGCTGGGCATACATGTCGGTGATCGCCATGCCCTGTCGAGGATGGTTAGCACTCAGGCTGGCACCGCATTCACATTGGGCCCGCTTCGTCTGATCCCTCCCCACGTACGCTCGCTGGCACTCTGGACAGACGAGTACCGGCTCGACGTCCAACTCCACCTGGGGGCCCTCACCCCCGGCCTCTCGCCCAATGCTGGGCGAAGGGGGAGGGGTGGAGGACCTTTCGGCCTGCCGGGTGCGGGGCCGGGCGTGGGTGATTTCGTACCGTTGGCCCCGGTAGTAGACAAAGTTGCCTGGGGCGTATTCTGTCAGTGCAATTGCCGGATTGCGCGCCAGTTCGTCTTCGCGGTCATCGAATGAAAGCGCCACGGCCTGCGGTGGAAAGGCATACCCCGGCAGGAATCCTTCATCTCCCAGGTAGCGGTACAGATACCAGTCGCGTTCGCCCTCACGCATCGCTTGCAGCTTGGCTTCGACGACCACTCGCCGCCGGTTCAGGCTGCTGTCTACTCCCTGCCGGCCCAACTGCCGGTTGAGCGCCTCCCGTTCGGCGTCCAGGCGCGCGTACTCGTCCCGCCAGCGATCCATCGCCCTGTCCAACCCATCCACAAAGCCTCTGACTTGCGCTTCGGCGAATGCACGGTCGAACCACTTGAATTGCTTGACCTCTTCTGCGAATGCCTCTTCGACGGCGGAGACAATCACATCCAAGTATCGCTCAATACCCGTCTGGTAGGCAGCCTTCCAATCGGCCTGCAGAGGGAAGTTGGGCCTATCCAGATCTAACAGGTCCTGTGGTTCGCTGTATAACTTTTCGGCTCCCTGGAGGCCCATGGTCTCCAACACCAGCGCGTGGACGTGGGCTTTGAGCAGCGCCTGGTTGTCCAGTCGAAAGCGCGGCGCAGCAATCGCTCCGGCGATCATCTTTTCAGGGAAGCGGTAAAAGTACTGATCGTGCGGACCGCGGGCCGAGCCGACGCCGGCGAACACGCTGATGAGTGACGGCTGCCCGCTGCGCCCGGCCCGGCCAG
>Ga0315285_10006843_pt1 | contig 11755 bp, 8 predicted proteins | sample YL17G09_36_MG_FD_203698 | JGI IMG/M metagenome (GOLD analysis project Ga0315285, IMG submission 203698) | Sediment microbial communities from Yellowstone Lake, YNP, Wyoming, USA - YL17G09_36 | ecosystem: Environmental > Aquatic > Freshwater > Lake > Sediment | place: USA: Wyoming | collected... | reverse complement strand
TAATTGTTCGAATGTGTATCCTACATTTGTTCCCTGACCCGCTACTGTTTCGAGAAGCAATTTCATTTTATAATCTTTTGTTTTGTTGATAAGCAGATTTAGACTTTCAGCGATTTTTTTGATGCCTGCTTCGTATCCTGCATCGCCGTGAGAGCCTGGATGAAAGACGAGATAGGGGAGACTTAACTGTTCTGTCCTTTCTATCTCTTGCAACATTGTTTCCATTGATTTCTCATAAGTGGATTTGTCTGTTGCACAAAGATTTATCAGATATGCGTTATGTCCAAATATTGATTTAACGTTGCTTTCTCCCCATTTCTTTTTGAATGTGTCAATTTCATCTTTTGTCAGAGGCTTTGCTTTCCATTGATTAGCATTTTTAGTGAATATTTGGACAGCGGTGCAATCAATGGATTCGCCACGCTCAATGGCTTTATCGAGACCGCCTGCAATAGACATATGTGCTCCGAGAAGTAACATAAGGATTCTCCTAAAATAATAATATTTCACGCAGAGGCGCAGAGTTCGCAGAAATCATTATTTCGACAGGATTAACAGGATGTAATGCGAGCTTTAGCTCGCATAGATTTGCGACATAAATGTCGCATTACATTGAGTTCGTTGTGTCGTTGTGGTTAAAAAATTTTTATACTGATGTTCTTAACTTATAAATCTTATTCAATAGCACTTCTAATGCCAGTTGGTGATTAAGTCGTTTGTAGCTATAGTAGAGAATATATTGAATGAAATCTATAATTTGAAGAAGACTGAAAGTATCGTAATTTTTACTCGTGGTTCTAATCGATTCAATCTTGTCTTTATTAATTATCAAATTTTCATTATTTGAAATCTGATAAATAAGGATGTCTCTGAACCAGAGTAAAATGAAGTTGAAGCTTTCTTTTAGATTTTCTGAGTATTGAGATATATTATAGGCGTGTTTAAATAGGGCAATTTGTTCTTCCTGTTCAAATTGAATTAAATTTTCCAAGATTTTATTTCGCGCATCAATGAAATTTTCATCGATCATTTGCTTTGCTATACCCGGAGAACCGTCAGATAAGGCAGAGACGATTTTTGCGTTCTCTTCACTAAGATTATGTTTTTCTCTTAACCATTTTTTGATTTCATCTTCGTTGATTGGCTTCAGTTGAATTTCGACGCATCTCGATTTAATAGTTGGCAGAAGGAGATTCGGATTTGTGGAGGTCAAAATTATAATTGAGGTTTTGGGAGGTTCTTCGAGAATTTTCAAAAGGCAATTAGAAGCTGATGGGTTGAGATTCTCAGCCTCTTTGATGATAAAAGCTTTTTTTAATCCCATAATAGGAGTGACGCCAGCGTTGTATTGAATGTCTCTAATCTGGTCGATGTTGATGAACAGTCTCCCGGGAAGCTTCTCGATAAATTGGATATCAGGATGATTATAGCTTAGGATTCTGATACAATTCGGGCAGGAATCACAGTTTAATTTGTCTTCAGAGAGACAATTAAAAAGTCGTGCAATTGTAATTGCGATTGTGGTTTTCCCGACACCTTTCTTTCCTGAGATGAGGAATGACTGTGGTTGTCGGGATAGATTGATTGAGCTTATCAAAAAGCTCTTGGCTGATGTATGATTTAATATTTCATTAAATTTCATTTTATAAATCTAACCGAGAGATATTTTTGAAGAAAGCAAACAGGATAAACAAGATAATTTTTTATTAAAATAATATCTTATATTATCGCCTACTTATTACGTCAATTCTTTTATGCAAGAGATAAAGAAGTTCCGGTAAAAAGTGCGCAAAATAACTTGAAATTATGAAAAGATTGTTAAATTCTCACTCCTCATACAATTTTTTAATGAACACTTTAGGGGCTGTGCCGTCTAAATAATTAAAGTTTTTTAAAATATTAATTGAATGTTTGACAGTCTCATTTTATTTGTTGAGTTTTTAATATAAAATTATTATTTTAATCCAATATAAAGAGGATTTTAATTGAAAATGAATATGTTATTACAACAAACCAAAATGAAGATGTTCATTTTAACCTTTTTTGTTTTTTTAATTAATGGGCTGATATTCCCACAAACAGAGAAACAATCTACGTCTGAAAGTCCTGCAGCCAATATTAACAAAGAAGAAAAGTTGTCTATTAAAAATGATGACAATTTATTGAAAAGCATTTTAAAAGAACCCGAAACATTGCCTGAAGGAGAAAATATTTTCGATGTGACCATTCTGAATATTGATAATTGTATCTTGATTGCCTTAGAAAAAAATTATTCTTTACAGAACTCTCAGAGAGACCTTTTGAGTTCAAATTCATCTCTTCGTTCGGCACGAGCGGAATTTTTGCCCCACGTTAATATTTCTGCTAATACAACTTATAGTGTATCAGATGTTAATGATTTTCACACACGCCATCTGAATGAAGGAATTGGTATTGATATATCGCAGAGAGTCCCTACAGGTGGAAGGAATGCCGGTTTATCCGTAAATGCAGAATATGGTAAAGACCGCTTCAAGTATACTCCGAATGATGTTATAGAGGATTATAGGCAATACGCATCAAATGCATCAGCCGAATTCACTCATCCTTTGTTAAAAGGTGCTGGTAGAGAGGTTGGGATGTCTAACCTCAACTTATCAAAAATTTCAAATGAGCAAGCGAAAATTAATTATATTCTTGATAAGCGCGATGTCATTGTAAGAGTAATTTCTGAGTATAATAGTATTCTCTCGAGTAAACTTCAGATTAAAGTAAGCCAATCTGCTGTGGAGGATAGAAAAAGACTTCATCAGGAAGCCCTTATACGTTATAATTTAGGACTTGTAGCAGAGAGCGAGGTCTTAAGGGCTGAAGTTCAACTTCTTTCTGAACAAACTAATCTGATTAGTGTTATGCAGGCTTATGAAGAAGCCCTTGATTCTTTACTTATTACTCTTGGATTGCCTTTAAGTGAGAAGATATATATTGTTGAGGATATTCCTTCTAAGAAAGAAATCTATGCTCCGATGCCTGAACTGGATGAATGTATAAAATCAGCTCTTGAAAATAGATTGGAGATAAAGAAATCAGAATTGAGTGCTAAGTCAGCCGAAATCAGGTATAAGGTCGCAGCCAATAATGTTTTGCCGATACTTGATTTCTTCACCTCTTTTTCTGTGAGTGATAGTGACAGGGAATCGAAAAATGCACAAGGATTGACAAATCCGTATTATGATGTTGGGCTTGACTTTAGTATGCCATTTCCCAATATTGAAAATAGGGAAGCAAGATATCAAGCTAAACTTGATTTGGAGACAGCAAAAACCAATCTTGACATCTTGATCCAGAATGTCACAAAGGATATTAAAAGTGCTTATCGAGACCTTCAGACCATTAAAGAACAGATAAAAATTGATGAGAAGAACCTCGAACAAGCTCGCAAAAGTCTTGAATTGGAAAATGGGCGATTCAAATTTGGTCTCAACACAAGTAATGATGTTATTGTTGCTCAGGATGCGTTATTGAAAGCGGAATCAAATTATATTAGGAGATTACTTAATTTTAAAATTGTGTATACGAATTTTCTTATGACCATAGGTCAACCCGTTAGTAAATATAATGAGAAATAAGTGTAGGGAACGGTTTTAATCTGTACTTGTTAATGTCATTCCGCTCCTGAACCAAGTTCAGAATGACACTTTCAGGGTTCAGCATGACTTTATGGAGGTATATCTAAATTGAAAAAATTAGGAATTATATTTATAAGTTTAGTTATAATTGCTATTTTGGGTGTTATAATCTCGTCTTCTAAAGAGAAACCAGATACAAAGATAAAGTCGGATATTCCTTACTATACTATTGAGAAAGGTGAATTTGTTACCAAGCTAACAGAAATTGGTGAGGCGAAAGCGGCTAAGTCCACAGTCTTAACAGCACCCTATGATGGCAAAGTTACAAAGCTTATTCCTGAAGGGTCTAATGTTAAAGAAGGAGACCCTATTATATGGATGGAGACAACTCAATATGAAGAAAACTTGGAAGAAGCTAAAGTTAATTTGCAATTGTCAGAGTCCAGTCTAAAACAAAAAATTGAGAATATGCGAATTCAGAAAATAAAAGATGAATTGGCTCTTAAGGAACAGAAAGCAAGCGTTGCATTTCAGGAGTTAAAACTCAAGGATGCGAAAGAGAAATATGAAAATCAAAAGATTCTCGTAGAGAAAAGTCTTGCCGCTCAATCCTCATTAGAAACGGCTAAGATAGAGATGCTACAAGCAGAGCTAAGCTTGCAAAATGCGCAGATTGGTTTAACTCGGTTAACGGAAAATCAAGCCTCTCAATATAAAATTCTACAAGCGGAGATTGAGAAAGCTAAAATTGACTTAGATAAAAATACAAAATCTGTTAAAGACACTCAGGACAAACTTGATAAGGCTATTATTAAAGCTACGGGTCCGGGAATGGTAACATATTCAACAATATGGAAGAGTGGGACTATGGGCAAGGTGCAGGAAGGAGATTCTGTATGGCCCAGGAGTTCATTAGCAGAAATTCCTGACCCAACCGTAATGTGGGTCATTTTTAGAGTAAATGAAATCGATGTGTCAAAGGTGCAGGAGGGGCAGGAAGTTGAAATAAAATTCGATTCCATCCCTGATAAGACTTATATTGGAAAGGTAATAAAGAAAGGGGCTGTTGCGGCTCAAAGCAAGTTAGGATTCTCTTCTCAAGACCAGAATATAAAAGAATTTGAGATTACAGCAGAAATAGAAGATAAAGATGATAGAATCAGACAGGGGATGACTGCAAACACAGATGTTATTATTCATAAAGTTGAAAATGCTATTTATGTTCCTCAAGAAGCTGTGATCAAACCAGAGGGGGATAAATCTGAATATTTTGTATATGTGCTTAAGGATAATGGACAATATGAGAAAACGGCTGTTAAGATTGGTTTAACAAATGCAAACTTTATAGAGATTAAAGAAGGTCTAAAAGAAAGGGAGAAGATTTTGCTTCGTGACCCTACGAGGAAATTAGAGACAATTGGAACACTTGAAGAAGAAAAGAAGTCAAAAGGAATATTTAACTGGTAAGAATGAATGATTGAAATAGAGAATATAACAAAAGTTTATGAGATTGGTTCAAATAAAGTTTATGCACTTAAAGGGATTTCTCTCAATGTGCAAAAAGGCGATTTTATCAGTATTATGGGACCTTCAGGTAGTGGTAAATCAACCTTGATGCATATATTGGGTTGTCTTGATAAACCTTCAAGTGGTAAATATATTCTGGATGAGCAGAGAGTAGATTCACTCAATGATAGAGAATTATCTCTGACAAGGAATAAGAAGATTGGATTTGTATTCCAAGCATTTAATTTGTTACCCCAAATTAATGTTTTGCATAATGTGGAACTTCCTCTCATTTACGCCGGATTAAACATTCGGAAAAGACGTGAGGTAAGTACCTATTATCTTGAGAAAGTTGGATTAAAGGAGAGGATGAATCATCGACCTAATGAGTTATCAGGGGGTGAACGTCAAAGAGTGGCGATAGCGAGGGCATTAGTTAATGACCCAGCTATTGTTCTTGCAGATGAACCCACAGGTAATCTTGATACAAAGACAGGGGCAGAGATAATGAAGGTATTTTGCAACATAAACGAAGAAGGAAGAACAATTGTTGTTGTTACTCACGAAGATTTTATTGCAGAATACTCTAAAAAGACTATTCGTATAAGAGACGGAGTTGTTGAAAAAGAAGAGGTAAATGCAAAATAAAAAATGAAAAAAATCAGAGTTTTCATAATCATATTCATAATTATAATAATTGGTGTTCTTGGTTTTAATAAACTGAATAAAAAAGACACAACCGATTATTCTAATTATCCTGTAACTGATATTAAAGAAGGTCAGTTTATCGTTACTATTGAAGAAGTAGGCGTTATCAAAGCAGTAAAAACTATAAGTATTTACTCACCATTTCGTGGGAAAATTAGTGATATGATAGATGATGGCACAGAAGTCAAAGAAGGGCAAACCGTTATCTGGCTTGATACTCAGGATATAGAAAAAGAGGTTGATAATAAACTCTCCGACTTATTATCTAGAAGACAAGATTTGGAGGCGAGAATTGAAAGCCTTGAGATGGGCATCAGGAATAATACACTGGATGTAGAAAGTGCTAAAGCTGAACTTGAATTCGCAAAATTGAAGTTGACAGAAGTGGAAAGAGACCTTGATACCAAAAAAGAATTATTAGAAGCAGAGATTATATCACGAACCGATATCAAAGAGGCTGAAATGGATTATCACAGCTCGAAGCTTGACAAGGATAAGAATGAATATGCATATGTTAGAACTGAAAAGAGTAAGGAATCGGATGAAAAAGTTAAAAATGTGCAGATAAATGATGTCAATGTTAAAATTGGCCAATCAGAAAAAGATTTAAATAAGGCAAAAGATAAACTTAATCAAGCAGAAATTAAAGCTCCTGCGGCAGGTTTGTTTCTCGTAAATAGCCATTTTGACCACCATTCGGGCCAAATCGAATCTGTTAAGGCTGGTGATAGTATCCGGGAAAGACAGATGCTTGGTTCCATTCCCGATCTCTCTGATTTAATAGTTAAGTCCCAGATTGGTGAAAGTGATGTGTTCAAAATTAATAAGGGAACTCCTGTTGAGATGGATGTGGATGCATTCCCTGACTTAAAACTTACTGGTAAGGTTGAGAATATAGGTGCTCTTGCTATACAAAGATTTGCTTCTGAAGGTGCCGGTATAGTTTCGAGCAATGTGGAATTCTTCGACCAGAAGGTATTCGAGGTCACATTATCTCTTGACAAATCGGACGAAAGATTGAAGCCTGGGATGACTGTCAATATCTCCTATATTATAGATAAATTAAAAGATGTTAAGTATCTTGCTACAAAAGCTGTATTCAATGATAAGGGTAAAAGATATATTTACGAAGTTAATGGGAAGGAATATAATAAGATTGAAGTGCAAACGGATAAAAAGAATAGAACAGATGTTGTTATCCTGAGTGATTTACCAAAGGGAACAAAGGTTTTTACCAAAAAACCTAAAGAAAATGAGGAAAAATCGACAGGGAAAGAACAAGAATATAGTAATTCTTCTAAAATGGTGCCGGGTCCTCCTCCTCGACCGAGATAGTAAATAGGATGAATATTCTGTCTATTTTAGGGTGTAACAGAGAAAAATTGAGGAGAACTGAGATTATGTCGGATTGCAAAAATTACAAAGCTAATATGATGAAATGTAACTGCACCTATGAAACCTGCTCTCGTAAAGGATTTTGCTGTGAATGTTTACATTATCATAGGCAGATGAATCAGCTGCCCGCCTGTTTCTTCCCCAAAGAAGTAGAACGCACCTATGACCGCTCCATTGAAAGGTTTATTAAGTGTAGAATGTGATTAGTATTAAAATGTTTTTATCTTGTTAAGCACCGAAAATGGGAAGACTTACAATTGAGAATATTTCGGATTTAGAAAGTTTCATTGATGGGTGTACATTTTTCGGTGTGGGGGGTGGGGGTAATCCTCAAGAGGGATTTGCTGTTCTAAAAGAAGTGCTTGATGAAAAAGGTCCGATTGAATGGAAAAATGTCGATGAGGTAGATGACAATAATACAGCTCTTTGCACCTTCCTGATGGGTTCTTCAGCGCCAATGACTGAAGAAAAACAAATCGCAATGCAATCTCTCGGATTAACTCAAAGAAAATATCCACAAAATTTATTCAATGCTGTTTTGGAATGGGAAAATTATACGAGTAAAAAGGCGGATGTTATTGTTCCCATAGAAATTGGCGGTTCCAATATGCCTTTTCCAATGGCTGTAGCGAAAAAGCTCAATAAAATTATTGTTGATGGGGATTATGCAGGCAGAGCCATTCCTGAAATTTTTCAAACTACTTTAATGTTGGAAGATGTCCCATTCACACCCGGAGTAAGTGTGGATAAATTCGGAAATGTGTGTATCATAAAAGAAGTAGTCAATGTCAACCTTGCAGAACGATTAGGAAAATATTTAAGCGCTGTAGTCTTTGGCTCAACAGGACTCGCTGGCTTTCCTGTAAAAGGTAAGCAACTAAAAAGACTCTTAATAAGGGGAACTATCAGTAAAACTTATGAAATTGGAAAGATCATAAAATCTGTCAGAGATAATAAAACGAGTCTACGTGAGGCGCTAAAAATTTTTGATGGACAATTGTTATTTAATGGTAAGGTTGCTAAAAAAGAAATTATTAATGATGAATGTTACTACAAAGGTTTTCACATAATTGGAGGAGAAAACGAATTCAAAGGCAACCAACTAAAAATATTTTTCAAAAATGAAAATCACATTGCTTGGAAGAATGAGAAGTATCTTGTCTCAAGTCCTGACCTAATCTGCTGTATCGAACCCAATCAAATCAAACCGATGAGAAATTCTGAGATTGAAGAAGGAACACATCTTGAAGTTTATGCTTTCCCTTGTCCTCCTATCTTAAGAGAACCCAAAATTCTTAAATGGCTTAATCCAAAATATTTCGGTTTTGATCTCGAATATATACCGATTTAAGGCCTCTGAAAAATTGTGGTTCGACATTTATGTCGCATAATATTTGCGAGATAAATGTCGAACCACATCATCTCGTTCCCAAGCCACAGAGGCTGTGTCGCAATGTAGCGGTGCGATTTATCGCACACTATATATATTGTCGGATGAATCCGACCGCTATAACATATTGTAGTGCCATTTTGGAAATATTGGGTTACGACACAGCCTCTGGGCCTTGGGAACAAGACACGTAAGGCATACGGAAATTTGTGAACAATAATTTTTAAAAGTTTATAATCACGCCCTTACTAAGGCAGGTAATATAATTGAGTAAGTATATTTTAAATAGGTTACTAATCCTTGTTTTTGTTGTCTGGATAATAATTACAGTGACGTTTGGGTTTTTACATTCTATTCCTGGTGGTCCTTTTGATAGGGAGAAGAATATTCCGGAAGAAGTGAAGAGAAATATCGAGGCGAGATATAGGCTCAATGACCCATTGTATAAGCAATACCTCGACTATCTACTTAACATAATTAGATTAGACCTTGGTCCATCCTATAAATATATAGGCAGAAGTGTAAATGATTTAATTCTTGAAGGATTTCCGAGGTCTGCTCTTATAGGATTCCTCTCTATTCTTATTTCGTTATCATTAGGAATTCCATTAGGTTCGTATTGTGCCTTAAAACAAAATAGATGGCAGGACCATTTTTTGATGTTGACGGCGATAGTCGGGGTTTCTGTGCCGAGTTTTATTCTTGCCTCAATATTAATGTATTTTTTTTCATTAAAGTTAAAGATATTTCCAGCAACAGGTTGGGGAACTTTCAAACATCTCATTTTACCATCGTTATCCTTGTCGAGTTTTTCTATAGCTTATATCATTCGTCTTATTCGTTCGAGTATGCTGGATGTTTTATCTCAAGACTATATCAAGACAGCGTATTCTAAGGGACTTGCGACACGAACGGTTGTTTTAAAGCATGCTTTAAAGAATGCAATCTTTCCCATTGTGACTTATCTGGGTCCATTAACGGCTGGCATCTTAACGGGGAGTTTTGTAATTGAGAAAATATTTTCCATTCCCGGATTAGGACGAATGCTTGTTGTTAGCATTGGCAATCGTGATTATACTGCCACACTTGGAATCACACTCTTTTATAGTGTCTTACTTGTGAGCTTTAATAGTCTGGTTGATATTGTGTATATGATTCTTGATCCGAGAGTAAGATTGAGTAAGAAGCAAATGATTTGATTTTTCAATGTGGGGGCGTATTGCTATACGCCCTTACAAAAGATACACGAGCGGAGAATCTTTAGGAATCTATGAGTAATAAAAGGAAAGAATCACATTCAATTTATCGCCTTGCCTTTTTGCGATTTAGAAGAAATCGATTAGCAGTAATTGGTGTTATGATTATTGTCTTTCTTATTTTGTTTGCGATTATAGGTCCTGTTCTGACGAGATATTCTTATTATGAGCAAAATCTTGATAATGCGTTTCAAATACCGTCTTCACGGTATCTTTTGGGAACAGACCAGCTTGGACGGGATTTACTGACACGAACAATGTATGGGGCGAGAATTTCTCTTGCTGTCGGCATCGTAGCAAGTTTGATTAGTTTGATAATAGGTGTGGCTTACGGTGGTATTTCAGGGTATCTTGGAGGCAAAGTCGATATGATAATGATGCGATTTGTGGATATACTTTATGGGATTCCCTTAACTCTATTTGTGATTGTGCTGATGGTTTTGTTTAAACCCGGATTAACAAATATTTTTATAGCTTTAGGAGTAGTTTATTGGTTGAATATGGCGAGGATTGTGAGAGGGCAGGTGTTGAGTTTGAAGGAAAGGGATTACGTAAGTGCGGTGAAATCTTTAGGGGCATCGGATATTCGCATTATTTTTTTGCACATTATACCGAATTTAATCGGACCTGTGATTGTTACCTTAACGTTTAACATTCCCGAGGCGATTTTTACTGAGTCATTTTTAAGCTACATAGGATTAGGTGTTTCAGCCCCGATGGCGAGCTGGGGAAGTCTTGCAGCAGAAGGAACGATTGCGATAAGGACTGCCCCGCATTTGCTATTTTTTCCTGCATTAGGAATTAGTGTCACAATGCTCGCCTTTAATTTTGTCGGAGATGGTTTGCGAGATGCTTTTGATCCGAGGATGATTGAAAGTTAATAAATTGAGACCTCTGAAATACTTCAAAAACAAGGGTTTGATAAATCAAACCCCTACAATTCCCCTCTTGAGAGGGGTTAGGGGTGTGTAAAATGTAGGGGCGAGGTGACCTCGCCCCTACGTTTGTCATATTATTGAGCATAGGTTTAAAACAGACATCTTTGCCAGTATTTCAGAGATTTCAATTTGAGACCTCTGAAATACTTCATTTGTAAGGAACGCAATATGCGTCCCCTACATTTTACACCTAAAGCCCCTCACCTTAATCCTCTCCCCAGAGGGGAGAGGGAAGGGTGAGGGGGACAGAGTTGTAGGGAACGGTCGCGACCGTTCCCTACAATATTAAATCCCCCTTAATAAAGGGGGGTAGGGGGTTGTTAAATTGTAATTCGAAGTGTTTCAGAAATCTATATTTAGTAACAAAATCGTTGAGACACTCTTCGAAACATTACTCAAAGGACAAATATAAACAACCTACGGAACTGACTTCGACTGCATCGCCCAATCAATCATCAAAAAAGGTTTTGACAAAGCCATCATTATCACAGACGGATATGCCTCAATGAAACAAGAACTCAAACAACAACTCAAAAAACAAAAACTAAAAACACTAACAATACTATTCGATAACACACAAAGATATGAAGACTTTTAAGATTTTGGAGAGGTCGTTCACCTGACGAAACAATTACATAATAAATAAGGATAAATATTTCTTATAGGCAAATAATTGATGCCACTTATGAATTTCTATTTGACTGTGATATTGTAACGCCTGGCATCAGCGGCGCGCCGTCTTTGCGCGTCCGCTGGAGCGGTTTGTTAGACCCGTAGATTGCTGAGCCAATTTCATCAGACCGCGCAATGCATTATTTACCGAGTCGTCGTCAGGGAATGCCGTGGCTACATCCGGACTGAGAAGAACAAGATTCGTTCCTTTTTTGTATTCCTCAAAATACTTGCCACGAACACCTTTGCCAAGGGCTTCTCTCCGATATTCTTTTCTCATGT
>Ga0315285_10006841_pt1 | contig 11757 bp, 14 predicted proteins | sample YL17G09_36_MG_FD_203698 | JGI IMG/M metagenome (GOLD analysis project Ga0315285, IMG submission 203698) | Sediment microbial communities from Yellowstone Lake, YNP, Wyoming, USA - YL17G09_36 | ecosystem: Environmental > Aquatic > Freshwater > Lake > Sediment | place: USA: Wyoming | collected... | reverse complement strand
AAAATCCTAATTGAATGTAATTTCCATGGCATTACCTTTAGAAGGCATTCGTGTCCTGGACTTATCCCGCCTCCTCCCAGGACCTTTTGCCACTCAACTACTCGCAGACTTCGGAGCCGAGGTCATTAAAGTGGAAGATCCCCTGCAAGGCGATTATCTGCGCTGGCGCGAGCCTTATATCACAAAAGGGGACTATAAAGAGAGTGCGGCTTTCGTTGCCCTGAATCGCAATAAAAAATCCATCATTCTCGATTTGAAACGCCCCGAAGGGCAAGCGATCTTTCATAAATTGGCTGCCACCGCAGATGTCATCCTGGAAACTTTTCGTCCTGGCGTGGTGAATAAACTCAAAATCGACTATGAGTCAATCCGAAAGATCAATCCGAAAATCGTTTACTGCGCTCTAACTGGGTTTGGGCAGAATGGGCCGTACCGCGATTTGCCGGGGCATGACCTCAATTATATCGGGGTTGGGGGGGTAGCCAGCTTGACAGGCGAACCGGATCACCCGATGCTAATGGGCGTGCCCGTAGCGGATCTCGGGGGTGGCGGGCTGAATGCCGCAATCGCCATCCTCATGGCAATTATCGCTCGAAATACGACCGCAGAAGGGCAATATATTGATGTGGCGATGCTAGATGGCGCAATGAGTTGGTTAGCCTACGCCTTCCCGCGTTACTGGACGACCAAGGAATTACCCGTTCGAGGCGATGGGCGTCTAACTGGCGGCCGCCCAGGGTATGGCATCTACAAAACCAAGGATCAGAAATATATCGCCGTGGGCGCCCTCGAACAAAAGTTCTGGGAGAATCTCTGCAAGGTCATCAATCGCCCCGATCTGATTGCAAATCCGCAGCCCAAAGGCGCAGCAAAAGAAGAGATCATTAGGATTTTTCAAAAAGCATTCCTCACCAAGACCAGAACGGAATGGCTTGCGATCTCCAAGCAAACTGATATTTGCATTACCCCTGCCCATGAGTTAGATGAGCTCCTGACCGATCCCCAAATCCAAGCCCGCGAGATGCTCATTGATTTCGAGGATGATCGCTTGGGCTCTCTAAAATGCCTGGGCATGCCGTTCAAACTCTCCCAAACCCCCGGGCAAATTCGACGCCGGGCGCCGGGCTATGGTGAACATACCACCGAAATCCTAGTCGCACTCGGGTATTCCGACGAAGAGATTACGCGATTGCACCAGCTAGGCGTAACTAGCCCCAGCCCTATCGAAAAAAAGGGTGAATAAGGACTTAAAATCTAGTTTTCATGGGTATAGACGTTAAAAAAAAGGGAGGGAAGTTAATTATTAACAGACTCAGGTCGGTTTTGCTGTTAAGGGTTTTTCTCTCAAGATTAGGCACAAAACAAATGCGACCGCCAGAAGAATCGCCAGAATGATCATCGCAAGATAAATGGTGTCGGCAGTAAAATCGAGGAACGATAGAATAAAAATAATTCCACCGATCTGCCCCATCATGATCAAGAGTCCATTAGAGGTGCCTTCTGGAATCGGTGCCGTTTGTTCCGCAGCGAATTCAAGCCCAATCGGCAGCGTGCTCATCACAAAGAATCCGAGAATAACGGCTAATACTATTAAAAGGGGATATAAGGCGACAAAGGTAAATCCGAATAGTAGTGGGAATGAAGCGCCCATTGCCAGGATCATGAAGATTTTACGTTTTCGATATTTATCGGAAAGCCCCGAGATAATAAGAGCTCCGAAAATCCCTCCGACGATAATAAGCGCACCTACAAGACCTGGATCGCCCCTGCTACCGACAATAGGAACTATAAAAGTGGAAATCACGTTAAAGGACCCCATTCCAATCAAGAAGAGTATCATGAGGATCAGGAAATCGCGATTCCGGAGAAGTCCTTTTATGCCCGCGAATACGAATGTTTTCTTTTCAATTGCCGCAGGACCCGGTGGTTTTGCAGGTTTCTCTCTTGCAAAGATGAGGAACACAGTCATTCCAATGATAGAAACTATACCTAACGTAAGTACCACGGTTGAAACGCCCCCTAAACCCAATAGCAAAGGCGGGAGTAACATTCCGAAGAAAATTCCGATAAACACAGCCATTGTGCCCAAGCCAGTCGCAATTGCACGCTCTCCTTCTGGGAACCATTGCGCGGAGAACTTCGAAATCGCATTCATCAAAAATGGTTGCCCCAGAGCAATGCCCGCTTGAAATATGAATACCATGGTATAATCGGCTCCTGCAAAAATACGTAAGAACGCGAAGACCCCTGTCAAAATTGCCCCGATCCCTGCCCCGATCCTGAACCCTTTCGTATCGATTACCCACGAAGCGGGGATTGTAAGCGCGATAAAGACGATCATGAAAATCAACGATAACAGATCAATGTCGCCTATTGTTACCCCGTAATAAATTGCTGCATCTGGGCTAATAGACGCAAAGTTGATCCATAACAGCTGGTTCAATGCTTCCACAATCATGAACACGCCTAGAACGACCCATCGATATGACGTTACCGCATATTGGCTTTCACCCATAAAAAACACCGCTAGTTATCTCAACCATCCATTCCATTAGATAAAAAATAAATCATTCAACTCCTTATTAATTTCTTTAGTATCTATCCTCTTCAAGAATTTGGTTCTAAAAATATATACCCCTGTATGATAAAATATATATGATTATTATGAGTGTTCTGTCAGTAAGGATCGATGCTGAACTAGAAGAAAAACTTCAGTATCTGATGGAGAAACGCAAAATAGTCGATAAGTCCGCCTATGTTAGACAATTACTTGAAAAATCACTCTTTAAAGATTTAATCGATTTTCTCTGTGAGGAGGTTAAATTTCAACGGATGAGTGCATGGAAAGCAGCTGAGATTGCCAAAATTTCCTTAGTAGAAATGTTGGAAGCGTTAGCACAAAGAAATATCTTTTCGTATGATGACGCTGCTTTCAAAGAAGACCTTGCCTTTGCTAAAAGGGAATAGGACTGATTTGGAAAGTAGGGTAGTTTAAATAATTTTGGATAAATGTAGATAATAGCCCTCGGATGGAAGAACCATATTTTCGGAGTCTTTACTAAATGCTGGCACAATCGATAACCCAAAAAGCAAAAATGGCAGTATTGACGTCTGTATTTGGATATTCTTCAGGATAGTTAAATCGACTCGAAGAACAAAGGTATTATAGACGTTCCAGCGGCTCATTATGAAATAGATTTGCTGCCCATTGTTTTCAACTAAGTCCGGATGCAGGAAGGCACCATAGAGCCCCGGATAATCTCGGGCATGCGCAATGAGGTAGGGGGCGCTCCATGGTCCCCATAATTCTTCAGCCACTCGCAAGCAGATACCCGAATGGGCAATATCCGTATAAGTAACCACGTATTTTTCGAGGTATTTATCCCACATGACCGATAATTCGCCAACAGTTGGGGGGATAACGCATTTGGCGGCATTCATATTAGAGGACCAGACCGGCGTATTGTTGGCATCCACCAAACTCAAGTAACGATATGCGGACTGATTTAGTAGCTGATTTTTATCGACCTTTACGAGGTACGCACCCCCGTTTCGGTTCCCTGGCGCGGTCAAAAAGTAAATTTCATCCGAAATCAGCCCGGTAGAGCGATTATCTTGGACAAAGGCAAATTGAATACAATTACTAAAGGTGGGCCACGACATATTATTCATTTTAAAAAAATGCGCTCCGTCCGATGAATAGGCGATGCTGGCATTATTACAGATCCAGTTGTGGCCAGTTGATCCCCAACTTTTCACGGACATATAGAATATATAGAAACTCGTGTTAATGGTGACGGCGGTGGTCGCAATTGCGGTTAACTCCGTCGTTCGGCTCATATCCTTTCCACTCGGAAACAATTCTGTTGCATTCCCCGAGGGCGAGTCCTTGATCCAATCATTCAACAGTATTCCATCACTCGGATCCGTATCATTAGAGAGCGCCATCGTCTGTGAACGCCACGCATAGTCCTTAGTTGAAAACGGATCCCAACTCTCGATAGTCATGAAGTCCGTCCCAAACGTATCCCCAAATATATACCGAAACTGTCCCTGATACTTCGTCACGATCCCTAAATCGGTCCCTATCACATTAAACCGTGTCGTATCATTGAATCCGTCTTTTCCCGTTAGTTGCCCTATCAATTCATTCTGGAGCGCTTGGGGTTGGGCGGGTCCTAGCTGGGTTATGAGCAGCCACCCGATAACTCCGCCGATTGCGATCCCAAGGACTATGAGAATCATCCCCACTACTTTTGTCTTCACCATCAAACCACCGTTCTGCTAAATAGGAAATACAACACCATTTATTTAAAGATAATCAAATCCTGTTTGGAAAGGTCGGAGACTTTCTTCCTGATTCTGTTTGGAAACCGACTCTGAAATTAAGTTCTTCTGAGTTTTGGATACAACATCGGCACCGCTTTTCGATACTCCTCATAATCCGTGCCAAACTCGTTGATCAACTCCGTTTCCTCTTTCCAGGCAGTGATATAATTATAAAAAATTATGAGCGGTGTGGCTAGGAAAGCATATAATGCACCGATCAAAATTGAAACTCCTAGATGGGCTAGGATTGCGCCAAAATACTGCGGATGGCGGATAATAGCATAAATTCCCGTGCTAATCACCTTCTCCGGGCAATGTGTTTCCGCCACCTTCAAACTGGTCCTTTTTACTCCCGCAATCCCAAACCACGCCCCTATTACAATGATGGGTATCGAAATCACTAAATGGAGGAGCGGAATGGTAAAATTGCCCACGGGAATTACTATCGCCAGATCCTGTAAAATCGGAATCGTGAATTTAGCCTGCGGGGAAATCCAAATCCCAAACAGACAAATAAAGAATCCCCAGCCTGAAACCATGCCTAAAATACTTGTGATTTTCCTACCTTTCTCCTCTCCATACTTCTCTTTAAACTTCCGATGCTCCACTGACCAAAAATGAATCGGGATCATCCCGCCTATCCCTGCCAGCCAAATAAAAAACCAAATCTCATTTTCCAAGCTCTCATACCTCGAATCGATACTCCGACTTCTAAACTACCCCCGCTTTTTTCCATTTAAATACACCCCCCTCCTTTTCCATCATTCCTTTATTACCCAAAAATACTTTAATTTCCATGAAATAATTAGTAGATCAGTAAAATCTTTCGGGGTTTTTCGTCATGGAGAAGATTAATGAAATTCTTAGTAATATCGAAAAGAGTCTTGCCAAAGACCCTAAAATCGATTTATTAGACAAACTGGCAACTGATTTGAAAGCCTTAAATGGCTTGATTACTCAAATTTCCGAAAAGAAGAAGAGCATTGCTGATTCAACCGCGGGTAAAGATGCATCCTTCAATTTCCAGGAATATTTTACGGTGGTTAGCTCTGAGATCACTAATATTAATGAAAAATTTGCAAAGCTAATTGAAATCACTCAAAAACTGGAGACCGACCGCGCCCTCAAACAATTCCTCCTTTCAAAATTGAATGAAATCTTCGAAAATATCTCCAATGAAGCCGCTCGCCAATTTAACCTGTCCACGCTCGAAATCTTCAACGAATTCACCGCTGACCTGAAGAAAGAAATGGAACAAAAACTCATCGATCGCATCGAAAAAGAACTGTTCAGCATTCAAACGGAACTGGGGAATTTCGAGAAAATCTACGATCTCGTCGCTCCTCAATTCTCCGGCATCCAAGAATCGATTACTGGCATGAAACAAAAATACCTAGACCAATACCAAATTCAACTGAAGTCCCTCCGCCTTCAAAGCGAACTTATTGAAGACCTATTCCCAAAAATAACGGGCGCCACCAAAAACATCACTCTAGACCTCACCGCCCTCCAAACGGACTTCGGCTCTAAACTTGCTACCTTCCGCCAAACCCCGCTCCAACTCCTGCCTCCCCTCCGCTCCGCCCTCCAGGCTTACAACGCCTCCCTCTCCTCCCTAGAAGGTCAATCCAAAGAGTCGCTGAAGGCGATCGAGGACATGCGTCGCGAAAATGCCCGCATGAAAGCGGAGCTGGAGAACGTTTACAAAGAACTTGGAAAAGTCTCTAAAGACTTCGAGCACCTCGCTAAACAACGAGACCAAAAGGTTTCCATGCAAGAAGTCCTCGCCCTGGTCATGACACTCCTCGTGGAAGTCTTCGGCGCCCAACCACACTCCAAACTGCTCTACCTCCTACATGGGCAAAAAACGGATATGGATCGCGATACCCTCACCAAAGCCTCCGGCATCGCAGGCGCCGTCGTCCGCAAAGCCCTCGCTGACCTCGATGGCGCGAAACTCGTCAAATACGACGTCACCACCGGTCGGGTGCAACTCCTGAAGCGTGTCTATGAATAAATTCTTTTTCCCTTTTTTCCCAATCATTTCTCCAGAAGACACCACTAGAAAAACGCCCCATTCTTAAGCTTTCTTGAATGATAGCTGCATCCGATATCATTTAACCTCTAAGAACTAAATTTTCCTTCTATTAATAATACAGCTCTCTTTGTGAAACAACCTACATTGATGGATTTTTATACATCATTTTCTTATTAATAATCAGATAATTTGTGAAATTTAATGAATTCAATCATGTTTATTATTAATAAGAATAGGTGATATAATGGCTATTAGTTCAATAGCTCTGCCATCATTGATTCCTCTTCCAACATTTAAAACTTCGCAAGATGTCGATTCCGAATTCTTCAGTCCAATAAAAAAATTTTGGCAGGACTTAATAGAAACAGAAAGAAGAATCGATCTTAACTCATATGTTGAATTATTACAGAAGGTAATTACAGATTCTATTCCCATCCCGCCAAATTTCGTCATAGATCATTTTCTGAAATTTTTAATATCCGAAAATCAAAAAGATGAAAAATCAAAGGAAGATATCAATTTTAAAATTGAACATCAGAATAAATTATTGGAATTAGCTCGAGCAATTGACAAAGAAATTGGAGAGGTCTGTATTTATGAATTTCTAGAATACATGATTAATATTCAAATCCTTTTATTTACCAATAATGATTACCCAACTTTCCATACCATTCTTTCAAATTCTAATGCTACACCCGATGTTCTAACCTTATGTGAGGATACTCTCCTATTATTAGAAAATAGTTTGAAAAATTCAATAAAATTAATTGAAATCAATTTTATATCGCCTAAAATTTGGCAGATTCAACCAGATCAAGTGTTAAATTACTTTTCAGAGGTTAATGAAAAGTGGAGCCTTCTCGCAGGGTTAATTTTACGATTAATCTTTGCTTTAATGATTTGGAACGCATCTCTAAATCCAGGTTCCAACGAATATTCGATTAATGAACCTCTAGATTTCGAAAAAATGCCCGCTGAGTTCTTCCAAGATTTGACTCAAGAATTGAACGAACGCAATCACCAACTAATTCAGTTTTGGGAGCATGTTACTACGATTTCCCAATATGACCTTTCATTAGAGCCTTATAATAATCTGAAAAATCAAAAATTCCTGAAGAAAATCTCTGATTTTAAAACAAACTTATTGAAAAATCTATTTCCTCGAAGAAGTCTTCCAAAATTTTCTCATGATAGAACCGGTTTGAATAATTTATTCAACTGTTTAGATACCGGTTTGTCTGATAATATCGATATTGAAAAATACCTCGAAGATAATGACTTGGAATAGAGGCTTTTTTTGGATCGAATATATTTGGATACCAACATTTTCTTCTATGCCTTTTATTCGAAAAGGTACCCCGATAAATCCCGGAGCGCAAAAAATATTCTCAACAGCATTGCAAATGGTGTATTTTCAGGCGTCATTTCTTTCTTAGTCCTCCAAGAGATTATTTCAGGCTTGCGAAAAGTCTTTTTTAAAGAATTACAAATGACCTCTGTCGATAGCATAGAAACAAGAATTTATGAAATAATCCAAAATATTTTACAAATTCCCTATCTCGAACTATTTCAAAGTGAACAAAATTTCTCAAAAATTGAACTCGATTCATTTTTACTGCTTCATCAATACCCTGGAGAAATCTCTCCTGAGGGATATAAATTTATTCATCCTTTAGATGCGATGCATATTGCAATTGCTAAAGAAGCTCACTGCATTGCCCTATATACCGCAGAAAAATCCTTTGAAAAATTGGGATCAGAAATTCCTATTCGATTAATTTAGAGGATTATACCATTTTATCTAACCAATCCTACTAATTAAATAAGATAAAAATATTAAAGCCCGAGATTTTTCAGATGATAATTCAAGAAGCGGAGAACTATAAATGACTGGACTATTAAATTTACGGATAAACAAGGAAATAATTCATGAACTTGAAAAATTGGCTGAAGAAACAAATCTTGATCGGGCCGTTCTCGCTAAGAAAATTCTTATTGAGGGGATTCAACGGGAAAAATTGAATTTAATTATTCAAAAATACATTCACAAGGAAATCTCCATCGAACGAGCCTCTGAAATTTCAGGACTTTCCCTTTACGAACTTATCGAGATATTCTCCAGATTGGGAATCCCCTCCAATCTTTCCATTGATGACATTCAAAAAATACTGAAATAACCTCCCTATAAAATACTCATTCTAATCTTTATTCTCGAATTTTCCCTTTAACATCCGCTCAAAATGGTGCAAGCCGTATTTTTTCAAGAGCTTCTGCATGATCGGATTGAGGATACTCTTCAAATACGCTTTCTCGGCGTATTCGCTCTTTCTGCCATAGGAATATAACGCCTCATATCGCTCGCACAACTCCGGGTACTGCTCCTGCAGGAAGTAGGTGAAGCGCGGTCTCACTTGGTTCTTGAAGTTCAATACGTCTGCAATCGCAAAGTCCGCTTTGACCTCCGCCAACTTTTTTAAGAGCCCCTCAATACTTTCCAAATCATCCGTGAGATAGGGAAAAATCGGAATAACCAACGCCCCCACTATGATCGAATTCGCTTTCAACTTCCTTATCGTCTCTAACCGTTCTAACGGAGTTGGCGTGTTCGCTTCTAACTGCCTGAGCAAGCCCTCGTTCAAGGTGGGAATCGTGATCATCACATTCACGAGTTCTTTTTCGTTTAATTCCTTTAAGAGCTCCAAATCCCGCAAAATTAAACTCGATTTCGTACTGATGCAGACCGGATTTTCAAATTTCAAAAACACCTGCAAGACCTTTCTGGTGATTCCGTATTTCGCTTCGGCTGGCTGATAGGGATCCGACACCGAGCCGAGATTGACCAACTTCGCCTTCACTCGCCTCCAGCGGGGTGTTGCAAACTCCTGCGCCAACGCTTTGTCCGCATTCACTTTGACGATAATCTCATTCTGAAAGCTGGCCTGGTCCTTGCCTAAATACTCGTGCGTGTAGCGGGCATTGCAGTAGAGGCAACCGTGCTCACAGCCCCTGTAGGGGTTGGCCCCGTATTTGAAGGGGAGAAAAAAGACGTTGATCCAATGCAAGAGCGTTTGCACCACCCGCTCGATATACACCACTTGGTAGTTCCGCCCGAGGAGAAGCGGTGCCTGCACCTTCTCGAGTGCCTTCTGCACCTCATTCATGTGTGCCTTCAATAATTCAACTTCGCTTTCAGGTAATATTTTCCCTAACTTCTTCGAGAGCACCTCGAACACTATATAATGCGAAGCTGTATTTTCTAACGTTGCCCACTTCTCTAGCACTGGCGCCAATCTTTCGGGATACTTGCTCCCATAATCATTCAGTAGTGAAATTACGCTTGAAATGACATAGGGCTCATCAAAGGTGATAATCTTCTTAACCTCTTCCAATAGGACCTGCTCCAAAGGCAGGGTTTTATCCCTTTTCCCTCCTTTGGCTAAAAACCGGGCCAGGCTCCGTAATAGGATAACTTTCAAGGCGGCAGTTTCATTAATATCCGTCTCCACCAAGAGTTTTCTTAACGGCTCCTGAAATCCCCCCCATAAATCCGCAAACGCTTGGACCAGACCATAGTTCTTCACTCGCCCGCTCCAATCGTCCGCCATCTCCCTAAATAAGTTTAAACTCTGCCCGAAATACTCTTCTCCTCTCAAACTCACTTCCTTGAAAAAATAAATCACGATAATTCGCACAAACTCATTCTCAGCGCTCCGATAGCCTTTTACCAGTTCCACAACTGCTTTCGGGTCGCTCAACCACGCGTCCCTCAGCTCTCCCGCTAACTGCTGGCATTCCTTCAACGATACCTTCTTATTGCCTCTCCCCACCTCCTCCAATCTTTCCTGAAATCGAACTACTTGATTATCCATTTCCTTTTACCACAATAATCGGTATTACGGGATTAAACTCTCTCCCTTATTAAACTCTTACTAAAAGATGTTATCAAATTTGACCAGACCCTTCATTTTCCATTTCCTCTTGAATTACCTACAGTCCCTCCTAATTTATCTAAAAAAACAAAACAACTAATAGAATCCTTTTCAAAATATTCTTGATGGCTAAAATTACCTCTGCGAGAATCATGAAAATTAGAATACCTGGAATAAAAATGAATAAAATTATTGAATTATTACAGATTTTTGGGCAAAAAAATAGCCAACTAATCAAATCCATCTATTTATTTGGAAGTATTGTGAGGGGCGATTATACGAATAATAGCGATTTGGATGTTCTAATTATCATTGCAGAGGGTGCTAAAAAAGAAATTCGTAAACGGTTAGATTATTCAAATGAGTTCATTGAGGCAAATCGGCTATTTTCCAAAAGATTTATCGAAGGAATTACCCCTCTCATTGAAACGATTCAGGGACTCGCTGAAAATTTCGATCCTCTGCCTCAAACTATTCTAAGAGAAGGTCTCTTAGTTTTCGGCGAAAAAATCGAGACCTTATTACGTGAAACTGAAATTAAAGTCCCTGAAAAACCAGAATTAAAGAAACTCATTAATGAAATTAAGCAAGCCTTTTATTAAAGACGATTAACTAACAACAAAAAACGTTATAGAACAAATTATGGATCATTGAAGATTTCCATTTAGGTAATTAGATGATTGATGTGGAGAATATCTGGTCCCATTTACAAGGGCATTTTTCCAAGGAAACGTGTCTAAAAACAATTTCAACGCAACGGGAATTTAACGTGGTCTATGATCGGGCATATGATGCGATTAAAGTCATACCTGCGTCAAGTAAGATGCCACGCTATATTACCAAAAGTGATTTCCGAAAGGTTTGGGAGAAATTTGTGGCCATTAAAGAGAAGCCCTATCGACCAGGACTTTATCAGCGGGAAACACGAAATGCCTCTTATATCCTTGTATTAATCAAAGATCTCCAGAAAATTGGATTAAAAGAACCATCTTTTACTATCGGTAAGGAAGGAAAGAAGCTCGCAAAGCTCAAAAATTTAAAAGGTACCTTCGCTAATATAGTAAGGTCTTCATGGGATGAACTTGAAGAGGCGGGCGATACATTTATCAGAGAGGAATTGCGATAGATCTTTCCCTAGAGCTCTGGTAGATGCTGACCTATTTTTCTCCTACCTCAATGCAGACAATTTAGCATCCTAAATCTTAGATCTCATAAATCTTAGAACGATCTAACCTGAGAAGAAATTCTCACTTTTTTGATTATCATTTAAATGAACTCGCGAATCCCTACCCCTAAACTAGGCATATTTCGAGTAAATAGAAGGTATAAATTTAAGTTTAAATACAATAACCCCCCTTATTCATTATATCTATAACTCTGAACATTCAAGAATTATCATAAGATTTTTATTACATCTTTTGAATAAATTACTTAGATGATTACTATGATTCCAGAACCAAT
>Ga0315285_10006840_pt1 | contig 11757 bp, 14 predicted proteins | sample YL17G09_36_MG_FD_203698 | JGI IMG/M metagenome (GOLD analysis project Ga0315285, IMG submission 203698) | Sediment microbial communities from Yellowstone Lake, YNP, Wyoming, USA - YL17G09_36 | ecosystem: Environmental > Aquatic > Freshwater > Lake > Sediment | place: USA: Wyoming | collected... | reverse complement strand
TCATTAAAATCCTTCACCATAGGATTTTCCAGGTAATTGCCAGGCCCCACAATACCTACGCGCCCACCTTCTCTGGCTTTTATTTCAAGCAGATGAAAAGCCTCAATTGAGTCGATGGAAGCTATGCCAGGCAGGACAATCTTTCCACCACCGCCAAAGCCGCTTTGAGGATGAGGTACTACCGAGCCGATACCGATTTTCAAATCACAGCTCATGACCTCAGAATTGACAGACAGACGTGTGCCTTGCGAAGTCTGCCCGACATAGGTGCAGTTCTCGTAGACATTGTGGTTGTAAACTGGAAACCTGTCCATTATCTTCTGGCCCAGCTTCTTCTGGAAATCTTGATAAGTATGAGCGCCATGAGCGCCCGTAGCACAGATGAATCTGATTGCCTCTTCAGGAATTCCTGCTGCCTCCAGCTCTTTCAAAACATATGGTATCAAATCAGCCACTCTTGTGGGACGTGAGATATCATCGAAGATTACGGCTACTTTATTTTTACCCTTGGCTAGTTCTTTAAGCCTGGGACTGCCGATAGGATTATCAAAAGCGGCCTTTATCTGTTTCGGGGTTATCTGTGGAACGTTATGCCCGTTCATCAGGCAGGACACGACTTCCCATGATTCGGGGAAGGTCAAACGCAATTTCCCCTCTTCAAACCACATTTGTCTGGGAACTGTCACTGCCTTGGCACTCATTTTTGTTTCCTGTTATAAAAATTATTCCATTAATGATTCACTAACTCAGCTATCGTCACCCCGGCCCCTCCCTCACCCCAATCACCGAACCGGAATGACTTGACCAGAGGATGTTCCGCCAGAGTCTCATGTACTGCTTGTCGCAGCACGCCCGTTCCTTTGCCGTGGACGATGCGCACCGACGGCAGACCTGCCATGAAAGCAACGTTAAGGTAATGGTCAAGCTTGGGCAAGGCCTCGTCTATGGTGAGCCGCCTTATACGCAACTCCGAATCCACCGCCATTTAAATTAACCTTTCAAATTGCAGACGCAGGATTTTCTTGGTATTTTCGGTAACCTTAACCCTGTCATCTATTCGCCAGCCGACTACCCATAGAATTTGTTGGGGTGAGCTAACCAACGGCACCCGGTCTCTCCACGAACTGGGAATCTTGGCATCAACCATAAAGTCCTGGAGCTTCTTGGTTTGATTCATACCCAGAGGCTGAAAGCGGTCTCCCGGTCTGCGCCGCCGCACTGACAGTTCTTTTCCAACCTTATCCAAGTCAAAGCTGGCAACAAGACCATTGTCGCTGCCGACTGACTCTTTAATTATATCCGCTCTAACACGCCAGCCAGGTAAGTCAGTATCGCCGGGAATAGTAATACTGGTCGTGCCTCCCAGAGAAGGTAATGGACATACCGAAGCTGGAGTCGGTGTCAAAACCAGACGGCCGTATTCTGTAGACAGCGTTAAACCGTCAGGCAGGCAAAATATTTTTCCCGCCGGTTTGGATAGAGACTCAATCATAGCTTCAATATGGTCAGCCTCAACATCCTTCAGATTGCCTCTCAGTTGCTTAACTGCCTTTCTAAAGACCTGCCTTTGTATGGCACGCGGCAGGGCAAGCATCTTGTTCACGTCCAGGTAAATCGCATCGCCTTCCTTTCTGGCTAAATCCTGCCATAGCAGAGAAGCTTGTTCTTCAATAAATGAGATGTCATCTCCAGCAATATCGGCCAGCCTCAGCAGCACTTTGTCAATACCGGTGTTGTAGCTTCTGAGCACAGGCAGCAACTCAAGGCGGATACGGTTTCTCAAGAAAGTAAGCGACTCATTGGATGAATCGCTCCGTGGAGACAGGTGGTGTTGCCGACAGTAGCCCACCGTTTCCTGTCGTGTAACCTTAAGCAATGGCCGTATTATTTCAAGCTGGCCACTGTTTTCACCGTATGGCAATACCGAACGCGACTGCAGACCACGCAGCCCTGTTGTGCCCGCGCCACGCAGTAAATGCAGCAGAATAGTCTCAATATGGTCATCACAGGTATGTCCCACCACTACCTTGGAGCTGCCTACCCTTCCAGCCACAGCAGCCAGGAAGCCATAGCGGACTTCCCGGGCAACTTCCTCTAATGAGCCAGCTTTTCGGTCACGATATGCTGCTACATCTCGGCGCTCAATTGTGGCCGGCACACCAAGCTTCTGCGCCAAATCAGAAACATAAGTGGCATCGGCGTCAGATTCAGCACCGCGCAGCTGGTGATTGAGATGGGCTACGTATAGCTCTACGCCCAAATCATTTCGGTGCCGCGCCAGAATATGCAGCAAACAAACCGAGTCGGCACCTCCGGATACAGCCACCACCAGCTTATCGCCGACTGAAATAAGATTTTGCTCACGGACAAAGTTGATGACTCTTTGCTCGAGCGTCTTCTCTTTCTTGGCCAAACCTAATCCTTCCACAGTGTCCCATTGTCATCTTGAGCCCTTCATTACGGTCATTCTGAGCCTGTCGAAGAATCTCTAATCAGGGTAAACTCCGCGAAGGACCTCAGCCCCATATTAAATCAGATTCTTCAGTCGCTCCGCTCCCTCAGAATGACAGATAGAGCTAATAAATTCTTAACCGTCCCTTAGGTGACAAGTATCGCTTAATGACACCAGGCGCGACTTCCCATCTGCAAAGTCAATTATACTAATACTGCCGGTCTGCACTCTAATCCGTTCTATAGTGGTAAGCGGCCATCCCAGAGCTTTACATATAGTCGCCACAGCAGTAAAAAAGTGGCTCACCACCACTACATTTCCGTTATCATGTCTGTTAATTATTAACTGAATTATGGACCAAACCCTGTCCGCCAGCTCAACCACACTCTCACCGCCGGGTAACTTTTCCGTGCCCATTCCCTGTCGCCACTGTAGCAAAAACTGGCCAAAACTGGTCCCCAGGTCGGCAATTGAGACACCTTCAAGCTCACCGACTTCCATCTCACGCAAATCGCGCTCTACCTGCACCGTTAAACTATGGTAGCTGGCAATAGCCTGTGCTGTGTCCAAAGCGCGTTTCAATGGGCTGGAATAGATGGCGTCTATGTTCATCCCCTTTAATACCAACCCCAATCTCGCTGCCTGTTCTTTTCCGACCTCGCTTAACTCAATATCACTGCTGCCACCCTGAATCCGCCTTTCCTGGTTCCATGCAGTCTCGCCATGTCTTACCAGAATAAGTTTAATTGCTTACCTCCTTATAAAACTTTAAGACCATAGCGGTGAGCTAAACTCACCCGCTTAGTATACGGCGGGTGGTCATAAAATAATAGCTCCTCCCAACGGCTAGGATTGGCTACACTCAGGTTCTGGTTAGTTAGCCTGGTCATTGCCGTAACGAAGGCTTGTGGATTAGCCGTCAATTCTATGGCAGCTTCGTCAGCCGACGCCTCCACATATCGGCTGTAGGCATTAGTCAATGGCGTTATTATTAAGCCAAAAGCAGCTATGGATATAAACAGCAGAGGGAATGCCGCCACATCTGCAATTCCTTGAAAATCCAATGGAATAAGGCTGGCTCTTAAAACCAGATTGGACAGGTATAAGCCCAATAAAATCATGGCTGCCTGCACAGCGATAAGCTTGGGAATATCCTTGTGGATATGATGCCCTAATTCATGCGCCAGTATCACCTCAATCTCATCCGAAGTACATTTCTGGAGTAGTGTATCAGTGAGAATAATACTCCTCGTCCTGCCCAAACCGGCTAACATAGCATTGGCTGTGGTACCTTTGCTGCTTAAGTTTATGGTGAACACACCAACAATCTGGGCCTGTGCCCGTTTCGCCAGATTCATTAGTCTTTTTTTGAGTTTCACATCGCCCAGAGGCTCTAACTTAAAGAAAATAGGCAGCAGCAAAGTCGGGGTTAGCCGCGCTAGAAGCAGGCTGAGTATCAATAAAAATATGCCAGCCCACAACCACCAGACGTCTGGGAAGAGGTCCAGCAGCCAGTAAACGAGAATAACTACTACTAAACCCAATAGAAAGCTCAGGGCTGAGGCTTTGGCTCTATCTTTTAACCAAGCACCAAGCTTTTGATGTGACAAACCATAGCGCCGCGGCAGTATGAAGCTCTGATAGTAAGTCAGCGGCATCAAAATCACCCCCAGGCCTACCGCCAGAATGATAAAGTACAAGGCTGATGCCCACGGTTGAGAAAAAGCCAAATAATGGCTCAATTTGACGGATACACCGCCGAAAACAAGCACCAGTAATATAACACCCACTATAACTAACTCGATAAAAGATAGTCGACGCGTAAGCCGGGCATATTTCCTGGCTAGCACTTGACGCTTAGCATCCAAACGAGGCTGTGTTCGCTGCATTCTGTAACCGAATCGGGGTCAGACTAAAATCAAATTAGTTCGATGAATGGATTTAGGATGTGGCGAGAAACCAAGAGCCTTGGTCACCTGTTCCGGTCTGCCGGCACCTTTTTCATCGCAGCGCAATCTCATCCCCAAAACACATATGGAATCCTGGCAATCCACAAGCCACAGGTCATCCACCAGGGCACGTAAATCATAGTAGCGGGCGCCTGTATCTCTGTCATGGTGCCATGGCAATTCCTTCGTTGACAGAAAGGATTTCAAAGCCGACTCAACTTCCTGGCATCCTTTTTCTGTCTCCACTTCAACCCTATACCCGACAAATCTAACCTGAGATTGAAGCGAAGGGATTTTCGGCCCAACCGGCCGAACCTCAAGCAGGGCAATGCCGGGAGGTAACTGCTTCTCTATCTGGGATACAAAAGATTGCGGAGAAACCCATCGAGACAACAAAACATCCATTAGTTCAGCGTCACTGGTCACACCGACTAATAAGGGAGCTGCCAGGGCAATCTGTGGATGAGGAGTGAAACCTTCCGAATAAGCTAAGGGGAGGCCAGCCCGGCGTAAAGTCCTCTCCCAAAGCCTCATCAAATCTAGGTGCGACAGGAACTTGAGTCCATCACCACGGCTGAATTTAAGGCGCAGGCGCTGCATCCTTTTCCCTGGTTATCTGAATCTTCTCTATCTTCCGCCCATTCATTTGAGCTATAGTTATTTTCAGGTCCTTGTATTTTAAGTGCTCACCCTGCTTTGGTATGCGCTCTAAATGGCTCAGAATGAACCCAGCCACCGTCTCATAGTCACCGGTCGGTAGGTCCAAATCCAATTCCTCATTAGCTTCCTCCACCCTGACCCCACCATCGACCTCACAAGTATGGGCATCGATAGGCACGAAGTCTTTTTCCTTGACAGCCAGCTCATCACCGATAACGCCCATGATCTCCTGAGTCAACTGCTCCAGGGCAGCTATACCAGCCACACCGCCATACTCATCGACGACGGCTACCATATGGTAGTTGTTATCCCTCATCTCAGCCAGAAGCTCGCCCAGACGTTTGGTCTCGGGCACAAAATGCACCGGGCGAACTAATTCATCAATTGGGCTATCCAGAGTCAGCGATTTATTGGCCTGAGCCATTATCACATCTTTAATCGATAAAACGCCGACTACGTTATCCGTCGTACCCTTATAAACTGGAAAACGAGAGAAGGGATATTGTTTATAAATATCAAGAAAGCCGGCTAGAGTCGTCCCCTGTCTTAACCAGGTAACCTCTGTCCGCGGCTGCATTACCTCGCTAACCGGCCGGTCAGCGAATTCGAAGGCCTTATGTAACATCTCCGCTTCTTCCTCTTCCCATACCCCTTCAGCCTCACCAACAGTGATAGCAGTGCGGAATTCATCCTCGCTAATCGTCAGCCTCGTTTCAGTACTGTCTCCAGCCATTCTGGTGAATCTTATGCCTATATGGTTCAGGACATAAACGAATGGATAAAGTACCGTCGATATAATTTCTATTGGCCTGGCATACACCAACGCTATCCTCTCTCCGTAACGAGCAGCCAGGCTCTTGGGAATAAGCTCGGCGAAAATCAAAGTCAGTATGGTGATAACAATGGTAGCTATAGCTACCCCTAAGTTCTCCTTCCATAACGATACAGCCATTACCGTCCCCAGAGTAGCTACCGCAGTCTCGAAGAAATTGATGCATAAAAGTACGGTAGCCAGGAATTTCTCAGGTTTGTCCAGAATTTTGGCTACGATTTTAGCCTTGGGGTGATTGGTGTGTACGAGGTGCTTGAGGCGTAGCCTCTGCATGCCAATAAACGCTGTCTCAGCACTGCAGAAGAAGGCAGCCGCCGCCAGAGAAATCAAGAATAATACTAAAAACAGACTGTTAATGCCGTCCATATGTAGCCCAGCCATTCAACCGGCCAGGCAATTCAGTACCATAATAGCATCGGGCTTTCGCAGTGTCAAAGAACTGGCAGTCGTTGCTGAGTTATTTGCCTCTCTTCTCGTAATCAAGGCACCAGATGGCATTAGTCCGCTCAGGGTTATGGCAGGCACTTCGCCAGTCCCACTTGCAGCTATCGCAAAGCACGATGTTCATGCCCAGTATCCTCTTGATGCGGATTTTAGCTCTGTCTGCCCAGCTCGGCCTCAGTTTCCTGCTCTTAAGCATTTTAACCTCGTTTTAGAATTTACTCTCAATTCGTTATACGGCTAGGTACTGCGTACTGAAGCAGGCGGCTCTACTTGTTCAGCCCGCGCTGAATTCCACGCAAATAGGCAATCTGTCCCGTGTGCAGAGCTATCTCAGTAGTGATGCGGCATAGTATATCACCTATGGAGTCAGGCGAGCGGTCAGGCCGAGCCAATTCGGATAGTTTTTCTGGAGCGATGCTGTTAAGCAAAGCCAAAGTACTCTTCCTGACTGACTCGGTGTAGCCGCGTAACACCTCTAACTTTGGCACCGGCCAGGCTTGAAGCTGCCCAAACGTGTACTCAAAACCGGTATCTTGGGCTGGAGTGCCCAATTTTTCGCGCCAACCTTCCGCCTCGTACAATTCTACCTGTCGTTGAATCACGCGGTTAACGAAAAAGTCTTCAACCCGGGTGACATGCCACAAGATAAAGGCGATGCTGTTAGACTCCGCCGCCGGGCTCCATGCCGCCTCTTCCTGGGTTAGCCCATCGAGCGCCTTGGTAAGATATCCCTGGCTCTGTTCCAAAGATTTGATAATCGCCTCTTTAGCTTGCATCGACTACCTCCTGAATGCAGGATTTCGTACCTTGAATAATAGCAAACGACGAATCCCCGTAGCAAAATTTGAAGTACTATTCTGCCAGTCGCATTGACAAGTTATCGACAGAAAGATAGCATGGGGGCATTCTGCTGAGTAACTTGTAAAAAATAATGACAACTAAATTGATTCGGCCGTTGTTTTGGGCACTGCTTGGTGCCTTCATTATAGTCTTTGTTAGTATCTTTGTTATGAATCCGCCAATAAGGACAATACTAAATGATTTGTACCCAGAAGAAACCGTCGCCGCGGCTGTTTCAATGTTCTTTCCGTTGTCCGGTCTGCTCTTCCTTGCCCTGGGACTGACATTACTAGTTCTAACAATCAGAGCCAGAGCCAGACTGGATAGGCTATTAAAGAGGTTTTTATTACTAACCAGCTCTTCTGCTGTAGGAGTATTTGTCAGCCTGCTGCTTCACGGCGTGGTATTCGGCCTACTAATTCTTGTCTTCGGTGAAGACTTCTGGACCAGGACAGGCTTAGAGGACGAGCCCTTCTTCTTTATCCTGGGGCTGATGGTTTGCCCGCTTGCTTACCTGGTCGGAACAATAGGCAGTATCGTCCTTATGTTTCGAAAAAAGAAGTATCAAGTTGAGCCAAAAAGCTAAATATATCAAAGACGAGCCCAGAAAAAAGGAAAGCCAGTTACAACGGCTACTGGAACCAGGCGATATCGGCGTGAAATATCTTGCCCTGCGTGACCTGAGCCAAACCGATGCCGATGAATTAATGGCAGCTAAGAAAAGGGCACATACTGAAGGCCCTATTGCACAAGTGTTAGCCAAGATGGAGAAGGAAGGCTACTGGGAACAACCCGGAGCCGGATATCATCCTAAATATACGGGCACTGTGTGGTCGATTATCTTATTGGCTCAGCTTGGTGCTTCCATTGAAATGGATAAACGCCTGGCCACCGCATGCTCCTATGTATTGGAGCATACGCTTACAAAAGACGGGCATTTCGCAGTGAACGGGCTGCCATCGGGAACAATAGATTGCCTGCAAGGAAACCTCTGCGCCGCCCTACTGGACCTCGGGTTACAAGACCCGCGCTTGGATAAAGCATTTGAGTGGATGGCGAGAAGTGTCACCGGCGACGGCGTAGCTCCCATGGAGGATAAGGCAGCTCCGGTGCGCTACTACGCTGGGAAATGCGGGCCGCAATTCGCCTGCGGCGCGAATAATAAATTGCCCTGTGCCTGGGGAGCAGTGAAAGTAATGCTGGCTTTCAGTAAATTGCCGAAAGGAAAAAGAACAGCTTTGATAGATAACGCCATTAACACCGGAGTTGATTTTCTTCTCAGCAAAGACCCGGCCAAAGCAGACTATCCCTGCGGTTATAGTGCTAAATCGAGCCAGAATTGGTGGAAATTCGGCTTTCCGGTGTTTTATGTGACCGATTTATTGCAGAATGGCGAAGCTCTGGTTGGACTAGGCTATGGCAAAGACCCTCGGCTGGCAAATGCCTTGACCATAATCCGTGACAAGCAAGATGCTCAGGGGCGCTGGTTGATGGAATACGACTACACCGGCAAGACATGGATAGACTTCGGTGCCAAGAAACAACCTAACAAGTGGGTAACACTCCGCGCCTTGCGCGTATTGAAAGCCTTAGCCTGACCGCTCTGCCGATTGCATTGCCTTGTATTCCATTGGCTATTTCTGAGGTCCAACCGCGACAGCATGTGTCGGCTTGACATTTTATTCACGAGGTTGTAGCCTGTAGTAGGATAGTCGGAATATCCAATAGTAGGAGAGAATATGTCGGAGCTAATTCAGGTACGTAAGAAGGCACAGCTGACGATACCGCAGTCGGTAAGGCAAAAACTGGGTATAGAAGAGGGCGACTTTCTGGATGTCCGGGTAAGGAGCGGTGAGATTGTGCTCAAGGTCAAAAAGCTGATTGATAAAGAGCAAGCCTGGTTTTGGACAAACCGCTGGCAGCAGGGCGAAAAGGAGGCGGAGGAGAATATACTCGCCGGCCGTGTCCATCGCTTCCCTGATTCCAAATCGGCAGTAGCCTTTCTTCACCGCCAGGCAAAAAAGAAGCAAATCAAGGCCAATTAGAGCAGCGGATAATGCCTATAGAGCTCACCGATCGGTTTGTGCGGCAGTATAGGAAGCTCCCCAGGATGATACAGCAGAAGGTGGATAAAGCGCTGGCACTTCTTAATGCCGATTTCCGCCACCCGGGGCGACGCAGCCATCCAGTGGAGAACGCTCCCGGAATTTTTGAAGCCTACGTTGACAGGAAGTACCGCATGACCTTTGAGCGGCGCAGTGATACTTTCATCATGCGCAACGTTGATAACCACGACGAATGCCTTAGGAACCCGTAAGACGTACCTTGAGCTGGGGTATCAATAGATAGAAAAAGAAGAAGGGGTAAGTTCTACCTTTTGACAACTTCGGTTGTTCTTGCTGAAGCTAAGTGGAGCTGAGGGGATTCGAACCCCTGACCTCCTCCGTGCAAGGGAGGCGCTCTCCCAATTGAGCTACAGCCCCGTACGATGATTCATTATACTCGCAGGCAACACATATTAACAAGCTGTTTCAGCTTGTTACCAAGTGCTAAATGGCCAGACAGGGGGAAGCCTTTTCAGCTATGTCGAGGTATCTGAGCTACTTCTTCATCAGTATTCTGCACAGGGCAACTATGACCAGCAGATAACCGATTATCCTGATGACAATGATAAAGGCATCCAGACTTGCTGCCAGCCCCATCAGGGTCAGAGTATGAGAGACGCCAAAAAGGCCGAAGGCGATGCCGATGTAAAGAGGTACGTCCCACTTTTTCTTGATAAATGCCCAGATGCCCAAGGCTAGTATTACGATACACAGGACCAGATTGATTGAAGTCTCGACCATTTGTGGTAACCCCCTTTGTGCTATTATTTGGCGTTTTGATGCAGCGTGACTCTAAAAATCATATCTGCACCTTTATGCCAAACAGTTATCATACCAACCTTACCCGGTAACGTAAAGTAGTACATATAAACCGGCGCTCGGCACCATGCTTCAATTGTGCCGTGATTTCGATTAAAATATAGTTAATTAAGAATATGGGAGGTGGATTATGAGTCAAACCAGTGATAATCTTCAAGCCGCTTTCGCCGGTGAAAGCCAGGCCAGCCGTAAGTACCTGTACTTCGCTGAGAAAGCCGACGAGGAGGGACATAAGCAGATAGCACGCTTATTCCGCGCCGCATCGGACGCGGAGACAGTTCATGCCCGCAACCATTTGAGAGTCATGCAGGGGATAAAGTCGACCAATGATAACCTGAAGGCGGCCATCGGCGGTGAGCATTACGAGTTCACTAAAATGTATCCCGATTTCATAAAGCAGGCCGACGCTGAAGGCAACAAGAAGGCGAATGACACCTTCGACCTGGCAAATAAGGTGGAGCAAATTCACTATAGCCTTTATCAGACCGCGCTGACCATGCTGGAAAAAGGACAGGACATGACTGAGAAACCAATCTATGTTTGTCAGTACTGCGGTAATACGGTTGAGGGCGAACCACCTGACAGGTGCCCCATTTGCGGCATGCCCAAAAAGATGTTCAAGCGAATAGATTAGATTTGTATGTCAACAGTAATTAAAATTAAGGAGTTGAACTATGTCCAAGAAGATGTCTGACGACGAGATCCGGGGAATAGCCACGCATCGAGTGCGAAGAAGGAGAGGATTCTACGCCCACTTGACGGCATACATACTCGTCAATTTGATGCTTGTGGCCATCTGGTATTTCACAGGCCACGGTGATTTCTGGCCGATGTGGGTGGAGTTGTTCTGGGGAATAGGGCTGGTGTTCCATGCCGTAGCCGTCTTCGCTAAGGGTGACATTGGGTCAGAAAGAGCAGCCATAGAAAAAGAAATAGAGAAAATCAAGAAAAGCGGTATCTAGTTCGGAATCTCTGCCGTAATTTACGCCATTAATGCAAAAGGCTATCTATATAGCCAGGGTCGCTGTATTTCGCCATTATTTTTTCATAAACCGTTTTATCGTCGATATCCTTTTCCTGCTTCAAGGCATCCAGGGTGCTCTGCCAGGCTTTTACCGCGCTATCGGGAATGTCCTTGCTGAACGCTATGTACAGGTCCGCCCTTATGACCACGGTGGGCATCATGACCAGGTCATCTGGATTTACTCCCGCCTGGGCAGCAATAATCGCCAGGCCGTCTTTATTTCCCAGCCATAGTTGTACTGTGCCATCCATAAGCTTTTTCAAAGCCTCGGTGTCGGTCATACTTTCGTCTAAGTTGGTAAATCCCTGAGACGCCAGGAACTGAGCCCCGGCATCGCCCTTATATACGCCTATCTTATTGACTTTTTTGGCGTCCTCAAGCTGGCTAACTGCAACCGTTGAGCCTTTCTTAGCATAGAACGCCTGCTCATAGTAGCCAATCGGGCCGACCCACTTGAAAAGGTTTTCGCGCTGGGGAGTCCGGTTGAGCGAATAAATCACCACTCCGGGACCCTTTTCAGCTAAGGTTAGACCCTGGCTAAGCGGCATAACCTCTATATTAGCCTGCATGCCTGTTTTTTCTAAGATAGCCTGGACAATTTCCGTGCTTTGCCCGGTCACATTATTATTCTT
>Ga0315285_10006839_pt1 | contig 11757 bp, 7 predicted proteins | sample YL17G09_36_MG_FD_203698 | JGI IMG/M metagenome (GOLD analysis project Ga0315285, IMG submission 203698) | Sediment microbial communities from Yellowstone Lake, YNP, Wyoming, USA - YL17G09_36 | ecosystem: Environmental > Aquatic > Freshwater > Lake > Sediment | place: USA: Wyoming | collected... | reverse complement strand
AGGGAGGCGGCGTCTCCGGCGTCGAAATGGCGCTGTGGGACTTGGCGGGCAAGGCCTACGGCGTCCCTGTTTACCAGATGCTGGGCGGCAAATACCGAGACCGAATACGACTCTACGCCGACACCGATCCCTCGACTTCGCTCGGGAGGGACCTTACAGAGGATAAGAACGCATACGCCGGCAGGCTCAAGCAGAGAGTAAAAGCCGGATTTTCCTTCCTGAAGATGGATCTTGGCATAAGACTGATCCGCAACGTCCCGGGGACCTACGAGAGACGACAGAAAGCAGAGAACAGAGGACAGACGACCGGCATCCAGTTGACCGACAAGGGAATCAGTCTGCTTGCCGAATACGTAGCCTATATCAGGCAGGAAATTGGCTACGAAATCCCACTGGCCGCAGACCACTTCGGCCCAATCGACGTCAACAACTGTATCCACCTGGGCAAGGCTCTGGAGCCCTACAAAATGGCCTGGCTGGAGGATATGGTGCCCTGGCAATACACCGATATGTTAAAAGAGATCACAGGCTCCATCAACGTCCCGACCCTGACCGGCGAGGACATCTATTGTCTTGCGGGCTTCAAAGAGCTGATCGACCAGCACGCCGTAGATATGGTGCAGCCGGACCTGGCAACGGCGGGCGGCATACTGGAAACTAAAAAAATCGGTGATTACGCCCAGGAGCACGGCCTGCCGATGGTCATGCATTTTGCAGGCTCGCCGATTTCCTTTATGGCCAATGTGCACTGTGCCGCCGCCACCGAAAACTTCGTGGTCCTGGAGCACCACTCGGTGGATATTCCCTGGTGGGAAGACCTGGTGACCGGCATCGAGAAGCCGCTTAATCAGCAGGGCTACGCCCGTGTGCCGGATAAGCCGGGATTGGGCGTTGAGCTCGCCCTGGAAACTGTAAAAGAGCATCTGATGCCGGGCGAAGGGTGCTTCGAGCCTACCGACGAGTGGAACACCGCGAACGCCCCGCCGCTTCAGGTTATCCGGGTATCAGGTTATCAGGACATCAGGAACCCGACTCGTCTCGGCGACTCGTCTCTGCGAAGCGCTTCGCTGGAGCCGGAAGCGCCAAGCCGTGGTAACCCCGCCATAGTGATGGCGGGGTTAACCGGTTAGCCCCGCAATGCATTGCGGGGTCTTCCCTTCCTGATGGCCCGGTCGCCCATTTCACATAGGAGACATAAGAAGATGGTCAAGTCGTTCTCACGATACTTCAGGTATGGATTTCTGATATGTTTAGCGGCGGCGGTCGTGATGCTCGCCACAGGTTATCGGGCAGCGCTGGGCCCGGTGATAATCGTCCTATTTGCCTGCCTGGCTTTATACTTCACGGGCAATCCATCGCTGGCGAGCTTTGCCTTTACGGTCTGGGTTTTTGCATTCGTGGCCGCTTCAATGGTCTATCCGGCGGCCTTTATGACCTGGTTTGGGCTCGATTTGGGCTTAACTATCGTCCCATTGATTCAGATCATCATGTTCGGCATGGGGACGACCTTGAGCTTGGCCGACTTTGTCCGTGTGTTCAAGATGCCGTGGCCGGTCTTCGTAGGATTTATTCTGCAGTTCAGCGTCATGCCTCTGGTGGGCTTTACGCTGGCCAAAGCGTTCGGTTTTGACGCCCAGATTGCAGCGGGCGTGGTGCTGATAGGTTCTGCCCCCGGCGGCGTGGCCTCCAACGTCATGACCTATTTGGCTGGCGGCGATGTGTCACTGTCGGTTACCATGACCTCCTGCTCGACCCTGGCCTCGCCGGTAATGACGCCCTTCTGGATGAAGGTCTTAGCCGGCCAGTTCGTCCCGGTCAACTTCTTCGAAATGATGTTCTCAATCATCAACATGATTATTGTCCCAATCGTCGCAGGCCTGGCGGCAAATCGCATCCTGTATGGTCGCGGTAAGACCTTCCAGCGGGGTGCGACCTTGGCTCTGATTGCAGCAGCCGGCATCCTGCTGGCTGTGGGCGTGGGGCTTTTCGCACCCACGGCTATCTTCACCTGGGGCAACGCCTCTTTGCAGAAAGATGGTTTCATCGTCGGGCTGCTGCTGATCGGCCTGGTTGCCCTGGCTAAGCTGGTGATTGGCGTGTGGTTAAAGAGACCCGAGAACTGGATGGACAAAACCCTGCCGATGGTATCTATGACAGGGATTTGCCTGATCATTGCCGTCATCACGGCCCGCTCAAGGGACGATCTGATAAAGGTTGGGCCCGCTTTGATCGGGGCCGCAATGATCCACAACACTGTCGGCTATCTGCTGGGCTACTGGCTGGCCCGGCTGGTCCGTCTGAATGAGATCGCGTGCCGGACAATAGCGATTGAGGTCGGGATGCAGAATGGCGGGATGGCCTCCGCCCTTGCCATGAAGGTGCTCAAGAGTCCGCAGGCTGCTCTGGCGCCGGCCATTTTTGGCCCTTGGATGAATGTCTCCGGCTCGATCCTGGCCACGTGGTGGCGCCGCAAACCGCTCACGAGCATCCCATCTGTGGAAGGAGACACAAAATGAATCGGCGTGATCTGATCCAGACCCTCGGATTGTCAGCGGTGCTGGGCGCCCCCCTGCTTTCTTGCGCAAGCAAGAAGGGAAGCATCGCTGCGCAAGCGGCTACCAGCGATGCGATCGCTGACAGATACGACAAGGCGACTAAGGGATTGCCCCCTTTGAAGATCGCCGGCGTCAAAGCGATCCTGACCGCACCTGATGGCATCCGCCTTTGTGTGGTGAAGGTCCAAACGAGTGAGCCGGGACTTTACGGCTTGGGCTGCGCCACCTTTAACCAGCGCCCGCTGCCGGTGGCGGTCGCCGTAGATAAATACCTCGATCCATTCGCCAAAGGGCGAGATGCCGACAATATCGAGGACATCTGGCAGACCGCGTACACCAGCTCCTACTGGCGCAATGGCCCGGTCTTGAACAACGCCCTTAGCGGCTTGGATCAGGCCCTGTGGGACATTAAGGGCAAACGAGCCAACATGCCGCTCTACCAGCTGCTGGGCGGCAAGTGCCGCTTCGCCGTTGACTGCTACACCCACTGCGGCGGCGCGGACCCGGCCCAAGTCGAAAACAACGTCCGCCGAGCGAAGGCTCAGGGATTTAGATATGTTAGAATCCAGCTCGGAGGCTACGGCTCACCCCACCTTTCCAAGCAAGCCCACTTCAAGGAACAGGGCTTTGGATCCCCTTCCGATTCGAACATGGAAATCAGGCCCTACGTCAACGCCACCGTAAAGATGTTTGAGCACATCCGAAGCACCTGCGGGGACGAGGTGGAACTTCTGCACGACATTCACGAGCGAATTCCGCCCATCGAAGCCATCAATCTGGTCAAGAGACTTGAGCCGTATCGGCCTTTCTTCATCGAGGACCCCTTCCCGCCCGAGGCGAACGAGTACTTCAAGATGCTCCGGCAGCAGACCAGCGTGCCCATCGCCATGGGCGAGCTTTTCAATAATCCCCACGAATGGGTCGGCCTCATTTCGCAGCAACTTATCGACTTCATCCGTGTGCACATTTCCCAGGTTGGGGGCCTGACGGTGGCGCGAAAGATCGCAGCGCTGGGTGAGTGGTTCAGCGTGCGCACCGCCTGGCATGGGCCGGGTGATGTGTCTCCGCTGGGGCACGCCGCCAACGCCCATCTGGACCTTGCGATTCACAACTTTGGCATCCAGGAAGGCATCCACTTCCGCAACAGAACGCGAGAGGTTTTTCCCGGCTGTCCCACCTTGAAGGATGGTTATATGTATGTGAACGAAGCCCCCGGGCTTGGCGTGGATATCAATGAGGAGCTGGCCGCAAAATTCCCTCTGCCTGAGCATCCTGGTTACTGGGAGCCGATTCGCAGGCCGGACGGCACCGCCGTCAGGCCGTAATAGAGGTAGGGTGGGCTTCAGCCCACCGCCAGTTGCCATAGACACGGATTTACACGGATTCACACTGCTGAAAACCGAATAAAAAGCCACAGGGGCTTGTCCTGAGCGAAGCCGAAGGGACACAGAGGTCACCGAGAAAAGAAACAAATAGGAGCATTAACCGCAGAGAACGCCGAGACCGCTGAGATTTAGAGCGTCTAACAAAATGAGACAATGTCATTCTGAGCGGAACGCAGTGGAGCGAAGAATCTGGCCTGCATAAGAAATTTCTCATTCGTAACCCAGATCCTTCGCTTCGCTCAGGATGACAACGTAAGGACATATTCATTTTGTTAGAGGCTGTTAGAATAAAGACGATTTTCTCTGCGAACTCTGCGGGCTCAGCGGAGTCCCTTGGAGCGTTGCCCCGGAGCGACTCGTATGAGACCGTCACAGTATTGTTGGCTTTATAAGGCTGCTCCTGTCTGTGTGATATTGTTCTTGCCGGCTCTTGCCTGCGGACAGACTGAGCGCCAAGACGGGATAAAAGCCTGCCCTGACCCCCGCTGCCTGCTTGCGCAGGCACGAGCCCGTCCCGAGCCGGGTCGAGAGATTTACCCCCGCGAAAGCGGGGGCGGGGATGACGTCATTCCTGCGGGAGCAGGAATTGCCGAACGGCTCGCAGACACTATTGATATTGCCCCGTTCGGCCAGAAGCTATCGGGCGAGAATTTTATCGGCATTCAATGGGACAACCCACGTGATGTCTATGAGGTCCGCGTTGCGGGCATCGACCGGCAGGCAGAGGTAGGGTGGGCTTCAGCCCACCAACAAGATGATGGTGGGGCGAACCCCACCCTGCGGCTGGAATGGTGGGGCAGCGTATGGCCGGACAACGGCAGCGGGGGCTGGATGCGCCTCGATGACCCGTGGAATGGCCAGTGGGTGCCTGTAGACAGTAAGCCTACACCAGTGGGGCAGGACGAATTTGCATTCAAGTTCCCACCTCTGAGCAAAAAAGAATGGCTCAAAGCACTTAAGACCAGTCAGTATCCAACTAAAGAAGATCCCATTTTCCGGCGGACGCTCAAGGTGCGGGTCGTGGCCGAGAATAAGAAAATGCCCAGCCAGGCCCAATTGGTGGTCTTAGGCGGCTCACGCTGGCGTGAAGCGACTTTCAACATAGAAACAAGTCTGCCCAACGAAGGAACGGCCGCCGTTCGCCTGGACCTAACCAACGGCACATTACTGAGCCTGCAAAGTCTGCCTGCTCCGAGGGCGGTTGAATTCGATGGGAATGGATGGAAGGCTCAAGGTGCGCCCGGCCAGTCGGTTGGTGCGCGCATTAGAATTCTTTATGCAGATAACAATGACTTGAATTCTAACGATATGACTCGTGTTACGGTTCGTTTCGGTAACAGTCCGCACCCGACCGGCTTTTCGTTTGTGCCACAGGACGTACTGAAAGAAGGCGTCATGCGGCTGCCCAACTTCGGCACCTTGGTCTGTGAAACCTCACGCGGTGTGATGCCGGCCAATGATCCGGGTCCGGCCGGTGACTACTGGGCCAAGCCCGTACGAAGCCGGGTTGCGGACCGACCTGAGATGACCCGTGCGGCAGCTATGAAGGCAATACCACGACTATCGCCGCCACAATGGGTACCGCTTGGCGTGCCTTGTGCCCGGCAAGAGTTCTTTGTCGGGCCTGGCGGGGACTGGATGATCTGGGCTTTGAGCCTAAACACGGATAACGGCCGGGATGTAAAACGCTGGTGCTTCCGGAAGGAATTCGGCACGGAGCGCCAATGGGAGAAGTTTGTTGTGGCGCTCGACACACGCCAAGACCCCAAGTTTGACGACGGCGACAGGAAAGCCTCTCGACGCTATCTTGAGGATGGTTACCTGCCGTTGATACACGTCGAATGGAACAACGGGCCGCTCCATTATCATCACGCGCTAGTGGCAACAATTCTACTGGGCGACTACGGCGACGATGTCACGCGCCGCGGGGACGAGACGGTAGTGCTGCTTGGTAAATTGGAGATAACGAACACCGCCGACACCGCTGAGCCGGCCATTCTGAATCTTAGATACGCGGCGGATACGAGACTAACACTGCGGGATGACGGTGCTATTGTGTCGGAACCATCCGCCCCTGCTTCCGGCGCGGTTCCTTTGTATGGCCAAATCTCAATGGACAAGCCAAGTGCCGGCGGCGCAGCCGGATGGGCGGTGCTGCCGCAAAATGAGTCGGAGCCCTCCTCCATTCTCCGCCGGCAAGAAACCTTAAAGCCAAAGCAGACACGTTTGGTCTACTTCAAGACGCCTTTTGTTCAGTTGCTGGACAGCGATGAGCTTGCTCGCCTGCAAACCATCAGCTTTGAAGAGGAAGTCCCGCACGTTCTGGCCTACTGGCGAAGTCGGCTGGCAGCAGATATGCAGATCGATGTCCCCGATGAAGCTATCAACAACTTCTATAAAGCCAATCTGTGGCATAATGTGATAACGACTGACCGCGATCCAGAGACGGGCCTGTACAACCATTGCGTCGCGACCGTGCGTTACCGCGTGTTTGCTAACGAGACGGTAATGGCCGCCCGGTCTATGGATATGCGCGGCGAACATATTGAAGCCGAACGTTTCCTGGAGCCGATGCTGCACTATCAAGGTTGCGAGCCTCTAACGGGCAGATTTTCCACCAAGGAAGGTGTATTCCACAGTGCCGGCCGGTACACGCACGGCCAGTACGCGATGAATCACGGCTTTGTATTATGGGGGGCGGCAGACCATTACCTGATGACGCGCGACCGGGCTTATTTGGAACGCATCGCACCTAAATTGGTCAAAGGCTGTGACTTCCTCATTTCAGAGCGAAAGTCAACAATGAATGATGGTATTGCGCCGCGTACGCCCGTTTACGGCTTGTGCCCGGCTTCTTCCCTTGAAGATGTCGTTGAGTATCAATACTGGTTTGCCACAAATGCATACTTCTATCTTGGGATGAAGCGCGTAGCTGAGGCACTTGCAGACATCAACCATCCTGAGGCGCAGCGCATCGAGCGCGAGGCGGAGAAGTACCGGCAAGATATAGAGGCCGGCGTACGCGAGGCGGCGACACAGGCGGCAGCCGTACAACTGCGAGATGGGAATTTCATCCCCTACGTCCCGTCACGCGTTTTCCAGTGGCGGCATCTGACCGAAGGCTGGATAAGAGAGGCCCTGTACTGCGCTTTGCACCTGGCAACCGCCGAGGTGCTCGTATGCAGCGACCCTTTGATTACCTGGATGCTCGATGATCTCGAAGACAACATTTTCTTCTCCGAGCAGTCCGGCTACAACGTAACGGATTGCCGGCAGAGCTGGTTTGAACACGGCGGCGTCACGCTGCAGCCTTGTCTATTGGATACACCGATAGTCTACCTTGCTCGCGATGAGATTCCTGCGGCGTTGCGTGCGTTTTGGAACACGTACGCGCTGCTGATTTATCCCGACACGCAGTGTTTTGCGGAATGGGCGCCAGGATTTGGCCGGGGCGGCGGCCCGGTTTACAAGACCTCCGATGAGTCGCGTTTTATAATGTGGCTGCGACAGTTGCTTATATGGGAAAACGGCGACCAGTTGTGGTTTGGCCGGGCAGTGCCGCGAGAGTGGCTCGAAGACGGCAAGACGATCCGAATCGAAAGAGCCCCAACAACGTTCGGCGCGGCCGGCTTGGCTATCCGATCTGAAGTAAACAAAGGGCGGATATATGCGACAGTGTGCTTACCGACGCGCAGTCCGCCCTCGCAAGTCTGGCTGCGTATTCGTCATCCGCAAGGCCGCCGGCCCAGGCGTGTTTTGATCAATGGTCGCTCTGTCGAGCCGGAACGAATTGTCGGCCCCGACATACGCTTGGCGCCGGGCTTGACGGACTTGTCAAGCGCTGTCGAGATTCAAGCCGAGTATTGAAAACCACTTCCTGTTTTGGATCGTCTTGGCCGACTGGAACAAGCTGCCTGCAAGGTTCCGCTGTTTTATGTGGGTCATTCGCCTATCGGGCAGCAATCGGCGGCAGCAGCGTGTGGTCTTCGGGCTCTGGAATCAGCCAGAGCAATCTTATGAGGCGGTTCTGTTCTATTGCAGCGGAGCTTCCGGCACGCATTTTTCGGCAGGATAATACGGCTCTCCGGCATTGCCCCGGACACCCAGCAGGTTTACTTCGAACTCATGAGCCGGGAATCATTGTCTTAAAAACGTCATACCACGTGTAGTCGGTGTTGCCCTTCCAATGTTCAAATGCTACGATTTGTCTGACGCGAAGAGCCGCCTCGAACGAACTAATACCGTCTTCATAGAAGTTGACAGGGAGCTTTTCGATTTCCGGCACAGGTTCTTTTGCCCGTTGTTCGAGGAGGCAGAACCAATCAGATTTCCCGCCGGCACGATTCTCTCGTATTAGTGACTCGATTTGCGCTACGCTTTCATCCGGATTTCTCTCTGTCATTTTACCGCTGCTGAAAAACACGTCCAGACTCGCCGGGAATTGTTCCCGCGCATCGAACAGGCGGTTGACAACCGCAGCGTAAGTTATTCGGGCGCCCTCGGGCCCAACGTATTTGTGAAAGAACGGAATCGCTTTAATTGCCCTATCAAAAGACCGTAGGTCCAAAAATGCCTCACTGTCCTTAAAAAAGAAAGAACCAATTACGATCGGATGCATCTGTTTCGGAATCAACGAATAGGGCTTCCTAAACTTCAAATTTCTCGCTTCATAGGCATAAAGCCAAACCCACCGGTTCGCACCCTGGTCAAAGTCCATGCAACGTAGCTGTCCAAAGCGACTGATTACGCGCCCCTTATCAGCTAACTGGTAATATAGCCTTATGGGCTGAACTGCTTCTCCTGTCACGGTTGCCTGCAGGATCTTCTCGTGACTCATACAAGGACCGACCCTTCCGTTACCAGCAGTTTTGCGTTGTCGCCCTTGCGTATGGTTTCAATGTCGCTTTGTTATATTCTAACGGATAACACTGCCGCACTCAAAAAGCTTATTGTTTTTTGCTGCGAAAGACGCCGGCTTACCGCCTCACCGCAGTGGGCGCTATATCCACAAGTGGTTACATTAGTCGGGGTGACTGGACTTGAACCAGCGACCTCCTGCTCCCAAAGCAGGCGCTCTAGCCAAACTGAGCTACACCCCGATGCCGCCGGCCTCGTGCCGGGTTTACATTAGCCCATCTTGTCTAAAAAAATGCACACCACTATTCTACACCAACCGCCCCGATATTCCAATATTTCATACTCTCAATCACAACCTCGCCTGGTCAGGTCGCAGAGCCGCCTGTGATGGCTAGGCAAAAAAATTTGCATAACCGCTGCCTCTAAGGTATAATACAGTATGTTATTTCCCTGCTGAAAACCAGGGTTCTCGACCGGCAAGGATGCGGCTGCTTCTACGTTTAACAGCCGAACGGATGTTGCGGCGAACAAAACTCGTAAAGCGTGCATATACTATGCTTGCGAGAGACTTGGCTTCTGACTGATTCAACCAAGCGGCAAGGCAAAAAAGCTATCGAGGATCATAGGAGAATCGAAAAAACCTGGCAAATTGACGCATCAGGTTGTAGGAGGTAAATGACTATGGCCGGCATGTTTTATTCATTGAAAGAGGCGGCCGAGAAGCTTAACGTAACCGAGGTCGAGGTGAGGGAGTTGGCCAAGCAAGGCAAGTTGCGTGAGTTTCGTGACGGCTCGAATTTGTTATTTAAGGTTGATGAGGTTGGGGCCTTGATGCCTGAGCAAGGCACGGATGAATCCAAGGATGATTCAGCTCTATCAAAGAAGCCAAAGCGGCCGAAAAGGGCAAAAAAGCCCGAGCCGGCAGAACAGATGGAGCAAGAGCCGATAGAGCTGGAAGAGCCGTTTGGCGTGGCGCAGCCAGAGCAAGAGGCAGCCGCGACACCGCCGCTCGCCGAGAAACCTGCGATCGCCGATGAGATTGGCGGCACCCAAGGCGAGGAAATCTCACTGGCGCCCGAAACTGGGGTTCCAGCCGCAAAAAGCGAGCTGACCGATGCGGACACCGCCCTGTCCGGTGAAGGGGTCAGCGTTCTTGGGGAGACCGACCAAGATTACGCCGTCACCGATGATACGATGGCTGAGACAGCGGTCGCACCAGGTACTACCGGCACGACACCCGAAGCCCCACTGGAGGAAGTTGAAGAAGACGTTAATTTGGATAGTTTCGGCAGCGGGTCGGGACTATTGGACCTCTCACTCCAGGCTGACGACACATCATTAGGCGGCATCCTTGACGAGATTTACACCCCCGAAGCTGGTGAACCCAAGGAACCAGCGGCGGCCTCATCTGAGGAAATGGCTGCCGAGGCGGAGCAGATGCTGCCGGAGGAGGAAATCGCGGCCCCAGAACTGGCTATAGTGGCGCCGATAATAGCTCCTGCATACGTGGAAGTCGAGCCGGATGTGCAGAGCAAAACGCTTGGCATGCTGTTGTTCCTGCCGCTGTTAGTCCTTGTCTACACAGCAGTTGTGGCCGTCGCAGGCCTAAAAGGCGTGATGCCCTCAATTCTGTCCGCCGTGCAGGGCGTAATCTGGTATATGCTCATCGCAGCGTTCGTGGCAACAGGCTTAGTGGTGGGCGGCACTTTTGTCCTGACCGGCAATCTCGGCCTGACGGCTAAGAAGGAAAAAAAGCTGAAAAAAGCGAAAAAATCCAAAAAAGCAGAGGAACCTCCCCCCGCGCCGGAGGACGCTGGCTCGTAACCCTTTGCCAACTGAATACTTGCAGCCCTTTTTGCAGACCCCAAAAGGGCTGTTTTCTTGCGCATAAAACCTGGTAATTTGCGCAACATAGGCGGGCATTATAATTTACCCAGACTCACACCTTTCAGGCATTTCCACGTAGCCTATTTTGCCACCTCAGAAGCCTCGTTGGGCAGTTTATTCGTAGCGAGATGCCTCGGATTGGACACCTGGTTTTTAAGACTTTCAACAAAAATTTTTATAAGTGCAGCGATAATAAGCACTTGGATGCGAAAAAGCGACTTTTCAAAAATGGTCAAAAATGCGCAGAAATTTGCAGAAATGCGCGCGTTTTGAGCAGAAATTAACAAGAAATGCGCACTTTTTAGCAAAAAATTTCGGGACATTTTCGGTTGTCGACCTCCGCTTCATTTTTTGGCCATTTTCCCTCTTGACAGGGCACGCCAATTGTGCTTTGAAGCCTCTGCGAGAACGCAAGGCAGAATTCAGACACGAACCCCAGTAGGCTGCGGATACCCGATCCTCGATGCTCGATACACTGTGTAAGGCGCGTAGGAGGGCATTTGGGCTGGGCGGCAAAGTTCAAATACCGCTTTTGTTATGCCGGTTAACCGAACAGAGTCACGCGTTGCCGGTCAGCGGGAGTTGACACAAGTGATAAAAATAGGTACAATACCGATAAATAGGAGGCTTTATCGAGACTTATCCTCGTGGAGAAAAATCATGCGGCCACTTGTGAACAAATCATCCATATCTTGTGCTGTCTTGATAGTTTTGATCTCCCGTGCGCTTGCGGCCGGGAAGGTCATCTACGTTGATGACAATGGCCCTGCGGGCTTTAATAACATCCAGGCAGCAATTGATGACGCCAAAGACGGCGATACCCTAATCGTTGCTGACGGCAAATACACGGGCGCTGGCAACCGGGACATCGACTTCAAAGGCAAGGCCATTACTGTCAAGAGCAAAAACGGCCCAGAAAACTGCGTTATTGACTGCAATGGGACTCAAAGCGAACCTCATCGCGGGTTCCGCTTTCATTCCGGCGAAGAGGCAAATTCTATTGTTTCCGGCCTGACAATAACCGGCGGATACGGACCTGAAGAAGAATACCTGTATTATGAACATCCGGTCAA
>Ga0315285_10006837_pt1 | contig 11762 bp, 9 predicted proteins | sample YL17G09_36_MG_FD_203698 | JGI IMG/M metagenome (GOLD analysis project Ga0315285, IMG submission 203698) | Sediment microbial communities from Yellowstone Lake, YNP, Wyoming, USA - YL17G09_36 | ecosystem: Environmental > Aquatic > Freshwater > Lake > Sediment | place: USA: Wyoming | collected... | reverse complement strand
TGCCAATAATTTATTGGTCCAGCGGATTATGCCGTCTATTGTCGACTGGCCTGTGCCGTATCTATTGTCAAACATGTGTTTGGTAAGCGCGTCGTTTACCGCTATGATCGGGAACATTAAAAGCTTTTTATTTTCCAGGCTTCTTAAACGGCTAACGCCTGTAGTCGTCTCTTCTGTCCCGGCGATAATATTTTTAGCAAGGTCCTTTCTTTTCTGGTGGATAGTCGATACCAGGTCCGCCCCGTCATCCATCGTTATGTGGGGTTTTATATCCAAAACCGCGTTTATATGCTTATAATACGTTTTGCTGTCCTCGCCTTTTATCGCGAAAACAGGGATCTTGTAATCTTTTACTAAGGACGCGGCAACGTCATCCTGCGTGCTTAGCGGATTCGACGCGCACAAAACGACTTCCGCTCCGCCTTCCTTTAGCGCAAGCATCAGGTTCGCTGTCTCTGTCGTGACATGGAGGCAGGCGCCTACTTTTTTCCCCTTAAGCGGCTTTTCTTTCTTGAATCTTTTCCTGATTAAATCCAGAACAGGCATGTCTATAGCCGCCCATTCTATGCGCAGCTTACCTTTCCCAGCTAACTTTAAGTCTTTAACGTCATATCTCATATTTAATCTTCCTATTTTGAATTACTAGTTACCAGTTACGAGTTATCCCTCGCTTTTTGCTCGGGATCCTGAGCTTGCGAAGGACTAGTTACTGCTTTCTACCTAGCCGCTTTTTTTAGCGTGGAAACTTTGTCTATTTCTTCCCAAGTAAAGCCCTCTTCGTTTCTCCCGAAATGGCCGTAGCACGCGGTCTTTCTATAAATCGGGCGCCTCAGCTGCAAAGTTTTAATAATGCCGCGCGGCGTGAGGTCAAAGTTTTCCCTGATTATTTTTTCCAATTTCGATTCCTCGACTTTGCCTGTCCTGTGCGTGTTTACCATCAATGAAACAGGCTCCGCCACGCCTATGGCGTACGCGACCTGGATCTCGCACCTGTCAGCCAGCCCTGCCGCCACAATATTCTTGGCGACGTATCTTGCCATGTAAGCTGCCGAGCGGTCGACTTTCGTCGGGTCTTTTCCTGAAAAACACCCGCCGCCGTGGCTTCCGACGCCGCCGTATGTATCCATCATTATCTTTCTTCCTGTCAGACCCGTATCTCCCATCGGCCCGCCGACTTCAAATCGCCCGGTCGGGTTCACAAGCACGGTCATTTTTTTATCCATAAGATGCTTTGGTATCACGGCGTCTATTACAAGTTTTTTCAGATCATGCCTTATTTTTTCCATCTTTATCCCGGAGCCGTGATGCGCGCTTATAACAACCGTCGTGACTTTGACAGGTTTTCCGTCATGGTATTCAACGGTCACCTGCGTCTTGCCGTCGGGCCTTAAATAATCGACCATCTTTTTCTTTCGTATTTCGGCAAGCCTTCTTGCCAGTTTATGGGCAAGCATTATCGGCATCGGCATGAATTCCTGGGTTTCATTTGTCGCGTAGCCGAACATCATGCCCTGGTCCCCGGCTCCTCCCGCATCGACTCCTAAAGCTATATCGGGGGACTGCTCCTGGACCGACGTTATCACGCCGCATGTCAGGTAGTCAAAACCAAATTCAGGTTTGGTATAGCCGATTTCTTTTATCGTGTTACGTATTATCTTTGGGATCTCGACGTAGCATGAAGTCGTTATTTCACCCGCCACGATCGCCAGGCCCCTTGTCACAAGCGTCTCGCACGCGACCCTTCCTGACGGGTCCTTTTCGTAGATCGCGTCCAAAATAGAATCCGAGACCTGGTCAGCTATTTTGTCGGGATGACCCTCTGTCACAGATTCCGAAGTAAACAGGTATTTTCTCATTTTATGCTCCTTTTTCAAATTTTTGCGTAGCTTCTTTTAAAGAAACAGGATCTCCTATATCGTACCAGTCCACTTTAAACACAAATCCGTACACGTCCTCTTTTTTTGAAAGCCAGCTTATATAATTCCCCGGCTGGTCAGGTTTTTGCCCGCTTTTTATATACTCGCCTATCAGCGATAACTTGCCTTTCGGAAAATAATAAAGCCCCATTGAGATAAGCGAGCTCTTGGGTACAGCCGGTTTTTCCTGGAACTCGATGACTTTGCCGTTTTCATCCAATGATAAGACGCCGTAGCGGCTTAACAGGCTTTTATTCGCCAAATCGTGGACGCCGACACATGCCTTATTTTTCTTCCTCGCGAATTCCACAAACGGCTCAAGCTCAAAATTAAAAAGATTATCCCCGGCTATTACCATTAAATCATCGTCGATCTTCGCCTGGTTTATGATAAAAAGCATGTCGCCAATAGCGCCCAGCCTGTCGCTGTCGGAAGTCGTGCCGTCATCTATGACTTTTACAGGCTTATGGAATTTATATTTTGACGCCCATGACGAAAAATCTTTGGCAAACTTGCTGTTCGTAACGATGTAGACTTCCCGCAGATCATCGACATTTTTTATGTTGTCAAAGATATACTCTAAAATCGGCTTGCCGCCTATTGTCAAAAGGGGTTTTGCCTTATTCAGCGTTAAAGGGTACAATCTTGTCGCGTAACCCGCCGCTAAAATCAACACCTTCATAAAATTACCAGTTTTCCTTCGCCATTTCTTTTTTTAAATACGTTATCCTGTCAACAGGCGTCGGGTCCACGTTGTTTAACACCGCTAAATAAAAACTTGTAAAATCGCCTATATAAATAAGCGAGAATATCCTCGCAAGGAGGCTGTCCCCTTTCGAATTGACTTCCAGGACTTCCGTGCCGGCGTCTTGTATCATTTTCTTGCTTATCTGCATCCTTTTTGTCACCCTTGGATGCTCGCTTTTATCCCTTAATAAGATCACGATAAATTTTTTTAACAGCTCTTTCGGGAATTCCCATCCCGAGATCTCGTTATGGTCCATTTCCGGGAAAACATGGCTTGATGAAAGCGTCTTGGAATTTTCGGCGAATTGCCCGCGCCAGCGGATAACGACTGAATCCAAGTGCTGGCTCGCGCCGTAAATCACCGCGAACCTGTTTATGATTTTGCGCGCCAAATTTTTAGCAGTGTTTTTATCTGTTTTTACTTCCGGCGAAAGCTCCTCGTTCCTTAATTTCGATAATACATTTACTGTTTCTTTTATATCGCTTGACTTGTCCCCTACAAACCCTAGCCTCTGCAGCAAAACTAACGGCACAAAAAATGAATATCCCAAAGCCACCCTCGGCGGGATATTTTTAGGCATGACGACAAAAGGCAAGCCCTGGCTTTTCGCGATCTCGCCTAATTTTCCGCCTGAAGATATGACAATGATCTTCGTGTTTCTTTTTTTAGCGCCCTCAAAAGAAGACAGCGTTTCTTCCGTGTTTCCCGAATAGCTTGAAACAAACACAAGCGTATTCTCATCGACAAACGCCGGCAGCGTGTAATCCCTGTTTATGAACAAGGGCAATTTTATTTCATCGTACAAATACGCCCTTACCAGATCCGCCCCGATAGCCGAGCCCCCAAGGCCTGTGAAAACGACTTTGTTGATTTTTTCAAACCCTTTGGGCAGAGGGAAAGATTGCGCGATCCTTATGGCGTCCTGGCACTGCGAAGGAAAATCCGCTAAAAGCTTTAGCATATCGGATTTATCGATCTGCCTGATTTTCTCTATATTATCTAAGATGTTTTCCACTATACCCTATACCCTATCCGCTATACGCTATATATTCAGCCCCGGAATAACCTCGCGTGTCATGTTCCTGATATATGTCTCGACTTCAGTGCCTGACCCAAGCGTAAGCGCGTGGTTAGCTATCTGTTTTGCTTTCGCATAAGACGCCGAGCGGATGACCTGCTTTATCTCAGGTATAGCAACGGGGCTCACGCTGAATTCATCAAGTCCCATGCCCAAAAGAAGCAGCGCGAACGCGGGCTCGCTTGCCATCTCGCCGCACATCCCGACCCAGATCTTCGAGTCATGCGCGGAATCTATCACATTTTTAATAAACCTTAAGACCGCCGGATGGGCCGGTTCGTACAAATAAGCTATTTTTTCATTTACCCTGTCGACAGCCAAAGCATATTGGATCAGGTCGTTTGTACCTATGCTGACAAAATCAGCTTCTTTGGCGATTATATCGCAAGTCATGGCTGCCGACGGTATCTCGATCATAGCGCCGACTTCTATATCTTCGTCAAAAGGCAGCTTTCTTTTTCTGAGATCCTGTTTGACCTCTTCTAAGATCTGGTTTGCCTGCCTGACTTCTTCAACGCCCGAGATCATCGGGTACATTATTTTTAATTTTCCGTGGGCGCTTGCCCGCAGTATCGCCGCAAGCTGTATCTTGAATATCTCAGGCTGCGCCAGGCAGAACCTGATGGCCCTCCAACCCATAAAGGGGTTCATCTCGCGCGGCACATCCAGCTGCGAGAGGAATTTATCACCGCCTAAATCAAGCGTCCTTATTACAACAGGATAAGGAGACATATCCTGGGCTACTCTTTTATAAGCCTGGTAATGCTCTTCTTCCGTGGGAAGGTCCTTGCGGTTCATATAAAAATATTCTGTCCTGTAAAGGCCTATTCCCCTTGCGCCGTGCGCCTTGACTGACGGCACCTCTTCAGGAAGCTCGATGTTCGCCATCAATTCGACCTGCCTGCCGTCTGTCGTCTCGCAAGCCAGGTCCCTTAACTGTAAAAGTCCTACTTCAAATTCTTCAAATTTTAATTTCCGCGCTTCGTACTTTCTTAAGGTATCCTGGTCAGGGTTTACAATGATCTCGCCGTTTGTACCGTCGACAATCAGGATATCATCGCTTTTTATATTCTTTGTCGCGATCTCAAGGCCTACAACAGCCGGAATTTCCAAAGCCCGGGCCATAATAGCTGTGTGCGAGGTCTTGCCGCCGATATCAGTAATAAACGCGATCACGTTCTTTTTATGCATTGAAGCCGTGTCGGACGGCGAAAGATCGTAGGCTACTACTATCACTTCTTCTTTTAGATTCTCAAGGGTCTGCTTTTTCTTTCCCATGAGGTTTCGCAGGATCCTCTTGCCGACATCGTTTATATCGCTTATCCTCTCGCGCAGGTACTCGTCGTCCATTTTTGAGAAGACTTCGACGTAGTGTTTTAAGACCTGGGTAAAGGTATACTCCACGACGCATTTTTCCTGCTTGAGTTTTGTTACTACTTCCTCAATCAGGGTCCTGTCTTCAAGAACGAGAAGGTGCGCGTTGAATATCTCGGCATGCTCAACGCCCATTTCTTTCGAGATCCTTTTTTGTATGTCGAGGATCTCGTTTCTGGTGGTTATCAATGCTTCTTCAAAACGCGTGATCTCAAACGGCAGCTGCTCTTCGGCAATACTTTTCTTTGAAACCGTCAAGTCTTCGGTCTTGAATAAAAACGCTTTACCTGTCGCGACCCCCGGTGAAACCGGTATACCTTTTAGCATTTCTTCCCTCTTTAATGAGCACTTGATTTACGGAGCGCAGTGACGTAAATCAATCTTCTCTGAGTCGCTACTTGCTCGTGCGAATTAAACCCTTGACATTTTATGTTATGTGTAAATTAGAAATGTCAAGGGTCAAATTCAGCCAGCAAACTTACGCTCACTTTCGTTCCGTAAGTTTGGGCTTCATTTGACTATTTATCTATTTCCCCTAACAATAATTTTTCCAGTTCTTCTATCGCCTTATCGGCATCATCACCGTTTGCGCTTACAAGCAGCCTGCTTCCCTTGCCCGCGGCAAGCATCATGATGCCCATGATAGATTTCCCGTTCACGACCCTCTTTCCCTTTTTAACGGAAATCTCAGAATCGTATTTATTGGCTATCTGCACAAAAAGCGCAGCAGGCCTTGCGTGAAGCCCAGCTTCATTCCTTATAATGATCTCTTTTTCTACGAGCACCACTACTGCCCCTTAAATAAACTGTCCAATGATACGTTCCACTTCTGGTCGGGATCAAGCGTGAATTTCCAGTGGAACAATAAAGCTATGCCCTGGTATGTCCTCTCCAGGCCGCTTTCTGACCCGGAAACAGTCTCTACAGGAAAATGCCAGACCAGCGCCTCTTTATTGACTTTAAATATGATCTTAAGCCCGCTCCAATTATCATCTATTTCTATCTTTTCGACTCCGTGTATCTGGCCTTCCCTGTTGAACTGGGCGTCTTTTACCGCAAGGTTGAGCTCAAACCCAAACCACAAAGGCATGGGGGTCTTGGCTTTATTCTCAATCTCATATTCTGTTTTAAAAGAAGACGAAACGCCATCGTGAGAAATCACTTTTTTGACGTCTACCGGGAATCTCCCGTCTTTCAAATACAGGCTGCCGTTTCTTGCAAGCTCGACAGAACTTTCTTTCTTTCCTTTATGGATCTTGCACAAATACGGCTGGTTGACGAAATCACCGACTTCCTCATATTTGCATTTGGTAAAATTATCCAAATTGGCGCCTGGCCCGAAGAAATGGTCCAGCAAAGAGGCCCTTTTGTACCAATCATAGCTTAAATACTTGTCGAGGTTTTCTTCCTTAAGCACCATCAGGTCATGTATCGATTCCGGCCCTTGAGTATTGTCGCCGCCGTGTTTTTTCGCTTCCGCGAGTTTCTTAAGCGCCTTTATATGATAGCTTTCTTTCCTTCTCGTAAGCGTGTTTGTCACGTTCAGGGATTTCGGCTTGTAATCGATCTCAAAAATCGAGCCGCCGTCCTGCGGGTCTATATATAAATTCAGGTTTTTTGAACTTATCAGGACCTCATCTTTGCCGTCTTTGTCAAAGTCGATCGTCTGTATCTCGTGCCAGTCCCCCTTATGCCGGATCTCATCTGTTATTTTTTCCGCTTCTATCAAATGGGTGTACACGCCGTTTCTTAAATGGCTAAGGTACAGCCCGCCGAAAACACCGTGCCAATAACCGCAGTTGCACTGGCCTTTGTAAAGCTCTTTTCTTGCCTGCTCCAATTTCGCGACCTGTTTGCCTTCAGCCGCAAGCGCCGCGATCGCATCGCTTACATACATCATTTTCTTATGCATGTTGTTGGATTCAGAGTATTTGACTAAAAAGTTCCTGAAAAATCCCCCTGACCACTCCATCATCTCTTTATAGCTTGCGCTTGAAAGATAGACCCTGTCGGTCGGCGGCGCCTTTTTCAAAAATTCGCCCGGAGTCGTTAAATCGATCCAGTCCGAATTCTCTTCAAGTGCGGTAAAGAACCTCTCGAGCCAGCCCTCTTCATAGACCCATTTGTAGGTCCCGGGCCAGAGGCCGAACTTCTCACCATCGTCGGCGTATGTCACGGACTTGGGAAATTCCGAAGCGATGGAGCGCAGATAGTCTATAGTCTCATGCACTTCCTTAAACGGTATCGTGTATCTTAGTTTTTCGGAGCCCGGGAAAATAAAAAGCTTGTTCCCTTCTTCTTCCGTCACGTAATACCCGAAAATCTGCTCGGGGTTAAGCCCCGCGAATTTAAAATGGTAATCATCCACAAAAACATATTCCACGCCGGCTTCTTTTAAGGGTTTGGGAAGATAGGACTCCCAGACTCTTTCGGCGACCCAAAGGCCTTTCGGGTCATAACCGATCCCATCTTTCAAATAAGATGAAAGCATCTTTATCTGCCCGATTTTGTCCCTGTCAGGTATTATAGGCAGGATCGGCTCGTAGTATCCGCCTGTAAGCATCTCGACCTGTCCTGATTTGACAAGCTTCTTTATCCTTCTTATAAAATCAGGTTTGTTCTCAATGAACCAGTCCAATAACGGCCCGGTGTAATGCAAAGCCATTTTTACTTTCGGGTGCTTTTCCAGGACTTCCAGGAATGGCTGGTAAGAAGTTTTATACGCTTCGTTAAAGACCCAGCCGAAATTACCCACAGGTTGGTGGTTGTGGATAGCTATTAAAAGGCTTATTTTCCTGGACATTTATTTGACTTCCCCTGTCTCGACTAGCGATATTATCAGCTTCGCCAATTTATCCGAATCGTGGCGGACAAAATCTTTTGTGGTTATCACATCTTTTTCGACAAGCCTGTATCCCATCTCTTTTACAGCTTCCCTGTCTATCATGACCTGCGAAGCGCCTTCTTCCTTGTATTTGGCAAGCAAGTGGGCCGGTATAGTGCCGCTGTTGACTACGCAGACATCAAGTATCCTGGGGCTTGTATGCGCCACAAGAGCTTTTACATGGTCGGAAGCGGAATACCCGTCTGTCTCTCCCGACTGGGTCATGACATTGCAAATATATACTTTGAGCGCCGTTGAATTCTCTATCGCCCTGACAACGCCGCCGACTAATAGATTAGAAATAACGCTTGTATAAAGGCTGCCTGGCCCTAGGATGATCGCTTCAGCCTCAACTATAGCGTCAAGCGCTTCAGGCGTCGGCTTGCAGTCGTTGGGCCTAAGCTCAATATCTTTTACAGGGCTTTTGCTTTTAGCAAGCCTTGTCTCGCCGTATGTGACTTTCCCGTCCTCGTGCGTCGCTATCAAAGTGACTCTTTTAAGTGTCGACGGGACCACGCGCCCTCTTATAGCTAAAATCTTGCTTGATTGTTTTATAGCCTGGTCAAAATCTCCCGCGACCTGCGTCATGGCCGTAATAAAAAGATTCCCGAAACTGTGGCCCTTTAAGTCTGTGCCTTCCTGGAACCTGTATTGGAAAAGCTCGCCCATCAACGGTTCCGCGTCCGCAAGCGCTACAAGGCAGTTTCTTATATCGCCGGGCGGCGGGACGTCAAACTGCGTCCTTAATCTTCCAGAGCTTCCGCCGTCATCTGTCACTGTGACGATCGCGGTTATGTTATTTGTGTACTCTTTAAGGCCCCTTAATAACGTCGAAAGGCCTGTGCCGCCGCCTATAGCTACGATCTTGGGCCCCCTGACAAGGTGCCTCTTATGGTAAAGGATATTTACTAATTCTTCTTCCCGCTTGGGTAAAATCGCTGTTATCAGCGATTGCATCATCTGCTTGATGCCGCTTACGACTAACCCCACTCCTATGATCAAAGTAAGAAGCCCAAACAACCTGTTATATAATCCGGCTTTTATCAAAATTTCCGCGGAGCCGATGCCTACCATGCCTAATCCGAGGCTCGCGAGCAGTATCCATCTCTTGATCCCGATGCCGGGATGGAGCCATTTTAAAAAATGTATCAGTGAAATCTTTCTTCTGGACATTTTTGGATTAGTGCTTTTTCTGGTCTTCTTGCAAAATGGAGTTAAGCAAAGATTTTATGTCCTTTGCTTCCCTTAATGTATCCCTGAAAAATTTGTCTTTTAAAAGACGCGAAATGCGGGCAAGCGCTTTTAAGTGCGGTCCTGCGCAGTCTTCCGGCGCGACCAATAAGAAGAATATATAGACAGGTTCGCCGTCTAAAGAATCGAAGTTCACGCCGGTTTTCGAAACGCCCAGCGCGGCCACCATGTCCTTTACCTTATCGCATTTTCCATGCGGTATGCCTACGCCTGAGCCTATACCTGTCGAACCCATCGCCTCGCGGTTCATGAGTATCTTGACGATCGAGTCCTTGTCTTTATCTTTCAATATACCGGCTTTTACCAAGAGCTCTACAAGCTCGTCTAAAACTCCCTCCTTATCATTTGATTTTAAATCTACGCTGACTGCTTTTGGGTTTAAAAAATCCATGATTCTCATATAAGTCCTCCGTTATGTTACTATTGCATTGCGAAATTTGGAGCCCCTCGCTTCGCTCCCCTCACATTCGTTCGGGGCAGGCGGGACAAATTTCAAAATATTTCTGCGAAGCCGTGAACGAAAGTATCACGGCGAAGCAGAATGGAGCGGGTGATGGGTCTCGAACCCACGACATTCACGTTGGCAACGTGATGCTCTACCAACTGAGCTACACCCGCTTATTTAAACTTCTTTCAGGTAGTCCCGAGTAAATCGAGGGACACCCGCCCGTCTACGCTCTAAGTTAATTTATCTGGCGTACATGATGAGCTACGCCGGGCTATTCGCCTGATATAAGCAGTCAGGCGAAGCTTATCTACTACGAGGCCTCTACTCGGCGAAGCCTGGTGCGGACGGAGGGAGTTGAACCCCCAAGGGTTGCCCCACTAGCTCCTAAGGCTAGCGCGTATGCCAGTTCCGCCACGTCCGCCTGTAAAATATCTCCGTTATCCCTCTTGTCGCCGCCAAAAACTTCTTCGACGGGATCCCGCAGAGCACGGAGTGCGCATGCGGGATGGCGGAAGTTGAGCCCACAGCTTTACCGCACCCTGCGAAACCCGCCAACGCTCTGTGGCGGGTTAAAACCATCTGGTACCCGCACAAGGACTTGAACCTTGAACCAATGGATTAAGAGTCCACTGCTCTACCAATTGAGCTATGCGGGCATAAGTCGTAAATAAAGAAGGATTTTAACACAAATTATCTGGTGGGTCAAAAATATTTTTAAAATTTTACCTCCGGGACAGCTTTTGCCTTTTCCTCGGCCTTGAAATACTCTGTCGCCACCTTAAAATTGAACATCCCCGCGACTACATTTCCCGGGAACTGCCTTATGGCGATATTGTAATCTTTGACAGCTTCGTTATAGCGCATCCTTTCGACCGCGACGCGGTTTTCTGTCCCAGCCAATTCATCCATCAGTTTTAAAAATGTCTCGCTTGCCTTTAAATTAGGGTAATTTTCCGCCACCGCTATAAGCCTTCCCAATACCGAGTCAATGCCTGAAGCCGCCTTTATTTTATCATCTATTGTCGTGGCTTTCGCCCACGCTGAACGCGCGTTTGTGATTTCCTCAAAAAGCGCCTTTTCATATGTCATGTAACCTTTTACAGAATTTACCAAGTTAGGTATTAAATCATTTCTTCTCTGCAATTGGCTTTCGACCTGCGCCCATTTTGCGGTGATATTTTCATGTTTTGAGACAATACCGTTATAAACCCCGATCAACGACATAAAAACCAAAAGCCCAGCTACCGCGATTACCAACAAAAAAACCAAAGCACCTTTCATTTCACCCACCTCCATTTTTTAATGAGCAGACAATTTACAGAGCTCACAAAAGCGATGTAAATTGTAGGCCAAAAAGCCGTCTGCGAATTAACCCCCAGCGCTTTGCTTCGCCCTTAGAAATCACAAAGTGATTTCAAGGACTTAAGTCCCGGAAATACTTCGTATTTCTCGGGGCAAAGCGAAGCAGCAGGGGGTAAGTTCGGCCATACAACTTATGTTTCCGCCACTAAATCTTAGGCGGACCCGCCGATGCTTTGTGGCGGGCACTGTGTTCCATAAGTTGTGGCCTCACTTAGAATCCTCCTCCGCCGCCGCCGCCTCCGCCGCATCCGCCTCCAAAACCCCCAAATCCTCCGCCGCCAAAACCGCCATGTCCGCCGGATGACGTCCCGCCATAGGTATACGTCCAAAAACCTGTATGGCGCTTTTTCTGCGGCAGGTTGCGCCAACTATTAAATTTCGTTATTTGACCCACTATAGAAGCTACTATCATTAAAAACGCAAGAAAAGGAGATGCGGTCATCGCCCCGATCAGGAAAAATAATGTGAAAATGATGCCTAAAACAGCAGGCAAGGATAGATTCCATAAAAAAATAAACACGAGGAAAACTATGCCGGCAACAGGCGGCAACTCTTTACTGCGATTTTTGAGCTGTATTTTTTCCAGGTCCCCTACCGATACATTTGCCTCTTCCGAAATTTTCTTAGCTATGGCGACAACACCGTAATACAGCCCCTCGCCGTATTTCCCCTCTTTAAAGTAAGGCGCCATGTAGCTTCTG
>Ga0315285_10006836_pt1 | contig 11762 bp, 9 predicted proteins | sample YL17G09_36_MG_FD_203698 | JGI IMG/M metagenome (GOLD analysis project Ga0315285, IMG submission 203698) | Sediment microbial communities from Yellowstone Lake, YNP, Wyoming, USA - YL17G09_36 | ecosystem: Environmental > Aquatic > Freshwater > Lake > Sediment | place: USA: Wyoming | collected... | reverse complement strand
TCCCTTGATTGTTCTCCAAGGTTGTGACCCGCTCAGGCTTTTGAGGATTGCGTCTTTGTTGTTTGTTATGGCTTTCATTATCGAAGTGGCGGAGGGTCTCTCCAGTCCTATGTTTTTGTAGTCGTCTGGCCCGGCGTTGAGGATGAAGCTGTGCATTCCTTTGGCGGTTCGTCCGCGCCAGCCGGAATCATTCACGCTTAGATTTCTTAGATCGTTTTCGTCCAGTCCGTGAAGTGCCGTTTCAAGGCCTAGGCCGCTCACGTAGTCAACGATTTCTTTGCGCGCGACTGAGTCGAGGGCTTTGACGGTTTCGCTTTCGACATGGATGTGGTAGCCCCGGTGTCCTGAGAAGAATGTGCGCATCTCCTTTTCGTGGAAGCCGAAGTCCCGTGTGAGCATGTCTAGGAGCTTGATGGTTTCTAATTTTGCGGAGGCCAGGCAGACTTCGCATATCCATGTGCGATCGTCAAACTTTTCGCCGCCGCATGCTGGACATTTTTCGGGTACGATTCCCTTTCCTGAAAAGCCGCATTTGTTGCATGTCCATTCGTCGTGGATTTTGTTGCAGGGGGTTGGTATGTGGTCGGCGTCGATTTCAAAGATTAGGTCTGCTCCGAGCCAGCCTTTTTTTTCCATTTCGGCTTCTGGGTCTTCGTAGTAGGCGCCTGAGACGTAGGCGTGAAGTGGTACGGAGTCACGTAGAAAGGATGTTAACTCGTCTGTGTTGCTGAAGGTTTTGTGGCGGAGCATCCAGCCTTCGAACGAGGCGAAGCCGAATTCGCGTTTTTCGATCGCCGGGATGTTTTGGTTTGGGGTGAAGTCTTTGGCGTAGTATTCGCGGAACATGCTCTGTATAAAAGTCAGCGACTTCAAGCTTACTCAACTCTAGATTTGGTTGAGTTGTAAAAAGCGTTTCGTTTTAAAAGAAGAGCTGGAAGGGATTGGAGAAAGCGAAAGGAGATTGGAAGAACTGGCAAGGAAAAGCGGGATGCCCATGACCAGAAGAGAATATGAAAAGAGGAAAGCTGAAAGAGAGAAAGCACAAAAAAAGAGATAACTGGCGCGCGCTACGTTCTATTTCCCAAAACTCAATAATAGGTAATACATAAAAGAGAATTAGCTAAACGTGCGCGCGTGTACTAGACACGCGCAAATAATGTCTAGCGCGCGCACGCTACTAACTTATATGCAACAGAATAGAACGGTACCGCTAACTGACAAGCCTAATGGTGCTGATGCGCATGCTTCAACAGAGAGGAGATGATCTTCTGGGGGGGACATGATGCATGAAACCTGAGGAGACAGTGAGGGGTAGGCTTCTTTCCGTAGATATCATAAGAATAGCCGGTTTGATATTGATCCTTCTTCAGCATATGATAGGTACCAAGCTGTTACCATCTTGGATAAGCAACATTGCTATCGATTACCTTCCATATCTGTTTTACATCAATTATGGACGAATAGGTGTATGGCTGTTTCTGTTCGCAAGTGGTTGCTCCTTGGCTCTTAATGATACCGAGTTTTCAAATCTCTCGGACGTCAAGAATTTCTATAAGAAACGGCTTATCAGAATCTATCCACCATATTGGGTTTCCTTGCTTTTCAGTTTGCTTATATTCAATTGGGTTATCCCTTCTCTCACTGTTACGGATTTCGTAAGATGGTTTTCAGGGTTCCAGATATTCTTTGCCACAACATCAATTGAGATTACAAAAGTCAACATAACCTACTGGTTCGTAGGTTTAATCGTCTCGCTGTATCTTCTCTATCCCTTGCTCTTCTACGTTGTGAAGAAACATCCAAACATATCATTGTTCTCATTTTTCTTCATTTCATTGGCAAGCCGATGTATCATGTTCTACGTATTTCCAGTGTTCGGAAGTGGGTGGGATTGGTTTCCTACATGCAGAATATTCAACTTCGCATTAGGCATTTATCTGATACGAAGAGGCTTGTTTCCAAAAGCAATCTCAAATCGAACATTCGCATTTTTAAGTACGATGAGCTTCTACGTCTACTTAGTACATTTTCCAATAATGTGCGCGACAAATTATGAAAACATTGGAATATTGTTCTTCTTAGCAGGTACAATAGTATTTTCAGTTCTATTGTATTTGTTTGATAATGCTGTCAAAAGTCTACTTTTCGCGCGCTCTATGACAAAGAAAGAAGGTGCGCAAACTATAGCGTGACCTTGTCCAACTTGTCAAGACGGCACTTGAGCCAGATAGAGTCATTCTGAAGATACCAATCCCAGATCTTAATCGCTTTCTTAATGTCTCCCTGAAGATACTTCACTCTTTCCCAGCCATGCACAAACCCGCGATGAACCCAGCCCCAAGACCATGACATCCCTGTCCCACTTTCCTGAGACGCCAAATGTTGTGTCAAATAACCCGCCAGTCGTGTATCTCCATACGTCTTGCGTATCCACACGACCTTCGCCCTATGTATTTCAGCCCAATTCGCCGAAAAGAAGGCATGAAGAGCGTCCAGACGGAAAGAATCACAACGTTCAGAATGGAAAAGCATATGGACGACGCCATTGCCCTCACGAGTCCTAATCATGCAATAATCGAACTGCCCAAAGAACTCGCGACACATCTTGAGCAAAACAATCCAATCTCGCTTCAGAAACTCATAGCCACGCTCAAGCGAACTCGTCAAAGTCAGGAAATACACATTCTTCTCTGAGTACCGACAACGCTTTATCCCCGAAAGAAACCTATGAAAAGCCCGCCCCCTCCTACGCCTCCCAACCTCTCGATCAAGAACATTGCGAACCCAACCAACCAGAGTAGTATCACGTTTCGCCCCTCCAATACCGCACGTTTCGACAGAACAATCAAGTGAAGGATGGCGAGCCCTTCGCTTTCGCTCAGGGGGAGAGGTAACATCGCTCCCGACCTCTCCCCGACCTGATGGTCGGCTCCCCTCACCCGCCTCTAAGGAATGGCTATAATTAATCTGGGTTCGTCCAGAGCGAGGTTTTTGCTTGGAAAAGGTAACGCCAACGGCATCTATGCATCTTGCCCTCACTGATTATCGGCTTTTTTGGCAACTACTATCATGATCGAAGCCAACGAGGGGATTCTGCTGATCACCCTGTCAATCTTACCCAGTGCTCTGGGAAGACCCTCAGACTCAACGCCTTCCACTTTTACGATCTTGAAATGGTAGAATGCCAAGAACTGTATCAAAGCTCGATAAGTAAAAAGTCTCAGGTGACCTACAGAGATGAAATCTTGTTTTCCGAATCTTCCAAACTGTTTGGTTACCGACACTTCGGAATGTCGAGGCTGCATTCCCAGAAGCAACAACAACCTATTCAACCAGCTCGCAAGATTTGGCGTGGACAATACAAAGAAACCTCTAGGTTTCAGCACTCTCAGAGCTTCGCAGACTGCGAAATCAGGGTTCAACAAGTGTTCAACAATATCTCCCATGTAAACTACATCGAAATATTTCTCTTCGAAATGCAGTCTCTCACAGGATATGTCAGCTCTATATGCTTTTACTCCAGCGCTTCGGGCTAGATCAATTGCTTTCTGAGAGATGTCTATCCCGAAGACTTCAGAATGCCCCTTAAACCTTGCTACAAAACTTCCATCGCCACAACCGATGTCCAGAATCCTTTTTGCACTAATGCTATTGGCTGTCTTGGTAGTCAGGCCTACTATTAAATCGTAACAGACCTTGCTTCTCTTTGCCTCGACAACTTCGTGGATCACCTCTGCTCGTTCATAAAAATGTTCCGTATTCATTTTCGTTCCTTCTCATCGGTGCGCGCGAGTCTATCGAAGGTCTTCTTCGTCGTATTGTTTTTCAGTGCAAGCACCAACCTTGACTCCCTTGAGAAAAGTATAGCCTGAAATACTTCTAATAATAGGCAATTTTCCAATTCCTTGGATCATACCCTCAGTATAGCCCGGCGCTGCAGATTGTTCGGTTATCCTGACCCCCAACTTCCTTAAGCGAAAACTCGTGTCAATTGAGTTCGTTACGCAAACGGCGTCAGTATCACCACCTTTTCCCTCAACGTCCAATCGCGCTGGCATAAACTCAAAACGCATCATATGGGGCGAGATTGTGGCATATACTGCTTTACGTATCAGAGTCAGTAAGTTCGATATTTTTCGTCTTGGTCCAGCCTTGTACCAATGATGCTCTCGGCTCAATCCTATGACCCTGAGAAAGTTTGGAGCAGAAGCGATGATCTTCCCTCCACCTCTCAGGACTCTTACCATCTCAATCAGACAAGTTTCCGGTTTCTTTGTATGCTCTAGAAAGTCATTGAATCCCACCGACGAGAATGACTTGCTCTTAAGTGGAAGATTGGCAGCGCTCGCAATAATAAAATGTGCACTCGCTCCCTCATGCTGAGTAGCCATTCTTATTCCTATCGGAGAAATGTCAACACCTACTACATTGCGATTATGGTTAGAAAGTCTGTTAGCAACTTGTCCAGTTCCACAGCCCACTTCCAGAACCCACCCTTCTTTTGTTCCCAAGGCGAGGCAAAACGCAGAGAACCAAATGTCAAACTTCTTTCTATTCAGCTCCTCAAAGCATTTCGAACAAGTCATGTAATACAGGTTCAGTCCAGTTTCCTGTTTGCTCACCAAGATCTCCCTCCACAATCTTGTTTTGGCGCGCACGCTGCACTATTCACACCCCCAATGCAAACAAAAAGCTACTCCCACATATGAAAGCCTTGCGCCCCCCCGCGCAGGCACACTATGAAACTGCGTCAGGCACGCGCGACAAGAAAATTTGTAGATGGAAAACCACGCTTGCTCAATCAGCTAAAATAGGAGAACTTCTAGAGTTCACCGTGTCGGAACAAGTATGGAGAGTTACAAAGCTGAAATCAAGTGGAAAAGAGAGAATGGCACGTGGATTTATGGCGGAGCCCCATTGGCTCATACAGGAAGAGAAAGTGGCCTATTGTTGCGCCTTAACTTGCTTCAAAATCTCAATCTAGGAGGAAGAGTACTTTCTGTAGGATGCGGAACTGCTGCAGAACTGCGACCATTGACAGAACGAGGTTTTTTTGCCTTAGCGTTAGATCCAGAGCGCAGTTTCCTGCTTGACGGAAAAGCAAAAGCAAATGCTGAGAACTATATTCAAGCCATTGGAGAAAAAATGCCCTTGCACAATAATGTTTTTGATGTAGTATTACTCTTTGAGGTCCTCGAGCATGTCATCAATCCAGATGCCGTCCTAAAAGAGATTAACAGAGTCCTGAAACCAGACCAATTGCTACTTCTGACAGTTCCAAACAAGCTATATCTATTTGAGACTCATGGAGTTCAGATCTGCGGAAAGCAAATCGGCAACCTGCTAAAAACAGGCATCCCATTCTTCTCCATTCTGCCTGATTTTCTGCGCAGAAGATTCGAAAGAGCACGAATATATTCAGAGGCACACGTCCTCTCTCTGCTTAGAAGGAATGGTTTTTATCCATTCATAGTAGAATACATCATGCCTTCATTGGACGCTAGAAAGCAAACACCTTTAACAGAAGCTATGAGGCAAGTTTCTCTCCTTTTGAGCAAGGCTCCTTTGATAAGGAAGTTTGGATCAAACATAGCAATTGTATCTCGAAAGAAAACTGCCGTCATGACTTCACAGTTAGAATCATGAGCGTTCCAACATTCCTGGCCTTCGTGAAAGTAATACGATCTCGCGCCTCGTTTGAAAACTCGTCTATTCGTGACCTTTTGGCGGTTTCAACTTATCAGCAGACCTAGTGCTGTTGAGTATGCTTTCAGAAACAATAGAAAAGCGCATCCCACAATTATTGTTGGCAGTGAACTAAAGTCCTTAACTACTATATTGAGAGCCAGAGTCGCTTGCTTAAGTAGAGCTAGAAATATTCGTTTGTTGGTTTGACGGACAAAAGCTGGCATCGATCTACCATAACGAACATTCTTCAAAAGTATTTCCCTAAGGGAGGCAAGCTCATGGTGATAGATCTCAGATCTGCATAGACCTTCCTTTACGCCTCTTTTACGGAGTCTTTGATAAAGATCATAGTTTTCGCCCCACAGCAATGCTCTATCAAGGACTTCTCCACCGACTAACTGATTCTTGGCATAGAAACGTGGTTCGCCGTGAATTATGTCATCACTGTCGGCATATAGTATGTCAACTTTTTCGTAGCTGTTTTTCAAAGCAGCCGAACAGCGGCTCCAGAAACTTCCTCCAATGAAGACTTCTGGAATTTTTACCATTTCGACATTTTCATTGGCACATTTCTTAACACACTCTTCAACAACCGACGGTGATAAGACTTGATCCGAATCTACAAATAGGATGTACCTACCAGTTGAGCTAGCCACCCCAGTATTTCTAGCCAAAGCTGGATTGCATTCTTGCTGCACTATTTTTGCCTGAAACAGTCCCGCGATTTCTAGGGTACGATCGACACTAAAACCATCAACGATTACTATCTCACAGAAAGGGTATGATTGGCCTTTCATGCTCTGAAGACACCGTTCTAAAGTTCTCTCTGAGTTGTAGGTCGGTACTATTATCGACACCTTGCGTCTTTCCATGCGCTCACCTTAGACTGCTCAAGGCATCATGTAACAGGCGTGACAATAACTACCACATCGTCGACGTAGGCGATATTTTCGATGCCATCGAGGTCCCAGTTCACAAGCTCAAAAAGGAGAGTGTTAGGCAATGATGAATGGAACAACTGATGCCACGACTCGCTCAAGTTGTCACTGAATACGCCTTCGAATCCGGTCAGCTTTTTGGCATTTGCGTAACCTTCGTAGACCCCACCTGGGGTTGTCATAATCATCGACTGGTTATGGTAAATGTTGGAGATCACCACAGCGAAGGTGTCTCTCCCGTTGAAACCTTCAATCGCGTCTAGACAAAATGAAAAGGTGACATCAGAGCAATCCGGCACGAAGATCATTCTGGAAACGGATCGCCCATACTTCCATTCAGATACGGTGTACATTGCTTGCGTCGATATTTTCAGGCATCTTTGTGAATAATGCGTGGGGTCAGACGTTATCGTGACGGCCCCCAGACCACTACCATAATACTGAGTTTGCCAGCCATAGTCCTCCCAATCCTTGTGCTCAAAATCATCAAGGAAGACTACGTTTGCGTCCGCATAGTTATACTTAAACAGGTAGGCGTTACCGAAATTCTTGACCGCATCGAAGTTCGGGTTGCCCAGAAACAGCAGAGGATTCCATCTGTGCATTGCATTTTCATAGGAACTGAAGCCTGCTCCAACATAGATATTCGTTATGTTGAACTGTTCCATCAGCATCAGCGTAGTTGCATTAACCACGTTATCTTGTAACAAGCTAACCAGTTCTTGATAGGAAACCGAGTACGAACTTGCAAACGACGGAAAGACTGCCCTGTAGTTAGCAATACTCGGAATGAAAGCCCCGGCTTGAAAATTACTGATCAAAACTGATGCATTTCGAGGCAAATTACCCCTCATCCACAAGATTAACTGAAGATCTTGAGCTGTTGTAACGCCAAAAAAAGAGTAGGAGCTATAGAGTCCGCCTGCATCAAAAACCACGCTATTATACAGGAAAGGAGAATATATCCCAATAAGCAACACAAACGAAACCGCCATGATCAGAAAATGCCGCGCCCTCGATTCAACTTGACTCGTTCTTGGAAGAATCCTCCTCGATAATAGTGAAGAAAAGAAACGGTACAAGGGAAAAATGAGGGTCGCAGCAAAAAAGTAGAGTGGAACGTACAGCATAAGCTGCTGAGGATAAAAGGGCAAATCACCTAGAGAAACCGCAGCAAACAGAAAAATCAGTAATTCCCCAATAAACGTAACTATTCCTAGCTTGACAAGTTCATGAGACTGAGTGAAGCTAGTTCTTCTTCGAAAAACCACCATCATAATAACAGCAACTGAAAAAAGTACAACTGAAGCGATCTGGAGAGTGAAATTGGTCGCTATATTCTCAAACAGCCACACGGCACCTGAAAACACAAGATTGAGGCTAGGTTGAGGCATCGGGACTTCAACGTCAGTTGGAATACCTATGTTATGGTAAGGGTAACGAGAAAACGCCACTTCTCTATAAAGAAAGGGGCTTAGAACCATCAAGCTTACCCCTGAGACCGCCAAGAGACGCCCCAGCCTAACCAATCGATCTTTCGGCTCTTTGAGCGCAATATAAAGCCACACAACAAATGCGGAAACGACTAGCGTTTGATAAGGTTGAAGATGCAAGACCGACAGGTGGCCAAAGAGAACTCCTACCGCAAGGATTGTTCTCACCCTTAACTTCTCCTTCATAATAAGTGGAATTAGGCTTAAACAGACAAAATAAAACGGAAATCCCGCCACAAGGGGATTGCTTCCCCAGGTGATGTACTTTGGCCAAGCAGCTACGAAAGCAAACACAAATGCCAAACTGAGGCCTATGCTCCGATTCTTAGAGAGTTCAAGTGTCTTACCCAAGAAATAGGCCCCCAGAATCGTCAGTGCATTGAAAAGCGACGTCAAGCAAAAGACTGCTTGAGGAGGCAGATAGTTCAAGACGAATACAGAATAGGCAGCTATTACGCTGAAACCCTGAGGGTAGACTATGCCCTCATCCAAATAAGGCTGTAACGTCATCGGTATCTGCCTATTCTCAATCACAACCTGAACAAAGAGTGAATGAATAGCAGTGTCACGGACACTACCAAAAACAAGAGTGCTAAGTGGAAAGGATTGTACGACAAGGCCAAACAAGAAAAGCACTCCAACTATCACTAGTTCCAAAGAACCGCGATTTCCGAATGAGAACCTTCTAGATGAAGACAAGCTCTTGATAAAACTCCTAATTCCTCCTCGATGAAACAGGAAAGCTGCTACGAATGATGCTAGGGTGACTGCGTACAACATAGTTGCACTGAAAAGGTGTAATGGAACAATGGCTATGGCGTACAAGAGAAAACAACCAAGATAAACGTCCAATAACAGTATTTGCAGCAAGTTTGCACCATTGAAGAGCCCAAAGAGTTTTCGGAGAACAAGTCTCCAAGGTTCGCCCATTGCAGACAAGCAAAGCAGAAGGAATAGGAGTTGCAGCACTATCTCAATAAGCTCCAAGCGGAAACCTTCCACGAAGCAGATTCTATAAAAATGACCACTCTATAACTTTTTCCCCCTCCCATTTTCGAAATCGCCTCTCAACAAGCTGACCACGTCGTCATGGCGCATCCTTAGCGTAAAAAGCAAATTAGCATGAAATAACACTTAACAACGATGAGAGGAAAAGAAATGTACAACGCCTACAACCGAGTGCGAGCATATCTATTCAAGCTCCTTGATGCGAAATCAGGGACAGAGGTGGAAAGAGCTAAGTATTTTGCTACTTTCGTCACAAGCCCCGTAGATTCTCTTCTGGACATAGGATGTGGAAAAGGACTGCTTTTCGACGTCATTGAAAACCCTAACAAGCTTAGCCTATTGGTTGGCGTGGACCTAATAAAAGGTGGCAACAAGAAATATCGACATGTTGTCGCTGACGCAACAAAGTTGCCCTTCAAATGCTCAACGTTTTCACTTGTGACAGCCTTCAGTCTCATAGAACACGTTTTTGAAAAAGAAAGGGGAAAACTCTACAAAGATGTAGGAAGGGTAATCAAGAGGAAAGGAACCTTCCTCATCCAACTACCAAATAGATATGCTCTTATTGAGAGCCATACCTACCTCCCACTTTTCGGTTTCCTACCTTCACGGACGCACTCATTCGCTTACAGAGGAGATTATGTATCAGTGCCCTCTCTGAAAGCTGTCATCCGTTCTCTGAAGGAAAATGGATTCAACGTATTAGATGTTGAAAAATACGGCGCCCCATTCTTGCCATTTGGGCACTTTCTTGGAAAGATCGGGCTTTTCCGATTATTTCCCATGGGATACATAATACGTGCACGTACAGAAAACTCAGGCAACAAAGCATAGGACTAGCCAAAACTGTAGTGGCGACGAGTACTCAAATTCAGAGCAATCGTCTTTGCCAATTCAGAAAACTATAAAGGATGACAGTGGAACATGTTGGAACTGAGAATGATGAGAATAGCGGTTTTCGTCGAATACTTACCGCCGAGACTAGGAAGCGACAGAAGAGTATTTGAAATCATGAAACGACTCTCAAACAAACACGAAATACACTTTATCATTTTCCCTCCCTTCCGAGAACTACGCGACAAACAAAACAGTGACAAATCCCACACCAACTCTCAAAAGAAAGATCTCACCACGTACGAAGGCATCAACGGACACACCATATCAATATCTCCCAAAATCGCAGTGCTGTGGCAACGTTCACTAGTAATAGCATACTGCCTCACCGCCATGTCACTATTCCTCAAATCGACAAAACTTCTCAGAAAAATAGACCCAGACATCATCATACTCAACTACCCAAGCCCCCACACCGGCTTACTGGGACTCCTGACAGGAAAGCTCTGGCACAAACCCGTCATACTCGACTTCGACGACCTCATCGCCCAATACACTGCCGCTCTCCTCAACATCAGAAAAAGCAGCTTCAAAGCCAAACTACTCATCCTAGTCCAAGACTACGTCGCCAAAAACTCAGACCAAATAGTCGCACCAACACATTTCATTAAAGACTATACGCTGGCACTTGGCGTACCAACAGAAAGAATATTCATAATCCCAAACGGCGCTGACACAAAAAGCTTCACCCCCACCAAACCCGACACTCTCAAACTGAGAAGCAAGCTAAGCCTCAAGAACGAAAAACTGTGTGCTTACTGCGGACGCTTAGACGGCTGGGCTGGAATAAACATAATATCAAAACTCTGCGACATTGCCCAAACACGAAGACTGAACGTGAAATTCCTACTCATTGGAAGCGGCGAAGGAAAAACAGCCCAAAGAAGAAACGTCATCGTCCTAGGAGAGAAACCATACGAAGAAGTACCCTCCATCCTAGCAGCTTCAGACGTAATACTAATCCCATTCCCCAACAACGAAGTTTCACACGCAGCAAGCCCATTGAAACTATTCGAAGGAATGGCCATGCAAAAACCAATAATAGCAAGCAAAGTCAGCGGAATAGAAGAAGTTGTCTCAGACGGCAAGAACGGCTTCCTTGCAGACCCCGACAACCTTGAGGAATGGGCCCAAAAGCTGGAGACAATACTAAGTTTCGAAACGCTCGCAGCAAACATGGGGCAGAGCGCCAAGCGAACGGTTGAGGAGAAATACGATTGGGCCTTCCTTGCCAAGCAGTATGAAGAAGTATTAAATACAGTCTACCTAAAGCAACGCGGTCATAGCGCCAGATAAGTGTACAAGAGAGAACAGACATGCACATAATCCAAGTTGTACCTCGCTTCCCCCCAGCCATAGGAGGCATGGAAGAACATGCCTATCAGATTTCTGTTGAACTTGCAAGGCGAGGCCACAACGTAACGATCATAACCTCCAACGAAGCTGATGGCAAAATCTGTCCCAAGCACACCGATGTTGTCCAAGGTGTACGCATCTACCGGTTCCCACTATTCATGCCTGAAAAACTCCGAGAACTCTGGCTAATACCCGACACTTGGAAAATCCTCCCCAAGCTCCAAGCCGACATAGTTCATGCTCATGGCTACCGATGCTTGAGCTCCTGCACAGCCATCTATCTTGCCCACATCAAGAATATACCATCAATACTTACACCTCACGGAATATACCCTGCGAGATCTCTCACCAACGGACTTGCGAAATCGCTCTTCGACCATACCCT
>Ga0315285_10006835_pt1 | contig 11763 bp, 9 predicted proteins | sample YL17G09_36_MG_FD_203698 | JGI IMG/M metagenome (GOLD analysis project Ga0315285, IMG submission 203698) | Sediment microbial communities from Yellowstone Lake, YNP, Wyoming, USA - YL17G09_36 | ecosystem: Environmental > Aquatic > Freshwater > Lake > Sediment | place: USA: Wyoming | collected... | reverse complement strand
TTTCAGCTCCACTTTCCGTTCCACTACCGATTCGATGGCCCGGATCTGCCGAGTCAGAAAGTCGATGGTCTCCTTGCTGACCCTGCCCGCCAAGGCGAGATCTTCATTGCCTTCCAGCAGAGGAGAGATGCGATCCTCCTTCAGGCGTTTGACGTCGTTCACTTGGATGGCCACGCCGCAGTTACGGCTGACGATGTTCTGGAGGCTGATGATGAGGGAGGTCCGGAGTCGGACCAGGTGTCCCCTCTTGCGGAGGAGGTCTCGGATCGGCCGCTCCTCTTTCGGGTAGATATAGCCTTCCGGCAGGATGCCGAGACGAAGCAGCTCGGCCAGCCAGAAGGCATCGTGCTGGTCATCGGCATGTTTCAAACCGGAGTATTTCTGGATAGCAGAGGGATTGGCCAGATGGACTTGATATCCTTCGCCTATCAGCGCATCGGCTAGCCAGTACCAGTTGTAAGTCGATTCCACCACGATGCCGACCAGGTCCTTTTGGTGGGGATGGAGGGCCGCCAGGATCCGCTCGGGATCGTTGGGGAGTTTGCCCTTAAAAACCCTCTTTCCGTTCTCCTCGATGATCGCCAGAAAATTGTTGTTGGCATGCAGATCAGAAGCAGCATACAATGGCATCGGGCACCTCCTGGGTAAAAGGTTGGAAGCTTTTCCCAAGCATACCAGAAGATAACGCTGACTGGTATGCTTAGGAGGTGCCTTTTAGATGATTATCAGGCCTACACATTTGACAAACCACCACATCATCGCTTCAACCTGACTCATTCCTCGCTGGCGCTCGTCGCTAGCAGGTTACGCGAGGCGTTGGGGGCGATAGGGAGTTGATACGTTTAGGCCTTTGTTTTCTTCTTGGTTTTATGTGTACATCACAGGCCGGTTGGTGTGATTCTCAGAAAACCATGGTGAGCACAGTCATGAAGAATAGCGAGATCGTCCAGGAAAAAGAGTTCCGTGGTGTCATATTTCCGGAAGAGAAAAGAACTTTTCAGTGGCTGTTTGACCCGGCGACCCTCTACTGGACGCCTGACAGAGCTGCCATTCTGAAGGCAGAAGATCTCATCGCTGCTTATTTGAAGCGGAATGCGCCCGTCATCCATAAGAATCTACACAAATATCTACGGCAGTATGCGGGCGTTGAGATTGGCAACAAGAGACTGGTTTACATCAATTTTTTCTGCCAGGATCACGGCGTAGATTGGCTCAACAACGAAGTCATAGTCAAGGATGGCGGCGACTGCTATTTCCAAATCAAAGTGGACATAGGGGGTGAGCACTGTTTTAATTTTAGGGTGAATGGCGAGGCTTGAGGGTCCGCCCAACAAGCCTTGCATCCAGCGCGCGCCCGACTGCACTTGTTCCTTCCCCCTTCAATCCCTCCATATTATCTTCCCCGACCCTTAGATCGAATTCTAAAAGAGGCGAGAGTCAGAGGAAGAATATATCCTCAATGAGGCAAACCTCCCCGCGCTTCCGCGCGGGGCATTCTGGCATGTTTTTGCAAACCGGAAAAAGCGGGACGGCTGGAGGCGAAAGGCGAAGAAAAGGATTCCTATGCCAACGAGGGGAGAGACGGGAAGGGAAAAGCCTCCTGATAGGCGTGGCCGAGGCGCAGGAGGGTCTCCTCCCCGAAGGGTCGGCCAATCAGCTGCATGCCGATGGGAAGGCCGGAGGGGGAGAGGCCACCGGGGAGTGAGAGGGCCGGATGGCCGGTGACATTGAAGGACCGCGTGAAGCGGGTGAGGACCGGCCGGACGTCGATCGACTTGCCCCCCATTCTGATTTCGCGTTCCTCGATGCGAGGAGCCGTTATGGGAAGGGCGGGCGTAAGCAGGAGATCAAACCGTTCGAGGGCGCCCTGGATATGGCGATAGAGGACGCGACGAACCCTTTGTGCCTGGATGTATTGGGTAGCCAGGATGAACTGGCCGAGGCCCAGGCGAATTCGGATATCCTGTCCATACTCGGCTGCCCGTTCCTTCATATAGGCCCGATGATAGGTCATGGATTCAGAGGCCATGATGAGGAAGGAGACCGCCGATGCATATTTCAACTGGGGAAGCGAGACCTCCTCCACCTGGGTCCCGAGCGACTCCAATTGCTTGACGAAGGCTTTCGTCGCGTCCTTTATTCCTTCCTCCATGGGTGAATCGAGATACTCCTTGACGAGTCCGACCCGCAAGCCTTTGACATCGCCCTGCAGCGCCTGGAAATAATCCGGGATGGCCCGGTTGCGAGAGGCAGGATCATGAGGGTCATAACCGACGATCGCTTGGAGCATCAGGGCGGCATCGGCCACTGTCCTGGTCATCGGCCCGGCATGATCGAGGGACCAGGCCAAGGGGATGATTCCCTGGCAGCTGACCAGGCCATAGGTTGGCTTGAGGCCTACGATCCCTAAGAGGGAGGCGGGGATGCGCACCGAGCCGCCGCTATCCGTACCGATGGAGCCCAGGCAGAGGGAGCCGGCCACCGAGACCCCGGAGCCGCTGCTGGAGCCTCCAGGGATGCGGGCGGTATCCCATGGGTTTTGAGCGGTGCCATAGTGGGGATTGACTCCGGTGGGCCCATAGGCGAACTCGTGCTGGTTGGCCTTACCCACCATGATGGCTCCCGCCTCCTTGAGCCTTTGCACGATGGTGGCATCGGCCTCGGGGATCCAATTCGCCAAAATCTTCGACCCAGCCGTCGTACGGATTCCCTGCGTGGCGACCAGGTCTTTGAACGAGATGGGAATGCCATGGAGAGGGCCTCGATACCGGCCGGCCGAGATCTCCGCCTCTGCGGATCGCGCGGCCTCGATAGCGTGCTCCGAGCAGACTGTAATGAAGGCCTTGACCCTTCCATTGTGTGCTTCGATGCGCTCCAGGCAGGCATGTACCATCTCAACCGGCGAGACCTCCTTCTTCGCGATCCGCGGGGCGAGGCTGGCGATGCTCTCTTCTTGTAGGTTGAAGGCAGCCATGGCTTATAGTGGCTCCGGGAAATAGGTGAGGGAGGGCTCGACCTCTGAGAGCTCGAGTTCTTCCAAGGCCGCCACCTCTCCCATCCAAGCCCCGATCTGAGGGGCGATCTGCTGGAGCTCTTGTCGGCTGAACCCAACGCCTGCCAGCTCCTGGTCGATTCTGCTCAGGGTCTCCTCGGAAAGCGGCTTCATTTCATCCTCCTGATGGTTCGGCCGGTGCAGGATAGAAGGGGCAGATCTGGGATGGGTCGGGCTGAGAGATCTCTCTGATGGGCTTACCCGCCGATCCGGCTCTGGATCTCGGAAGAGGGAATACCCTCCTTATCCCAGCCCCGCTTCTCATAGTAGATGTCTAAGATCTTCTCGTATTCCTCGCGGGAGAGGACCTTGCCGGCCTGAGGGCCATCTGGGATGGGTACCTCGAACACGCGGGGCGGCGGGTAATCATCCTTCCGGGATACGCCAAGCCGCACATTGATCATGCGGGTGATATTGTAGAGATGATTGGAACGCTCCAGCAGATCCTTGAGGCTGTAATCGATGTCGGTGATGGCTTGAAAATACTGGGCGTAGGCTTCCTCGTTGAAACCGAGTTCGATCCAGGGCAGGCGGCAGACGCCTAACATGTCGAAGAGGGGCCGAATGGTCTGATGATAGATCACCAGATCGGCCTTCTTGGCCAGATCCCAGTTGCGCCCCATTTCCAGCTCCTTGGCTATCGTCCAGGCCCGGGCGTGGTGGGCGCCGATATCCGAGGTTCCGTAGGCCAGGGCCATGGAGATCGCCACCCGGCCATCGTAGGCGGATTGCTCCAGCCCTTTCACCTGCGAGACGATGGGTTTCAGCTGCGGCCAGCGTTCGATGACCTTCAAGCTTCCATCCGCCAGGGTATCCCCCACACCCTCACGGTAGGCGATCTTCTCCACCAGCGCCAGGATCTCATCCTCTGCCCCCCACTTCAGGGCCAGGCCATCGAGATCCGATCGGCTGACGAGTCCATACTCCAGGGCCTCGATCATCACTCCAATGAGGCTGCCGGTAGAGATGGTGTCGATGCCCAGCTCGTCGCAGAGCTGGTTGGCCTTGAGGATGCAGGCGAAGTTACTGACTCCCAGGTTGGAGCCAAACATGCAGGCGGTCTCGTACTCGGGTCCTTCCACCACCGTGCCCACATACTTGCCCTCCTTCACCAGGCACACATTGCTGCAGGCCATGGGACAGGCAAAGCAAGCCGCATCGCCAATCTTGTAGCGATCCTCCATGACAAAGCCATTCACCTGATTCGCCTGGTCAAAGCGTCCGGCGCGGAAGTTAAAGGTGGGCATCACCCCCGCCTCGTTCACATAGTCCACCACCGACATCAGACCCTGCTGCTGCCAGAACTCGAAGAGGCGGTGGCGAGAGAGGGACTTGAAGGATTCCCGGCTCAGATCCCGCAGCCGCTCCAGGTCATAGACGGGCAGGTCCTTGGAGCCCCGCACCGCGATGGCCTTGATATTCTTGGAGCCCAGGATGGCACCCATCCCCAGGCGTCCCGCATTCCGGCCCCAATCGCTGCAGAGACCGGCGAAACGCACCAGATTCTCGCCCGCCGGGCCGATGGTTGCGATGCGGACATGATCATCCCCAATCTCCTTCTTGATCATCCCCTCTGCCTCGAGGGACCGTTTTCCTTTCAAGGCCTCATTAGGGACGATCTTTACCTCCTCGTCGTCGATCCAGAGATAAGACAGCGTCGGGGCGCGGCCAGTAATCGCGATCCCATCATATCCGGCCTGTCGCAGTTCCACTCCAAAGGAGCCCCCCATGTTACTATCCCCGTAGAGACCCGTCTGGGGAGAGATGGAAACAAAGGAAGTCTTGCCAGATGCCGGCAGATAGCAGCCATTCAGCGGACCCGGGCAGATAGCGATAAGGTTATCCGGACTCAGGGGGTCCCGGCCCTCCTGGAGATGATCCCAGACCAGCTTGACACCGAAACCGCGACCCCCGATATATTGGAGGATGAAGTCATCGGAAAGCTCCCTCGCCTTGATCGTTCCGCGGGAGAGGTCGATCCAGAGCATCCTCTTGAAGTAGCCGCCCTTAATAGACACTATTCGACCCCCCCTCCTGGTCCGCCGCATACCTCAGTCTCTTCTTTTCCCCCTTTTCCACATACTCCACCTCGCGCATGTGGGCATACTTGAGCACCGCCTCCATGCGATGGGCCTGGCCCAGAGTGTGTTCGGGGATGTAGAGCAGCGCCCTTTTGGGGCAGGCCTTGACGCACTCGGGGTCCCCGCCGCAGAGGTTGCATTTGAAGGGATAGGAGAGGTCAGGGTGGAGGAAGATGGCCCCGAAGGGGCAGGCGATGACGCATTGCTGGCAGGAGATGCACTTCTCGGTGTCTATGTCGTAGATCCCGTTGTTGGCCACGATGGCGTCATTGGGGCAGCTATCACGACACTTGGGCTGCTTGCAATTGCGGCAGATGATGGGCATGCGGATCACCGGATGGGGATAGACCACCATCACCCGGATGCAGGATTTCTTCGGATTGTTAACCCCGAAGCGTTGGATGGAACAAACCAGCTCGCAGAGACGGCATCCCGAGCAGCGCTCCGGGACCACGGTCAATTTCTTAGCCATCATAGCGACTCCCCAGACGAAAATGATGTACGGACTCGGCCAAATTAGCAGAGCAATAGGGCTTTGTCAACCTCAAAGGCCGGGTAAGAATTGTCGAAATTTTTGTCTTGACATAAGAAGCAGGATTGTCTATATACTCTGCCCAATGTGCCAAAAATGGCATACTGTATCTCCCCGCTTTATTATTTTCCACCTGATGATTGGGTAGCAAGCTAAGGCATTTTTCCGGCATCAAGTATTCATAAGAGCAGGCCATTGAATGTGCTTTATGGGTTGGGGAGTGAAGCGAACCCGTAGGGAATGAGGATTTTACCATAGGATTAACCATAACATCCCACGAGGGGAGTTGCAAGGCACCTCCTCTTCCTTGCCTTGAAGCTTCTCGCAGAGGGCCGCTGGGATTGCACTGGCCACCCATTTTGAAAAAATTGAAAAAACCCTCTTGACAGAAGAATGGAGTTCAAATATGAATTACGCCGGTTTTGTCCGAACAAGTATTTCACTCCTCTTTCTCCTCTGAATCGGCCTGGGGCGAGGTATAATGCGGAATGCTTTTTCGACATGCAATTATTGCGGGTGCGGGTGCGGCCTCTTCCTTATGGAGAAGGATAGCCGGATCATCGGCGTTGGGCCTTCCTTAAGTCATCCGGTTTCTCAGGGCACCCTTTGTTTGAAGGGCTGGACCTCTTACCAGTATATTCATAGTCCTTCCCGATTGACGCAGCCACTCATCAGAAAAGGCTCAAACCTGAAAGAGGCCACCTGGGAGGAAGCACTTTCCGCAGCGGCTGAAGGACTCAAATCGGCAAGACAGAAATTTGGCCCCCAGGCGATTGCTTTCTTCGGCGCTGGAAGAGCTACCAACGAGGAACTTCTTCTCCTCCAATATTTGGCAGAAGAAGTCATTGGCACCCGCCTCATCTTTCTCGACTCCCTCTCCCACTCTCTCTCCTATAAGGACCTCTTTGATGGGAAGGTCGATCAGGCCAATATCGAGGATATTGGCGTCTCTGACTTGTTGGTCCTTGTCAACTCTGACTCCAAAGAACAGCATCCGGCCTTCTCTGGGCAGGTTTGGAAAGCCCTGGATAACGGGACCAAGGTGCTTTCCTTTTCCACGCGAAGGGATCCTTTGGCCAAGCATTCGCAGATCCATCTTCAAATCAGCCCCTTTACCGAAGGTGCCCTGCTGAAAGGCCTCATCAATCTCTACTTCAGTGACGAGGCTTCCCGATGGGGAACGATTCCAGGAGTTAACGAACTGAGGGAGATGGCCAGGGATTACTCCCCGCAGCGGGTGAGTCAAATCTGTGGTATCCGAGAGGATGATTTAAGGTCTGCCTTTTCTCTTCTCAGCTCTGCCCGGGCTCCGGTGTTCATTTATCCATGGGGGAGCATGGAGGCGACGAGGGAAAAGGCTTTAATTGAGGACCTCAAGGACTTACTGATGATGAAAGGGGAAGGAGGAAAGTTGGCCATCCTCTATCCTTCTTGCAACTCTCGGGGTGCACACCTCCTGGCCAAGAATGGAATTGGGCAGGACCTTTCCCAAGTGAAGGTGCTTCTCCTGCTGGGGGAGCCTTATGGAGAAGATAGGAGAGCGATTCTCTCCCTCCGGGGTCGCCTGGATCTCCTCATCTCGCTTGACTTGTTCATGTCCCCCACAGCCGAGGCGGCTGATATTGTCTTCCCCAGTTCGAGCTTCGCGGAGAAGGCGGGAACCTTCACCAGTACCGAGGGACGGATTCAAGAGATTATTCCGGCGATCGATCCCCTGAGAGGCACCAGGCCAGATGCGGAAATATTGACGAGCCTTTGTGCCCAATTGGGAGCAAAAGTCCCCTCATGGGAGGATGTCAGGAAGCAGGTGTCCCAAATCCTGGGGACCCCGGGGCCCAGAAATAGCGAGATGAGATTTGAAGCTGAGCCAGTTCCGCCCCCCCCCGAGTTGGACGAGAGCTTTCCTTTCACCTTCGTGGGGGATGCGGTCAACCTGCGCTGGCACACGGATACGAGGGTCATGAAGACTCCCATTCTGGCCCGTGAGCTATTTGAAAATTATATCGAGATGAATCTGGAGGAATTCCGGGATCTCGGTTTACGGGAGGGAATGACTGCCAAGTTCATAACCAGAGCCGGGGAGGTGGTCGCCAAAGTGAGACCGACGGAGGTCCTCAAAAAGGGGACCCTTCTCAGCTCTTACTATTCTCTCCTCGGTCCAGTGCGGGTGGAAAGGGCCTAAGAGATTGCGAGCCGGAGCGAAGACAGCGATATGGGGAGATTCCTGATGCAGAAAGAGGCGAGGATCATATCCAAATCCCATGTGCTCGAGTGGGTCAAGAACCTTCAAGGGATAGGCGAGGTAATCGGGCCGACCAAGGACCCAAAGGCTCCCACCCATGATTATGTCTTTGCCCGCCTCTCTTCCCCTGAAGAAATCCGCCTGGATTACACCCATGACCTCCTTCCCCTGAAGCGCTTCTTCTTTTCTCCCACCGAAACCCTGCTGCGATATCGATATCAGGATGGCGTTCATCTGGAAGCTGAGATTGACGAGACGAAGAGATTCTTCTTCGGAGTGCGGTCCTGTGATATGATAGGTGTTAGGTATCTTCAAAATATCTTCTCTGCCAATTATGAGGATCCCTATGTACTCAAGAAGATAGAATCCGCTACCTTCATCACCCTCGCCTGCCATACGCCACCGCTCGATACCTGTTTTTGCATCTGCATCGATGGAGGACCCTCCCTGGCTGAGGGGTACGATATTCAACTCTGGGATTTGGAGGATCGTTATCTGGTCGAGGTGGGATCTGAGAAGGGAATGGCCGCCATTTCGGCCTCAGAAGGGTTGTTCAAGGCGGCCCGAGATCAAGATTTCAGAGACCGGGAAAAGAGGCAATCCGTAACTGACCAGATGTTCAAGATCGACGCCTACTTTTCGCGCAGCATCTATCGCGTGACCACCGGAAAAGTTCCCGATGAGGTCTGGCAGGAACTGGAGGATAGGTGCTTCAATTGCGGAGGCTGCTATTACGTCTGTCCGATGTGTTATTGTTTTCAGATCATAGATTGTCCCCATTCTCCCACGGAAGGGGAGCGGCAGCGCATTTGGGATTCCTGCGTCCATGTGGGATTCCAGAGGGAGACTTCCGGCCACAACCCGCGTCCCAAGTTAGCCGAGACGATTAAGCATCGTTATTTCCATAAGATCAGCTATCAGAACTTCAAACGGGAGGGAAGGAACGGTTGTGTGGGGTGCGGCCGTTGTCTCATTGCCTGTTACTCGAATATCGATATGCCCTCCGTCTTAAGGAAGATTAGAAAAGATCAACTGACTATGAGCTGGAAGGGTCATTTCGATGGCCATCCTCTCAAATGATGAGAGCCTGGAGTGGATGAAGTGGATAACATCTATCTCCCAAAGATAGCGAAAATCTTGGGCATCCAGACCGAGACCTCGGATGTCAAGACCTTTGTCCTCCAGTTAAAGGATGAAGGTGCGCATTCCGCCTTCGATTTCAAGCCTGGACAATTCGTGGAGGTGGGAGTTTTCGGAGTGGGGGAGGTGCCCATCGGCCTTTCCTCCAGTCCCTTCCAGAAGGGATCCTTCGAAATTGCGGTGAGGGCAGTGGGGTCGGTCACCAATGCCCTCCACCAACGCTCCCCAGGGGATGAGGTCGGGATTCGGGGGCCGCTGGGCAACTCCTTTCCTTTCGAAGAGGTAATGGGAAAGGACATCCTTTACATTGGAGGAGGAATCGGCCTCCCTCCCTTGAGGTCGCTGATCAATAGCATGTTTGAAAAGAGGCAGGATTTCGGCAAGATCACCATCCTCTATGGGGCAAGGACTCCCGGAGACAGGACCTATAAGAAAGAGTTGGCCCAGTGGGCGGCAAGGGAAGATATCGAATTCCATGAGACAGTGGATGTGGGCGATGAGAGCTGGACAGGAAATGTTGGAGTGGTGACCACCCTGCTCAAGAAGATCAAAGTGGATCCCATAAGAACGGTAGCCTTTACCTGTGGGCCGCCTATTATGATCAAGTTTGTGATCGAAGATCTCTTAAACTTGGGTTTTCCGGGAGAAAACATCGTTACCACTTTAGAGCGGTATATGAAATGTGGAGTGGGCAAGTGCCGACATTGCTGCATTGGCCATAAGTATGTTTGTCTCGATGGCCCCATCTTCACCTACCAGCAGATCTCGGAATTGACCGAGAGGGTCTGACGCCTTCTCAGGAGATTATCCCCTTGGAGTCGTTGGAAGAGGCCCTCAAGGAGAGGCTGAAGGGCAAAGTAACCCTGGTGGGAGTGGGCAATACCTGGAAGGGGGATGATGGCGCGGGTCCCGCATTGGTAAGTCGCCTCCAAGGTAGAGTGCGGGCGCAACTGATCGATGCGGGGGAAGTTCCGGAGAGCTTTTTAGGCAGAATCGGGGAGACCAGCCCTGATACTATAGTTTTACTGGATGTTGCGGACTTGGGGGCTGCACCCGGAGAAATAGCCATCATTGAGGGAGAGCAGCTGAGAGATATCAGCTTTTCGACCCATCGCCTCAGCCTGGCTCTTTTGATGAAGTATTTGAAATATTCAACTGCCGCCGATGTCTTCCTTCTGGCCATCCAGCCGAAGGGCGTTGGGTTTGGGGAGAGGATGAGTCAGGAAGTGGAGGAAGCGGTAGAGGCCTTGGGAGAAATCCTGCAGAGGGCCGCCCCGATTACAGAGCCTTCATTATGAAAAAAGGAAAGCATTCCGTTAGCGTGATCCGCCGAGGGGAAGAGAGAGGTCGAAGATGTCACTATCGCTGATGATTGCACTGCTAGCGTTGCCTTTCATGGGCGCCCTTCTCTCTACGCCCACCCGAGGGAGGGGTACGGATACTCTGTCCATCCTCGTCTCCTTTGCCACCATGGTCTTGTCTCTCATAGTTGTCTTTCAATCCCATCTGCAAAAGCTCTACTTGTCTCTCATTGAGCTTCCGTGGTTGCCATCCACTGGAAAGATCTTTGGCTTCATGATCGATCCCTTGTCATCCTTGCTGCTTTTAGTGATTACTATTATCGGTTTCGTGGTGGTCTGCTATTCTGCTAATTATTTGAGCTCCCAGAATAGAGACCACGCCACCACCAATGGGAAAGGAAGGTATTCCTTCTGGCTCTTCCTCTTCATCGGCTCCATGATCGGAGTGGTGATCTCTCCCAACCTGCTCCAGCTTTTTATCTTCTGGGAGCTTACCTCCGTCTGTTCCTGGGCCTTGATCTCTTTTTACGGAAAAGAAAAGTCCGTCTTCGCAGGGTACAAGGCACTTTTAATGACCCATCTGGGTGGTCTTTTCTTCATGGTGGCCCTGGTTATTCAATATGTTCATACCCATTCCTTCTCCTTCGAGAGTCTGAATGGCCTGCCCGGAGGCCTTAAGACCACTGTTTTCATCCTCCTCTTGGCGGCGGCCTGGGCCAAGTCAGCACAGATTCCCTTTTACACCTGGCTTCCCGACGCCATGGAGGCTCCGACTCCCATCTCTGCTTACCTTCATGCCGCGGCCATGGTGAAGGCCGGCGTGTATCTCGTCGCCAGAGTGGTGGTAAGCACTTCCGATCTCTCCATGGTATCCGGGATCATCGTGGCGGTGATGGCTATCGTTACCATGTTGATTGGAGTGTTTTTCTTCTTCTTTCAGGATGATCTCAAAAAACTGCTGGCCTATTCCACCATCACTCATCTCGCTTACATCCTCCTGGGGGCGGGTCTGGGCATCCTGGGTTCCGCTGTCGGCTTCACCGGAGGTATGTTACATATCATGTGTCATGCCTTTGCGAAGGCCCTCTTATTCCTAAGTGTGGGTGCCATTGCTTATTCCACAGGAGTCAAAAGCATAAAAGAGTTAAGCGGCCTTTACAGCCGGATGCCTTTGGTTTCGGCTGCGTTTTTTGTGGGGTTGCTATCGGTCACCGGGATTCCTCCATTTTCCTGCTTTTGGAGCAAGTTTTTCCTGCTCACCGGGGCCATAAGTCTCGGAGGGTTAGCAGGATTTTTCATATTGGTTCCATTCATTCTTGAGGCCATTGTGGCCTTTGCGTGGTTCATCAGGGTGGGACAGAACGTTTTCTTCGGGGAGGTATCGGAGAAGGCGATTATTGCCAAAGATCCGCCCT
>Ga0315285_10006832_pt1 | contig 11767 bp, 7 predicted proteins | sample YL17G09_36_MG_FD_203698 | JGI IMG/M metagenome (GOLD analysis project Ga0315285, IMG submission 203698) | Sediment microbial communities from Yellowstone Lake, YNP, Wyoming, USA - YL17G09_36 | ecosystem: Environmental > Aquatic > Freshwater > Lake > Sediment | place: USA: Wyoming | collected... | reverse complement strand
CAGAAGTGGTTTTACAAAAAAATAATACTAATATTGCAACGTGCTTAACAGATGAAAATGGTCAAGCAAAAGTAAAAGCCCCAACAAGTTCTGAAGCATATGATTTTAAAGTAATATACAACGGATGTATCATATATCAAGAACCAGTGAAACTAGGATTAATTCAGAGAATAATTCCTCCTGAAAAAACAATTAGTATTAAACGGAATTATTTAAAATTAAAAGTTACAGATACCTGGGGTCAAATCCCAGGTATAGAATTGAATCCTACAATAACTATCCAACAAACAGATAATCCGATTATAATTCGTGGACAAAAAATCGATGATAATAAATATATTTTCACTAATCTTACTCCAAATACTTATCAACTAAGTCTTACTTATAAATCATTTAGTCTAAACAAAAACATAGAAATTTCTGAAGATAAAGAATTGGAGCTAGAGTTCTCTGCAGAATATGATGTAAAATTTCAAATTTTTGATTCAAGAGGTATACCATTTGGAGATACAAAAATAATTGTCAAAAGAAACAACGAAAAACTAGAAATTCAAAACCAAAAATCTGAGACAACAGTAACAATTCCTCCAGGAACTTACCAGGTAGAAGTATATAGTAATAATGAGTTAATTGCTATAAGAAATATTTTAATTTATGGTGAACAAAATTATGATATAATTACAAAATATCAACCAAGCTATTCCACAATAATCATGATAGTTGGATTTTTGCTAATTATATTATCTTTTATAATTTCGTATTATAAAAAGGATATTGAATTTTTTATTATAATACTCACTATCTCATTAATAATAATATCTATTTTTCTACCATGGTGGGAGATTAATGGTTCTACAGATTATCTTAAAACATCTAGCAAACTTTACATTGTTCCAAATAATATTATAACAATGACTACTACAGATAATACAATTGCAGGGGAATCATCTTTTTTACCTGAACAATTTAAAATGGCAATATTTCTTATGATTATCTTGATACTGGGAGGATGTTTTCTATTAATATTAAATAAATTTATCAAAAAAACAGATAAAATAAGATTATATAAAACATCTAAAATCTTTACAATGTTAGCACTTGTTGGAACACTTATAATATTTTTTATCGCAATGTATGAATTATCTAAGATTAGTATTGGAAGTATTTTTGGAAGTGATTATTTAGATATTAATGTTCCAGGTGAAAGTCAAATATATTCAACTTTATGCAATTGGGGACCTGCTATTGGTTTCTACATTTATTTAATTGCAATTGTTTTGCTTTTACTTGTATTTTCAATAAATTTTTTTACAAGAGATAAGGAGAAAAATGTGAAAGATAAAAATAAACAGACTATTCAACATCCATTGTTTGGTATATCAGTTAAAAATTGGTTTAAACTTTTAGAAAAAAACGGTGGCGTAGATAAAAGATATTTTATTAGAGGAGTTTTTATTACTTTTGCATCCATTTTTACTTCACCAGTACGAATTCTTTTTAAACGAAAATACGAAAAAAAAATTAACAATCTAAAAATTAAACATCCTCCGGTTATAATAATAGGTCATTGGAGAAGTGGAACAACTTATCTTCATGAGCTTTTAAGTCAAGACCCACAATTCTGTTATGTCTCATTATGGAATACTATGTTGCCTGATAGTTTTTTAATACTTGATCCAATGAAAAATTTTCTTTCAAATTTTCTCCCTAAACAAAGACCCATGGATGAAATAAAAGTCGAAATAGATGGTCCTTATGAAGAGGAAGCAGCCATTGCAGTTCTTTCTCCATGGTCATTTTTCCATTGTTTGCATTTTGCAAGAAACGCAGAAGAGCAGTATTTGAAATCTATTCATTTTGATGGTTTAACAGACACTGAAAAAAATCAGTGGAAACAAAATTATCTAAAATTTATGAAGACTGTTACTTTTGCAAATGAGGGAAAAAGACTTCTTCTTAAAAATCCTGCAAATACAGCAAGAATACCCGCTCTGCTTGAGATTTTCCCCGATGCAAAATTTATACATATCTATAGGAATCCTTACAAGGTGTATCTATCAACAGTAAAAATGAGAAACAATGTTTTAGATAAATTGGCGTTACAAAATTCAAATAAGGAAGAAATCGAAAAACAAGTAATAGAGAATTATAAAAGACTCATGGAAAACTATTTTGAACAAGTAAAACAGATTCCTGAAGATAGACACATTGATGTAAGATATGAAGAACTTGTTTCTAATCCGGTAAAAGAGGTTGAAAAAATATATTCAAAACTAAAGTTACCAGGTTTTAAAAAAGCTTTACCTGAATTTATGAAGTATCTTGATAGACAAAAGGATTATAAAGTGAATATTTACAAAATCGATGAAAAAATTATTCAACATGTCAAAAATAACTGGAGTTTTACTATTGATCGCTGGGATTACAAACCACCTAAATAAATATCTATTTGAAAACAGTAAAAGAGTTATTTCAAATAGAATTAAATATTGATTTGGGAAAAACTATAATATGAGATATTTGTATTTAAAAAATTATGGTTTGGGGGAGTTTAAATTTGATTTTAAATCCGAATAAAAAAATTATTGTTTTTTCATTAATTATCATACTTATTGTATTCAGTATTTTGAATTCGGTTGCTAGTATGACAATGGAAAAAAATAATTCCAGGTCATTAAACCTAGATACAGATAATTTAAAAATTGAAGATATTTCAGGTGGGATGGGCATATCATTTTTTATAAAAAATGACGGTGATTTAGATATATTAGACATAACAGTTGATATAGAAGTTTCTAAAGGTTTTATAAAGTTACAATCTCCAAATCAAATTAATATATCAGAACTATCAGCTGGACATTCTGTAAAAGTACACATAAAAGTATTTGGTTTAGAATTTGGAGAACCATTTGGATATAACAGGATTACAATTAAAATAAGCGCACCTAACATAAAAACTATACAGAGAATAATTGTTGTTAATGTAGTTGGACCATTTGTCGGTATAAATGCAGTGTTTTCAAATGATGAAGGAGCATATGAAGGTTATACCCTGTTTTCTCCAGAATATTCTCAATATACATATCTAATAAATAACAGCGGAGAGATTGTTCATAGTTGGAAAAGCAATTACTTACAAGGTTTGGGTTTGCATCTTTTAAAAAACGGGAATCTAATTAGAACTTGTTTATCAAAAATTAATCCAGAGTTTGTAGGTGGTGGGGTTACTGGATGTATTGAGATGTATGATTGGAATGGAACACTTATCTGGAAGTATGAATTAACAAATAATCTACAGTGTTTACATCACGATATTAGACCTTTACCAAATGGTGATATACTAATGACTGCGTGGGAATATAAAACAGCTGCTGAGGCTATTTCCGCAGGTAGAAACCCTCTTACACTACTTGCTGGTAAATTGTGGCCATGTTTTATTCTTGAAGTTGAACCAACATTTCCAGAGGGGGGTAATATTGTTTGGGAGTGGCATGTTTGGGATCATCTTATCCAGGATTTTAATCCATTAAAACAAAATTATGGTGTCGTAGCTGATCACCCTGAATTAATTGATATCAACTTTGAAGGATCGATAATAGGTGTTGTTGATTATAACCATATTAATTCAATTGATTATAATGAAGAATTTGATCAAATATTATTAAGTTCTTATACCCAAAATGAAATCTGGATTATTGATCATAGTACAACTACTGAGGAAGCTAGTGGCCATATAGGCGGCAATAGTGGAAAAGGAGGTGACCTTCTTTATCGGTGGGGCAACCCGCAAGCCTATCGCGCTGGAAACGCAAGTGACCAGAAATTTTTTAGCCAGCATAATGCACGGTGGGTAAAACCTGGATTACCAGGTGAAGGTAATATTTTAGTTTTCAATAATGGATTTTTACGTCCAGGGCCAGGTTTAGGTTATTCCTCTGTTGATGAAATTATACCGCCAGTAGATGAAAACGGTAATTATTCCTTAGAACCTGGCTCTGCATATGGTCCTAAGGATTTAGTCTGGAGCTATACTGCTGAAAATCCAACGGATTTCTATGCGTATTATTTATCTAGTGCAGAGCGTCTTCCTAACGGCAATACCTTTATTTGTGATGGTGATCATGGTGTTTTCTTTCAAGTTACTCCTGATAAAGAGATCGTTTGGAGATATGTTAATTTATTTCCAGATTTGATTAATATCGATGTGTTCAAAACCCAATTTTATCCATTGGATTATCCGGGTCTAGGAGATTTTAATCAAAAAACAGTCAATAAAGATATAAAAAATAGAGATTTTTTAACATCTAAATTTTTAAATAATATAATCCAAATGTTTAGGTAGATAATTTTTAATTTACATAAGTAAACAAAATTTTAAGATAAAGAACAATGTTACAGAAACAATTATGATAAAAGAATATAAAATAATAAGAGTAGCAATACTTGCAGAGGAACCAATTGGCTGGATCTCTAGAAAACATTTTTTTCCAATAATATTAAACAATTATTCCTGGGTAACCAAAAATATAACATACAAATTTATTACAGAATATATTTTTGACAAAGACATATTAGATGGAAAACTTACCACATCAAATTATGATGTATTTCTTGTTCCAGGGGGTGGAGTTGGAGATGGAGAATCAATAATAAAAGGTTTTAAATTATTTTTTAGAACCAGAAAATGGAAAAATAACATATCTTTATTTGTAAAAGATGGTGGAGGATATGTAGGTATATGTGGCGGAACAGCACTTGCAACTGATTTAAAAACAGAAGATCAAAAACCTAGGACACTCTTGGAAAGACTATACCATAATAGTTCCTTAGGGATTTCATGTGTTTCATCGTATTATAAGACCTTTGCATTTCCTCTCTTTTATCCATTTCAAAAAAAATATCCAGAAAAAATTGGTGCAGCTGCTTATGTTTTTTCTTTTGCTCCAGGTGAAACGATTGATAAAAAACGAATTCATACAGGTGGAGTTCCTTTAGATTTTCAAATTTGTAAAGATAATCCAATATTTTCAGATTTTGCAGATGATACTGTACGAATTAGATGGTGGGGTGGACCTGCTTTGATAGTTCCTAAAAATCCAGATCTAGAAATCAAAATACTTGCAAAATATCCTGCAAAGGAATTATCAGAAAATAAATCTACAAAGATTAATGCATGGAAATATACTGGTGGTATTCATGGTCTTTTTTTAGCATTCTTAAAAGCATTGAAATTTATTAAAAAAGAAAAAGAGAGTTTGAAAAATGCTTTTTTATACACTTATTATATGGCTGGTGATTGGAAATCAACAGATAAAATAATCAAATTAGATTATTCAAACAGACCAAGTATAACAGCTGAAATTTTTCCTAATAAAAATAAGGGTAGAATACTTTTATGTACCACTCATCCAGAGGATATGATTTGGTGGAATGGGCATATTGAGGAAATGAAAAATAAAGATTTTAACTGTCTAGCTAATGGTCTATACATATGGAAAGACATAGATCCATTAAGCAAGACTGTTAAAGATGAATTGACCTATAACTGGTGGATGGTTAGAAGGTTTGTTGCATGGGCTGCTCGTGTTCCAGATGAGTCCCTACCTCCTATTTTTAAAGAGGAAATTACAGATAAGGAAAAATTGATTATTAAAAAAAATATTTTTTGGGATGGTACTCTTTTAGATCAGATGAAAAATATTTAAAATATTAGTATTTTATATTTTGAAATTTAAGATGTTGTTTTAGTTATTCTTTTTTTAATTCATATAGATAGAGGATTATCCCATTTAAAAACAAAGCAGGCATTAAAACAAATAATGGTAGAAGTTTTTGATCTTTTGGTATACCATTATCAAAGAGTATTTTATAAATATAATAAATCATAGTTGGGTATATTGGAATGCCTGAGACAAGAAATCGGATTCTTAAAATTTTTTTATCTCTATTTTCCTTATTGTACACATAAATATATAGTATCGATATCGAAATCATTGCTACCCAAAGAAAAATTATACTGATAAGCGGAGAATAAGATAATACTAGCATAAAATACCAAATTCCAATAGATATTAGTGCTAGAGATCCAAATACAATATCTTCAATTTTAATCTTCATTTTATAAAATTTAGCATCTATTTTGTAATGATAAAATTTTGTATTTAATCCATTTATTTTATTAAAAAAATTATTTTTAACAAAATTAACATTAGTTAATTATTTATATGTTATAAGTATACTAATTAACATCTGTTAATAATATCATCTGGAGGTTATTTATTATAAAAATATATCCTAATTATCGTACTTTTGCTCTTTTGATTGTTTTTTTATTATTTGGAACATGTTTTATATCCTCATCATTGACTCAGACGGTAAATTATGATCCTAATTCTTCTGGAATTTTTAATGATGGTCAAATTTTATATGCACCTATGTGGGGAACTACCACTTATTTGATAGATAATACTGGAAAGGTAAATCATACATGGCCAAGTAGTTATTTCCCTGGCGTAGCAGTATGGTGGTTGGGCGACGGGACAATTCTTCGTACAATAAGGGTGTGGTGTAGGTCCTGGTGGTGGTGGGGCTGGTGGCGGTGTTCAGAAAGTAGAATGGGATGGGACAGTCGTATGGGATTTTCGATACAATACTAATGGGGTTATGAGCCATCATGATGTTAAAACGTTACCCAATGGTAATGTGCTGTTGATTGCTTGGGAAATAAAAACACTTTATGAGGCTATTGTTGCTGGAAGAAATCCAAATTATGTTTCCGATCAAGGTTTATGGCCTGATCATGTCATAGAAGTTGAACCAACAGGTCCAACGAGTGGTGATATTGTTTGGGAATGGCATGTATGGGATCATCTTATTCAGGATTTTGATCCAACAAAAGAAAATTATGGTGTAGTAGGAGATCATCCAGAGTTAGTTGATATTAATTATGGGGCTTCGCAAAAATTAGATATTATGCATACGAATTCTATTGACTATAATGAAGATTTTGATCAAATAATGGTAAGTGTTTGTTTTTATAATGAAATTTGGGTAATTGACCATAGTACAACAACTGAGGAAGCAGCAGGACACACCGGGGGAGAGTGGTAAGGGTGGTGATCTTCTTTACCGCTGGGGTAACCCACAAACATATGACGCAGGGACCTCAAGTGATCAAAAATTTTTTAACCAACATGATGCCACTTGGATAGATGAAGGGTATCCTGGGGAAGGTAACATCCTTGTCTTTAACAACGGGCAGAACCGCCCTGGTAGCGATTATTCCAGTGTTGATGAATTTGTTCCTCCTGTTAACGAAGATGGCGAGTATTATCTCGAGGAAGGTTACGCGTACGGACCCGAGGCACAAACATGGATATATACTGGGAGCCCACCAACGAGTTTTTTTTCAAAAAATCTTTGTGGTGCTCATAGACTTGCCAGTGGTAATACTTTGATAACTAAAGGAGATACAGGAAAAATCTTCGAAGTCACTAAAGAAGGAGCAACGGTATGGCAATATAACACAGGAGTTCAATTGTTCAAAGTAGTATATATACCCCCTGAAGATCAAGAACCACCAGATCCTGATGTCCCGGATTTAGACTGTTCTGGAAGTCTTTCATGGACCGATATTGAACCAGGTGCAACAGTGAATGGAATTTTTCAATTACAAAATATCGGAGATTCAGGTTCGTTACTAAATTGGACAATCAACATTTCGTCTATTGATTGGGGAACTTGGACATTTACTCCAGAATCTGGTGAAAATTTTACACCAGAAAATGGACCATTAACAGTTCAAGTATCGGTTGTTGCACCAGATAAGTTAAATACGGAATTTGAAGGATATATAAGAGTTGAAAATCGACAAAATCCAGAAGACTTTGATGTTGTTCCGGTTTATTTAAAAACTTTAAAAATAAGGACAATTGATACATCATTCTTTGAGTATCTAAAAAATTATAAATCAATGTTATCGATAATTAGATGCATTATTATAAAAATTTAAGGAAGATTTTTTTATTATTTATTATAATAATACTAATTCAAAATTCTTTTGCTTAAGATATTTTGACCATTTATATTCTTTACTTTCCCTATAATATGGTATCGTTTTCTACCTTTGGATTAGTATAATTGAACTTGTTAATATAAAATAATATAAAAAATACATTGATACCTAGCATCATACTATTTCTAAATCTAATTTTATACCTCTAAAATTTTTTGTATACTTTAACTTTTAAAGATATTGATACGTTGTATTTATCTTGATTTTAAAGTTAGTTTAAAAAAATTCTATAAATCAAGTATTACTAAATATTCAAAAACATTAAAAAGATTGAATTTAACCTGCAAGTCATTATAAATATTCTATTAAACTTCTGATTTTAAAAGTAAAAAAAAAGAAAGAAATTATTCTAGATACTTTGTTGTATCCAGAAAATTATATTATATATTTTTTCAAAAACTATGTTAATTAGATTAGGGTAGTATGATAAACTGCGTGGTGTGCTAATAGTGTCACTTTTTTGTGAAAGACCTGCACCGTTATAAGCAATAGAATACACTGGATGTGCACCTTCACCTGTCCAAACCCATTTATAAGGTGCCTCAGTAAGTGTCTCCTGCAATTCATCATCAAGATAGAATTCTACATATTCAACCTTGCTAGCATCATCTGTGACTGTTGCTGTGAAGGTCACCTCACCGTTTATACTAGTTTTTTTAGTAAGTTTTATTTCTGGTGGTGTTTGATCAATTTTGAGATAAATTGGACTTTCATTGTGTTGTTTTTCCATTTGATCAATCCAGTACCATGGAATATTATAGCCTCCATCGTCACAGATATTGATTGGTACGTCTTGGTATTTTTGCCAATTGTTGATATAGTAATAAATTTCTTTTACAAACGAAGGATTATAAGTAAAAGTCATGGTAACACAACTTATATACCAATCGTTTTCACCCTTAGTCCCACTAAGTATATATGAGACTGGTTGACCAGTTTCTGGAAAGTTAGATAATCTGTGGATATCCAGTGATGCCTTTTCTACAAATGTATTTTTCTTTTCCACGATATTTCCAGCTTCTACACATGGAATAATATTAATTACAAAAAATATAACAATTATTCCTGCTGCTATACTTCTCATTGTCCTCTTATGTATATTCATTTTTTACCTCCCTATAATATTTAAAAGCAAATGGAATATATAAATGTTTATGTCATCTAATAGATGACGTTAATTTAACATAATAATACTTCTTTAAAAACATAAAAGAAATCGTTCATATTCTGAAGGTTTAACAATTTCTTTGTCTATCTTTTTGTACATTCCCATCCTAAGTATTTGTTATGTGTTTTTGTTGAATCAAATCAAAAATCATATTCTAATAACTAAAAACATTATGACATGCTGGAATTACAATAAAACTATGGGATTTATTGATTAAAAATTATTTATTTTTTTATTAAAAATTTAAAAAAAAAGAGAAAGAAAGGGTGCAAAATCACCCTTCATCTGTTTTTATTATTTTGGGTGTTTGTTGTTTATTTCGATTGGACTAACACTTTTGGTAGAGTCTTTGCTAAGCCTTGGCCTTGGATGTTGAGATTCTTGGATAATGGTCCAACTACACCAGAATCTGAGTTGGAATTTCCTGCGTTGTCGTATACGTATGCATAGAATGTCTTTGTTCCATCTCCTTCTGTCCAGGAGTATGTATATTTGTATGGTCCAACAGTTATTGTGGTTAATAGTGTGGTATCTTTCTTGAACTCTACTCTGTTAACACCGCTTGTGGCATCACTTGCAAGTGCTGTGAAGTCGACTTTCCAGTTACCAGAATCGTCTTGGTATGCCTCGAATACTAGTTCTACCGTTGGTTTTGTCTTATCTAATGCAACTGTGAATGTGTGGTGTGGTTTTTCTTCGTTTCCAACGTTATCAATTGCCCAGAATTCGACAAGGTTGTTACCATCTGTTGTTATCGTGAATGTTACAGTGTCATCAGCTTTAGTAGTTTCTACTCCGTTGAGTTTGTAATGAATCTCTTTTACTCCAGATATAACACCAGCTTCACATGGATCTGGACATGGTGGATCTAAAGCATCTATTTTTACAGTGACAGTACTTGTGTACCAGTTGTTTTGTCCATTTGGTGTTGCTGGAGTTTGTGTATATTCAGTTTCTGGTGGACAACAATCTACACCAATGAATATGGAGTCTTCATTGTTATCATCGTAACAATCGACTGGTGCTACTATCTCGACATATAATTCATAGATTCCTGCATCTTCAAATTCATATGTGGCAAAGCATACTTCTTTTTCTTCACCGACACCAAGATCTATAGTCGTGCTACCACCGGTAACATATGTTGGATCTGGCCAAGCAGTCATATATTCATAGAGTTCCCAATTAATAATACAACCTGTTTCATCGAATGTACCGAGGTTTTCGAATATAGCACAAAGGTCTTGTTCTCCACATTGAATATAGACGTCTGCCGTTGGTGCTCCTTTTCCTTCAAGTGTGAAGGCCACGTCACCATAGTAAACATCTGTCCAGTATGGATATCCTAAGAGTGGGAATCCTTGAACAGCTTGAGCTAGTTGCCCTGGGTAAGTTGTTGTAGCAAAACCCCATTGTGGTGGGAAGCCGAGATCTGCCTGGCAAACAAGCCAGTATTTTTGACCACCGCTTGCTTCAAATGGAGGATCAAGAGCTACTGTATATTTCCATGCAAATGTTCCTTCAAGTGTACCCGTAACACCGTCGAAGTGATAAACTGCTAATGCAGTTGGTGTAGGATCAGGTAAACCAGAACCAGTAGGCTGAGTTCCAGTACCATCATCTTCATAGAAGATAACGTTGACATCCATTGGGTTTACGGGATAGCCATTCCAAAATCCACCCCAGAAATTAACGGCTCCGATTTCAGCGTCGTCAGTTAACAAAAAGTCATCAGCCATCTGTGAGTTGAATGGATAATTAAGAGCAAGTTGTGATGAAAGTGCATTGCTAAAATCATCTGCAGGACCATTGTCCCAAATTATGTCGCCTTTCGCTTCAGCTGGTGATGTAAATTCTTTGACACCGACATCGTGCCAGAAGTCCACGGTTATTGCTTCACAAACAATATTGTTATATATGTTATCATCCGCTGGATCACACAGTCTAGCTTCTAGACATATCAGGTAGCTCACAGAGTCACAATCTGGCCATGGTTGAGCAGGTGTCCAGTCTTTGAAACAGATTTGCATTTCTTCGCAAACATCAATTTCATCTACACAATATTGGTCTGTGTATTCTGCTGGCCCATATACTATGGTTGAACCAACGTTTATTTCAAAGTTATCAATTTGTACATAGTATGCCCAATATCCGTTATCATCGTAACCGAATCTAACCTTGAAGTTACTATTTACGTAATCAGTTATATCATACGTAAAATGACCAGAGGTATATATATATTCGAAGGTGTCTAAATTGACCCAGTTAGCTCCATCGAAAACATCAACAGTAAACGTTTCACCATAACAATAGGCGTATAAGTCAAACTCTAAAGTTGCTGTTAAAGCGGTTCCTAGGTTAACAATTGGAGTAATTAGGTCTCCACCAACGTTACCACCATTGTAATACCAATAATCACTGTTTGCCTCTGCGCATGTATCATATGTATATGACCCATCAGCGTAATTTGGATAATAGTTCCAAGCCCAACCTATATATTTACCTGGATAAATTGTAGATGTCCA
>Ga0315285_10006831_pt1 | contig 11768 bp, 12 predicted proteins | sample YL17G09_36_MG_FD_203698 | JGI IMG/M metagenome (GOLD analysis project Ga0315285, IMG submission 203698) | Sediment microbial communities from Yellowstone Lake, YNP, Wyoming, USA - YL17G09_36 | ecosystem: Environmental > Aquatic > Freshwater > Lake > Sediment | place: USA: Wyoming | collected... | reverse complement strand
TGCTTCCGTTGCCGATCTTGGACGGCGGCCGCGCCCTGCTGATCTTGGTGGAGAAATTGCAGGGTGGCAAGCGTCTGGCGCCGCAGCGGCAGGTGTATGCGCAGTTGATCAGTCTGATGTTGATCCTAAGCCTCGTTCTAGTTTTTTCGTACTTTGATGTTGTCCGTATCCTGGCTGGTCAACGCATCCTGCGCTAGAGGACGTGGATCATGCGGTGCGGAACCTGTGGTGCTACCGTCAAGCCTGGATTGAGGGTTTGTCCCGAGTGTGGGGCAACGCTGGGGCAGGGGAGGCTCCGCCGCGTGACTGTGCACTGCCGCGCATGCGAGGCGCGCGTGCCTTCCGATCTGCGCGTTTGCCCCTATTGCGGGGCCAGGTTGGAGCCCAGTTGGCGCCAGCCGCTGGTGGCCCTTCTGGTCGCTAGTGTTGTGATCGTAGGCTCATACTTCCTGCACTCCTACGTGCCCTGGGCCGACCTGCTGGCTTTGCCCAGTCGCGTGCGTCTGCCATCCATCTCTTTCTTGGCAACGCCTACTCCTACGCCACCGGCTACTGCCACGCGCACCCGGACGCGCACGCCTGCGCCCACCCTCACAACTGCTGCGACGACCCAGCTTCCCACGCAGGTGCCGACACAGCTTGCAGCGACTGCCACGTCCAAGCCGGCTCCGACGCGCACGCCCCAGCCACCATTGGCCCGGCCACGCCTGTTGGGGCCTGACAACCAGGAGGAGTTCCGCGGTGGAGGGTCTCGGATCAAGCTGAGCTGGGAGCCGGTGGGAGTGCTGGCCGAAGCCGACTGGTATGCGCTGAGCGTGCGTTCCTTGGCGGACGGCGTCGTCCAGTACAACGGCACGTGGACCAAGGACACGTTCTGGGTTCTGCCGGACGCACTGTATACCAAGGCCGGCCAACGCGAGCGCGCTTTTCAATGGGATGTGACGGTCATGCGGCAGACGGGCAACAAGCCTGATGGTGGCCGCACTGGAGTTGAGCTCAGCGCGACCAGCGAGTCACGAACCTTCTTCTGGTACTAGGAATGCTGAAAGTCCCGGCACCTTTTGGGGGGAGCACGAGCAATGGCAGAGAATCGTGAATGCCTGACGTTTGAAGAGGCGCTGCAGCGGCTAGAGAATGAGCGGATTTCGCTTTCCAGTGGAGATCTGTACGCACTATCGGCTGCCAGTTCTGCCGAGGATCGGCTTTTTAGCCGTCGCTGGCCCGCCATCCCTGCGGAGCGACGCCGCATGGTTATTGCCATGCTTGTAGACAATGCCGAGGCCAACTTTGAACTGGACTTTAACGCCCTTTTCCGCCTGACGATGAAAGACGAGGACCCGGAAGTGCGCGCGCTGTCCATCGAAGGACTATGGGAGGATGAGGAAGTGACGTTGATCACACCGCTCGTGCAGGTGCTACGTCACGATCTTGCCGAAGGCCCGCGAGCGGCTGCAGCTTCTTCACTGGGACGCTTTGTGCTTATGGCGGATCTTGAAGAGCTGGAAGAGCGGCATGCCAAGCTACTCGAAGGGACGCTTCTTGAGGTCATCCGCAACCCTCACGAAGGCCCGGAAGTCCGAAGGCGCGCAGTAGAGTCCATTGCCTATCTCAGCGAAGACCGCGTGCGAGATATCATTGCCCAAGCGTATGCAGATACCGACGAACGCATGCGCATCAGCGCGGTGTTCGCCATGGGACGCAGTGTGGACAAGGTATGGTCAGACGCAGTGCTGAAGGAACTGTCCAGCACCAATCCCTCCATGCGCTACGAGGCCGCACGTGCCTGCGGTGAACTGGAGGTCAACGACGCCGTGCCTGCGCTGGTGCAGCTCATCGCCGATCCAGATCGCGAGGTGCAGGCTGCTGCCATCGCGGCGCTGGGTCAGATCGGTGGGCCGCGCGCCCGTCGAGCGCTGGAACGTTGCCTTCGCAGCGCGGATGAGGTCGTGAGCATGGCTGCTGAAGACGCGCTGGCCGAGCTGGACCTTGGACAACAGGCCTCTGGACATGTTCGTCTGTGACGGCCTTTCGCCGTCCTATGCGGCTGAAAGTCCCAGCACCTTTGGGGATGAGGACGCGGAGGACGACGAAGACCTGAGTCCAAACGACTGACTTGAGGACCCACATTGCCACCGCCTGCAATCTTTGTCGGCATCGTTCTGCCCGTCGTTCTGGTCGCATTCTGCGGCTACGTCCAAACTGCTTGGAGATGCCGCTGTGCCCACTATGGAGTTGGCCGCAGGTGGGCATGCAGCTGGCGCGTACGTCTCTAGGGCGGGAGCTGCGGGTGACCGTGATCGCGAGCCTGCTGGTCCTGATGGCGTCTGCCGGGGTTGCGTTCGGGGTTGCCGCACTTGAGAGACTGCAGGGCCTGCGCGCCAGGCATGCATTCTGGAAACCGCCACACCCACGGCCGTGACATCCACCGTGCTGGCGACCGAATTCGATGCAGACCCTGGATTCGTGACCAGTGTGGTGTTTCTGACCACATTGGCGAGCGTCGTCACGGTGACGGCGTTGCTGGCACTCCTGCTCTAGGCGCTTGCGCCACCGGAGCCGCGCCCCCCTTAGCCGAACCGCCCTGTGACATAGTCTTCCGTGCGCTTCTCGCGCGGGCGCGTGTAGAGTTGCACACCTGGGGCGGCCTCCACCACTTCCCCGTCGAGCAAGAAGACTGCAAGGTCCGCCATGCGGGCAGCCTGCTGCACGCTGTGCGGCACCAGAATGATGGTATAGGTCTCTTTGAGACGGCGCAGCGTTGCCTCGACCTTGGCAGTGGACAGTGGGTCAAGCCCCGACGTGGGATTGTCCAGGAGGATCACCTCCGGCTCCAGCGCGAGGGTGCGGGCCAAACAAAGCCTCTGCTGCTGTCCCCCTGACAGCCGCATGGCAGGCTCGTCCAGTCGGTCCTTCACCTCATCCCAAAGGGCGGCTTCGGTCAGGCTGCGCTCGGTCAGCTCGTCCAGTCTGGCATGGTTCCGTTCCCCGCGCATGCGCAGGCCGTACGTCACGTTCTCGCGCAGGGTCATGGGCAGAGGCAATGGCAGGGCAAAGACCATGCCCACGCGCCGCCGCAGTTCTGTCACATTCACGCCAGGCGCATAGATGTCCTGGCCGTCCAACAGGATCTGACCCCGCAGCGTGATTAGTTCGTCCTCGATAAGGTCGTTGAGTCGGTTCAGACAGCGCAGCAGGGTGCTCTTGCCTGCTCGCGAGGGTCCGAACAACACCGTGACGCTGTCTGCCGGGATGTCGATGGTGACGTTCTTGAGCGCAGCCTGCCCTCCGTACGCATAATCCAGGCCGCGAACGGAGATCTTGGTCACCATTGGCGTCTCCGCCGGTACTGGCGGCGAATGAGAGTCGCGGTCAGGTCGAGTCCGAGCACTAGCAGCAAAAGCACAAGGGCGGTACCGTACTGAATGCGCAACGGCATCCCTGGGACCTGCGTGGAGATCACGTAGAGATGGTAGGGCAGGGCCATGGTTTGGTCGAACGGACTGCTTGGCAGTTGCGGCAGGTAAAAGGCAGCCACGGTGAACAGGATGGGTGCGGTTTCGCCAGCGGCCCGTTCCAGGCCCAGAATGACGCCGGTCAGGATTCCGGGGAGCGCGTTGGGCAACACGACATGGCGGATGGTTTGCCAGCGGGTGGCGCCCAGGCTGCGGCTGACGACGCGGAACTGCCCCGGCACCGCCGACAGTGCTTCTTCTGCAGTGGAGATCACGACCGGCAGGGTCATCAGCCCCAGGGTCAGACTGCCGGCCACGATGCTCGTGCCCAGTCTCATGAACAGCACGAACAGTCCGAGGCCGAAGAGTCCGTACACCACAGAGGGGATCCCGGCCAGGTTGACGATGGCCAGACGGATAGCCTGAGTCAGCCAGTTGTCCTGGGCATATTCAGCCAGGTAGATCGCTGCGCCCAGAGCCAGGGGTATGCTTACCAGCGCGGTGCCGAAAGTGAGGATGAGGGTGCCAACGATGGCCGGAAAGATGCCCCCCGACTTCATGCCATTCTGAGGCATGGCAGTCAGGAATTCCCAACTGAGCGCCCCGATGCCTTGGGCGACAATGTAGACCACGACCAGGACGATAGGAATGACCACGACGGTGGCCAGGACGGTCAAGCCTGCGAACGCGACGCGTTGGCTGGTCTGGCGTGAAGGTCTCACAGGGCCTGTGCGCTCCCGTTGCTCATTGAACTGTCATCCCATCAAGCGGCCGCCTCGCCGGCGTCCCCCTCGGATCATGATACTGGACGCGAAGGCGTTGACAATGAACGTCAGCACAAAGAGCAGAATTCCCACTGCGAACAACACAGAATAGTGCATGCTGCCCTGCGCTACCTCGCCCATCTCGGCTGCGACGGTGGCGGTCATGGTGCGGACAGGGTGAAAGAGAGCGTCCCATTCATGAGGCACCCGCGCAGCATTTCCAGTGACCATCATCACCGCCATGGTCTCACCGATGGCTCGCCCGATTCCGAGCATTACGGCGATGATGACCCCAAAGCGCGAAGCGGGCAGCACCACGCGCCAGATCGTCTGCCAGCGAGTGGCGCCTAGAGCCAGTGCCCCGTCACGGTACTGACTGGGCACGGCGTCGATCGCATCTTCAGCCACGCTGATGATGGTGGGCAGGGCCATGTAGGCCAACATGAGCGAGCCGGTGAAGGCGGTCAAGCCCGTGGGCACGTTCAGATGCTGTTGCACCAGCGGCGCAATGGCGGTCATGCCCAGGAAGCCCAACACCACCGAAGGGATGCCGGCCAACACTTCGATCAGCGGTTTGAGCACTTCTCGCAGCCAGTCGGGGGCCAACTCGTGGATGAAGACCGCCGTGGCCAGGCCCAGGGGCAACGCCATGACCGTTGCGCCCAAGGTCACCAACAACGAACCCGCGAGCAGCGGCAGCGTGCCGAACAGGCCCTCCGTTGGATACCAGCGCTGTCCGAAGAGATTGGCCAGCGGCACCTGAGCGAACGCGGGTGTGCCCTCTTTGAGCAGGAAGATGAAGATCAGAGCCACGAACAATACAGCGGAAAAGCCCGACACGCGGATCAGTGTCTCGATGACCCATTCCTGTTGTCGGACGGTCGTTGCTTGCTTCACAATCGGGTCTGTTGCCCCCTTAGCGTTCGTCCCAGAAAGGCCCGTGTCAATCAGGTCACCGCAGTGGAACAAATCCCAACTCTTTCACGATGGTCTGGCCCGCAGGGCCCAAGATCCAATACAGATAGTCACGGATGTCGCCCTCTGGCTCGCCCATGCTGTACATGTAGAGTCCGCGGGCAATGGGGTAGGACCCGTCCTGCGCGCTGGCAACCGTCGGAAGCACGTACGGCTTGCCCGAAGCGCGCGCCACACCGAGCACCTTCTGGTCACGGGTGACGTACCCCAGGCCGTCGTATCCGATGGCATTCGGGTTGTGCCGCACCTCGGTCGAAATGCCTTCAGAGGATGGCATGAGCAGGGTGTCTGGCGAGAAGAGAGTCTTGTCCCCCGCCTTCCCCTGGCGCACGATGGTCTCCAGGAAGAAAACGTGCGTACCGCTGTTGGACTCACGGGAAACCAAGACAATGGGGCGGTCCTCCCCGCCCAGTTCTCTCCAGTTGGTAATCTTGCCAGAGAAGACTGCGCTCAACTCAGGGATAGTCAACTCACTGATCGGATTGCTGGAATGTACCAAGACGGCGATGGCATCGCCAGCCACTGTGTGCTCGACTGGATCCACTCCATTTCTTTTGGCTTCCGCGCGCTCTTCGTCCTTGATGCGTCGAGAAGCATTGGCCAGGTCCACCGTGCGGTTGACGAGCGCTGCGATGCCAGTGCCCGACCCGCCGCCTGTAACCGCGATGTGCACCTCGGGACGGGCCTTGGCATAGGCTTCGGCCCAGGCCAGGGCCAGGTTGACCATGGTGTCTGAGCCCTTGTTCTGGATGGTGGCCGCGCGACCGGGCCGGGTTGCGCTTCCATTGCCCGTCTGGCGCTTGCACGCGCAGAGGCCTGCCAGGCACGGGCCGGCAAGCAGGGCGAGCATGAGTATTGCTTTGGGCAGGCATAGAGCTGCCTGTTTTCGGTATGCTTGCATTGCATGGGCTCGTTCTCGAGGGTGCGTTGGCCCTGGTCCGCTCTGACACGCAGCGATCAGGCAGCACACGTCTGGCTCATCCGCTGTCCTGCGCATTATAGCCCGCCCCGATTGCGAGGTCAAAGCGACCTGGGAGCTTTGACTTGGGCCTTTTCCTCGGCTAGAATGGCTGCAGCATGAGTGTGGACGTGGGAAGCATGGGCGAAGCATTCAAGATGCAGGTGCACGGCCTGAGGCTCTTCTACGGCAACTTGGAGGCGCTAAAGGGCATCTCGATCCCGATCTGTGAACGGCAGATCACCGCCCTGATCGGGCCCTCGGGGTGTGGCAAGAGCACGTTTCTACGCTGTCTGAACCGCATGAACGATACCATCAAGAGCGTGCGAGTAATGGGCCAGGTGCTGCTGGACGGTCAAGACATCTATGCGCCTGCGTTCGACGTGGTGGAGCTGAGGCGCAGGGTGGGCATGGTCTTCCAGCGGCCCAACCCTTTCCCACAGTCTGTCTACGACAACGTCGCGTTTGGTCCGCGCGTGTTGGGCATGGACAAGGCGCGTGACCTGGACGAGATCGTCGAAGTAAGCCTACAAGGTGCTGCTCTTTGGGACGAAGTCAAGGACGGCTTGCGGCGTTCGGCCCTCGATCTGAACGCCGGGCAGCAGCAGAGGTTGTGCATTGCGCGGGTGCTGGCTGTGAAGCCGGATGTCATCCTGATGGATGAGCCATGCTCTGCCCTGGACCCTGTGGACACGCTGGCCATCGAGGACCTGATGCGACGTCTGGAGCAGGACTATACGATTGTGATCGTGACGCACAACATGCAGCAGGCCGCTCGCGCTTCGGACTGGACCGGTTTCTTCTGGTTGGGCGAGCTGGTGGAGTACAGTGCCACACAGCAGCTCTTCACGCGGCCCAAGCAAAAGGTCACGGAGGACTATATCACGGGCCGGGCCGGGTAGGGCGAATCCTCAGGCCATCTATGCCATGGCCTTAGATGAGAGCCACGTTCCACGGATGAGTCGCCGCGTAGGTCTTGGCTATAGTCGCCGCCGCGTCCTTGATCTTCTGCTCCAGCACACGGGCTTCGGAGGTGTTGTAGAACTGGGCCAGCGCCTCGCACAGGTATTCTGATGGAGGCGCCGGCGCCGATGCCATGGTGCTGCTGTAGTCGGCAGCCGTCCCCAGGTTGTCCACCAATTGCTGGCATGCCTTCGCCCTTGCCTCCTGGGTTGCTGCTCGCCAGTCGTAGCCGTTGGCCGAGTCGAGCCTGTCGGTGAGTTCCACCTGAACGCGCGTGGGGCTCGGGCCAGTGTGGCAAGCAGGCAACAGGAGCAGGCTCGCCAACGTCAGGACCGTGAGCCCTGCTGCGATCCCCAGGCTGCGCACGGACGCGTGTGGGTTCCGCTGGTTCCTCACAAGTGTCATTTGCCCTCCTGCGTGGCCATAGCGACCTACTCTGCATCTGGTTTGGCCTGGTATGTCCCTGCCGGGTCTGAACCCAACATGCCTGCGTCATACAGACGCTGGTCTACCTGGTTCAGGTTGCGCAGCATTGCGTCATCTAGCAGCGGATAGTGCTGCACCCCATCCAGTCGTTCTGCGATCCAGCCGATGTCTTCTTCCGTGGTCATCCAGTATCGGGCGTCAAAAGCGCTCAGATCGAGCGGGCGCGAGTAGGAGCGCAGGGACTTTTGGGCCAGCGTGTTGTAGTACACCTCAAAGTAGGAAAGCACCAGTTCGCGATAGGTGCGGTGGATGGGCTCGCGGAATCTCAGCCCCGAGAAGTTGGACTTGGCCACGGCCCCAATGAACCCGCGCACACGGTAGATGGCCAGAAGATGGTCGTCGTCGTTCCAGGCGCGCAGGTCCAGAATGAGGGGCTGATGCCCGTGAAAACGCAGAGCGGCCGCTGCAAAGATCGCTCCTTCCGAACAGTGGGCGCGGCGGTCGCGCAGCACCCAGCGTGGAGACCGCGTCAGGTGGTCCGTGTTGTAGGGGATGCTGTCCAGGAATTCCTGAACCTTGTGCGGCGAGTCGAGCCTGGCCAGCGTGGCGCGCTCTTCAGGAGTCCAGGGCTGGTCGGTTGTGGCCATCGCATTCTCCGCGGTCCTAGACTTCGTCCACCGCCAGCGGGAACTTGGACATCGTCTCACAGCCGTCTTGCGTGATCAGGATGGCGTTTTCGTAGCGGAAGCCGATTTTCTCCTCCGGACAAGCATACTGCATGGCGCAGATCAGCAATTCGCCAGCCTGATAGACGTGATCGGGGTTGGTCCAGTAGGGGAAAGGCCCATCATTCATCCCGATGCGCCATTCGTCGCCCATCATACCAATTCCGTGCTCGAAACCGGGCACCATGTACTCGGCAAAGCCGCGCTCCTCGCAGAAGACCATCATTCTGTCCGCGATGCTGGAAGGGCTGGTGCCCGGGCGGTAGGTCTGCAGGCATCGCTCCACCAGGTCGGTGAAGTTCTTGGCATGCCAACGCTGGCGCTCGGTGACCGGCCCGATGAGGTAGTTGTGGGCATGGTCGCCCAGTCCCAGCCTAAACATGGCATGTAAGTCCACCATGAGGGACTCGCCCGGCAGGATCTCCTTGCGCGAGGCGGGCGTGCACGCGCCACCGGCGAACCCTGAGCGATACCCCGCGGCAATCTCGTTTCCGCCGGTGAAAGACCATTCCCATTCGCTGCCAGCCTTGCGCATGGCGTGAGCCGCCATGCCAGCGATCTCGGTCTCGGTCATGCCACGGTAGCCACCGTTTTGGATGGCTGAACGCACTGCCCTCTGCCCGATATCCACGATGCAGCCGGCCTTGCGGAAGCGGTTGATGGTGCCCTCGTCCTTGATGAGCGCCAGCCGGTCAATGATGTCATGAGCATTGACCAGCCTGGCGTCCGGCAGGGCGGCTCGAAAGGCTTCGTACTCCATGTGCGTCAGGTTGCCTTCGGGCAAGTAGTTGGACATGCCGCTCTCGATGCCGACCACGCCTCGTCCGCCCTTCAAGTACTGCCGGACAAAGTCGGAGATGAGGGTGACCTGGTCCTGGCCGCCCATCGGTGCATAGCCCAACACGTGATCCTCTCCGACCCAGGATTCGTGCCCTGTGCGAGCGGCATCAATCACGAATGTGAAAGCCGTAGGCGACCCCTCCGCGGGAATGACGACGAACGAGCGCCAGGGGAAGAAGGTGTCCAGAGTCCAGGACAAGCTGCGCAGCCGGGAGCCGAGATAGACGTGGATGTGCCGGCGGGCCATTTCGGCCTGCACATCGCAAATGCGCCTGGGAAAGTCGATAAAGTAGGGATCTCCCTGTGAAATGGTCTGTCCGGGCATGGTGCTCCTCCTTAGAACTCGGTGGGTATCGTGGCTAGAACTCGATTCAATCGGTCCACGATCGAAGCCAGGCTAAGCGCCTTCACCATGTTCCCCTGCAGGCGCAGCTTGCCACTCATGAGTGCCGCTCGGGAGCCTAGTTCCGCGCGTGAGATGCGGGCAAACGTGTCATAGTCGCCGCTGATGACGAACTCTGCCGGCGACGGGGTGCCTTCCTGAATCGAAAGCTCCACAAGGGCACCATCGACGAACTTGTAGTGCAGCGCGCGGTCCTTGCCGTCGGGGCAGTTGTGGTACACGGTCAACATGGACGCGGTAACGTGCTTCATCTGCTCGGGCGTGAGGCTTGCCCTCAGTCGACTGGCCGCTTCCACGCACCATTCGGGGCTAAGGTATCTCCATTTCTGCATGGCTCTGACTCCTCTCCGAGTATGTTGCCTGTGCTCGAACAAGTATACCCCACATGCCCCTTCTTCGCAATCGCCAATCGCGAGGGTGTGGAAAGAGGGGTCTGGGCTGTCATGCCTTCGTCCTGATGCCTCAGAGCCTGCCCTGAGCGTGGCGAAGGGCCAGGGCTGAACGCAGCGAAGCATCCCGCCCCCGTATGGCGAGACCCTTCACTGCGTTCAGAGCCTGCCCTGAACGTAGTGAAGGGGTGACACTCCACGGGATGCTTTTCTGCGCCCTCAATCGCGCGGTGTGATCCACGCAGGGATCGAAACCCGGCAGATCGCGTTTAGGTCCTGGGCGTCCGCCGCGCGAGTTTGGCTAACTGCCCTGCATGCGCTATAATCTTGACGCAGCCAGAATCCCGACGAAGGAGCCTCCCGTATGCGGCGTGCGCTGTTGATCTTGGGTATTCTAGCCTTGGTTTTCTCAGCATTTGTCAGCGTCCTACGCTTGCTGCTGCCCGGGTCGTCCTTGGTTGAAGTTTTTCCCATCGAACCCGAGGCCCTGCAGCCTCCGGCAGCAATGTTGGGCCCGGCGAACGCACCCACGCCTGCCCCTGCAATCCAGACGTTCCCCATATTGTTGACACTGCAGCAAGGGGTGGATGGCTATGACGGCTGCGTCGACACTTTCTTCGAGTACTATCGTCTCAATGACAACTTCTGCCGCTCGCCCGAGTTGTATCTGCGCTCCAACAACAAAGCCTCGGTGCTGCTGCGCTACGATCTGACCAGACTCCCTCCAATAGCCTTCGGTCTGGACCGCGATGCGAGTATCCAGAAGGCGACCCTGAGCGTTTTTGTGATTCAGGGCCGCAAGGACACGGTCATTGGGCTGTACCGGGTGCGTCGCCCCTGGGATGCATGCAGTGTCACCTGGAATCTGCCGTGGACCAAGCCGGGGGGGGGAGACGGCGCGGAAGATCGCGATCCCGATCCCTCGAGCGAGCTCACCACCATCAAGGCGACTGGCTGGCTGGAATGGGATGTGACCGAGCTGATGCGGGACTGGCTGCGCGATCCTGCCGCGAATCAAGGGCTGATGCTAAAGAGCTTTGAGCTGCGCTGGCCAGCACTGCTAATCCTGTTCTCTGCAGATCATCCAGCGCTTGGCTCCCGGCCGAAGCTTACCATCCAGTATGAAGCGAGCGTACGCACTCCGACGCCTATTCTCCCTACTCCTACTGCCACTATGCTTCCTGAACCGGCAGCGACTCCCACCGCGCCTGCTGAGCCGGCAGCGTCTCCCACGACGCCCCCCACGCCCATTCCGACGGCAACGGCCACACCCGTGCCGGGCAGCCGAGTGGTCGAGCTACGCTGGCGTCCGCGCATGAACGTCGGCAATTCATACAACATCACTGCCGTCTTCCGGACCTCGGCACAGAGTGAGGACGCGCCAGTAGCTTTGCCTTACGAATTGAGCGTTGGGGGGCATTTGACCGCGCCAAGCTTCAGCGTGACCGGGTTGTCGGAAACTCAGCAGCTGCTGCCGGATGTGAACGCCGACTTGTCCTGGTCTTGGACTGTTACGCCACGTCTGGTGGGGCCGCAGCCTCTGTCACTGGATTTGGTGTTTGCCTGGCGGACGGCCGATGTGGTCTCCGCTGAGCCGGGGGTTTGGTACAAGACCAAGATAGTGCTTGTGGACAGGCCCGTCGCCACCTGGGCACAGATAGACATGGCGCGCAACACGATGGCGCTGCTCGGACTGGGATGCCTAGTAGGTTGGTACCTGTTGCGCAGGCGGGCATAAGCCTTCGGCGGTGGTAGTCTGGCCCGTTTTGCGCCATGGCTCGAGTCGTGTACAATGACTGTGCTTGCATGTCTGGCGGTGCCCTGCCAAGAGACAGGCCCAGATGCCTGATGAGGGTTTGAGTCTCATCGGCCG